>ERZ827512.1152-NODE-1152-length-28105-cov-9.791872_pt1 | contig 28105 bp, 30 predicted proteins | sample MGYA00519916_ERZ827512 | MGnify/ENA primary metagenome ERZ827512 (study PRJEB31778, sample SAMEA3449335) | human gut metagenome | biome: human gut; feature: human-associated habitat; material: faeces | place: United Kingdom | collected 2010/2012 ... | reverse complement strand
AAAAGTAGAAAAAATAGAAACAAGATTTGACGGATTAGAAGAAAAAGTAGAAAAAATAGAAACAAGATTTGATGGACTAGAAGAAAAAACAGATAGAATAGATGCAAAGACAGACAGAATTGAAAAACACATTGTGGATGAAATGAATGATACTTCACAAATGGTGAATATCTTATTTGGACAAACTGGCAAAATAACAAATTATTTAGGATTAACGTGGGACATAAAACATATTAATTAATATAATAAATTGGGGGCAATATTTTAGGAGGTTTATATGAACTTTTTAAATGAATTGCTCTTTTTTATTTATCCAAAAACTTGTGAGATATGTGATAAGCTAGGAAAATCATTTTTATGTGAAAAATGTAAAAGCGAGATAAAAGAATCAGATTTTTTTGTTAATAAAATAATAAATTTTGAAAAGGACAAAACAAAATACTTCGATGAGCAAGCATTCATATTTAAATATGATTCAATAATACGAAAAAAGATAATTCAATATAAATTTAATAATAAAGCATATTTGAGTGAAATGTTTTCTGAATTTTTTGTGAAAAACGAAAAAATATGTGGATTTTTAAAAAAATATGATATAATAATTCCAGTTCCTATGACAAAGAAAAAAATAAGAATAAGAGGTTATAATCAAACACAACTTATAGCTGATTTGATAGCTAAAAACATAAATTCATTGATAGTAAAAAAAGATGTGTTAATAAAATATAAGGAAAATAATGTACAAAGTAAATTAACAAAACAGCAAAGATCTGAAAATGTTAAAAATGTATATAAACTTCAAAACAAAGAAATAATAAAAGAAAAAAATATTTTAATTTTAGATGATGTATATACAACAGGTGCAACATGTAATGAGTGTGCAAGAATTTTAAAAACAGCGTTTCCAAATAAAATTGGAGTTATTACAATTGCAAAGGATTATGAAAAAACATAGAAAAACTTTAGGAAGGAATGAAGCAAATGGAAGATTTAGTAGAAAGTATTTTAGACTATATTAGAGCAGAATATACAGATTATGCTATTATGATAAATGGCGAATGGGGAAGCGGAAAAACATACTTTTGGGATCATAAAATAAAACCTAAAATAGAAACAATGCAAGTAAATGGAAAAAAGCTAACTCCAATTTATATGTCCTTATATGGAATTTCAAATCTAGAAGAAATAAGCAAAAAAATATTTATTGAGACTACTCAATTAATGGATAAAAACTTAAAAAAATTTATGAATTCGAATGGTGCAGGAAGTATACCAGAATATGCCAAAACTGGACTAGATATGGCAAACTTTTTTGGTGTTACACAAAATGGAGATAGAATTGATTATGCACAGTTCTTTTCGACAGATGATAAAGTGCTTTGCTTTGACGACTTAGAAAGAGCAAATGTAGACGTTATTGATATTTTGGGATATATTAACAACTTTGTTGAACATGACCATATAAAAACAATAATAATTTGTAATGAAAAAGAATTATCTACTAAATTAAAAAATAGTAATTTAGAGATGAAGACGTTCATAGCAACATATTTACTAGATAAAGAAAATAAATTAAATATAAAAACAGATAAACCAATGGTAGAAAGAATAAGAGATACTATCGAATATGTTTTTGACAAAGCAAATGACTATGAGAGAATAAAGGAAAAATTAATAGGAGAAACCTTTGAATATGCTCCTGAATTTAACTATATTATAAATGGTCTTTTAATGAGGTATGAAAACGATGCAGATTTAATAAGATTCTTAAGAGAAAACACAGGATTAATTACTTCTACATTTAATAAAAGTGGAACAAGAAATTTACGTATTTTAAAACATGCATTAAATAACTTTAAAAAAATATTTGATACAGTCACAAAGTCATATCCAAATACAAATCATAGGGTATTACAAACAATGCTTATTTTTACAATAGCTATATCATTTGAAATAAAAGCAGGAAAGATTACAAAAGATAAATTTATAAATATTAATAATAATGAAGAATATAAATCGGTTTTAGTATCATCAAGAGTATTTATGGATAACAGACAATTTTATATTAAAGAATTTGATAACAATTATTATTACAATTTTAAAGCAGAATATCGTTTCTTTAAATTTATCGAAAAGTATGTGCGTACTCGTATATTTGATATGAAAATTTTTAAAGAAAATATGGAGGTTATACGTGATACTGTAGATACAAATCAGTTACCTGGTTACAAAAGGTTACTTACTGAAGAATACTGGAAAATACCAGATGATCAATTTAATGGAGTAATAGATGAAACATTGGATTATGTAAAAAACGGTAAAATTGAAATAATACAAATTGTGAAATTGTTTTCATACTTTGCATATTTCATAAAAAAAGATTTGATTAATTATGATATGAAAACCATAAAATCTGTATTTTTCAATGGAATGAATATATCTTCTTTAACATCTACTTATTGTGCAAATGCAGATGAGGAACTATCTCAGGTTGCAGTTGAAGATGAATTTGAAACTGATATGGAAGAAATATTGAAACACTTTAACGAAATAAATATGCAATTAAAAACAAAAATGTATAATGAAAAAGCAGAAGAGATATTTAAATATATCCCGATGAAAATGGAATTATTCTATGATAAATTTGACAAGGAATGTATGAATATACCAATATTTAAATATTATGATGCTTTTCAAACATTCCAAAGAATTTCATGTGCTAGCAATGAAGATATAGTAACAATAAAAGAAAAATTAACTGATAGAGCTAAAAGATATAAAGAAGAAATTAAAGAAGAAATACCAAATATAAAAAAATTAAAACAAATAATGGATGATTATATTGATGGTAAGCTTCCTAGCATAAAAATAGTATTATTACAGGATTTTTCTAATGGACTAGAAAGTATTATTAAAAGCTATGAACCAGAAAAAAGAAGTATTTTAAATATAGAGTCAACAGAATCTGTTTAGCAAATAAAACGAAAAAAATGTATAAAAATTTCCTTTTAAAGCAATACTAAGAATAATCAAAAAAGATTTTTCAGATTGTAAAAGCGTAAGCTTAAAATTTAAAAGGAGGTAGTATTTTGAAAGCAACTGGAGTAGTTAGAAGAATTGATGATTTGGGCAGAGTTGTCATTCCAAAAGAAATTAGAAAAACACTAAGAATTAAAGAAGGAGATCCACTTGAAATCTTTACAGATAAAGAAGGAGAAGTTATATTAAAAAAATATTCACCAATAGGCGAATTGACAGAATTTGCAACAGGATATGCAGAAACATTGGCAAAAACCACAGGTCATATTGCATGTATTACAGATAAAGATACTGTAATTGCTGTTTCTGGTGGATCAAAAAAAGAATTACTAGAACAAGATGTTAGTGAAGAATTAGAGAGACTTATGGATGACAAAGAAAAGTATACAAGCAAGGAAAATAATGATTTAGCAATTCCTATAACTAAAAATGAAAACAAAGAAAGAAGATATAATTCGCAAGTTGTATACCCAATTATTTCGGATGGTGATGTGATTGGAACTGTAATATTATTGTCAAAGGATAATAATACCAAAATGAATGAAGTTGAGCAAAAAGTCGCACAATCAGCAGCAAGCTTTTTAGGAAGTCAAATGGAAATATAATGTAATCATATTGTAATATTTTTGTAACATAAATGTAACGCAAAAACACTTGATTAATTGTATCTTTTATAGTATAAATAATATGAAAAAAATAGAAATTGAAACTCACAAAGGAGGAATACCAATGGAAGAATTTGAAAACAACAATTTTGTAAAAGCTGAGGTACCTGCAGAAATTAGCCAATGGACTAAAATAAAGAATTTCTTATTCCAAGAAATAACTGTTACATTGACACCAAAACAAGAAAGAGTATTTAAACAAGTACACGACTTTTGGCATCAAGAAGTAAATCATGATTTCTGGTTCCAAGAAATTGAAATTATTGATAATATTACACTATAATAAATTGAAACTTATTAGTATGAAACTAATAAGTTTTTTTTATTGTATAGGAAGAATTAGAAATTTTTCTATACAACAATAAGTTATATTAAGCAGTGTGTATTTGCAAAGCAAAATGCTCATGTGAAGAAACTATTTTTTATTGTGAATGTGAATTTTAAGTAAAATTACTTAAGAATACTTGAAAAGTAATTAGTTTTGATATAAAATGACGTTGTTTAGGATATACTAAACACATAAAAATAAAAGATGTAAAAATAACATCTAAAAGGAGGAAAAATTATGTCAATAAAATTAGGAATTAATGGTTTTGGAAGAATAGGAAATTTATCATTACAAGCAGCATTAAATAAAGAAAATGTTGAGGTAGTTGCAATAAATGATCCATTTATAAGAGCTGATTATATGGCATATATGATGAAATACGATACAATACATGGAAAATTTGAAGGAGAAGTTTACGAAAAAGATGGAAAACTAGTAGTAAACGGAAAAGAAATAAATGTATATAATGAAATGGACCCTAAAAATATACCTTGGGGAGAAGTTGGAGCTGAATATATATTAGAATGTTCAGGAGTATTTACTACTACTGAAAAGGCAAATGCTCACTTAGAAGCTGGTGCAAAAAAAGTTATTATATCTGCACCATCTAAAGATGCACCAATGTTTGTTATGGGAGTTAATAATGAAACATACACACCAGATATGAACATTATTTCAAATGCATCATGCACAACAAACTGTTTAGCACCACTTGCTAAAATAATAAACGATAACTTTGGAATTAAAGACGGATTAATGACAACAGTTCATAGCATTACAGCAACACAAAAAACAGTTGATGGAGCTTCTAAAAAAGACTGGAGAGGTGGAAGAGCAGCAAGCTATAATATTATACCATCATCAACAGGCGCTGCTAAGGCTGTTGGAAAAGTAATTCCTACATTAAATGGTAAATTAACAGGTATGTCATTCAGAGTGCCAACAGTTGATGTTTCAGTTGTAGATTTAACTTGTAACTTAGAAAAACCAGCATCATATGAAGAAATATGTGAAGCAGTAAAAAAAGCGTCAGAAAATGAAATGAAAGGCATAGTTGAATATGTATCTGACCCAGTGGTTTCATCAGATTTTATACATGATGAGCACACATGTATTTTTGATAGTACAGCAGGAATAGCATTAACAGATAGTTTTGTTAAATTAGTTGCATGGTATGATAATGAATGGGGATATTCAAACAAATTAGTAGACTTAGCTATTTATATTGCTAATAAATAAAACTTACATAGTAGTAATATATAATATTACTACTATGAATTGTATTATAAATTTTATGTAGAAGGTGAAAATATGGAGAAAAAAACAGTACGTGATATAGACATAAAAGGAAAGAAAGTATTAGTACGTTGTGATTTTAATGTTCCAATAAAAGACGGAGAAATTGCAGATGACACAAGAATTAGAGCAGCTCTTCCAACAATAAAATATTTATTAGAAAATGGAGCTAAAGTTGTACTTTGTTCACATTTAGGAAGACCAAAAGGAGAAGTTAACTCTAAATATTCACTTGCTCCTGTAGCTCAAAAATTATCACAAGAGTTAGGCCAAGAAGTAAAATGTGCAGAAGATGTTACTGGTCCAAGTGCAAAAGGCATGGCAAATGACTTACAAGAGGGAGAGGCTGGACTTCTTGAAAATGTTCGTTTTGATCCAAGAGAAGAACAAAATGATGATAGCCTAGCTGTAGAACTATCTGAATTAGTTGGAAATGATGGAGTATATGTTAATGATGCTTTTGGAACAGCACATAGAGCACATGCATCAACTGAAGGTGTTGCACACCATGTAGATGAAGCTGTTGCTGGACTTTTAATGGAAAGAGAGATTGAAAAATTAGGTGCAGTACTTGAAAATCCAGAAAAACCATTTGTAGCAATTTTGGGAGGAGCAAAAGTATCTGATAAAATTGGAGTTATTGAAAACTTAATGGATAAAGTTCAAACAATAGAAATTGGTGGAGCAATGGCAAATACATTTTTAAAAGCAAAAGGATATGACATAGGTTCATCTAAATATGAAACAGACAAAATAGATGTTGCTAAAGATATTATGCAAAAAGCTTTCTCAAAAGGTGTAGAAATTGTACTACCTAAAGATGCACGTTTAGCTAAAATACCGGAAGGCACAGAACTAACACCAGAAGTAGTTGAAAATTCAGAACATAAAAAGTCAAAATTATTTACAGAAAAAGAAATTAAAGATGGAAAGGGAGAAAGCTTAGAAGGTTGGCAAATACTAGATGTAGGAGATACTACATTAACGTATTTTGCTGATAGACTTGAAGGAGCAAAAACTGTTGTATGGAATGGTCCTTTAGGATATACTGAGGTACCTGAATTTGCACAAGGCACACAAAAAATTGCAACATTTATATCTAATACTAATGCTAAATGTGTAATTGGTGGAGGAGACTCAGTTGCTGCTATACAAAAAATAAAAAAATCAGCAAAACAAAATGGAGTAGATGTAAAACAACAATTTAGTAATATATATTTATCAACTGGCGGAGGAGCTTCTTTGGAATTCCTAGAAGGCAAAACATTACCAGGAATTGCAGCATTAAATGACAAGACAAAACAACAAAATAAAGCTCAAGAAAGTGGAACTCATAAAAGTGTTGAACAACAAATCACAGAATAGGAAAGGCGGTATATATATGCGAAGAAAAGTTGTTGCGGGAAATTGGAAGATGAATATGCTTCCTAATGAGGCAATTGATTTTATTGAAAAAATATCACCATTTGCAAAAAAATCTAAAGCAGAAACTATATTGTGTGTTCCATATACAGATTTGATGTATAGTCTACTTACAGCACAAGATACAAATATAAAAATAGGAGCGCAAAATATGCACTGGGAAGAAAAAGGCGCATATACAGGTGAAATTTCTGGACAAATGCTAAAATGTATTGGTGTTGAATATGTGATTATAGGTCATTCAGAAAGAAGACAATATTTTGCAGAAACAGATGAAACTGTGAATAAAAAGATAAAAGCAGCATTGATAAATGGACTAAAACCAATTATATGTGTTGGTGAAACACTAGAACAAAGAGAACAAGGAAAGCAAGAAGAAATTATAACAAATCAAACTCATTTGGCATTAGAAGGCTTAAGTGAAGAACAAATGAAAAATGTTATGATTGCATATGAACCAATATGGGCAATTGGTACAGGAAAAACTGCTACATCTGAAGATGCAAATAATGCAATAAAATCAATTAGAAATCAAATTGAAAAAGACTATGGTAAGAATATTGCAGAGGACATCATTATATTATATGGTGGTAGTGTTAAACCAGAAAATAGCAGAGAATTATTTTCAATGTCTGACATAGATGGAGGTCTTGTCGGAGGAGCAAGTTTAAAAGCAGAAGAATTTATTAAAATATTATCAATTTAGAAGGAATGGAGAAAAATAATGGACAGAAAACCAATAATGCTAATGATATTAGATGGATTTGGAATAAATGAAAACGAAAAAGGAAATGCAGTTAAATTAGCTAATACACCTAATATTGATAAACTAATGAAAACATGGCCAACTACTCAAATTCATACAAGTGGGTTGGCAGTAGGATTACCAGAAGGACAAATGGGAAATTCGGAAGTTGGTCATACAAATATAGGAGCAGGACGAGTAGTATATCAAGATTTAACACGTATTACAAAATCAATTGAAGATGGAGAATTTTTTAGTATTAAAGAGCTAACAGCAGCAATCGATAACTGTAAAAAATATAATTCAAAACTTCATATTATGGGACTTCTTTCAGATGGTGGAGTTCATAGTCATATTAGACATTTATTTGCATTACTAGAATTAGCAAAAAGAAAAGATTTTGAAGATGTATATGTACATTGTTTCTTAGATGGAAGAGATACACCACCTGCTTCAGGAGAAAGCTATATTCTACAACTTGAAGAAAAAATGAAAGAAAAAGGCGTAGGTAAAATAGCAAGTATATCTGGTAGATTTTATAGTATGGATAGAGACAAAAGATGGGACAGAGTCGAAAAAGGCTATAAAGCTTTAGTATATGGAGAAGGAGAAAAAGCGACATCTGCTATTGCTGGAATAGAAGCATCATATCAAAAAGAAGTATTTGATGAGTTTGTTGAACCAACAGTTATATGTAATGGCGAAGAACCAATTGCAACAATTGACAATCATGACTCAGTTATATTCTTTAACTTTAGGCCAGATAGAGCAAGAGAAATAACAAGAAGTTTAGTTGATCCAGAATTTGATGGGTTTGAAGTAAAACAATTAGATTTATATTATGTATGTTTCACTCAATATGATGAAACTATACCAAATGTTCAAATTGCATTTAAACCTGAAGTGCTAGTTAATACATTTGGAGAATATGTTTCTAAAAAAGGATTAACACAATTAAGAATTGCAGAGACAGAAAAATATGCACATGTTACATTCTTCTTTAATGGAGGAGAAGAAAAACAATATAAAGGAGAAGATAGAATTTTAATACCATCTCCTAAAGTTCAAACTTATGACTTAAAACCAGAAATGAGTGCTATAGAGGTAACAGATAAAGTTGTTGAAGCAATAAATTCAGACAAATATAACTGTATTATATTAAATTATGCTAACCCAGATATGGTAGGTCACACAGGAAGTTTGGAAGCTGCTATTAAAGCTATTGAAACAATCGATGGATGTGTAGAAAGAGTTGTGGAAGCAATGGAACAAAAACAAGGAATAATCTTAATGACAGCAGACCACGGAAATGCAGAGCAAATGATAGATTATAAAACTGGAGAGCCACACACAGCACATACTACAAACCCAGTTCCATTAGTTTTAATAGGAATGCAAGGTGTAAAATTGAAAGAAGGCAAACTTGCAGATTTAGCACCAACAATGTTAGATATTATAGGGCTAGAAAAACCTGAAGAAATGACAGGAAATAGTCTTATTGAAAAATAACAAAAAGAAAGGAAGGATAATCATGAAAGATTATTTAGAAATTGAAAGCGTAAGAGCATTAGAAGTATTAGATTCAAGAGGAAATCCAACTGTACAAGTAGAAGTAGTAACAGAAGGAGGATTTTCAGGAGTTGCTATGGTTCCATCAGGAGCATCAACAGGAAGCTTTGAAGCTGTTGAATTAAGAGATGGAGACAAAGAAAGATATTTAGGAAAAGGTGTATTAAAAGCAGTTGAAAATGTAAATGAAGTTATTAGCAAAGAAATTGAAGGAATGAACGTATATGAGCAAGCTAAAATAGATGCTACAATGATTAAACTTGATGGAACAGAAAACAAAGGCAAATTAGGTGCAAATGCTATGCTTGGAGTTTCTTTAGCAGTAGCAAAAGCAGCTGCAGCTTCATTAGGAATGAGCTTATATAACTACATTGGAGGAGTAAATGCAAAAGAATTACCTGTTCCAATGATGAATATTATGAATGGTGGAAAACATGCAGACAGCTCTTTAAGTGTACAAGAATTTATGATTATGCCAGTTGGAGCTAAAACATTTAGTGAATGCATGAGAATGGGTGTAGAAGTATACCATAACTTAAAGAAAGTATTAAAATCAAAAGGATATTCAACAGGTGTTGGAGATGAAGGAGGATTTGCTCCAAACTTAGGAAGCGAAGAAGAAGCAGTAGAATTAATTATAGAGGCAATAAAACAAGCTGGATACAAACCAGGAGAAGATGTATGCTTAGCATTAGACGTTGCAGCAACAGAAATGTTTGATGAAGCTAAAAAAATAGGAAAAGACGGATATTACTTCTGGAAAACTGATGAGTTTAAAACAAAAGATCAAATGATAGACTTTATAGTTGAATTAGCAGAAAAATATCCTATAATCTCAATTGAAGATGGATTAGCAGAAGAAGATTGGGAAAGTTGGAAAAAACTAACTGAACGTATTGGAAACAAAATTCAATTAGTAGGGGATGACTTATTTGTAACAAATATGAAGAGATTACAAAAAGGAATTGACAACAATACAGCAAATAGTATATTAATCAAATTAAACCAAATTGGAACATTAACAGAAACATTAGATGCAATTGAACTTGCAAAGAGAAATGGATATACAGCAGTTGTATCACATAGAAGTGGTGAAACAGAAGACACAACATTAGCTGATGTTGCAGTTGCAACAAATGCAGGACAAATTAAAACTGGTGCACCATGCAGAACAGATAGAGTTGCTAAATATAACAGACTATTGAATATTGAAGCAGAATTAGGAGATGTAGCTGTATTTAGAGGTCGTAAAGCTATAAAATAATGTTACTTAGTGTGAAAAATACCAAAGATATTTTTCACACTACTACATAAATATTCTGGGGTATCGCCAAGCTGCTGTGGCTGTTCGAAGCTTTAGCTGAGTTACAGCGTCAGTATGCAGGGAGCGATAGCGAGTCGCTGGTAAGTAAACTTATTCGTGACTAAAATTTTAAATATTCTGGGGTATCGCCAAGCGGTAAGGCATCGGACTCTGACTCCGACATTCCTGTGTTCGAATCACAGTACCCCAACCAAAAAAAGTATCTAGTTTTTTCTAGATACTTTTTTCTTAATTTTTTATTTATCTATTTCTTTTTTCTTTTTTAGTCTGTTAAATCTTAATATATTGAATATAATTGAGCCTACAAGAAATGTAGAAACTGTGAATAATACAGAATAAATACCAGTTTGAGGAATTGGGTCCTCGGCTATAGTATTGTCTTTTGGTGGTTCTGGTTCAGGCTCTGGTGTTGGTTCAGGTTTAGGATCAGGTTTAGGTTCTGGTGTTGGAGTTGGTGTATCTTCTATAAGTAGTCTAATAGCAGGAGAAACATCAGATGAAGATTTATCCTTACCTTCTTCAGATTCATAATCAATGTCTACTTTTTCGTTAGTAGGAAGAATTTTCTTAACAATTTCTTCATTATATTCATCTTTTAAGGTTAAATTATAACTTAAAGTTGCAACTTCACCTTCTGGAAGTAAATCGATTTTCCATACAATACTATTATCAGAAGGGTCAACTTCAGCAGAAACGCTTCCAATATTAGGTGATTTGTCATATTCAAAGTTAAAATTTTCAAGAATTTCTCTTGGAAAATAATCTTTAATAACAATATTTTTTAAAGATACATCTCTTGATACGGCAATATTTTTATAAATATCTTCATTTATAGTTTTGTATAAATTTTCATAATCTATATAGTAGAATTTACCTACTGTAGGATTAGAAACTGTTCCAAATATTTCTGTTGCAAGTTCGCCATATGTCATATGTTTACCTGTGCTTTCAATGACAGGGGCTGAAGGATTTTCAATATTGCTATCATCTGATCCCATCAAAACAGAAAAAATATTATAACCTTTAGATGCCAAACTTTTTAATTTGTTTCTAGTGTTTGTTGCATTAACACCTGAATATGTCATAGTATGAGCTGTATCTAAAGATAAATTAGGTACGCCATCAGATATTAATATAATATATTTTTCAGATTCAGTACTATTGCTGAAATTAGATTCTGCAATACTTAGTCCTGCTTCAATGTTAGTACGAGGTCCACCATTTTTAGAATATCCACTAATTGAAGAGTTAACACTTTCTTTTGAATCAGAAAGTCCTAACAACAATGTAGCATCATTTAGAGTGCCTTCACGATATGTATTTGTATATAATTCACTAGAGAAGCCTACAACACCTATTTTTATATTTTCAAAATATTCAAATAGACTATTGGTAAGTTGTTTTGCTGCTTCAATAACGTATTGATTTTTTATTTTATTTTCATATGTTTCTGTCATACTTTTTGAGTTGTCTAATACCAAAAAAAGTTCTACTGGTTTAGTTACTTTTGTACTTTTTGCTGTATTTTTTATTGTTAATGTTAATGTAACTTCTTTTTTATTAGAGTCAAATTTAGTAAGTTCTTTTGTAAAATCTCCAAGATCTTTTATTTTTATTTCACAAACGCTTCTGTCTACAACCTCCATTGTTGTTTTGCTTGCACTTACAGTAGCCGCAAATGAGGTGGTACAAATTAAAAAAAGTGAAATAAAAATAATTACAATAGTAAATAATTTATTTCTCATTTTAAAGACTCCTTTATTTTACGTTTTAGCACTATTTATTATATCTCGAAATAAGCCAAAAATCAAGTAGTTGCTGTAAAATTCGAATAAATGCTTTAAACTTTATAAGAAAAAATATTGTAAAATAAAAAATACAATGATATAATTTCATATATATAATATACAAAAGAAGGAGGAATAATAATGTTGGGTATAGTTTCATTTACAGTAAGTATAATATCTGTAATAATGTCTTTTTTTACAAAAATGTTATTACCAGCATTTATAACAGCAATGGGAGCGATTATAATAGCTGTTATATCTGCATATCATAAAGATATAGATGAAAAGGAAAAAGACAGTAACCATTCAAGAGCACTTGAAGTAGGTACAGTAGTTATTTCTGCCGCTACAATACTTAGTTACTTTGTATTCACTATAATTGCATAATTGAGTTTAGACAAAGAAAATTTTATGTATATAAAAAACAAACTGGTTGTATGAGTACAGCTAGTTTGTTTTTATATATACAGCATTATTAAAAATAAAACTTATGAACAATAATAATAAAAATAACCAATAATATTCTTGAAAAAAAGTTAATAATTTAGGAATAAAATTAAATTTATTTTTTATAAGATCTACAAATAGTCTAACAAAAAAATAAATAAAAAATAAAAACAAAGGTATACTTAAAAGATTAAATTTTAATGCATTTAGAAAATCAAAATGAATAATAGATATAAATGCTCTGGTCATACCACATGCAGGACATAAAATACCAGTAACTGATTTAAAAATACAAGTTACTGGTAGAAAGAGTACCAGACATAAAAAAATTATTAAAATTACTAATATAATAAAATTTTTTATTCTGTTCATTTCAAAAATTAATCCCTAAATTCATTTCCATCTGCGTCTACTGTAATACTTCCAGTTAAGATTAGAATACCTTCAATAAGTCCCCAAATTGCTGATACAAATGCTAAAGCTCCACAACTTAATATAGTAATTAATAATTGAGCTATAGCTTTTCCATTATATCCTAAGTAAAAGTTGTGAACACCAAAGGTACCTAAAAATATACCAAATAATGCTGCAGCTAATTTTGATTTTGCATTAGGGTTTGCAGTTGTATTTTGGCTACTTGTATTTTCTTTAGTCTCTGGTTCTGGAGTGGTAGTAGTTTCATTATTTATAACTTTTTTGCAATCTTCGCAAAGTTCTTCTCCATCATCAATTGGCTTTCCACATTGTTTACAGAACATAATAATTCCTCCTTAATATTAACTATAAGTTTATTATACAATATTCTGCAAATTTTGCAATATTTTTAATAAACTTTTAATTATTGCGAATATATTTTTTTGAAAAATATATCTTGTAATATATATACAAAAATGATAAAATTTAGAAATGAAAATGAAAAAATAGGAGGAAAGTCCTTGGAAAAACAAGAAATCTATGAATTACTAGAAAGAAATTTAGTAAACAGTAAAATAAAAGTAGATGAACCAATGAAAAATCATACCAATTTTAGAATTGGTGGAAACGCAGATATACTTGTTAAAGCTGAATGTCTAGAAGACATAAAATACATAAGAAGGGTCACAAAAGAAAATAATATTCCACTTATAATACTTGGAAACGGAAGTAATGTATTGGTATCAGATAAGGGAATAAGAGGAATTGTATTAAAAATAGGACTAAAAAACATAAAAATAACTGAAAGTAAAAATGCCATAATAGAAGCTGATGCTGGAGCTATGTTGGGAACTATAGCTCAACTTTTATTAAAGCAAAGTATTTCTGGATTTGAGTTTGCAGCAGGGATTCCTGGAAGCATTGGTGGAGCCATACGTATGAACGCAGGAGCATATGGCGGAGAAATGAAGGATATTGTTAAAAATGTAACTATATTAGACGAAAATGATGAAATTAGAACAATTGCTAATGCAGAATGTGAATTTTCGTATCGACACAGTAGATTTACAAATTCAAGAGAAATAATCTTAGGCACAACAATAGAATTACCATATGGAAATGAAAATGATATAAGAGAAAAGACGGAAGAGTATGCAAAAAGTAGAAAAGAAAAACAGCCTATAACTTTACCATCAGCAGGAAGCACTTTTAAAAGAGGTGAAGATTTTATTACAGCAAAATTAATTGATGAATGTGGACTTAAAGGGTATACATCAGGAGATGCACAAGTATCAACACTTCATGCAGGTTTTATAGTCAACACAGGAAATGCTACTGCACAAGATGTTTTAAATGTGATAAATCATGTAAAACAGGTAGTGCTAGAAAAGACAGGAAAGAAAATTGAACTAGAAATTGAATTGTTAGGAGAAGGAATAGAGTAATGAAAGGTTTTTTTGGATGGTTTAGGAATAGTGCTAAAATGAAAAGATGGATATTATTAGTTTTAGTAGGAATTGTATTAGCATGCTATGGAATGTCAAGCATTTTAACTGCAGAGAGGTTGGACTTTTGGCCTTTAGCTAAAATTGTTTTATGTTTTATTGTAGGTTTTGTACTTGTAATACTTGGAATGATACATATGCAAAAAAGAACATTGGAATTACTAGTACAAGAAACTGATAATAGGATAGAAGATGAGAAAACAAAAGTAAATAGCTTAATATACAATAAAAAAATATATGATCAAGGACCTAAAATAGTAGCAATAGGTGGAGGAACTGGACTAAATTCAGTATTAAAAGGATTAAAAAATTATACAGACAATCTTACTGCTATTGTTACTGTATCTGATTATGGAGAAATAATACCAGAATCAAGAAGAACACTAGAAACAATGCCATTAGACGATATAAAAGAGAGTTTGGTTGCATTATCAAAAGATGAGAATACTATGGAAAAGCTTATGAATATGCAATTTTCAAAAGGTAAGTTAAAAAATTTATCTTTTGGAGATATATATTTGTTGGGAATGAAAGAGTTATGTGGAGATTTTGCCAAATCAATTGAACAAACTCGAAATGTGTTAAATATAACTGGAAGAGTATTGCCTGTTACATTAGAGCCAATAAAAATATGTGCTGAGCTTGAAGATGGAACAGTAATAGAAAGTAGAGATAAAATTCCTGAAATAGTAAATTCAAAAACAAGTAGAATAAGTCGTATATTTATTAATCCAACAAATTGCAAAGTCGCACCAGGAGTAATAGAAGCAATAGAAGAAGCTGATGCAATTGTTATAGGACCAGGAAGCTTATACACTAATGTTATTCCAAATCTTTTGGTAAATGGTGTAGCAAAAGCAATAAAAGAAAGTAAAGCATTTAAAATATATGTAAGTAATATAATGACAACAACTGGACAGACAGACAATTATACTCTATCTGATCACATAAAAGCAATAAATGATCATGCTGGTAAAGGAGTAATAAAATATTGTATATATGACACAGGAGAACTAATTCCAGAATACATTAGAAAGTATAATATGCAAGGACAAGAACTAGTACAAATAGATACCGCAAAAGCAAAAGAACAAGATGTATACTTAATGCAAAGGGATTTATCATATGTTGTTGGGGATCATATAAGACACAATCCAGATGCAATTGCAGCTTCAATAATACAACTAATATGTGATGATTTGAAATTCAAAGATATGCAAAATGACACAAAATATGTTTTACTAAATGATAGACTTAGAGAAGCTAAAAAATCGTTAAAAGAAGAAAAGAAAAATGATAACATTAGAAAAACCAAAAAAAGAAAAGACAGAGGAAAAAGCAAATTCTTTGAAAAGTATCAAGAAAGAATTGATTCAATACAAGAATCAGATGAAAAATTAAAAGTTAGACAAGAACAAGAAAAAGAGCAAGAAGAAAAAGAAAAATTTTTAAAAGATATTAGAAAGAAAAAGTAGAACAAAAGATAGGGGATATACAAATGAAATACGAAAATTTAGAATTTGAAAAAGCATTAAAAAAAGAATGGTTAGTTACAAATGGAATTGGAGGATATAGTAGTTCTAGTATCTTAGGTATTAATACTCGAAAATACCATGGATTATTAGTAGCACCATTGAATCCACCAGGAAATAGAAATGTAATTTTATCTAAAGTTGATGAATGCTTTGAGAGTGGCGGAAAAGAATATCCAATATATTCTAATATTGGAAAAGACTATATTTCAAAAGGATATCAATATTTAAAATCATTTGAAAAGGAATATATTCCAATATTTACATATGAAGTGGATGGAGCAATTATAAAGAAATACGTATGCATGGAATATGGAAAAAATACAGTTTGCGTATTATATAATATAAAAAATAATGAAAAAAGAACGAAGTTTAAAATAGCTCCAATAATGAATTTTAGGGATTTTCATACAACAACACCAAATGCTAAATTTGATTTAAAACAAGAAATTAAAGATACAAAAATTAAAGTAATTATAAATAACAGAAACCAAAATCCAGTATATATGAAAGTATCAGAAGGAAAATATGTACAACATTTTGATGATACTTTTAAAAATATGTATTACATAGAAGAAGAAAAAAGAGGACAAGGAGCAGAAGAAAATTTATCTGTTCCAGGTGTGTTTGAAGTAAAATTAAGAGCAAATGAAGAAAAATTCATTACATTTATCTGTTCTTTAGAAGAAAATATAGATGAACTAGATGGCAAAACATTAATAAATAAAGAAATAGTACGTATAACAAGTGAATTATATGACTCATATTTATTAAATACCAAAAAAGAATATTCAGAACAATATAAAACTTTGATGAGAGATTATATAATTGCATCAGACAATTTTGTTGTATATAGGCCAGCATTTGCTCTATATACAATAATTGCAGGATATCCGTGGTTCTTAGACTGGGGAAGAGATGCACTAATTTCTTTTGAAGGAACGGTACTTATTCCAAGAAGATTTAATATTGCAAAAGAAATATTACTAACATTTGTAAGAGATATAAAATATGGATTAGTACCAAACGGCTACTCTGGATATGATGGAAGACCATTGTATAATAGTGTTGATGCGTCACTACTACTATTTGAACAAGTTAGAAAGTATTTAGAATATACTCATGATTATGAATTTTTAAAATCTCAATTATATGATACATTAAAGAGAGTAATAGAAGCGTATATAACGGGAATAGATTTAGATGGAAACAATATTCACCTAGACAATGATGATGGACTACTATCATCTGGTACACCACAAATACAAAATACATGGATGGATGCAAAAATTGGAAACATTGTTGTAACACCTAGAAATGGAAAAGCAATAGAAGTAAATTCTTTGTGGTATAATGCACTAAAAATAATGGAAAACTTTGCAAATTTATACAAAGAAAAAGACTTAGCAAAGAAATATGCTGACTTAGCGAAAAAATGTAAGGAAAACTTTATAAAAAAATTTTACAACAAAAAAAGAAAGTGTTTTGATGATCTAGTAGGCGATAATTCGATTAGACCAAACCAATTATTTGCAATTGGTTTGTATTATCCAGTTGTTGACCCTAAAACAGATGAGGCAAAAACTGCATTTGAAACGGTCACAAAAAAATTGCTAACACCATATGGGCTAAAAACATTAGCCAAAGGTGAAAAATGCTATAGAGAAATATATGAAGGAGACCAAATAAAAAGAGATATGAGCTATCACCAAGGAATTACTTGGCCATGGCTTTTAGGTATTTATTCTGATAGCTTTTTAAATATTATAAATTCAGAAAAAAATAAAACAAAAAAGAAAGAATTGGAAGCAAAATATATTGAATTTGCAGAAAATGTTGAAAAAACGTTCTATGAGGAAATGTATAATAGGTCGACTGTTGGAAGTATAAGTGAAATATATGATTCTGCAAAGCCATATGAAGCAAAAGGAGCATATGCACAAGCATGGTCAGTGGCAGAAGTATTTAGAATTATTATCAAAAATCACAATAGACGTTAGAAATAAGAAAAGAGGAAAAATGAGAATATTAGGAATTGACCCTGGTTTTGCAATAACAGGATATAGCATAATAGATTATATAGGAAACAAATTTAAGTTAATAGCATCTGGAGCAGTACTTACAAAAGCAGGAGAATCATTTCCGCAAAGATTGTTAAAACTTAATAATGATCTAGAAGAAATAATAGATACATATAAACCAGATGCAATATCTGTGGAAGAGTTATTTTTTAACAATAACGCAAAAACTGCTATAAATGTTGCACAAGCAAGAGGTGTAATACTTGTGGTTGGATGTAGAAAAGGGGTACCTACTTATGAGTACACACCACTTCAAATAAAACAAGCAGTAGTTGGATACGGAAGAGCTGATAAAATACAGGTGCAAAAAATGGTAAAAACAATATTAAAAGTAGAAAATTTACCAAAACTAGACGATACAACAGACAGCATGGCAGCAGCAATATGCCATGCACACTCAGCAAAATTCTCAGAAAAATTATAATGTCAGTTTGGGGACGTATCTTTAACTGACAAAAATGTCACTTCGGGGACATATCTTAAGGGTAGAAGTGTCCCTCGACTGACAAAAATGTCAGTTAAAGATACGTCCCCAAACTGACATGAAAGGAAAAAAGTGATGGCGATATATTTATTTTATGGTGAGGAGACATACTTATTAGAAACAAGAATTAAAAAGATAAAAAAAGAGTTTGCACAGCTTGTTCAAGGTATAAACTTTATTCAAATTGATGATACAAATGTAGCAGAGCTGATTTCAGATTTAGAAACTCCAGCGTTTGGTTTTGATAAGAAACTTATTATTGCCAAAAATACGGGACTATTTAAGAAAGAGAAAAAATCTAATAAATCTGATACAAAAAAGAAAAAGAATGATGAAAGCAAATTGCCATTATATGAAAAAATTGCTAAGTACATAGAAAATAATAAGGATGATTTAAAAGATTCAGTAGATTTACTTTTTATAGAACAAGAAGTTGATAAAAATTCTTTATATCAAACAATTGATAAAATTGGAGAAGTAAAGGAATTTACTCTTTTAAAGTTACCTGAGTTGATTACGAATATAAGAAAAATAGCATTAGCATATAAAGTAAATATCAATGATGAAACAGCAAAATACTTAGTGGAATGCTGTGGAACAAGTATGCAGGACTTGATAAATGAAATACGAAAATTGATAGAGTATAAAGGGGAAAATAATACTATTACTAAGCAAGATGTTGATTTGTTGTGCACTAAACAAATACAAGCAGTTATTTTTGATTTGACTGATAATCTTGGAAAAAAGGAGACAGGAAAGGCTTTAGCAATATATAATGGGTTAATTAGTAATAAAGAGCCAATCCAAAAAATATTAATTACATTGTACAATCATTTCAAAAAGTTATATATTATAAAAATTGCTGAAAAATATAATGAAGATGTAGCTACGGCTATGAATTTAAAACCAAATCAACTATTTTTAGTTGGAAAATATAAAGGACAAGCACGTTACTTTAATGTACAAGAATTAAGAGAAATATTAAATGCTTTAATAGAATTGGATGCAAACTACAAAGTAGGATTAATTTCATTAGAAATAGGAATGGAAGCTATATTGTGCAGGTATTGTTCTAAGTAAATGCTATGTGAACTTGAAATTTGATATATAATTTTTCTATAAAAAACGGACGTAAAGTTCGTTTTTTATTGTATATTTAGAGAGAAGAGAAATAAAATATATAAAGGAGGATATATATGAAAAATTCAAAAATTAAAGTTTTTATTAAAGCAATTATAATACCTGTAATAGTTGGTGGAGTTGTTGGACTTATAATATCAAAATCAATAGATTATAATACTTTACAAAAGCCACCATTATCACCGCCAAGTATATTGTTTCCAATAGTATGGACACTATTATATGTTTTAATGGGAATATCATATGGAATATTAGAGATAAATAAACTAGTAGATAAGAAAATAAATGTGATTTATTATTTACAATTAGCCGTTAATGCCCTATGGTCGATAATCTTTTTTACGCTCAAATGGAGGCTGTTTGCATTTATATGGATAATATTATTTGATATACTTGTAATAATAATGATAAAGAAATTTTATGACAAAAATAAAACTGCAGGATTACTTCAAATACCATATATAATATGGACACTATTTGCTACTTATTTAAATTTTGGAGTATATTTATTAAATAGAGGTACTTTTATGTAAAAAAGTACCTCTATTATGTGGAAAATTGTAAAAATATATGGTATAATAATCAGACAGGAAAAAAGAGAGGAATGAGAAGTAATGCCAAACTGGAGAGTCCACATGGAAATAGCAAAAAGGCTAAATGAAAAATTAAATTTTAATGATGAAGATTTAAATCTGTTTTTATTAGGTAGTATAGCACCAGACATAAATAATGGATATATTGTTAAGGATGTTTCTAAAATTTGTGATCATGGAAAAACTCATTTATACAAAGAAGAAGACCACTCAACATATACTAATTTTTGTAGTAAGTATCAAAATATACTCGAAACAAACCCAGTAGCTTATGGCTATTTTATTCATTTATATACAGATTATTTATTGAACAGAGATTATGAAAAAAAGTGTTGTTGTAATAAATGGAACGAAGATGAGTGCGTAAAAGTTAAACATAAAGATTTAAGAATATATGATTCAAAATATATTAATAATACAATTTGCTTAGATGATTATCAAAAAGCAATACAAGATTTAAAACAAATAGAAGAAATATCAATAGATGAACAAGACATTGCAAAGGTAATAAACTTTTTAGATAAAAAAGAAGTACCACAAAATTTAAATTTAGAGTTTTACTCTTATGATGAGTTGGATAAAGAGGTGGATGATATCACAAATCAAATTTATAAAAATTTTATAGACATATACTAGACTAGGACAACCTGATAAACTTATGAAAAAAGTTCATAAAAATTTTTAAACTCATATCCTTGAGATTTTAAAAAGATAATAGAATCATGTAAAATGTCGTAAGTGTTATTTACATCACCTGTATCATGCATAAGAACAATCAAACTTCCTTTGCCTTTAGCAGACTTTTTTAAATTATTTAATAATTGGTAATTAGAATATTTTCGTTCAGAATCATTATTTAAGCAATTCCAATCAACATAAACATAGTTAATTTCTGTAAGAACATTAACTATGTTTTTCTTTTGACATTTGTAATTAGGAGAGGCAAAACCATTTGGAAAACGAAAAACGTGTGAACAATAATTAGGTACGCCAATAGCATTAGATATTTCAATGTCAGTGTTTAAAATTTCATTACGAAAACTTTCTTCACTTTTATATAATATTTTATTGTTATGACTATACCCATGATTAGCAATAAAATGCCCTTCATTATAAGCACGCTTAACAATTTCAGGATATTCTTTAACATGTTTACCAACAACAAAAAAAGTCGCTTTAATGTTTTCTTTTTTTAATATATCTAAAATTTTAGGAGTAACTTTAGAAGAAGGTCCATCATCAAAAGTTAGATATACAACCTTTTCATCACTTTTACAAATAGACGCAAATTTATCTTTAAAAGAAGCACTTAAAATTTCACCTTTGCTTAAAGATAAAGCAAAAGTAGAGTTATCTTTTAGTAAAAAGAAAACTATTAAAATTAGTATAATGAGAACAACTACAAGATACTTTTTCTTAAAAATAAACACCTTCATATAAAAATTATATATATACAAAATAAAAATATGCTATAATTATTGAAACTTTTTGATGAAAATTGAGCACTATATATGTGAAAGGAGATAACAATGAGTACTCGGAATATCTTTAGAAAATTTTGAAGAAATATATAATTCAACATATGAACGAACATTGAGATATATAGTTTGTAAATGCTCTAATATTGACGATGTTAATGATTTAGTGCAAGATACATATGTAGAATTATATAACATACTAGAAAAAAAGAAAGAAATATATTTAGAAAACTGTCCTAATTTTGTAATAGGAATAGCTAAAAAGAAAATTCAAAAATATTATGGTCTTTTATATAAATTAAAAAATTATAATGTTTATCAAGCAGAGGACGAAGAAATAGATTTGCCAGATAATTTTGATTTGGAAACGGAAACAATTAAAAAGCTAAATGCAGAAGCGGTATGGAATTATATTAAAAGCAAAAATATAAAAACAGTAAAAGTTTTCTATTTATATTATTGTACAGAAATTAAGATATCACAAATTGCAAAAGAATTAAACATGTCTGAATCTAATGTCAAAAATATTTTATACAGAACAATTAAAGACATTAAAGAAAATGTAAAGATTGAAGGTGATATAAATGAATAATTTGAAAGATACAATACAAAAGAACTTTGACAAAAAGAAAAATTATAATATCATTTTATCAAAAATTGAGAGGAGAGATAATATGAAAGTAAAATTGAGTTATGTTTTAGCTTCAAGTCTTGTAGCAATTGCATTATTAGTTGGCATTGTTGCATATAATGTTCCAAAAAGTAATAATGAAAATGTTATGCCACCAACAGTACAAGGAATATTGGAATTAAATATAAATAAGGCTGAATATCAAAGTATGATGACGTTGGATGCAGATATAAAAGAAGCAAATACTGAACTGAATAGTGAATTTGAGAAAGATTTTTCGTTTGTAAAAAAAGATATTAATGCGCCAAAAGATTTGAGAGACTACGGTGTAAATAAAGTTGTAATGACTAGAAAAGATTTTTCGGATAAAGATTATTCTATAGCTCATGACTATATTTGGGACTATTCAAATGAGGCAGAAAACAGAACAATAAGAATAGCATTTTCCAAAATTGGAAAACCATTAAGAGACTATTATTTGAGTAGTGAAGAAAAAATATCAAAAATAGAAAATACAGATGTTATAATAACACAATATGAAAAACTATATTTAGCAGAGTTTAAATTAAATGATGTATACTTTGATATAGAAACAGCAGGAATAACACAAACAGAGTTAATAGATTTATTAGTATCAATAATTAAATAATTAGCATTATTAAAAAATCAAGAATTCTATGCAATTGTTTGCTTAAAATTCTTGATCTTTTAATTTATTCTCTAAATTCTTTAGCTAATTTATTAATTGCTTTTGTTTCAATTCGTGAAACATAAGAACGAGAGATAGCCATGGAATCAGCAATTTCATTTTGCGTTTTCGGTTTTTCACCATTTAGTCCAAAACGTAATTCTAAAATTAATTTTTCTCTATCTTTTAATACTTCTTTCATTTTTTCATATAGCTTTTTAACTTTAAACTTTAAGTCAACTTCATCTTCAATATTTTTATCATTATTTTCTAGAACCTCTTGTAAAGTAACAACATTGTCATCTTTATCTTTACCAATTGGATCATCCAAGTAAACTTCGGCACCTAATTTTTTGGTGCTTCTCAAGTACATAAGAATTTCATTATCAATACAACGTGAAACATAAGTAGCTAAACGTACTCCTTTTGAACTATCAAAGCTGTTTATACCTTTAATTAGCCCAATACTACCAATAGAAATCAAATCGTCTTGATCAACTCGAGTAGCAGTATATTTTTTACATACATGTGCAACTAATCTTAAGTTTTTTTCGATTAAAATATTTCGTGCATCTTCATCTCCATTCTTCATAAGTTCTAAGTATTTTCGTTCATCATCACCACTTAAAGGCTCAGGAAACAAAGCATTATTTGAAATATATCCAACCAAAAAAATAGTCGAATTTAAAAAAGCTAAAAGACCACTAATAGAAAAGGCAAACATATATATACCTCCAAATCAATATATAAGATTATATGCCACGAAAAAATTAAAGTGCCTGGACCTTAAAAAAAATTCCTAAAGCCTTGACACTAATACCATAATATGGTACAATATTTAACTGTAAGCCGCCTGAGTCGGGCAACTAAATATTGCTTAAAGCAATTGCCTTGTTATTTATGCTTAGCGAGTATACGGAAAATAGGAGGTGTACAAAGAATGTACGCAATTATTGAAAGCTGTGGAAGACAATACAAAGTATCAGAAGGAGATGTAGTATTCTTCGAAAAATTAGAAGCTGAAGAAGGTAAAAAAGTAACATTTGATAATGTTGTTTTACTATCTGATGACCAAAAAGTAGAAGTTGGAGCTCCTTATGTAAAAGGTGTTAAGGTTGAAGGAAAAGTAGTTTCTCATGGTAAAGGCAAAAAGATTTTAGTTTACAAATATAAAGCTAAAAAGAACTACAGAAGAACTCAAGGACATAGACAACCATACACTAAAGTTGAAATTACAAAAATAAAAATGCCTACTGACAAAGTAGAAAACGCTGAAGTAAAAGAAACAGCAGCTAAAGCTACTACAAAAAAAGCTACAACTAAAAAAGAAGCTTAATTATAATTTGAATATATTATGGTAAAAACTATTAGAAAGATAGAAAATACCCTAAAACAAAAATTGAAGGGAGTGAAATAGGATGGCTCATAAAAAAGGTCAAGGTAGTGTTAAGAACGGTAGAGACAGTGAGTCTAAACGTTTAGGACTAAAAAGAGCAGATGGTCAAGTAGTTCCAGCTGGTAATATACTAGTAAGACAAAGAGGAACAAAGATTCATCCAGGTACTAATGTTGGTATTGGTAGTGATGATACACTATATGCTAAAGTAACTGGAAAAGTAAAATTTGAAAGACTTGGCAGAGATAAAAAGAAAGTTAGCGTATATCCTGTTGAAGAAGGAAGTAAAGCTGAATAATAATAAAAAAGCTCCACGTAAGTGGAGTTTTTTATTATTATATACTTGAAAATGTATTGACACTAGAATATAATATACAAGGGGAAAAACAATGAACTTTGGATTATCGGAAGATGTATATAATAAAATAAAAGGTGTAATTTTAAAATATTCAAGTTATCAATTTAAAATATATGGCTCAAGAGCCAGAGGAGACTATAAAAAAGAATCAGACATTGATATTGCCGTTATTGGAAATGTCAATTCAGAAGATAAAATGAAAATATTAAATGATTTTGATATATTGAATATTCCATATATGATAGATATTGTGTTTTTTAATGATTTACAAAAACAAGAATTAATAACATCCATTAATAAGGAGGGAATTAAATATGAGTAGATTTCAAGAAAGATTATCTGATTACAAAAATGCTGTGGATAGACTAGAAGAAGCATTAAAAGAACCAGAAAGCGAGATAGTTATTGATGGAGTATTACATAGATTTGAATTTACATTTGAACTTGCTTGGAAAACTATAAAAGATGCATTGGAATATTTAGGTTTAGTAGATAAAACAGGAAGTCCAAGAGAAAATATACAACTAGGTTTTAGGCATGGAATAATTGAAGATGGAGAAAAATGGATTGAAATAATGTTATCTAGAAATTTATTATCACACTTATATGATGAAAAAACTTCTAGAGATATTTATAATAAAATAAAAAATGAGTATATAATAGAATTTAAAAAATTAAGAGAAAGGCTAGAGGAAATATAGGCTATTAAAGAAGGGATGATAAAGATGGAAGAAAAGAAAAAACGTACATTAACAGGCGATAGACCTACAGGAAGACTACATATTGGTCATTATTTTGGATCTTTAAAAACAAGAGTAGAAATGCAAAATACTGGGAAATATGATCCATATATATTAATTGCAGATGTTCAAGCATTAACAGATAACTTTGAAAATCCAGAAAAAGTTAGACAAAATATAAAAGAAGTTATTTTAGATTATTTGTCAATAGGAATTGATCCAGAAAAAACTACTATATATATACAATCAATGGTACCAGAAACAGCAGAACTTACAGTATTTTATTCTAACTTAGTAACAGTTGCTAGACTAGAAAGAAATCCAACAGTAAAAACAGAACTAGCACAAAAAAGAGATGTTTTTGGAGAAAGCGTTACATATGGATTTTTAGGATATCCTGTAAGTCAAGCAGCAGACATTACGGTAGTTGAAGGTGCATTAGTTCCAGTAGGAGAAGATCAATTACCTTTAATTGAACAATGTAGAGAAATAGTAAGAAAATTTAATAGCATATATGGAGAAGTTTTAACAGAACCAGAAGCAGTATTATCAACAACAAAAAGAATTAAAGGACTAGATGGAAATGACAAAATGGGTAAATCTTTAGGAAATGCTATCTATTTGTCAGACACCGAAGAAGAAATAAATAAAAAAGTAATGAGTGCGGTAACAGATCCTGCTAGAATTAAAAAAGATGATAAAGGACATCCAGATGTATGTATGGTTGCATATTATCACAAATTGTTTAGTACAGAAGAAGAAGTAAAAAATGTTTGCGAAGAATGTAAAGCAGGTGCAAGAGGATGTGTAGCTTGTAAAAAACAACTAGCTAAAAATATAAATAAATTTTTAACACCAATTAGAGAAAAAAGAAAATATTATGAGGAAAGACCAGAATTGGTTGAAAAAATACTAAAGGATGGAACAGAAAAAACAAGACAAACAGCAAGAGAAACTATGAAAAAAGTAAAAAAAGCAATGAGATTAGACTATTTTGAAGGAGAATAAAATGTTTACAGACTATGTAAAAATAATTGCAAAAGCAGGAAATGGCGGTGATGGAGCCGTTTCTTTTCGTAGAGAAAAATATGTTGCAGCAGGTGGGCCTGATGGTGGAGACGGAGGAAGAGGCGGAAACGTATATTTTGAAGTTGACCCAGACACTAATACTTTGATAGACTTTAGATATCAAAAAAAATTTAAAGCTGAAAACGGAAAAAATGGTGAAGGTGCTAATAGATATGGAAGAAGTGGAGAAGATTTAACAATAAAAGTTCCTTTAGGAACTATTGTTAAAGATGCACAAACTGGAAAAGTTTTAGCTGACTTATCTGAAAAAGGACAAAAAGAACTTATATTACAAGGTGGCAGAGGCGGAAAAGGAAATTCACACTTTGCAACATCTACTAGACAAGCACCTAGATTTTCTCAAGAAGGAGAAAAATGCGAAGAAAAAGAACTTATATTAGAGTTAAAGCTTTTAGCTGATGTTGGACTAATAGGATTCCCAAATGTAGGAAAATCAACACTATTATCAGTTGTAACTGATGCAACACCTAAAATTGCAGATTATCATTTCACTACACTTGAGCCAAACTTAGGAGTAGTAAAAGGAGAATATGGAGACAGCTTTGTTATTGCAGATATTCCAGGAATAATTGAAGGAGCAAGTCAAGGTGTTGGACTTGGAATTCAATTCTTACGTCATATTGAAAGGACAAGACTACTTCTTCATGTAATAGATGTATCTGGAATAGAAGGAAGAAATCCAGTAAAAGATTTTGAGATTATAAATGAAGAGTTAAAGAAATATAGTGAAAAATTAAGTAAAAGAAAACAAATAATAGTAGCAAACAAAGCTGATAGTATGCAAGATGAAAATTTATACTTAGAATTGGAAAAATTGGCAAAAGAAAAAGGTTTAGAAATATATAAAATATCAGCTGCTACTAAACAAGGTGTAAAAGAATTGCTTGCAAGAGTAAGTGAAGTATTAAAAACATTACCAAAAGAAGATTTGGTTGAAGTGGAAGAAATAAAGAAGGTATATACATTAGAAGGCAAAGAAGATATTACAGTAAAAAAAGAAGGCGGAATGTATATAGTTTCTGGCGATGTAATAACTAAACTTATGAGAACAGTAAACTTAGAAGATAATGAATCATTACATTATTTCCATAGAAGATTAAACGAATTAGGTGTAAATGATAGATTAAGAGCACTTGGAATCAAAGATGGAGATTTAGTACAAATTTCAGACTGGGAACTTGAATGGGAGGAATAAATATTTCTTGATAATAGGTGGAAGTTTGTTTGTAAAATGATAAAAAAATCTTGAAAATGAAAAGACATTATAGTATTATAATAAAAAATAAATCAAAAGAAAATTATTAAAGAGGAACCAAACATGATAAAAGCTGAAAGCATTGCGAGAGTACACACA
>ERZ827512.1151-NODE-1151-length-28108-cov-9.650127_pt1 | contig 28108 bp, 21 predicted proteins | sample MGYA00519916_ERZ827512 | MGnify/ENA primary metagenome ERZ827512 (study PRJEB31778, sample SAMEA3449335) | human gut metagenome | biome: human gut; feature: human-associated habitat; material: faeces | place: United Kingdom | collected 2010/2012 ... | reverse complement strand
ACCAGCACTACCAGCAACAGGAGATAGTTATATATCAGAAATAATTATATTAGTATCATCTGCAACAGCATATTTAGTAGTATTAGCATTAAAACATAAAAGGTGTAAATAACATTAAATAAGGTGATTCACAACAAATCACCTTATTATTTTGTGCCATTGGGGACGGAGAATATTGGCACATTTTTGTTTATTCATGTCATTTATGGAGCACACTGTGCTCTGCTACGAACTTTTGGGATGATTAACTTGTTATGGGGATAAGGCTTTATAAAAATATTAAATTTAAATTTACATTTACATTTAAAACAATTATGATATAATAAAAGCGAAGGGGTGAAATACTATGGTAGAAATGTACAAAACAGATCTAGAAACAAATAAAACAGAACAAACAATTAAATATGAAAAGGGAAATTGGATTAACATGGTAGCCCCGAACGATGATGAAATAATAGAAGTATGCAACAAATTAAAAATAAGTGAAGATTTTATTAGATATGCGCTAGATAATGAAGAAAAAGCCAGAATTGATATTGAAGAAGATGATAACACAATCTTATTTATAGTTGATATTTCAACAAGGGAAAAAGAAGGAGACTCATTAATATACACAACAATGCCAATAGGCGTTATATTTGTTAGAGATGATTATTTAATTACAGTATCAATAAAAGAAAATAGTATTATTCAAAATATGATGAAAAACAATATGAAAAATATTGTTACATACAAAAAAAGCAGATTTTTATTGCAACTATTATATGAGAATTCATCAATGTATTTAAATTTATTAAAAAAGATAAATAAAGAAACGGAAATTGCAGAATCTATTTTAAAAAATTCAATGAAAAATAGAGCATTGTTAAAACTATTAAACTTAGAAAAAAGCTTAGTATATTTTACAACATCATTAAAATCAAATGAGGTTGTAATGGAAAAAACAATGCGTGGAAAAATCATAAAATTATATGAAGAAGATGAAGATATATTAGAAGACGCAATTATTGAAAATAAACAAGCTATTGAAATGGCAAAAATATATAGTGATATTTTAAATGGAACAATGGATGCATATGCTTCAATAATTTCAAACAATTTAAACAGAGTAATGAAATTTTTAACATCAATTACAATCATTTTATCAATACCAACAATGATAGCAAGTTTTTGGGGCATGAATGTTCCTGTACCAATGCAAAATAATCCATATGGTTTTGTAATATTAATAGGCTTTTCAATAATAATTTCGGTAATTGCAACATTATGGCTTAACAAAAGAGATATGTTAAAATAAATTGTTAAAAATCTCCTTTAATGGAAAAAATAACTGGACATTAAAAGTATAAAATTTATAAAAATGAGTATACTTAATAGTGAAAACTTTTAAAATTATTTTTAAAGGAGGATATTAGCATGAAGGTAATAGATACAATAGCATTGATATTAGTTATTATTGGTGCTATTAACTGGGGATTAGTTGAAATATTTAATTTCAATTTAGTAGATGCAATATTTGGTGCTATGTCAGTTATAAGTAGAATAATTTATATTCTAGTAGGAATTTCTGGATTATGGGCAATAAAATTATTATTTGATAGATAAAACTTAATTAAGCCTGGATTGCAAAAGCAATTCAGGCTTTTTTTCTTTACAAACTAGAAAAATATGGTATAATATACAAAGTATGTAATAGTAAGGAGGAAAACAAATGCTTACGGCTACAGGAGTAACAATTAGATTTGGAAAAAGAACATTATTTGAAGATGTAAATATAAAATTTAATAAAGGATGTTGTTATGGAATAATTGGTGCAAATGGTGCAGGAAAATCAACATTCTTAAAAGTTCTATCAGGTGAACTTGAACCAAGTAAAGGTGAAGTAACAAAAGAAAAAACAGAAAGACTTTCTGTTTTAAAACAAGACCACTTTGCTTTTGAAGAATATACTGTTATGGACACAGTAATTATGGGAAATGATGAACTATATAAAATAATGAAAGAAAAAGATGCTATATATTCAAAACCAGATTTTTCTGAAGAAGATGGAATGAAAGCAGCAAAATTAGAAGAACGTTTTGCAGAATTAGATGGTTGGAATGCTGAATCAGATGCAGCAGTATTATTAAATGATTTAGGCATAGCACCAGAAAAACATTATGAGCTTATGAGCAACCTAGAAGCAAAAGATAAAGTAAAAGTATTGTTAGCACAAGCTTTATTTGGAAACCCAGATATATTATTACTTGATGAGCCTACAAACGATTTAGACTTAAAAAGTATTAGCTGGCTTGAAGAATTTTTAATTAACTTTGAAAATACAGTCATTGTTGTATCGCATGATAGATACTTTTTAAATAAAGTTTGTACACATATTGCAGATGTTGACTTTGGCAAAATTAAAGTATACCCAGGAAACTATGATTTCTGGTATGAATCTAGCCAACTTGCATTAAAGCAAATGAAAGAAGCAAACAAAAAGAAAGAAGAAAAAATTAAAGAATTACAAGACTTTATTGCAAGATTTAGCGCAAATGCTTCAAAATCAAAACAAGCAACATCTCGTAAAAAATCATTAGAAAAAATAGAATTAGATGAAATTAAACCATCTAACAGAAGATATCCATATGTTGATTTCAAACCAGATAGAGAACCAGGAAAAGAAATTTTACATGTAAAAAATATATCTAAAACAATAAATGGAGAAAAAATATTAAATAATATTTCATTTACTGTAAAACAAGATGATAAAATAGCATTTTTAGCAGATAATGAAAATGCAAAAACTGTATTATTTCAAATTATTGCAGGAGAGCTTGAACCAGATGAAGGAGAAGTAGTGTGGGGTACAACAATTACATCAAGCTATTTTCCAAAAGATAATAACTATTTATTTGAATCAGATTTATCAATTACAGATTGGTTAAGGCAATATTCAAAAGATCCTGATGAAACATATGTAAGAAGCTTTTTAGGAAGAATGCTATTTTCTGGTGAAGAAGCGCTTAAAAAGGTAAATGTACTTTCAGGTGGAGAAAAAGTAAGATGTGTTCTTTCAAAAATGATGTTATCAGGAGCTAACTTTTTAATTTTTGATGAACCAACAAACCATTTAGATATGGAATCTATTACAGCATTAAATGAAGGGATGAAAAAGTTTAAAGGAAATATGTTATTTACATCACATGACCATCAATTAATGCAAACAGTTGCAAATAGAATTATTGATATAAAGGCAGATACAGTAATAGATAGAGAAGTTACATATAATGAATATTTAGGAGTTGAATAAAAAAAATCGCATTTTAAATGCGATTTTTTTCAGACTGTTGACAAAGTATAAAAGAATATTTTGCTCAATAGTCTTTTTTATTCAGTTACGCTAGGTTCTTCATTTTTGCCAATTGCATCCTCATAGAAAGCAATTGAAGAATATTGAATATATGGTGTTAACCATAACATTCCAATTCCAAGAGTTAGACCTGCTAATATAATCCATCCAATAAATGAAAATTGTAAACAGAATAATTTTGAACGTTTGCCTTCCATAATTTCCTTACATTTTTCAACTACTTCTTTATTAGAAAGACCTTCATTATCAATTGCAACAATATAAGCTAATTGATAATAATATGACTTAGTTATAGCCCAAATTATGCCAACTAAATATAAAATTATACCAATTATACTTAAAAAAACACCGCCAGTAGTTGAACTTCCAGAAATAGCAGAAAAACTAGTAGTAGCCATGCCAGCGCCAATTAATACTATACTTACAATTATCATAATAATTGGGATTATCATCTTTAAGGTGATAGTTAAGCTAATTAACCATGATCTTTTAAAGTTTGAAAAACCAGATTTTAAAAAGTCAAAAGGTTTTACATTTTCGGAATTAAATAACTTATAAAAAGATATAATTAATCCAAATGCTAAAGGTACTTCAATAACGGTCGTAGCAAGTGAAAAAATAGATTTTATATTTTCAGGCATTAAGCCCTCAATAAATCCTAAAATAAAAAATACTACAAAATAACCTAAAGATATAAGTGCTGCTTTACCCCAATTTCCAGCTAACTTTTGTCTTGCAATAGCTCTGTAATCAGCTGATTTCTTCATAGAAAATTCCCCCTTTCTTAATATATTATAAATATATATTAATAGAGATAAAAAGTCAATCTAATAATGTCGAATTTTGAGGGAGTAAAATTTAGTATTTTAAATAAAAGGCTTATCAATTTTTATAAAGTTTGATATAATACATAAAAAATGAAAGGATAGAATAAATGGACACACAAGAAAGAATTGCAAATATAATTGCAGAAGAATTAAATATAAAATTAGTACAAGTTGTAAGAACAATAGAGTTAATAAATGAAGGAAATACAATACCTTTTATTGCACGTTATAGAAAAGAAGTAACAGGTGGACTTTCAGATGAAACATTAAGAGATTTAGGTGAAAGACTTACATACCTTCGTAACTTAGAAGCAAGAAAAGAAGAAGTAAAAGCATCAATTGAAAATCAAGGAAAACTTACAGACGAAATAGTTGCAAACTTAGAAAATGCTAAAACATTAGCAGAAGTTGAAGATATATATAGACCATATAAACAAAAGAAAAAGACAAGAGCTACAGTGGCTAAAGCAAAAGGATTGGAGCCATTGGCTGAAATTATATTAGCTCAAACAGAAAAAACACCAATTGAAGAAATTGCAAAACAATATGTAAATATTGATAAATTATCAGAAGAAGATAAAAATAACAAAGAAAAAGTTGTAGCAAGTGTAGAAGATGCAATTCAAGGTGCAAAAGATATTATTGCAGAAATTATATCAGATAACCCTGAATACCGTAAGCAAATTAAACGTATTTGCTACAGAGAAGGCGTTATAATAACTAAAGCTACAAAGCCAGAAGAAAAAACAGCATATAATATGTATTATGAATTTAGCGAAAAGGTAAATCACTTACCTAGCCATAGAATTTTGGCTATCAATCGTGGAGAAGCTGAAGAATTTTTAAAAGTAAAAATTGAAAAGCCAGAAGATAAAATTTTAGATTTAATAAATAGAGATATTATTAAACCAAAAACTCAATTTACTACAATATTAGAAGAAACAATTGAAGACAGCTGGAGCAGATTAATTGAACCATCTATTGAAAGAGAAATTCGTTCTGACTTAACAGAAAAAGCAGAAACTCAAGCTATTAAAGTATTTGGAAAAAATGCAAAACCTTTACTTTTAGCAGCACCTTTAAAAGGTTTAACAGTAATGGGGTTTGACCCAGCATATCGTACAGGTTGTAAAATTGCAGTAATTGATGAAACAGGAAAATTACTTGCAACTACAACTGTATACCCAACAGAACCACAAAATGATGTAGAAGGTGCAAAAAAAGAATTAAAAGCGTTAATAGAAAAATACAAAGTTGATATTATTGCAATAGGAAATGGTACAGCTTCAAGAGAATCTGAAAGCTTTGTTGCAGATATGATTAAAGAAATTGAAAGACCACTTCATTATGCAATTGTAAGTGAAGCTGGAGCATCTGTATATTCTGCTTCAAAACTTGCAACAGAGGAATATCCAGATATAAACGTATCTTTAAGAGGTGCAATATCAATTGCAAGAAGATTGCAAGACCCACTTGCAGAACTTGTAAAAATAGATCCTAAAGCTATAGGAGTAGGGCAATACCAACATGATGTTGACCAAAAGAAATTAACAGAAAGTTTAACAGGTGTTGTTGAAGACGCAGTAAATGAAGTTGGAGTTGATGTTAATACGGCTACACCATCATTACTTTCTTATGTAGCAGGAATAAATAAAACTATTGCAAATAACATAGTAAAATATCGTGATGAAAATGGTAAATTAGCTGAAAGAAAAGAATTGCTAAAAGTTCCTAAATTAGGAAAAGCAGCATTTGAGCAATGTGCAGGATTTATTAGAATTCCTGGTGGAAAAAATGCTTTAGAAATTACAGGAGTTCACCCAGAAAGCTATTCTGTTGCAGAAAATTTACTTAATAAATTAGGATACAAAAAAGAGGATTTATTAAATAAAGAAAAACAATCAGAAATAAAAGCTAAATTATTAGAAGTAAATGTAAAAGAAACAGCTAAAGAACTTGATGCTGGTGAAATGACCTTAGCAGACATTATTGAAGAAATGTCAAAACCAGGTAGAGACCCGAGAGATGAAATGCCTAAGCAAATATTAAGAGCTGATGTACTTAAATTTGAAGATTTAAGAGATGGAATGGTTTTAACAGGAACTGTTAGAAACGTTACAGACTTTGGTGCTTTTGTGGATATAGGTGTAAAACATGATGGTTTAGTACATATTTCACAATTAAGTAATAGCTTTGTAAAAAATCCATCTGATGTAGTTTCAGTTGGTGATATTGTTAAAGTTAAAGTTATTGGAATTGACCAAGAAAGACAAAAAGTTCAGCTTTCAATGAAAGATGCATAAAAAAAGAGTGAAAGAATATATTTTATATTTTTTCGCTCATTTTTTTATATACATTTTCTTTTAAATCTAAATACCTTTCATTAAATGCTAAGTTTTGGTTTGGATAAACAGGTGTTAGAATACTTAAAGTTAAGCAAGGTTTAGATTTAAAAAGCTTTAAAATACCAGTTGGCTTTCTAAAACTAAACACAAATGGAATAATTGGTACATTATTTTTTGAAGCAATTTTAAATGCACCATTTTTAAAATTACGTAATTTATTGTAATATGGCCACAAAGAAGCTTCAGGGTAAAAATGTACTATTTTATTTTTAGCTAATAAATCATCAATTGCTTTATAAAAATTTTCTTTGCAAGAAATTTTTTCTGGTATAGGAATAGCATATAACAAACGTACTAAATGCCTAACAACAGGCATTTTAAAGCCATCTGTTTTAGCAGTGTAATATATTCTTTTAGGAAACCATGCAAGGCCAAGCATTGCACAATCTATATATTGCACATGGTTTGAAACTGAAATAGCACCAGTTTTAATATTTTTTAAATTTTCTTTTCCTTCAATTTTTAGTCCAAAGACAATTTTAGAAATTAAAAAAATAATTGGTGCAACTATGATGTAGTAAAATAAATTTGATATTAACTTAAAAAATATATTATTTTTTACATATTTATAATTTAAGCCAATATCAAATTTAAGTGGTTCCCACATTTTTATTATATCTTCATTTTCATTATTTACATTTGATTGTAAATTCTCTTTCATTTACTATATTTCCTTATTTCATCTATTATAAATTCACAAATTTTGCTACATGCATTTTTATCTATATTTTGTTTTTGTGCTTTTATTATATTTTCCATCTTATTTTTATCATTTAAAAGAGATATTACTGCATTTTTTATATCAGCAGTATTCTTACAGCTAATAGACATTCCATGGCTCTCAAAAAATTCTGCATTATATGTTTCACAACCAGGTATTGGCATAGTATGAATAATAGGAATATTTATTGTGGCAGCTTCTGTTGTTGTAAGCCCACCAGGCTTAGTTAATAAAAGCTCACTTATACACATATACTTATAAATTTGTGGAGTAAAACCTATAGGAATTACTTTATTTGAGTCATAATTATTTGAAATATCTTCATAAACTTTTTTGTTATTACCACAGGCAACCAAAATTATTTCAGAAATTTCATTTTGCAAAACATCTATTATACCTGTAACATTTCCAAATCCCATACTTCCTGTCATAACTAATATATATTTTTTATTTTCATCTAAATTTAATTCAGCAAATATTTTAGATTTATCTAAATCTTTACTAAAATTAGTTGACACAGGAATACCAAAAGGTATTAGCTTTTCGTGGCTGATACCTTTTTTAGTGAAATCTTCAATTAAATCTTTATGTGGAATTATAAAATAGTCTGGATTAGTTTCTGGCCAAAATGGAATTGATTTATAATCTGTTGCAACTGCAATAAAATGTATATCATGATGTTTTTTAATAGCAGTTAAAACTTCGGCAGGGAATAGGTGAGTAACTACAACATAATCATATTTATTTTCAACAATATAATTATATAATTTTCTTCTATGTAATTTATTTACACCATAAACTGGAGATGTAATTTTAGTTTTCTCATATAATTCGCCTAGCTTATAAACTCTTTTAAAAACAGCACCATTTCCTTTTGTAGAACTAATATATAATTTGTTTACTACATTAGCTATTTTATAATTTACTAAGTCCAAATATTCTTTAAAATCAACTTGAACTCCTTTATTTCTTAATTCCTCTGTTATAGCACTTGCAGCAGAATTATGACCACCGCCTGTACTACATGATAGAACTAAAACCTTAAACATAAAATATCACCTTATCTAAATTGTTCCTGAATTTCATTTATTTCATCATAATGATTATTTAAAATATCTAAAAATACTTTTGCAATTTCTGGGTCAAATTGTGTTCCAGAGCATCTTTCAATTTCAGCTTTTACAACATCTAAACTTAAAGGATCACGATAAGTTCTTCTTGATGTCATAGCATCAAATGTATCTGCAACAGCAGCTACACGAGCTAAATAAGGAATATCAGTTCCTTTTAGCTTTCCTGGGTAACCGTTTCCATCAAATCTTTCATGATGATGTTTTACAATTGGTATAATATCTTGAAATACCTCGGCATTGCATAAAATATGTGCACCAATTGCAGGGTGATTTTTTATTTGTGAATATTCATCATCTGTTAATTTAGATTCCTTTAATAAAATACTATCAGGAATACCGATTTTTCCAATATCATGGAATAAACCACCAACTTCTAGAGTTTTTAAATCAGTGTCAGATAAACCTAAATATTTTCCAAGTAAAACAGAATATTTAGAAACTCTATCTGAATGACCTCTAGTGTAAGGGTCTTTTGCCTCAACTGTATATCTTAAAGTTTGAATACTATCTAAATAAGCTCTTTCTAGCTTTTCATAAGTAGAAGAAAGCTCTTCATTTATTCTTTTAATCTCATTCATTTGTTCAATAGACTTGATTCCAGATTCAATTAAAAGAAGTAATTGATCAAACTTATCACTTTTTTCACAATAACCTTGAATATCTAATTTTCTAATTGTCTCCAAAGGTGGAGCTAAATCTTTATGGCCAGTTAGTAACAAAATATATAATTCTTTATTAAATTTACGTATTTCTTCAACTACTTGGTCTCCATGAATAGGTGTCATAATAAAGTCCAAAATCATTAAATCAAAATGTTCATTTTTAACTTTCTCAATTGCTTCCATTGGGTCAGTAACACCTGTAAAATCATAGCCAGATCTCTTTAAGAAAATTGATAAAGAATCAACAATTCCTTCCTCATCATCAACTGCTATAATTCTATAACCTTTATCATTTGCGCTTTGCATGTTTTTTCTCATAATCTCACCTCAACGTTTATTGTAATCTATTCAAGATGACAACATCATTATATCATAACTTGTCGAATTGTACAGCTTTTGCATAAAAAAAATCTAGCATTTACTTGAAAACACTAGATTTTATACATATGAGTAAACATTAAAGTGGTAGGATTACATTAAATGTAGTTCCTTTTCCTTTTTCTGTTTCAAAAGTAATATTGCCATTAAAATGAGCACGAATAGTAGAGTATGACATAAATAATCCAAGTCCAGTACCATTTTTACCTTTTGTTGTTATCATTTCTTTAAATAATTTCTTTTGAACTTCATCTGGTAAGCCATTTCCATAATCTTTTACAGAAATAACAACATTATTATTTTGTTTTGATAAAATTAAATCAATTTTATTATCAGGTTTACCATCATATGATTGTATAGCATTTGAAACCATGTTATTTATAACTTGTACCAAACTGTTTATATTTCCTTTTAATACAGTTCTTTCATCTGTTTTCATGCAAACATTTAGCTCTACTAAGGCATTTTTTAATTCATGTTTCATTAAAATATTTACACGTTTAACTAATTCGTCTAAAGTAAATGATACAGCTTGTTCTTCAGACATTGTAACAGCCTGGCCTTTAACAGCAGTAATAACATCTGACATATATTCTGTATAAGAACGTATTTTGTCTATCCAATCCTTCATGTCTTTTGCAATATCATGGTGATCTTGTACAGTAACCTCAGGGTCTCCTACAGATGCTTCATATTCTTTAACTAAATCTGTAAGACCTTCAGCTGCACCAGATATAGACATTATAGGAGTTTTTAAGTTGTGAGCTATACCACCAATTAACTGACCAAGTGAAGCTAAACGTTCTCTTTCCATAAGCATATTTTGATTATTTTTAATTGTTTGCATATCAAGCATATGTTGAGTTGTATCTTTAAATAATACTAAAATTCCTAGAAAAGTTTTATCATTTTGAATACTATTAATTTCTATATTAAAATATTTGTCTTCATTAACTAATTTTTTTTCAAAATGAAATGTATCAGGAGTATCTTTTGCAATATCAATACAGTTTTTTAATTTTTCAGTGTTAACAGAAAAATAATTTCCTGTATTTACTATATCAAATAAGTTTTTTCCTCTAATGTAATTCCCATCAAGATTAAACATTTTTAATACTGTAGCATTAAAATCTGTAATAATGCCATTTTCATCTAAAACTAAGTAACCATCTGAAATTTTATCCACAATTGTTTGTAATGCTATTGGAGTTACTTTCATTAATCCAAACCTAAATACAGCCAATGCAAAAAACAAAATTGTAAGTGTAAAGCATATAGGCGTTAAATATACTGTCATAGGTATACCAAGCATTCCAAGCAAATTAACAACTAAAGGAATAAGAGCTCCTAAAACAATTAATAATGATTGTTTAGAAAAGAAACCTGATGTTTTAAATGAATATTTAAATAGTATAAATATAGCAAGTATAAGTAAAGCAAATGTATAAACTGAATGCACCATTATAAATGGACCTTTTATAGTATCATTTAAATTAATAGAGTATTTTGCATAAAATAAATGGTGGAAATCATTTGTCCATAAACATATACATGAAAGTATAGGTATAACAAATAAAAGCAAATACCAAAGCTTAAATTTAATTTTGGTTTTAGACATAATTAATGCAAAAAAGAAAAATGCAACAGATAGAAAACATCCACCAAAAGCAGCAGTATATTCAAAATATACTGGTGGAATAGATGTATTTTGACACAGAATTTGCATAATTAAACTAATTGTCCAAACTAACATTAAACCAACTAAAGTTATAAAAGAATAATAAATTTGCTTTTTAGTTTTTTGAGTTTTTTTAATAACTAACAATAATACAGTCATAATTATTGCAGATATAATAAGAATAATCAAATAGTTTAAATTTTTCATAAGTTTAATACTCCTTTAAATAAATACATTTGATAGATGTATATAATATACATCTATCAATTTTTTATGCTAAATATCTTCTTAAATAGTTAATATATTTTTTCAAATATGATTCATCAATTTTAGGCCATCTAAAATTAATATGGTATAAAAATGCTTTAGTAAAATCTGAAAGAATATTAATGTTAGATTTATATTCTAATTGTTTATCAGGACCTAAATCATTTATAATTCCAGAAAGTATATTAGCACTTTTTGCATTTTTTGACAAGTCTGTAATTTTTTTACCAAACTCCTCAGGAGAAACAGAAACAATATTAATATTTTCTTCTTGAAGAATTTTTAAAAACTCATTCATATATACATGATTATCATTATATAAATGGTATACTGAAAAATCAGGTACATAGTTTTGCAAAATTTTTATTATTGCATTACCACAAATATCAACAGGTGTGAATTCAATGTACATATCTAACAGATTATTTGGAATATAGCCAAGTTTTATAAATGTAAGCATACGCTCTAAAAATGCATTTTCTTGGTAATTTATTTGAAAAGCTCCATCTGAATATCTATTAGTAATGTTACCTAAACGTAAAATTTGTGCTTGCAAACCATTTTTACTTATATTTTCTAATATTAATTTTTCAGATAAAAATTTACTTTTAATATATTCATTATCTAGAATTTGACCAATATATAAATTATGCTCAGAAAAATTCATATTCTCAGTAACTTCATGTATTCTATCTGCATAACTACCATCTAAAGACAAATTTCCAGATACACTTAAAGAAGAAACATGAAGTAATCTTTTATTAAACTTTGTACATATATTGATAAGCTTTTCTGTTAAACCAACATTTATTTTTTTGAATTTTTCTTCATTACCATAATGTTTTACAATTGCAGCTGAGTTAATAATAACATCAATGTTATTAAGTAATTCTAAATAGTTTTTTTCACTCATACCAAAGTTTTCATCTAAAATACTAGAATTAATAACAAAAATTCTATTATTTAAATAACAATCTAATTCATTTCCAAAGTAGAAATGTAATGTTTCTAAAAATCTAGTTTTTCCTTCTTTTTTGTCTTTGTCACGAACAATGCAATAAGCATTACCAGTATCATTTTTAATAAAACTATATAAAATATGGCTACCAACAAATCCATTAGCTCCTAATAGTAAAATATTGTTATGACTTGAAGACTGTAGGTTAGATAGAGATGTAGCAAAATTAGATGCAACATTTTTTTCTAATGCGTTATGGCATTCAACAAAATCTTTGTTATCTAATAATTCAATATCATATTCACCATGTGTGCTTACAAGCTCTCTAACTGTATGATATTTAAAAATATCAGAATATGTAATATTAATATTATAAGCTAATAATTCTGTTTTAAATTTAATTGCAAGTAAAGAGTCAGCACCCATTTCAAATATATCATCATCAATACCAATTTGGCAGTTTAAAAGGCTTTCCCATATGTTACAACATAGTTTTTCAGTCTCATTTCTAGGTGCAACATAGGTTCTGGTTTCAACTTGGCTTATAGAATAATTTTCTAATTGTTTTTTATCTATTTTACCATTTAAAGTAATTGGAAGCTTGTCTAATTTTATAATATATTTTGGTACCATATATAATGGTAAGGTTTCAGACAACTGCTTTCTTATTACTGATGTTTCGATCTCACCAGATGATGTGAAAAATGCAGCTAAATAAGGTACAGTTTCTTTTTTATAAATTATACAAATATTAGTTATTTCAGGTATTTTCAAAAACTGATTTTCAATTTCAGATAATTCAACCCTAAGACCACGTATTTTAATTTGTGAATCTCTTCTACCAATAAACTCAATATCACCATTAGTTTTATATTTTCCAATGTCACCAGTTTTGTACATAATTCCATCTCCAAAAGGATTTGGTATAAAACTTTTATTAGTTAAATCAGGATTATTAATATACCCCTTACCAACTCCAAGACCTGCAACACAAATTTCACCTTCAACACCAATAGGGCATATGTTTAAATCTTTATTACAAATCCACAATTGTGTATTAGCAAATGGCTTACCAATAGTTATATCATTAGAATTGTAAACTTCTTTACTTGTACAACAAGCAGTAATTTCAGAAGGACCATAACCATTAAATACATGAGCATTAGAAGTTTGAGCTTTTATTTTATCATATAAATTTGAAGGAAAAACTTCTCCACCTAATTGTATAACTTTTATAGTATTCCAATTTGAACCTACAGAAAGTAATAAGTCCATTCTAGAAGGAGTAGTTAAAATAAAGTTTACATGTTCTTGCTCTATTAATGTGTTTGTGTATAATGGTATTTTTTGTTCTTCTTCATTTGTTAATATTACAGTTTTACCAGAAAGTAATGGCACAAAGTTTTCTACAATAAACATATCAAATGCTACACTACTCATACTTAAAAAGTTTGTACAAGTATCAGTATAAAGAAAAGCTTTATAATTACTTAACATATTTATAACACCTTTTCGTTTTAACTCTACACCTTTTGGAGTGCCAGTAGAGCCAGATGTATAAATAACTGCAAAACTGTCTTCATTATCACTATAGGCATTTACATTTTGTGCACTATAATTTTCTAGAGGCAATTCATCTAAATAAAGTTTTTCAACACCATCAATATTTTTTGAGTCTTTATTAGTTATTAAATAGTTTGAATGAGCATTTTCTAGCATAAAACTAATACGATCATATGGCAAACTTGTATCAATTAACATATAACCAGCACCAGATTTTAATATACCTAACATAGCAAATAGCAAGTCTGGTGTACGAGGAAGAAGAATTCCTACAATTTGATTTCTTTTTACATTTTTACTAATTAAAAAGTTTGCTATTTGATTTGCCTTTTTATTTAATTCTTCATATGTAATAGAAGAACCATTGAAACGAATAGCAATATTATTTGGATTTTTTTCTGCTTCATTTTCAAATAATTCAACTAATTTAACATTTTCGTCATAAGGTAAAATAGAGCTGTTATATGTTTTTTCAATTTCTAATTTTTCATCATTATTTAATAAACTAATTTCTTTAATAGTAACATGAATATCATTTAAAATTAATTTTATTAAACTTATATAATGATTTAAAAATTGAGTCATAAAATCTTTTGTAAATAGACTTGTAGCATATTCTAAACGAGCTGATATAACATTAGATTTTGGCGTTAGATCTAATGAAAAATCAAATTTTGAAACTTTAGAACATGGGGTATAAAGTTTTGCTTCAACACCTGAAAAGTCTATTAAAGCACTTTCTTCATTTTGATATACAAACATTGTATCAAATAAAGGAGCTCGGTTTGTATTTCTATTTAAATTTAATTCTTTTACTAACTCATCAAATGGATAAGTTTGATTTTCTAAACATGCAAGTCCATTTTTGGTTACTATATTTAAAAACTCATTAAAAGATAAGTTAGAATCAATTTTTTCACGTAATGCCAACGTATTTACAAACATACCTAAAATATTTGCAAAATTTGCATCATCTCTTCCAGCAACAGCAGTTCCTACAATAATATCTTCTTGACTAGTATATTTACTAAGAAGAATATAGTAAACAGATAATAAGAAGAAATATGGCGTAGTGTGTAAACTTTTGCACAATGTGTATATTTCATCTGCATTTGTAATATTTAATAATACTTCATCACCTTCAAAAGAGCGACTAGCTGGCCTTGAAAAATTTGTAGGCATATTTAATACAGGAAGTTCGCCATCAAATTTTGACTTCCAAAATTGTTTCATTTGCTCATATTTTTCAGAAGATTTTATTTTATTTTCAAAAATAGCATAATCAATATAATCAAAGTTATTTTCTTTAATTGAATTTCCATTATATAAATTTACTAATTCAGCTGTAAAAATTCCAATAGAAGTACCATCACAAATAATATGGTGAAAATCTACCAATAGCAAATAATGTGTTTTATCAAATTCAATTAGCTTTATTCTAAAAAGTGGAGCCTTACTTAAATCAAAAGGCTGGACAAATTTAGTAAAAATAGAGTCAACATCATTAATATTTCCATTTTCTATTTTTAAATTAAAACTAATGTTATCATCTATTTTTTGGACAAGTTCATTATTTTGCATAGTAAAATATGTTCTAAGTGCTACATGTTTTTTAATTAATATATTAATACAATCTTCAAGTTTTTTAATATTTAAATTTCCATTTAAGAAAATTCCGCCAGGAGTATTATATGTAATAGATGGATTTTCTTCTAAGCTGACAGCATAGTAAATACCTTTTTGAGCTGAAGTCAAAGGGTATGAATCTGATACTTTTGCTTTTTCAATATTTTCAAGTAATGAAGCATTTTGAGCTTGCATATAAACTGCAAGGTCTTCAATTGTGTCATTTTCAAAAATATTATTTACAGTTAACTTTATACCAAATTTATTATAAATTTCAGATACTAATCTTATTGATGATAAAGAATCACCACCAATTTCAAAAAAGCTGTCTTCAATACCAATATTATTAACTTGTAATATTTCACTCCATATATCAACCAATTGTTGTTGCAACTCATTTTGTGGAGCAACATAATTCATAGAAAAATTAATTTCAATATTATTTAATTGTTTTTTATCAATTTTTCCATTTGCAGTTGTTGGAAAACTATCTAATTGAATAATAAAATTTGGCACACTATAAGCAGGCAATTTTGTTAATAAAAATTGCTTTAAATCTTTAGTTGAAATATTAGTGCTAGCCACAATAAATGCAACAATAACTTGGTTATTATTCCTTAAATTAATAATACATTTTTGAATATTAGGGTACATTGAAATAGTATTTTCAATTTCATTTATTTCAATACGGTGGCCTCTTACTTTAACTTGTTTGTCATCTCTACCAACAAATAGCAAGTTACCATCAGGTAAGAATTTTACCAAATCTCCAGTTCTGTATAATCTTTCTTCTGCTTTAAAAGGAGATTGAATATATTTTTCATTAGTTAAAGTCTCATTATTTAAATAACCTTTTGTAACATTATCACCACCAATAAATAGCTCTCCAGCAATACCTTCAGGCACAATGTTTAAGTCCTTATTCAACACATATGCAGTTAAGTTATATAAAGGTTTTCCAATAGGAATAATAGAATTATCATTTAAATCTTTTTTAGCTACTTTAAAAGCAGTACAACATATAGTTGTTTCAGTAGGGCCATAGCCATTAACTATTTGCATATTTTCATTTAAACTGAAAAACTTTTGAATAGTAGAATTTTTTATTGGCTCAACTCCAACTAAAATTTTATCAATTTTAACATTATTAGATTCATGCAAAATTGAATATACATTTTCCAATATATTAGGTGGAATGTATAACATAGTAATATTATGCTTTAATATAACATCACAATAGTGGAAAATATCTGAAATATTATCTTCATCATATAAATATAATTGAGCACCATTTAGTAATGTGAAGAAGATCTCCCAAATACTAACATCAAAAGATATATTTGTACTAGCCAAACAAATATCTTGTGTTGATACTTTATGATCAAAATACTTGTTAAAAGAACAAACAAAGTTATTTAAATTTTTGTTTGTAACTTGAACACCTTTTGGATTTCCTGTAGAACCAGAAGTGTAAATAGTGTAGATAACATCATCTGGTAAGTACTCTACAGGAGCTGATTGTGCATTTTGATTATTTATTTTATCTATAAAAATTACGTTTTTTAAGTAAGAGCAGTTAGAGGCTGTAATGCAACAACGTGAATTACTGTCATTCAAAATATACTCAACTCTTTCTTCTGGTAGAGAAGTAGAAATTGGTAAGTAAATTCCACCTACTTTCATAATTGCAAGAAGGGAAATTATTAACTCAGGAGAACGTTTTAAAAATGTAGAAACAACATCACCTTTTTTTACTCCTTGTTTTTGTAATTCATAAGCAAGGCTATTTACACGTTTTTGTAACTCGGCATATGAAATAGAAATTTTATCATCAGAAACCGCAATTGCGTTAGGGTGTAGTTTAACTTGCTCATCAAATAATTCTATAATACTTTTTTCTTTAGAGTAATCTAAAACATTATTATTAAACTGATTAATGAAAAATTCTTTTTCATTTTCAGTTACTATTTCAATATTTTTTATTTCAATTTCATTATTTAAAAGAACTTGATTAACTATATTCATTATTCTTTCGTGTAAAGTATTAATTTCTTCATCATTTAATTTATCTAGTTGATAATCATAAAAAATATTTAAATCACCTGTATTATCCATATCATAAAAATGGACTTGTAATGTGTCTGTACACTTTCCTGAAAATAGCCATCCAGAAGAATAATCTATATCACAATTTTCTTTATTGTCTCTAGCATTTTGGTAAGAAAGGGCAATATCATATAAATTTTCTGAAAAATTATATTTCTTTTTCAAATCTTCTAATAGATGTGAATAAGGGTACTTTTGATGTCTAAATATAGCTAATTGAGTAATCGCTACAGATTTTACAAATTCAGAAAAAGTACTATTACTATCAACTTTTGCTTTAAAAGACACAGTACTAATAAACATACCACTTGTATGTTTTTCTTTAAAATTTGTTCTATTTAATACTGGTGTACCTATAATAGGCTCTGATATGTTGGTTAGTTTAGACAAATAGATAGAATAAATAGACATAAAAAATGTGTAAACAGAGCAATTTAATAACTTGCAAAAATCATTTATTTTTGCAAATAAATCTGAATTTAAAATATAGCTTTTTCTTTTAGCAATCATATTTGAATTAATACTGTTTGATGAAATTGAACATAATTCTGGACAATTTTCAAAATATTCATCCCAGAACAATCTATCTTTTTGGAATTTTTCACTATTTATATAATTATTTTCAGCGTCAATAAAATCTGTATAATTAGGAAAAACATAATCTACAGAATTATTATGAATAAGATTTGAATAATTACTCATTACTTCAGTAATTAAAAGACTCATACTCCAAGCATCTGTAATAAGGTGGTGTAATGTTGCATTAAAACCACCACGTCCATCTGGTAGCACGAAAATGCTAAGTGAATATAAATTAGAGTCAAAAACATTAAATGGAGTATCAATTATTTTTTGATTCCAATCTTCTAATTCTTTTTCATTTTTTAGCTTTGTAACAGGAATTGTAAAATAAGAATAATCTGCTACATATTGCATAGGAGAAGAGTCCACTAGTTTTATACGTAAACGAGTAGCTTCATTTTTTTCTATATATAAATTTAAAGCTTTTTCCAATAATAGAACATTGACCGAATCATTAATTAAAACAGGTCCACCAATGTTATTTAAATTTGTGCCAGGATTTACTTGATCCATAAGCCAAATTGACTTTTGTGGGTTAGTTAAATTATATAAATTTTTCTCCATAATGAAAAATCCCCTTTATTAGTGTTTTCACAAAAATTCTAGGTAAATTATATATGAAATAATGCCAAAAATCAATGAAAATATAGTAAAAAAATGGGGGAATATAGGAATTTATTTTAATTATGATTAAATTTATTTTTTGTGTTCATAATCTTAGCAAAAGGAGGGCGCAATGGAAGAATATATAAGAAGAAAACAAAGAAAAGATAGGGTAAAAAAATATTTTATAACCACTTTTATAATTATTTTAATAACTATACTTATGGCACTTACATACATTTTGTATTTTAATATTGAAACACCAACACAAATAATTAAACCTTATGAAGCAAGTAAAATATCTCAAACCGTTGAAGAAACTAAAAAAGAAAATGAAACTATTACACAAATGCTTGAAAGAGTTACTGAAAGTGTAGTTGGAATTTCCAAGTTAAAAAGCACAGGAAATTCAATATTTTTAAAAGATGGAACATCAAAATTGGGATTAGGAACAGGAATTATAGTTTCTGAAAATGGCTATATATTGACAAATGAGCATGTTTCAGGAGAAAAGTATAGTAATTGTTATGTAACAATTGCAACAGGAAAAAGCTATCAAGGAAATGTTGTATGGTCAAGCACAGATTTAGATTTGGCAATTGTAAAAATAAATGCAAAAAACTTGCAATATATAACTTTAGGTAATTCATCTGATGTGAAATTAGGACAAATTGTATATGCAATTGGAAATCCAATTGGGTTTGAATTTCAAAGAACTGTAACATCTGGAATTGTAAGTGCAACAAATAGAACAATAATTTTAAATGAAGACGAAAAATCTTCATATATGGAAGATTTAATCCAGACAGATGCTACAATAAATCCAGGCAATAGTGGAGGACCACTTGTAAACGAAAGTGGAGAAGTTATAGGAATAAACAGTGTAAAAATTACATCTGCAGAAGGTATAGGATTTGCAATTCCAATAAATATAGTAAAAACAATTATTCAAAGTTTTGTAACATCAGGAGAATTTGAAGAAGCATACTTGGGTGTATTTGCTTATGATAAAAATATAATACCATATTTAGATAATAATTCGGAAATTGATGATGGAATTTATGTGGTACAAGTTAATAGCAAATCATCTGCAGAAATGCATGGAATAAAAGAAAAAGATATATTATTGGAAGTTGATGGAATTGCACTTGAAAAAATGTGTGATTTGAGAAGTTATATTTATACTAAAAAGCCGGGAGATGAGGTTACATTTAAGGTCTTACGTAATAAAAGAGAAAGTAATATTACGATTAAATTATCGAAAAAATAAAACAAAGATCGTAGCGGAACACAGCGTGCTCCATGGATAATAAGAACAAAAAATGTGCCAAAATGCTCCGTCCCAAATGGCACATAAAGATGAAAATGGAAAAATATTTAAAGTAAACCCAGTTTGTAGTCATTTAGGATGTGAATTAGCATGGAATAATTTAGAAAAAACTTGGGACTGTCCCTGCCATGGTTCAAGATTTACTTATGATGGCAAATCAATATATGCACCAAGTATTAAAAATTTACAATAATTACTTACAAACAAGCGTTTACAAAACGCAAATAAGTTGATATAATAAAACAGAGTGATGAAAGGAAGATTGCTATGCATAATGAAGAAAGTAAAATATATGTAGCAATAGATTTAAAAAGCTTTTATGCCTCTGTTGAATGTAAAGAAAGAGGACTAGACCCAATTACTACAAACTTAGTAGTTGCTGATAGTAGTAGAACAGAAAAAACAATTTGCCTTGCTGTAAGCCCAGCACTAAAAGCCTATGGAATACCAGGTAGAGCAAGGCTTTTTGAAGTTGTTCAAAAAGTAAAAGAGATAAATATATATAGAAAAAGGAAGGCAATAAATAGAACATTTACAGGATCATCATATAGTGACATTGAATTAAAGAAAAATAAAAATTTAGAATTAAGCTATATAATAGCACCACCAAGAATGGCATATTATATGAAATACAGTTCAAAAATTTATAACATATATTTAAAATATTTTTCATCTGATGATATATATGTATATTCAATAGATGAGGTATTTATAGATGTTACACATTATTTAAAAACATATAATATGGGAGCAAAAGAGTTAGTAACAAAAGTAATACAAGATGTTTATCAAACAACAGGTATAACAGCCACAGCAGGAATTGGAACTAACTTGTATCTTTGTAAAATAGCAATGGACATTGTAGCAAAACATGTAAATCCAGATAAAAATGGTGTAAGAATAGCAGGACTTGATGAAATGACATATAGAAAATTACTTTGGAGCCATAGACCTTTAACAGATTTTTGGAGAGTTGGCAAAGGCTATGCAAAAAGGTTAGAAGAACATGGAATGTATACAATGGGTGATGTGGCCAAAATGTCAGTTAAAAATGAAGAACTGTTATATAAACTATTTGGAGTAAATGCAGAGCTATTAATTGATCATGCTTGGGGATGGGAAAATGTAACTATTGAAAGCATAAAAGCATACAGACCAGCCACAAACAGCATATGCTCTGGACAAGTGCTACATTGTCCATATAATTATGAAAATACAAAATTAATTGTAAAAGAAATGACTGAATTACTTGCACTAGATCTAGTAGAAAAAGGGCTAGTTACAAATCAAATTGTATTAGAAATTGGGTATGATGTAGATAACTTGAAAAATCAAGCAATTAGTAGCCAATATAATGGAGAAATAACAACTGATAAATATGGAAGAAAAGTGCCAAAACATGCACATGGAACAATAAATATAGATCATCAGACAGCGTCTAGTAAAGTTCTTACAGAACACATAATAAAATTATATGAGCAAATTGTGAATAAACAACTTTTAGTAAGAAGAATAAATATTACTGTTAATAATGTTGTAAGTGAAAATATGGTAAAAAATAGCAATTATGAGCAAATTAATTTATTTGTAGACTATAAAGAAGTTAGTAAAAAAAGAGAAAAAGAAGAAGCGGAAAAGGAAATACAAAAAGCAATGATTAATATAAAAAGCAAATATGGAAAAAATGCTATAATAAAAGGAATGAATTTGCAAAAAGAGGGAACAACTATTGAAAGAAATGGGCAAATAGGAGGTCATAAAGAGTAAAAGATGTTAGAAAAAAGTGATAAATATAATGATATAATAAATTTACCACATCATGTATCTGAAAAACATGCAAGAATGACAATAGAAGAAAGATCTGCACAATTTGCACCTTTTTCAGCATTAACTGGATATGATGATGTAATAAAAGAAACAGCAAGAGAAACTAATAGTAGAATAGAAATAAATGAAGAACAAAAGACAATTTTAAATAAAAAATTGCTTTTAATAAAAGAAAGAATACATAACAAGCCCAAAATTACAGTCACGTATTTTATACCAGATGTTAAAAAAGATGGTGGAAAATATATTGAAGTAACAGAAAATGCAGTAAAAATAGACGAATATGATAGAAAAATTATACTAGAAAATGGGGAAGAAGTGCCAATTGAAGAGATTATTGAGATTAAACTATAAAAATGGATAGTACGATTGTACTACCCATTTTTGATTTATAAGTTAATCCTGCAATACACATTCACAGTCAACAAATATAGAACAATGAATTTTAAAGCCTAATCCTATAGCTCCTATTACAGCCTTAACTTCCTTGCCATTTGGTAATTTTCCTGTATACCTTTCACATGTAGATACTCCGTAAGATATATCTTGAAGTTTGCCATTTATAAATAGCCCTTCATCAGAAACTTTGATAACATCTTCTCCAACTGTTACTGACCAACTTTTTGCTTCATTTTCCATTTAAAATACCTCCTTTTTTATGTATTTAGTATAATAAAAATATAATAAATTTTCAAGGCATATATATATAATTTGATTTTTAAAATATAATATGTTTGTAACAAAATGAGTTTTAAATCGTCATTTAAGTAAAGGGGGTAAAAGTATGCAGAATATGGAAGAAATATATAAAGAATATTTTGAAACAGTAAAAAAATATTTATTCTGTTTAACCCATAATAATGATATTTCTGAAGAGTTAACTCAAGAAACCTTTTATAAAGCGGTAAAAAATATACATACATTTAAAGAAGATTGTAAAATTTCAGTATGGCTATGCAAAATAGCAAAAAATACATGGTTAGATAGCTTAAGGAAGAATAAAAAAATCAAGGATGTGTCAGAGGACAAGCTATTTGAAATAGAAACTTTAGAAACAACAGAAGATACAGTAATTTCAAATCACGATAAGTTGGAATTATATAAAAGGATACAAAGGTTAGATGAAAAGACAAAAGATGTAATATATTTAAGAATAACAGGAGATTTAAGCTTTAAAGAAATAGGTGACATATTTAATAAAACAGAAAATTGGGCAAGAATAACTTTTTACAGAGGAAAACAGAAATTAAAGGAGGTAGAAAAATATGAATGAAAAAGAGTGTAAATTAGTTCAGGATTTATTACCAAATTATATAGAAAAATTGACGAGTGAAGAAAGCAGCAAGATTATAGATGAACATTTAAAAGAGTGCACAGAATGTAAAAAAATACTAGAAAATATGCAAAAAGACTTAGGCTTAAAGTCAAAAGAACAGTGCAAAAAAGAAACTAAATATATGAAAAAGTATAGTAGCAAATTAAAAATATTAAAATTTTTAGGTCTAATATTGTTAATTATTGTACTTACATTTGTAATAAATACAAGCAGAAAATATATTATAATAAATGATTTGTATAATAAAGCTAAAATTTATGAAATAAAAGAAGATGAAGATAATTATCATATTATGCAAATTGGAATAAAAAAAGGTATTATCTCATATGTAGAGGAATATGCAAAAGAAGATAAAAGGATAAGATATCATAGTAGTTATTCAAATAATGAAAAAGGAAGTTTAAAAAGAGAAATATTTTATAAAGACGCAAAAGAAAGCTTTGAGCTAAAAGAGGATGGGAAAAATAAAACTAAAGAAAATATTACCACAATTGGAAAGCTTGTAGTACAAAATACTGATATGACATTAGACAATTCTTTTATTACAGCTATGCATTCAAAAGTAGAAAAAATAAAATTTAGAGATAAAGAATGTTATATGGTACAACAATATTTATGGGAATATATTATTGAAGCTGATACAGGAATATTACTCAGAATGGTAAGTGAATATGAAAATGAGTCAATAATACAAGAATACTACAAGGAAATAGGAAATGTACAAGATAGTGATGTTGCAAGACCAGATACAACAGGATATATAGAAAAATAGTGCCCAATTTGGACACTATTTTTGGTGCAACTGGAGGGATTCGAACCCCCGACCTTCCGGTTCGTAGCCGAACGCTCTATCCAGCTAAGCTACAGTTGCATAACATAATTATTATACATTGAAATTTAAAAATATTCAATAGAATTTTGAAAAAAATGTTGCAATTATAAAAAAAGTGTGCTATATTATATAGGTACTAAAAAAATCGAGGCGTAGCGCAGTTGGTAGCGCGCGTGGTTTGGGACCATGAGGTCGCAGGTTCGATCCCTGTCGCCTCGACCATATTAGAGTAGCAAGAGTTTAAACAAATTCTTACTACTCTATTTTTTATCAATAATTATTCTTTTATACCTTCTACAATCAACTTTCCCACTCAAATAACTAGACAACTTCTCGCCATTTATTAAGGCCTCTTTTTGCATTTTAGAAAGAGTTTTTATTTGATATTCCAACTTACAAGCTAAAGATTTATCCTTGCTTTTCCAAGCAGTCTCAAGTTTAACAGCATCATGTGATTTGGTATATTTTGCACTATTTTTATCCTTACTTAAATGCTCATTTATTCTTTTATTTAAATCACTGGTCATTCCAGTATAAATTGAATTATCAGCACATCTCAACATATATGTATAATACATTTTTACCTCACTTCTTAATAAATTGTATCATTAAAAAAATTAATAAGCAATAAAAGAGACTGATATAATATCAGCCCCTTTAAACAGTTAATCTTCTGGATAATTGGTTTGGATAACTGGCTTCCCCATAATACCATTAACTGCCTCTGTAAGATGCATGCTAATGTAATTAATAAGGTCCCATCCATCATACTCATCATCAAAAAGCCATAAGTCCAACATAGCATTTCTGATGTGGTCATTGCAAGTCTTATGCAATGTTTGGCCTTTGTCGACTTTAAGAATGGTAAGTGCATGCAAATAGCGTGCATAATACGTAATCGACATTTTTTCCTTATAGGGTAAGCGATTTTGTGCATTAATAATGCTAACAATTTTGTCAATGATCTTTTGCCTTATTTTGCGAAGTTCAGCTTTGCTCCGCCAGCCACACCCTAGAATATCTTCATCAGTAAAGTAATTTAGGGGAATTGGACCACGTCTGTCGATTGCATCTTGAATAATTTGCAAATCTTCAAATCCGTAGCCTGTAACGATTTGTACCATAAGAACATCAAGAACATCTTCGATTTGTACCAAAACATTATCCTCCGTTTAAAAATTTATGCAAAACATTGCACTGTAAGTAATTATACCACATTATGTATACTATGTCAAAATACAAAAAAATATTGAAAACAGTACACAATATGTGATATAGTAAAGAAAATTTTATTCAAAAAACATTTAATTCTAGAAAGGAAATTTATGAATTTAGAAATTTTTAATCTTTTAGGTAATGAAACTAAAAATTTTGTATCAAGTTTCATTAATGAATTAGCAAAAGCTTTAGATAAGGGGAATAATATGAATATAGGGGTAGTATACGGTTTAGACAATGAAAAAATAACATTGTTAAACCCAGAAAACGGAAAAGAAGAAGATATATACATATATACAACTGAAAACGAACTAGAAAAATTGCATAATCAGGGCATTTATGCAAATGTATACAAAATGGAAAAGCTTGACTTTTATAATCTATACTCAGGGCAAAAGGTAAAACTATGTGGTGACAAATGTGAGCTATATAATGGAGAAATAGATGTAAAAAATGATGAAGCATGGTATAAATTAGATGACTTATATGGAGTATTAAGAGATAATGAAAATACTAACTTTATTGTGCAAAAAATAACTGATGACAAAATTTATTTAACACATGAAAATGGAAGCGGATCAATATACACATATAAAGAATTATACCCAGACTTTAATGTTGGAGATATAGTAAAAAGAGTAAATGGAAAATATATAAAATAGGTGAAACAATGAGCAAAAGAAAAACAAAAAAATTAATTACAAGTATAATATTTTTAATTGCAGTAATTACAGGAATTTATTTTGGAAATATCGAAATAAATGAAAATGTATTAGATAATACAACTAAGGCAGTATCGTATAATTTAGGGGAAATTCCAGAATACAATGGAGAAATATATGTAACAATAAATAACAATATTCCAAATTTTGAACAAAGTGAATTAACAAATAAATGCTTTGAAAAATATAGTGAATTAGATAAATTAGGAAGGTGTGGAGTTGCATATGCAAATTTAGGAAAAGAAACAATGCCAAAAGAAGGGAAAAAAAGAACATCAATTAGCCATATATACCCATCTGGTTGGCAAAGCGTAGAATATAACGGAAAAAGTTTATATAACCGCTGTCACTTAATAGCATACAGTTTATCAGCAGAAAATGCAAATAAACAAAACCTTATAACAGGAACAAACTATTTTAACACAAGTGGAATGTTACCATTTGAAACAAAGGTATTAAATTATCTAAAGGAAAATGAAAATAATCATGTGCTATATAGGATAACTCCAATATTTGAAGGAAACAATTTAGTTGCAAGTGGAGTACAAATGGAAGCACAATCTGTAGAAAATAATGAAATATGCTTTAATGTATATATTTATAATATACAGCCAAATATAGAAATAGACTATACTAATGGTTATAGTAAGTTAAAACAATAAAATCACATTACCTGCTTAATTCGAATAAATTATAGCAGGTGATTTTTTATGAGTATTGTTCCAACAAATCAAAAATACTATTATTCACTAATGATGAAAAACATACAAGAACTAAAAAATAAATACAGATTTTTAGAAGTAGGGAGTATAGGCTTTAGCACACTTGGAAAACAACTTCCATACATAAAAATAGGAAAAGGCAGAAGAAAAATAATGTATAATGCAGGAATGCATGCAAATGAATACATATGTTGTATTATGCTTATGAAATTTGTAGAGAACTTTTGCAAAAGCTATGTTTCAAATAGCAGAATATTTGGTCAAAATGCACGAGAATTATTTAATAATGTTTCTTTATACATTTTGCCAATGATGAACCCTGATGGAATAGATATAGTCACAGGTCAGGTTGAAAAAAATAGTGACATATATAAAGAATATTTAAAAATTTCTGGAGAATTTCCAAGCATACCATTTCCAAATGGATGGAAAGCAAATGCAAATGGTGTGGATTTAAATTTACAATTTCCAGCAAGTTGGCAAGAAGCTAGAAGAATAAAATTTGAACAAGGTTATATAAGACCTGCACCTCAAAATTTTGTAGGAGATGGACCTTTAACACAAAGTGAAGCATTAGCAATATACAAATTTACATTAGAAAATAATTTTGAATTAACAATATCATATCATACACAAGGAAAGGAAATTTATTGGAATTATCAAAATATTAATCCACAAAATGGTTATGAAATAGGAAAAATATTTGAAAAAGTTAGTGGTTATAATTTAACAGATGTGCCATATAATTCAAGTTTTGCAGGATATAAAGATTGGTTTATACAAAATTATAAAAGGCTAGGTTACACAATAGAAGCGGGAATAGGCGAAAACCCACTTCCAATATCACAATTTGATGAAATATATAATGATAATATAGGAATATTAATTTTAGGAATGATAGTAAACTTTTCCTCATAAAACCCGTATCGGAACACAGCATGCTCCATAAAAAGGCCATTGCACAAAGAATTCGTAGCGAAACACAGCATGTTCTATAAACAGGCCAATGTACAAAGATTCGTAGCGGAGCACAGTGTGCTCCATGAATAAACAAAAACGTGCCAATATTCTCCGTCCCCAATGGCATGCTCAAACCTGTGCTTCCCCTGCATTATGTGGAAAAACGGCCATTTTTTGACAAAAAATGATAACAAAATGTAAAAAACGAGCTGAGAGCTGAGTTTCCGTAAACACTAAAAGCCTTCAAACCCTTTGTACTCCAACATTTGCCATTTACAATATATATAAATATAAGTAAAA
>ERZ827512.1150-NODE-1150-length-28130-cov-5.271665_pt1 | contig 28130 bp, 20 predicted proteins | sample MGYA00519916_ERZ827512 | MGnify/ENA primary metagenome ERZ827512 (study PRJEB31778, sample SAMEA3449335) | human gut metagenome | biome: human gut; feature: human-associated habitat; material: faeces | place: United Kingdom | collected 2010/2012 ... | reverse complement strand
GCACCTACGACTCTGACTCGTATTGTCTAGGTTCGAATCCTAGTTCCGCAGCCAAAACCCCGTACTGATGTACGGGGTTTTATGTTACTCATTCGTTGTGTGCTACGCAGCAGAGGAAGTTGAGCTAAATATCAGATGCTTTAATGTGTATGATTAGATGCCTGTATACATGCATACAAATACTATGATAGCCATAAGCAGTAGTTTTAACTGTAAAGAAAATGAGACGAATACGATAATTAATATAGAATATGACTTGCTTTTATAGGCAAAATTGATATAATTAATGCATAAAGAATTGCCAAAGCATGAACGGCAAATTGCAAAACCTGACGGAAAGGCAGTGAATAGTTATGGGCGCGTGGGGAACTACGCTTTATTCGAATGACACGACGAGCGCTATAAGGGACGAATACGTAAAAAAGCTGAACAGCGGCGAGCCGAACGAAGAAATAACTATGGATCTCATTAAAGAGTTTCAAGAGTTGATTTGTGATACCGAAGAACAGGCGTTATTCTGGTATGCCTTAGCGGATATGCAGTTGAGCCATGGCATGCTTATGCAGTATGTACGTGACAAGGCGTTGCTTTGCATGGAGGATATAAAGGAATCCGAGCGCTGGGCGCGTCCGAATCAAGACATGGTCACGGGCTGGGTCAAAACACTTGAAGCGTTGAAAAAGAGGTTGGAGGCCGAACTGCCGAAGAACACGGGCAAGATCGAGTAAAGTCTGTTTTTTGGCGGGTATGGCCTGAGGTGGCTATACTGGAGTGTTTTTAGAGAATTTGATTAAGCAATTAAAAGAGCCTATTTTGTGGTAGGCTCTTTTTATTTACCCGACCTTATCAGCACAATTTGACTGAATACGCGCAATGTAATATAATATTTTAGCGTAATATGGCTATACATATTAGCACAACGGTGCTTTTATTGCGGTAAGGAGGATATTATGGGCAGAATGTTTGGTACGGACGGCGTGAGGGGGATTGCAAACGCCGACCTTAGCTGTGAATTGGCAATGAAAATAGGCGCGGCTGGCGCATATGTGCTGACAAGCGTACATAATCCGCGCATACTGGTTGGGCAGGATACCCGGAAGTCGGGCGATATGCTCGCATGCGCGCTGAGTGCCGGCATATGCTCGATAGGCGGCGATGTGATAAACGTAGGCGTCATCCCTACGCCCGCAATGGCATACCTTGCGCGGCTGTATTCTGCGGATGCCGCCGTTATGATAAGCGCATCGCACAACACAATGGAATACAACGGCATAAAATGGTTCGATGGCGATGGCTATAAGCTTTCCGATGAACTTGAGGACCGCATAGAAGCCATTGTAAAGGGCGAAGAAATAATGGATAAGCCTACGGGAAGCGGCGTTGGCAACTGCCTGAGCGCACCGCGAGCCGTTGAAAAATACAAGGAATTCCTCAAATCCACCGCTACGGAAAGCTTCAGCGGCATGACCGTAGTGCTCGATTGCGCAAACGGGTCTGCATCAAATATAGCAGCCGACGTATTCAGCGAACTTGGCGCAAAGGTGATATCATGGGCCGATGAGCCGGACGGCTGTAATATAAACGACCTTTGCGGCTCCACACATCCCGATAGCTTGCAGGAACTTATGACGGAGCGCATGGCGGATGCAGGCTTTGCTTTTGATGGCGATGCAGACAGGGTGATAGCCGCGGATGAAATGGGCAACATTGTTGATGGCGACAGGATAATGGGCATCTGCGCTAAATATATGAAGAAAGAAGGGAAGCTTAAGGACGATACGCTTGTTGTTACCGTGCTTTCCAATCTTGGCCTTAAACTGCGCATGAAGGAACTTGGCATAAATATAGAAGAAACCGCCGTAGGCGACAGATACATACTCGAGCGCATGCGCCAGAAGGGGTATTCCCTTGGCGGCGAGCAGTCTGGCCATATTATATTCTATGACAAGAATACCACGGGCGATGGTATGCTCAGTGCAATACAGGTGATGAACATACTGGCAAAGACAAAGAAGCGCTTTTCGGAGCTTGCAAATGATGTTCCTATACTGCCGCAGGTTATGGTGAACGTTGTAGTATCACCGGAGGACAAGGCTGCTGCGCTTAAGGATGAAGACATGATAAACGATATACGCGCGGTGGAAAAGCTGCTTGAAGGCGAAGGAAGGGTGCTGGTGCGCGCAAGCGGCACGGAACCGCTTATAAGAATAATGCTGGAAGGCAGGAGTGAGGAGCAGATAAATCCCCTTGCCCTGAGAATAGCCAAAATACTTGAAGCGAAGTATGCCGGCAGAATAAAATAATGCTCCGCTTTACTTTATCGGTAAACGGTGATATTATATAGGGTAGGAAATTGAATACACTTTCATGTTCCGCCCCGCTTTGGGGAGGCTAAGAGGGAAGCAGGTTAAAGGCCTGCGCGGTCCCGCCGCTGTATGCGCGGAGCGTTCTGCATATGTGCTAACTTACTTGGCACGGACACTGGGCTATAAGCACCCGGGAAGGCATTGCGGAATGCGATGAAGCGCGAGCCAGAAGACCTGCTTGAAAGTCCGCCTTACCACGGGTCAATGGTACATGGGGCGGGGTATACTAAGCTTATTTTTTCGTATGCCCGATTGATTTATGTGTGCAGAAATACGGCTGCGGCGATTATCGCCGCAGCTTTTTGCGTACAAAAAAACTTGGAAAGGAACATATTGGTAAGGTGAGTATTCAAAAAAAACTTTTTGCGGCAATGGCGCTTATTATGGCGCTTTTGTTCGCGGGATGCAGCGCGATAGGCTCTAATGACCACAGGGGTTCGCTTGATGTTGACTATATCGCAAACGGCGATGAGGGTGAAGATAGGCTTAATCAACTAAAAGGCCTTGCCGCAGAGAACACCACATCTGAGCCGGAGAACAAGCTTAGAACACCGGCGCCGGTTGACGGCGGAGACGATGAGGATACCGCATCCGTTGGCAGGGCGCAGGCAGAGGCAAGGGATAATGAAATAACTTCCGAAGCCGTACAGACTGAGCAGACAGCGGCTCCCGTGAGCAGTAAAGAGCCGGAGGCGAACACCTGCACCATAACGATACGGTGCGATACTGCCGTTGCAAAGGGCATGCATCTTGAAAAAAAGTGGCAGGGGATAGTCCCTGCAAGCGGCGAGATACTCAAAACCACCACGATGACGTTTGAGCAGGGGGATACGGTTTTTGATGTTCTGTGCGCCGTGCGCGATAAGTATAAGCTGCATATGGAATACTCCGGCGCAAAGGGCAATGAGTATATAGAGGGAATAAACAATCTTTATGAATTCGATGGCGGCCGCTGGAGCGGATGGATGTATTGCGTGAATGATTGGTACCCCAACTATGGCTGCGGGCAATACGTGGTCAAAAGCGGGGATGTAATAGAATGGAACTACACGTGCGACCTGGGTAAGGACCTTGGCCAAACGTGGCTGGCGGGATAAGAGCATGGGCGAAAGCGCGATAAGCATAAAAGGGCTTAAGAAGGACTATAACGTGGGCGCGGGCGAGGTGCATGCCCTGCGCGGTATAGATATGGAGATCGCATGCGGCGAATTTGTCTGTATTGCCGGCAAAAGCGGCAGCGGCAAATCGACTCTGCTCAATCTTGTTGCCGGGCTTGAAAGCCCGACCGATGGCAGCATAAACGTGCTTGGTCAGCGGATAGACCGAATGAGCGAGATTGAGCGCATTCGCTTCCGCCGCTCGCATATAGGGTTTGTATTTCAGTCTTATAGACTGCTGCCGCAGTATACGGCAATAGAAAACGTTGCGCTGCCGCTGATGCTGCGCGGCGTTGAAAAGCGGGAACGCGAACGGCGCGCGCTTGAGGCGCTGGATATGGTAGGCATAGCCAAATGCGCCCGCCAGCGCCCTGCGCAGATGAGCGGCGGAGAGCAGCAGCGTGCGGGCATAGCGCGCTCCATAATCACTTCGCCCGCAATAGTAATGGCGGACGAGCCTACGGGCAATCTTGATACGGCAACGGGCGAAATGGTGCTTACGCTGTTTCAAAAGCTGTTCAGGCAGAACGGCACAACGCTGATGATAGTTTCGCATGATGATGATATGCCGCGCCATGTGGACAGGACGATAAGACTGAGCGATGGAGCATTGATAGGGGAGGAAATAAACGCATGAATATAAAAAGAACAATTGCGGTGGTGATAATGCTAAGCATATTGCTTACGGCTCTGCCTGCACTTGCCGCCGGCAAGGTGGAGCTGAGCTTTGATTGCGACCCGTCTACCGCAAGCATAGAGGTCATAGGTGGCAAGGCATACCTTGGTAACTACACCGTACCCGGAGACGGCACATATCCGTTTACGGCTACAGCTGACGGATACATGGATTACAACGGCTCTTTTGACGTGGTGGACGGCAAAGTATACTTCAACGGCGCTGAGTGCGGCGGCAATAAGATACATATCGTTATGAGCAAGCAGCTTTATCCTGTGCTCATAACCAAGAATCCGCAGAATATGACGCTTAATGTTACCGACTCGCTCGGCAATCCGGTAAGCGACACAGCCAACCTGCCCGCGGGAACGTATCTTTATACTGCATTTGCAGATGGGTACGAAAGTGCGGCAGGCAAGTTTGCCGTTGAAAATGCCCCTGCGGTGGTGAACATAACACTCAAAGCAATAGCTAAAACCACGCCGACTACAAGCGGCATAGGCGCGCTTGCGCTGCTGCCGGCAAACATTGCCGGGGAATATTACAGCGCGCCCACGGGAAGCCCGGGAGAACTGGTTAGCCTGTATCTTCCCGTTATAAATAACGGAGAACCGCTTACTGACATAACAATAGAGCCCATAATATCGAATAACGTTGAGGAATTCCCGTTTGCTGCGGATGCAGCAAATTATGGGCTGAGGCTGCCGGATCTTGGTACCGGGGCATGGGCCGTGGCCCAATATATGCTGAAAATATCGCCTTACGCCACAAATGGTGTAAAGACTGTGCAGTTCCGCGCCATATACCGCGAGAACGGCGTGCTTAGGGACAGCACGCTGAGCGCGAGCGTGACAATAGTGAATGGCTATGAAGCGCCGCAGGAAACGCTGCATACCGCGCCAAAGCTTATGGTGAGCGGCTATGCCGTGAATCTTGATACCATTTATGCAGGCGATGATTTCACGCTTACGGTGTTTGTAAAGAACACATCGGCCTCGGCTTCCGCCGTAAACATTACGGGTGCGCTTACGCTTGATCCGTCTGCGCTTATGGCGGCGCTTGGAAAAAGCGATACCGGCTACGCGGCTAAGATAGCGCCCGGCGATACTGCAGAAATAGTTTATGACCTTACCGCAATGCCGGATATCCAGGGCAATGCTCAAATAGCCATAAAGCTTGAATACGAGGATAAAGAGAATACCGCCGCAAGCGTTACGCAGACCATAACGCTGCCCATAAAGCAAAGGATGCGCATAAGCGTGGATCAGCCGGAAATATTCGCGGAAGGCGCAGCGGAGGGGGATTACATCGCCGTGTCGCTGCCGATAGTGAACAAGGGCAAAACGAAGGCATACAACGTTGAAGTAAAGCTTGAAAGCGAAAAGCTGAGCATGAGCGAAAGCTATTACGGCGGCGATATACTGCCGGGTGCTAAGCAAAGCGCAGAGTTTCAGCTGCTTTGCCTTAATGGCGGCGCAGCGGACGGAACGCTGACGGTAAGCTTTGAAGACGCCGAAGGCAATATATATGAACAGAATGTGCCTATACAGGTCGACATTGCCGAAAGCATAAGCATACCTGCTGCGGCGGATACGGAAGCCGAACAGCCGCAGGAGAAGCCCGCAGCATTCCCAATATGGATAGCAGCGGCGGGCGCGGCGGCAGTAATCGCGGTGGCGGCAGCGCTGATAATAAAAAAGGGGCGTAGCAATGCGGCCAAGTGACTTTATACGCACAGGCATAATAAACCTATCACGGCGGCGCGTGCGCACAAGCCTTACCGCGTTATCAATGGCGATAGGCGTAATGTGCATACTGATGCTGGTTTCGGTGGGCATAGGGTATGAACAGGCGTATAGAGAATCGATAGAGGCAATGGGCAGCCTTACAAAAATAGATGTTACGCAAAAGAACGGCTCAAACGGGAAAATAGCCATTCTTAACAAAAAGGCGGTCGCTGCGTTTAAGGGTATAGACGGCGTTGAGGCGGTGACGCCCGTGCTGCAGTCAACGGCGTACCTTAAAAGCGGGAAATACATAACGATGGTAAGGCTGTATGGCATAGATATGGATACGGCGGCAAGTTTCGGCATAGCGCCGATTGAAGGCGAACTGCCAAAGAAAGGCACGCGGCTCATGCCGGAGCTTATGGCAACGGATGACCTGGCGGCAAGCTTTGCGGAGCCGGATACATGGAAAGAAGCAATAGACCGCAACGGCAAACCGCTGATAGATCTTATGCGCGCAAACGTGAAGATGACGTTTGATTATGCAAGCCTTGTGGGCGACTATATAGAGGGCGAGGACGGCAGGGCCGTGCCACTTGGCCAAAGCCTTAGGGCGAGCGTTACGGGAATATGCAGCGCAATGAACTATACCTATTCATGCTCGGCGTTTCTGCACATGGATACGCTCAAGGCAATAGCTGGAAACAGCAACGCCGCAGCGGACAAAAACGCGGCCGAATACCCGTTGGTCTGGGTAAAAGTAAGTAACGCTAACGATGTTATGGAAATAGCTTCGCTTATACGAAGCGCGGGCTTTGAAACATACAGCCTTACGGACATGCTGGAATCCGTAAAGGAGCAGACGGCAAGGATACAGGGATTGCTGTTCGCAATAGGTGCCGTGGCGCTGCTGGTTGCGGGGCTATGCATAGCGAACACGATGATGATGGCCATAAACGAACGGCGCACGGAGGTTGGCATACTGAAGGTGCTTGGCAGCGAACTTCGCGATATTGCGGCTATGTTCCTTACCGAGGCAGCAATGATAGGCTTGCTTGGTGGGCTTGTGGGAATAGGGCTGAGTTTTGCGCTGCGTGCCGCGCTGAACGGCATGCTGAGCGAAATGGATGTGCGTTCCGTAATGCCGGTATGGCTTGCGGGATTCGCGCTGGCGTTTTCGGTGGTAATTGCGGTTATAAGCGCGCTTATACCTGCAATGAACGCAATGAGAATATCCCCGCTTTGCGCAATGCGGGATGAATAGAGATAAGGAGAGCATGTATATGAAACTAAGGATGCGAATATGCGCGGCGCTTATTGCAATGCTGATGCTTTGCACATCGTTTGAATCGCTTGCGCTTGAAGGGGAGAGCTACACTTCATCTGAACAGCAGCTCATATTGTCCGTACAGTCCGCAATACAGCAGGGCGCGGCATATATGCTCAATCCCGTAGGCAGCTATTATCCGGAAAACGGGCTGAGTTTCGGCACGCTGCAGGGCGACTGGGCGGCATTTGCCCTGGGCAGGAGCGGCTTGGCGATACCGTATGACATATGGCAAAAATATGCGGATAATTCAAGCGCGGCAATGGCAAAAGCCATAGAGAAGGTGAAGGCTGAGCACAGCGACATAACAACTCTGCCGCTTCTGCATTACCGCAAGCGTACCGAGAATATGCGCGCAATGATAGGATATACATCGCTTGGCCTTGACGTGCATAACGTGGCGGGATACGACATAACCCGCGCGCTGGGCAACTATACGGATATTATATGGCAGGGCATAAATGCTACCATATTCACGCTTATCGCCCTGGATACGCTGAATTACGATATGCCGCAGCTTACATATGAAGAAATGAGCCAGGGCGTTCACGGTACGGCCGTACAGGCCACTCGGGAAATGCTTGTCACGCGCATAATGTCTCAGGAATTGCCAAGCGGCGGCTGGGTACTGGATACTGGCTTTGAGGTTGAAGACGAGGACGGTTCCGGCAGCTTTACGCCGTCCACCGATAAGGCCGATCCTGATATTACCGCAATGGCCATACAGGCGCTCGCGCGGTACAGCGGCATGAACGTTACCGTGAACGGTACGGAGAAAAACGTTGGCGATGCGATAGAGCGCGGACTTAATGCGCTGAGCGCAATGCAAAAGAGCGCGGGCGATTTCGATTCATGGGGCACTACGAACGTTGAAAGCACGGCGCAGGTGCTTATGGCGCTTATAGCAATGGGCATAGACCCGCTAAAGGATGATCGGTTTATAACAGCAAGCGGTAACACGCTTATAAACGGCATATTGCGCTATCATGTTGCGGGTTCGGGCTTCCGACATGTTATGGACGGCTCTGTCAACGCTATGGCGACCGATCAGGCGATGTATGCGCTGGTAGCTTACGACCGTTTTCTGAAAGGCAAGAAATATATATACAACATGAGCGACAATTTAGAAGCTCATGCAATATCGATAGATACAGCGGAGCATGGCACGCTGAGCGCAGCTGAGAGCGCATCCCAAGGGCAGAGGATAACCGTATATGCGTCGCCTGAGGACGGCTATATTCTAAGCAACGTTAAAGCATATCTGTATCAGTCTGAAATAAGCTTCACGGACGGCATTATGCAAGTTTCATGGGAACTTACGCCAACGTATCAGCAGGCTGATGTAAGCCAAGACGGGCTGAGCGCAAGCTTCACAATGCCAAACGTACCGGTATTGATACGGGCTGAGTTTGGCGAGGGTGGCCAAACGGGCGAAAGCTATGGCTTTATACAGACCAGCGTTAACGGCTCCGTGCGCGTATCCAAGGATAGCGCAAGGGCAGGCGAAAGGGTGCTTATAAGCCCCAAGCCGCTTGACGGTTATGAATACATAGAAGGCACAATCAGCGCAATAGGGCCAAACGGCGAAAACATTGCACTGAGCGAGAACGCGAGCGGCGGCTGGGAATTCACAATGCCCAGCGGCAGCGTGACGCTGTATGCGGAGTTCAGCGAGCTGCAAGCCATAGGCCATGTGACAATATCCATAGAGAAATTCACGCTTGGGCAAGGATACATGATTGAGCCTATGCAGGTAGAGCTGCGCCAGAATGACAGCGTTGCAAAGATAATAACCCGCCTGCTTGATGACTATGGCATGACATATACACTTGGGCCGAGTGCGAGCATAGAGAGCGGATTCTATCTTGCAACCATAACCGACGGCAGCGACCCTAACGAGGAAATAAATCCGCCGCAGTACATTGTGGACGCCATAAACAAGGATGGCGGAGAGCTTGAATATACGCGCGACAGTGAAAGCCTTGGCGAATTTGACTACGCGCAGAAGTCCGGCTGGATGTATTCGGTGAACGGTGCGTTCCCGAACTACGGTGCATCGGATTTCACGACCAATTCTGGTACAAATCCGCTGAAGGATGGCGACGTTATACGCTGGCAGTTCACCCTTTGGGGACTTGGTGCGGACATAGGCGGCGGCTTTGATGGCGATGAAACGTCCGGCTCGTTTGAACATTCATATACCGCAATAGCCGACAGAACTGCGGCTACAAGCACTCTTGCGGACGCCAACAGCAACTATCACGCATGGGTAGATGCAAACAGCGGCACATATTCCGCGGCATTGAGCGCCATGGCGGACCTTACCATATCCGAATCCGTCTTGAATGAAGCGCTTGCGCCTGTGCGCGCGATGCTTGCGGCGAACAAGGATGAATTCAGGATAATACTGCCCAACAGCGCCGCTGCGAACGGCCACAAGATAACCGTAAGCGGCAAGGCGAAGGCGGGCGACGACGTTACGGTAACGGTAACGCCTACGGATGGGTACGAGCTGTATCTTGGCAGCCTTAAAGCGAACGGCGTGAAGGTAAGCAAAAAAGGCGATGCATACAGCTTTGTTATGCCGGCGGCGGACGTGGCCATAACGGCAAGCTTCTGCAAGGAAGGCACCGGCCCAGCCGAAGTGAAAGGAGACGCCAACGGCGACGGCAGCGTGAATATAGCGGACGTTGCGCTGATTTGCCGCTACATAATGGGCGAAGCACAGCTTAGCGCGGATGCACGCGAGCTTTGCGACATGAACGGCGACGGCAGCATAAACGTTACGGACGCGGTGCTTGTTTGCATGAAGGTAGCCGGAAATTAACTTTAGGTATTTTAGCCCCTTACCCAATGAAGGTATAAAGGCTTTAATATAAAGACCAGAAAGGAAGGTAAACCAATGAAAAAAAGAGTATTGGCATTGATGCTCGCGCTTGTTATGGCGCTTTCCCTGCTGCCGATGATGGTGGCGGCGGAAGGCGAAGCACAGGGCGGTGTGAATGTCGAAAACACTGAAGTTGCCGCCACGCCTGAACAGGCCGGCACCCCGCAGCCGGAAGAGAGTCCCGCTGCTGAACCGGAGCCCACAATAGAGGTTCCGGCTGAGTTAGGCGCGCCTATGATGGCTCCTGCAGCGACCGTTGCGGCTAATCAGTTGTCTGCGCTTCGCGTGCAGATTGGCTTCGCTATACATCCGGATTATGATTATCTGCTTAAGAATGATGGCGAAGATTACAACGCCCCCTACACATTTGATCCGACTGACTATGACTATGACTTCGGTGCAATTAGCGTAGAACGTGCTACGATAGATGGTATGCAGAAGTTGAATTCGCTGCGGTTCAAAATGGAGGCGGCCGAAGGCGCAAAAGTTACCATAGAGTATAGCAACGCCGATGGCACAAGGAGCAGCAAAGAGGCTTTTTGCGTAAATCATGAGTCCAATACCGATTGGGTACAGCTTATAAAGGGCGAAAATGTTGTTAAGCTGACTGTCACCCCGCCCACGGACAGCGGACTGAGCGAAACCACCTATACGCTGACCCTTTACATCGGCGAAAAGCCGGTTGTTAAGGACCCCGCCAAGGTAAAGGTACACTTTACATTCTATGATGGCAAGAATTATTGCTTCCCCGTCGGCAGAACCGAGATAACCGCCGTTGAAGGCACCGCTGCCAAGTATGGTATGGAGAACGCTAAGGCCGGCCACTTGGTGGGCGGAATGGACCACAGCATAAAGGCCGGTCAGGTCAGCGTGCTTGATGCGCTGCTGTGCGCGCATGAGGCTGTGTACGGCGCGGCATTCACCAAGGATACAATGAGCAGCTATTTTGGCGGCAGCAGCGGCTTTGTGACGAAAATATTCGGCGTTGACGGCAGCATCGGCTATGCCGTAAACGACCGTCTGCCCGTAGGCCCAAAATACGATGGCTATGCCATAAACGAGTATGCGCTCAGCGATGGCGACGACGTATATTTCTTTATATACGCCAGCCCCTACTGGGGGGATTATCTCAGCTACTTCGATAAAAAGCAGCTTACGGTTAACGCGGGCGAGGAAGTTACATTAACGCTTTCCGGTTACATGGCCATGGAGCAGATGGGCACTCCCGGCAAGGATACAAGACCGATTACCACGATGGAAAACATCGCGGGGGCTGAAATAGATCTGCTTGATGAAAACGCCGGAAAGCTTGAATTCGGCGATTATCTTGGTGAAACCGATGAAAACGGTAAAGTAAAGCTGAAATTCGATAAGGCGGGAACATATTATGTTTCGGCGATAGGCGAATCAAGCACAACATTCCCCATAACCGGGCCGTGGTGCGAAATAACCGTAAACGAAGCCAAGCCCGGCGACAGCGACCTGAACGGTATGCTGGTATATAACGGTACCGTTGCAAATAATACCACCGTTATACTGAAAAACAGCACGGATTCATTTACCACCACAAATATATTTGAGTGGAACAAGTATGAATACGACCTTGGCACAGTGACCGATAGCAGTAATCAGCTTCGCTTTAAGCTGAAGCTTCCCACGGGCGCAAAGGCCACGCTGCATTATACCGACCTTAGCGGCAACCCCGCTACCAAGGACGCCACCAATTCAAGCAACGGCGCGTGGATCAACTGCCTCAAGCCCGGTAAGAACACCGTTAAGGTGGTTATTACCCCGCCCGCAGGCAGCACCGTTGGCGAAAAGACCTATACCATAAACGTAAACTGCCAGCCCAGCCTTACCGCGCTTGCGCTGTCCGCTAACGGCAATGAGGCGTATCTCAACCCCACGTTCAAGAACAGCGTGTATGATTATAGCGCGGATATCAGTGCAGCTATTGAAACCGTGCTTGTTACCGCCACGCCAAAGGATGCCTCCTGCACCGTTACCTATAACGGACAGACTGACAGCAACGTGGACATAAAGGATACCGACACGATAGTCGTCCGCGTCGAAAAGGACGGTATATACAGCGAATATATCATAAAGCTTAACAAGAAAACCGCATATACCGTTAAGTTTGAAACCTACCCCGCAAATGCTGTTGTAAGGCTTCAGGATGCTAAGAAGGCTGTTCTTTCGCCCAATGCGGATGGCGTATATGAAAACCTGATGCCGGATACCGATTACACTTGGGTAGTTACCTGCAAGGGATATGTTACCAAGACCGGCACGCTGAATACCCCCGCGCAGCTTATCAACGGCGTACTGTCCGTTATACTTTCCGCTGCGCCGTCGTCCGGCCTGCCCAACTATTCGGGCGAATGGCCGACATTCAGGAACAGCAAGAACAATAACGCCCTTACCAACACCGTAACGCCTGACAGCGCAGCAACCGCTGAACTCAAGTGGGTTAAAAAGTACGGTGAAGGTTGGATGAGACCTGTAAATCTGCCAATAATTGTAAATAATCACGTTTACATTGCTAGGAATGACGATATCTTCTGCCTGAGCAAAGATTCCGGCGAGGCAGTCGTAAGCGGCAAGCTTGCAGCATCCTTAGGTGGCCACGGAACCAACTCTATGGTTTATGCCGAGGGAATGGTGTTTGTGCAGCTTGATAATGGACACATACAGGCGCTTCGTGCGGATACGTTGGAAAGCCTTTGGGTGACCGAATCCATAGGTGACCAGACCATATCTCCCATAACTTACTATAACGGCTATATTTACACCGGTACATGGGGCAGCGAAACCAAAGAGCAGAATTTTGCCTGCTTCTCCGTAACCGATGAAGACCCCACAAACGGCTTTGAAACCAAGTACGCAACGTGGCTCAGGCCGCATGCAGGCGGTTATTACTGGGTAGGCGCATATGTGAACGACGTTTGTGCGGTATTTGGTTCCGATGACGGCACGAGCGACAGCAATAGCCCCACTGCGGTGCTGTACTCCGTAAATCCCGTAACCGGCAGCATAATTGACACCATAAATGATGTAAAGGGCGATATCCGCTGCTGCGTCGTATATGATTCCGGCCGCGTGTATTTCACTACCAAGGGGGGTTATCTCTACTCCGTTGGTCTTAATTCCAACGGCACGTTTGACCATGCTTCCATCAAGTCTATCCAGATAGGCAGCATGTCCACCAGCACCCCCGTAATATATAAGGGCAGGCTGTATGTTGGCTGTTCCGGTAAGGGATATGACTGGGACGGCGATTCCGGCAGCGGCATAGCCGTGGTAGATGTATCCGGCGGCAAGCTTGATATAATTTATAAGGCCTCTACGCCCGGCTACCCGCAGGCAGGCCCGCTGGTAAGCACCGCGTTTGAAAACAGCACCGGCAAGGTGTATGTGTATACCACTTACAACAACAACCCCGGCGGAATATACATAATAGAGGACAGCGCGGGCCAGACCGAACCCAGCGCGAACAACGGCAACCTGTATGTGCCAGAGACATATCAGAATTTTTGCATAAGCACCATCTGCGCAGACAGTGAAGGCACGCTCTATTATAAGAACGACTCCGGCGCACTGATAGCCGTTAAGAGCAAGGCTAAGCTGGCCGAGCCTCCCAAGCCCGACTATAAGCCCGACTGGCCCGGAGGAAGCGTATTCGGCCCGGGCTCAAATGTGCCTACTCCGCCCACGGCTCAAATGCCCGTTACAGGCGGCGAAGAGAGTATGCTGCCCATAGCCATGCTTATTGCCGGCGCGGTTATGCTGGTTGCACTCAGGCGCAAAAAGAGGGTATAATATAAACAAAAACGGGAGATAAGCCGAAATGGAGTTAATGTTTAACGATATGCATGCACAGGTTGATATGACGCAGTATATAAAGGATTGCGTTGATGTGCCGCGCATAATAAAGGGATGCCAAGGCTGTAAAAACTATGCCAAGCTTTGGTCATGCCCGCCATTCGGCTTTGACCCCGTTAAGATTTGGCGTGATTATTCTAAGCTGACGCTGTACGCAAGGAAGATATCCTTCCCAAAGGAGCTTACGGAAAAAACATTCGATGCATATGGGCTTACGGCGCAATATTTTGAAATATGGAATAAGGAACGCAGGAAGTTTTTTATCGAGCTTATGGAACGGGAACAGAGCACGCCGGGTAGCCTTATGCTTGCCGCGGGCTGCTGCGACGAATGCGCAACGTGCGCGCGGGCAAACGGTGTGCCGTGCATAAAGCCCGACAAGCTCAGATATTCCATAGAGTCCCTTGGCGGGGACGTTGAAAAAACGCTGGAGCTATATTTTAACGAAAGGCTGCTTTGGGGCAGGGAAGGGCATATGCCCGAATATATGCTGCTTGTGGGCGGACTGATGCAAAAATAAATATCGCCTATATTCCCGCGCCATGGCTTCTGTTGGACCGGAGGGCCAGCGCGCGGGGATATAAATAAAAATAAGCTTACCCTTTTGGGCAAGCTTATTTTGTGTATTTAATGATTAAAAGTCACATTCCTGCTCGATATGCGCTATAAGCTGATCGATGGGCATGCGGATCTGCTCCATGGTGTCGCGGTCGCGCACGGTAACGGTATTGTCCTCAAGGGTATCGAAGTCAACAGTTATGCACATGGGCGTGCCGATTTCGTCATGGCGGCGGTAACGCTTGCCTATGGCGCCGGAATCATCGTAATCTACCATGAACTTCTTGGAAAGCATGTTGTAAATTTCGCGCGCCTTGTCGCCCAGCTTGTTCTTCTGCAGCGGCAGAACTGCGGCCTTATAGGGAGCGATGGCGGGATGCAGATGCAGAATGTTCCTCACGTCGCCGTTTTCAAGCGTTTCTTCATCGTAAGCGTCGCACAGGAGCATCAGCAGCATTCTTTCTACGCCAACGGAAGGCTCTATGACATAAGGCACATACTTTTCGTTGGTGAAAGGATCGGTATAGGTAAGATCCTGACCGGACTGCTTGGCATGTGCGCTCAGGTCGAAATTGGTGCGGCTCGCAACGCCCCAAAGCTCGCCCCAGCCGAACGGGAACTTGTATTCTATATCGGTGGTGCCGTTGGAGTAATGCGAAAGCTCGGCCTTCTCATGCTCCCTCAGGCGCATATTTTCCTCGTGTATGCCAAGGGACAGCACGAAGTTCTTGCAGTATTCCTTCCAATACTGGTACCAGTCAAGCTCGGTGCCGGGCGCGCAGAAGAATTCAAGCTCCATCTGCTCAAACTCGCGGGTACGGAAGATGAAGTTGCCCGGGGTTATCTCGTTGCGGAAGGACTTACCGATCTGGCCTATACCGAAAGGTATCTTGCGGCGAGTGGTGCGCTGCACGTTCTTGAAGTTTACGAATATGCCCTGCGCGGTTTCGGGACGCAGATATATCTGGCTGGCGGTGTCCTCGTTAACGCCCTGGAATGTTTTGAACATCATGTTGAACTTGCGGATAGGTGTGAACTCGCTCTTTCCGCATTCGGGGCATACTATGCCTTTTTCGGCAATGTATGCGGACATCTGCTCATGTGTCCATCCGTCGGGATGTACGTCCTCAAGGCCGTGCTTTTCGGCATATTCTTCAATAAGCTTGTCCGCACGGAAACGGGCTTTGCAGCTCTTGCAGTCCATAAGCGGGTCGTTGAAGTTCACAACGTGTCCGCTGGCTACCCAAACCTCCGGGTTCATCAGTATGGCGGAGTCGAGACCGACATTGTATTCGCATTCCTGCACAAATTTGCGCCACCATGCTTTTTTTACGTTGTTTTTCATCTCCACGCCCAGAGGGCCATAATCCCACGCGTTTGCAAGGCCGCCGTAAAGTTCGGAGCCGGCGAAAACAAAGCCGCGATTTTTGCAAAGCGCAACTATTTTATCCATACTATATCCGCTCATTAGGTATAACCTCCTAAAAATTTATAGCGATTTTTTCAATATTAAATATGATACCATAGGCATGGCGTTTGTTCAAGTGTTGCTAAAACATATGGGTTAGGGATATAATATAGTGTCTGTATTTATGTATATAAGAAAGGATGCGTATGAGGAAAGATACTGCTGTGCCGCAGGGTGAGCTGGAAAGCGCACGCTTGGCGGCTGAAAGGATAAATAACAACCTGGACGGGCGTAAGCCTACCTATTATATAGAGACGTATGGCTGCCAGATGAACGAGCATGATTCGGAAAAAATAGCCGGCATATTGGAACGCTGCGGTTATGTTCCGGCGGCGGATAAGGCTGCGGCTAACATTATATTTTTCAATACATGCTGCGTAAGGGATCACGCGGAAAAGAAGGTGTTCGGCAACATAGGCGCGCTTAAAAAGGTGAAGGACGAAAACCCTTCGCTGATAATAGGCGTGTGCGGCTGCATGATGCAGCAAAAAGAGGTTGCGGACAAGCTGTTCAAGCGTTTTCCGTACCTTGACATGGTGTTTGGCACGAATGAGCTGCATATGCTGCCGAATCTGCTTGAAAAGGTGCTCAACGGCGAACGCATAGAGCTTGTGCGTCAGATGGACGGCGAAATAGCCGAAGGGCTGCCGGTGAAGCGTATAGACAGCGTATCCCAATTCGTTACCATAATGTATGGCTGCAATAACTTCTGCTCGTATTGCATAGTGCCATACGTTCGCGGGCGCGAAAGGTCAAGGAGCGTTGAAAGTATAGTTAACGAGGTAAAAGATCTTGCGGCGAACGGCGTGAAGGAGATAACGCTGCTTGGGCAGAACGTTAACTCCTATTACAGCGAAGATGATAATGCGGATTTTCCTGCGCTGCTCAGAGCAGTATGCAAGGTTGACGGAATCGAGCGCGTGCGTTTTATGACCTCGCACCCAAAGGATCTGTCTGATGGATTGATAGCCGCCATGGCGGAAGAAGAGAAGGTCTGCCCGCATATACATCTTCCCGTGCAGTCCGGAAGCGACAGAATACTGAAGCTTATGAACCGCCATTATGACCGTGAACGGTATTTTACGGTTGTGGACAAGCTGAAGGCCGCAGTCCCGGGAGTTGAGCTGACAACGGACATAATAGTCGGCTTCCCTGGGGAAACGGAGGAGGATTTTGAAGCGACGCTCGACATGGTTGAAAAAATAGGATACAGCGCTGCGTATACATTCAAATATTCCCCGCGCACCGGAACAAAGGCCGCCACTATGGATGAGCAAATAAGCGAAGAGGTGAAGAAAGAGCGATTGAAGCGGCTCAATGACACCGTTGCGAAGGGGCTTAAAGCGGGCAGCGAAAAGTATATCGGGCAGGAAGGCGAAGTGCTTGTTGAAGGCTGCGACCACCGCGGCGAACCAATGGCCTACGGTAAGCTTCCGTGTTTTAAGATGGTATACTTCAAGGGCGATGAAAGCATGATAGGCTCACTGCGCCGCGTGAGAATAACTGGAATAACGAAAAACTCCCTTGTCGGGGAACTGATATAATAACATAAGATATTGAAAGGAAATAACATGATACTTGAAAAAGCAAGAGAACTTGGCATTGCGCTGAGCGAATCCGACGAATTTATAAACATGACCCGCACGCGAGAGGCCATAGAGGCGGATACGCAGCTGATGGATGAACTGAACGAATATAACGCCATGCAGGAATCAATAGCACGGCTGCTCACGATGGACGGCGATAATCAGGCCGAAATACAGCAGATGTCCCGCGATATAGAGAGGCTGCATGATGAACTGATAGCCAACGAAACATTCCGCGCCATGCTTGAAGCACAGGCGGAGTTTCAGCAGCTTATGAAGCGCGTGAACGCAATAATAGGCATGTGCATAGGCGCGGAGAACAGGGCTGAAGAAACCGATGGCGGTGAAGATGACGAAGGCGGATGCGGAGGATGCAGCGGCTGCTGCGAAAATTGCTCCGGCTGCCACTAAGAATCGAACTAAAGCATACTAACAACAAAGGGGAAACACTATGCCAGCAGGCCTTACGCCCATGATGAGTCAATACCTTGCGCTGAAGGAAAAATACAGCGATTGTTTGCTGTTCTTCAGGCTTGGTGATTTTTACGAAATGTTCTTTGAGGACGCGGTAACCGCATCCAAGGTGCTTGATATAGCGCTTACGGGGCGGGATTGCGGCCTTGAAACACGCGCGCCGATGTGCGGCGTGCCGTTCCACGCGGTGGATTCATATATTGCAAAGCTTATCGAAAATGGCTATAAGGTTGCGCTGTGCGAACAGCTTACTGACCCCGCGCTTTCAAAGGGACTTGTTGAACGGGATGTTGTAAGGGTATATACCGCTGGTACGGTAATAGAAGAAAATATGCTGGACGAGCGTGCGAATAACTACATAATCGCCATGTATGCTTCTTCTGACGAGGTCGGGCTTGCCTGCTGTGACGTTTCAACGGGCAGCTTTACCGTGAGCGAGATATCGATTGCGGATAAGATGGACGACCTTGTGAACGAACTTGCAAGGATAGCCCCGCGCGAGGCGATAGCCAATGAAGCATACTTCCTTAGGGAAGATATGGCAAAGTCTTTGCAGCTTAGCTGCGCGGTGACCTGCGCCGATTCGCGTGATTTTGAACCCACACGCGCGGAAGCGAAAGTGCTTATGCATTTCCGCGCGGCGTCGCTGCAAACGCTTGGGTGCGATGCGCTCAAAAGCGCCGTGTGCGCCGCAGGCGCGCTTATAAGCTACCTTGAGCAGACGCAGAAGAACAGCCTTGAGCATATAAAAAAGCTTACAGTGCTGCAAAGGAGCCTGTATTTGGGGCTTGATGCGTCCACAAGGCGAAATCTTGAGCTGACAAAACCGCTGCATACGGACAGCGGGAAGAAAAGCACGCTGCTATATCACCTTGATAAAACGTCAACTTCCATGGGCGCAAGGTTTCTGCGCGCGGCGATAGAGCAGCCGCTGCAAAGCATAGACGCCATAAACGAGCGTTTGAACGCCGTTGACGAGCTGGTGAACAAGCGGGCGGAACGCGAGGAATTATCTAGTCTGCTTGACAATATATACGATATTGAGCGGCTATGCAGCCGCATAGCCTACGGCAGCGTGAATGGGCGGGACTGCGTATCGCTTAGAGTATCGCTTGAAAAACTGCCAGCCGTGATAGAAAAGGCGCACTCACTTGAGTCTGAAGCATTCTGCCGCATAGCAAAAAATCTTGACGCGATGGAGGACATATGCGCGCTGCTGAGGGACGCGATAGTGGACGATCCCCCCATAGGAGTGAAGGATGGCGGCGTTATACGCGCCGGATACAACAGCGAAGTGGACGAACTTAGAGAGGCCGCCACAAACGGCAAGGGCATGATGGCCGCTGTAGAAGCGCGTGAACGCGCTGCCACGGGCATAAAAAATCTGAGAGTTGGATATAACAGAGTATTCGGTTATTATATTGAAGTTACCAAGGCGTATCAGCATTTGGTGCCGTATGGCTATATAAGAAAGCAAACGCTTGCTAATTCGGAGCGCTATGTTACCGAAGAACTGCAAGAATTGGAAGAGAAGATAACGGGTGCAGAAAGCAACCTTATCAGCCTTGAATACAAGCTGTTTACGGAAATAAGGGAAACTCTGTTGGGCTGCATAGACCGGCTTCAAAGCGATTCGGCGTTGATAGCGGAGCTGGACTTCTATTGCTCGCTTGCGCATGTTGCTTTCGAAAACAACTATTGCAGGCCAAAAATGCAGCTGAACGGCGCAATAAACATAGTTGAAGGCCGCCATCCGGTCGTTGAAAGCGGAATGAAGGGCGCGTTTGTGCCAAATAACGTGCAGCTTGATCAGAAGGATAACCGCCTGCTTATAATCACCGGCCCAAATATGGCCGGTAAAAGCACATATTTAAGGCAGGTTGCTATAATAACGCTGATGGCACACATAGGCTCGTTCGTGCCGGCAAAAAAGGCCGCAATAACCATAGTGGACAGAATATTTACCCGCATAGGAGCATCGGATAATCTTTCCGGCGGGCAAAGCACGTTTATGGTTGAAATGAGCGAGGTTGCAGGCATACTGAATAATGCTACCAGCCGCAGCCTGCTTATATTGGACGAAATAGGCCGCGGCACAAGCACGTTTGACGGGCTGAGCATAGCATGGGCTGTGCTTGAATATATTGCCGACCCTGCGCGCTGCGGCGCAAAGGCGCTGTTTGCAACGCATTACCATGAGTTGACGGAGCTTGAGGGCAAACTGCCGGGCATAAAGAATTACCGCATAACGGTAAAGGAAGTTGGGGACGACATAATATTCCTTCGGCGCATCGTACGCGGAGGGGCGGACAGAAGCTTCGGCGTGCAGGTGGCGCGGCTTGCGGGGCTGCCTGACGATGTTATAGCAAGGGCTAAAGAGCTGCTGAAACAGCTTGAAGCGGCGGACATAAATCACGATATAGAGCCGGTATTGAGCGGCGGTGAGGATCAGCAGATGTCGCTTTTCGGCTCATGCGCAGCGGATGATATAATAGGCACGCTGAGCGATATGCAGCTTGATACAATGACGCCTATGGACGCCATGAACGCATTATACGATTTACAAATGAGAGCAAAGCTCAGAAAGGGAAAAAAATGAGCCGTATCCATGTGCTGGATAGCTATACGGCAAACCGCATAGCTGCGGGCGAGGTCGTGGAAAGGCCGGCCTCGGTCGTAAAAGAATTGCTTGAAAACGCGATAGATGCGGGCGCAACCGCCGTGACGATAGAAACAAAAGGCGGCGGGCTTGAATCTATCCGCGTGAGCGATAACGGCATCGGCATAAACGCGGACGATGTTGCAATCGCCTTTTTGCCGCATGCTACGAGTAAGATCGCCACAACGGACGATTTATTTTCAATAAACACGCTGGGCTTCCGCGGGGAGGCTTTGCCGAGCATTGCGGCTGTATCCAAGGTCACCATGCGCACGAAGCAGAAAGACGCGGCAAACGGCGTACTGCTGCGCATAAACGGAGGGGACATAATAGAAAACCACGAAGCGGGCGTGCCTGACGGAACAACGATAGAATGTGAAGATCTTTTCTATAATGTTCCCGCAAGGCTTAAATTTATAAAGAGCGCGCGGGCGGAATCGGCACATATAAGCGACTATGTTTCCCGCATGATAATGGCGCGGCCTGATATAAAAATAAAGCTGATACAGTCCGGCAGAACGGTGTTCCACAGCGAAGGCGACGGCGAACTGGACAGCGCCATAGCCTGCGTTTACGGTAACGACATTCTGCCGAACCTTAGGGAAATATACTATGACGACGGGTATTTCAACCTTGTAGGGTTCATTGGTACGGAGCAGATAGGCCGCGCGGCGCGCACGGCACAGTCGTTCTATGTAAACTGCCGCTACATACGCTCCCAGAAGCTTTCATATGCGCTGCAGCGGGCGTATGATACGCGCCTTATGCAGGGCCGCTTCCCGTTTGCAGTGCTGCATATAGGAATATCGCCCGAAGAGATAGACGTAAACGTTCATCCTAACAAGCTGGAGATACGCTTCAGGCATGAGGACAGGATAATGGGACCGTTCGTCACTCAATGCCGTAAGGCGCTGGAGCAGACGGAGGAAGATTTGACGCTTGATTTTAACGCGCCTGAGATAAAGAAAATAGTATATGTTCAAAACGAAATGCCAAGTGCTGCCGCCAAGGATGATACCATGAAACGAGTTGCCGATATGGCGTTTAGCCAAAGGGACGAAAGCCGCATCGAACTTAGCGCACTTCCAGCGGAAGCATTTATTACTAAGCATGATGCTGCGCCTGTATATGCCGTGCATGATAAAGAATCGGCTAAAACGGCGCACAGCGAAGATACAGGAGAAAGGACGGTCAGTGCGCCTACAGCTAATCCTATTTGGACGGAAGTAAAAAAGGCGGAGGAGACGGCGTACATAGAGGCGGATGAAAAAACAACTATTGAGCCGGTAAAGCATGCGGAAGAAAACATACCGCAGCCTAAGGCGGAAATGCCAAAGATAACGCCGGTGCAGCAGAGGGTGGACTTTACTCAATACGAAATAATAGGCCAGCTTTTCAGCTGCTATTGGATAGTGCAGCATGATGACGAGGTGATATTTATCGATCAGCATGCCATGCATGAACGCAGGCTGTACGAAAGAATAATTGAAAGGGATATTCCTGCCGATTCCCAGCAGCTTTTAACACCGGAGATAATAAAGCTTACGCCGGTTGAGTTTGCGCTGCTTATGGATAATATAGACCGGTTCAGCGAGATAGGATTTGATATAGAGGAATTCGGAGCTATGAGCGTGAGTGTGCGCGCAGTGCCTGTAATTATGGGGAAAACGGATATAAAACGCTTTCTTACGGATGCAATAGCGCTGTTTGACGCAAAGAATAAGCTTACGACTATTGATATGAAGCGCGGCGCGCTTATAACGCGGGCGTGCAAATCCGCAATAAAGGCGGGGGAGAGAATAAGCGAAACGGAAATAAGGGCGCTGCTTGATCAATACGATAAGGAAGGCGTGCCGCTTACCTGCCCGCACGGCCGCCCGGTGATGGCGCGCATGACGAAAACAGAATTTGAAAAGCTGTTCAAACGGATAGTATGATGAAGTATAAACTGTTTATAATCACAGGACCTACCGCCAGCGGAAAAACAGCCGCATCGGTATCGGCCGCACGGCTGATGAATGCGGAGATAATATCCGCTGACGCAATACAGCTATATAAAAAGCTGGACATAGGCTCGGCAAAGCCAACGGAGGAAGAACGCCGCGGCATAGTTCACCACATGATGGACTGCATAGAGCCCGATGAGCCGCGCTTTACCGTATCGCGGTTCCGCGACGGGGCGATAGAGGCGGCAAACGGGATAATTGCAAAAGGAAAAAGGCCGCTTGTTGTGGGCGGTACGGGCTTATATATAAATGCGCTCACATACCCGCTCACTTTTTCACAAATTGAGCCGGATGATGAATTGCGGGCGGAACTTATGGAAAAAGAGCAGGCTGAAAAGGGCGCGTTGCATAAAATGCTTGCGGAGACGGATGCAAAAGCAGCCAAGCGGCTGCACCCTAACGACGTAAAGCGCATAGTGAGGGCGCTTGAAATATGCATAAAAAGCGGCAAGAAGGCATCTGAACAAGGAGAGGGCTTTACCTATCGCAACGATGATGCGCTTGAGTTTACGCCGGTAATGGCGGGCATAAACATGCCGCGGGATATGCTGTATGCAAGGATAGAGAAGCGCGTGGACGATATGTTCGATGCGGGGCTTGTTGATGAAGTTCATGCTTTGCTTTCGTGCGGCTGTACGCGGGAATTGCCGGCAATGCAGGGGCTTGGATATAAGGAAACGATTGCATACATAATGGGCGAATGCACGCTTGACGAAGCGAAGGAGACAATAAAGCGTGAAACGCGCCGCTTTGCTAAGCGGCAGCTTACATGGTTCCGCAGGGAGGAACGCATACGTTGGTTCGATGCAATGGAATACGGCTGCGCGGAGGAACTGGGCAAGGCGATAGCGGAGCATTTTTTGACACAGGAGGAGCAAAATGGCTGATACACGCGGCAATTTGCAGGATGAATTCCTTAACCAAATACGGAAGGAAAAGCTTCCCGTCAGCATACATGTTATAAACGGATACCAATTTAACCATCTTAAGGTTATCAGTTTTGATAATTATGTCATTCTGGTTGAGGATGACGGGGGAGTACAGCGGCTTATATATAAGCATGCCGTATCGACCATAACAATAGAACAGAACGCAGCAAAGAAGGAGCAACTAACAGCAAAATGACGAATGAAGGCAATGGAGCGATAATGCGCGAATTGGGAATATCAAAGCAGGCATACGATTTCGTCCGTTCGGCCGAAAACAGCATAAAACCTGTTTTTGAAAGGATAGATGCAAATGCGGAAGTGAACCTTGCCCGAGTATTGGCCGGATTCAGGAAAGAGAACGTTGGCCTTAGGCATTTTGCGCCAACGACCGGCTATGGTTACGATGATGCGGGCAGGGATACGCTGGACAGGCTGTTTGCACATGCACTGTTTGCGGAGGATGCATTGGTGCGGCCGCAGCTCACCTCCGGAACACATGCGCTGTATCTTGCGCTGTCCGGTCTGTGCCAAATGGGAGATGCTGTTGTTGCCGCATCCGGAAAGCCGTATGATACGCTTGAAAACGCGATAGGACTGAGCGGTGACCATCCGCATTCGCTCAAAAAGCAAGGGGTTCCGTTTGATTATGTTGACCTTAATGATGACGGCAGCATAAACATAGACGGCGTGCTGAATATGGTGGCGCAAAAGAACGCCGCCGTGCTGTATGTTCAGCGTTCGCGCGGCTATGCGTGGCGCGATTCGCTTCTGGTGAATGAGCATATGGCGCCGCTGTTCAGGGCGGTAAAGGAAAGATTTCCAAATATAGCTATATTTGTTGATAACTGCTACGGCGAATTTACAGACATTGTGGAGCCGCTGTGCGCCGGTGCGGATATAATTGCAGGTTCGCTTATAAAGAATCCGGGCGGCGGAATAGCGCCTACAGGCGGTTATATAGCAGGCAAGGCGAAATATATTCAGCGGATAGAAAACCTGCTCACGGTGCCCGGAATGGGGCGGGAGGTGGGCTCCTACGCGGCGAGTTATCGTCCGTTCTATCAGGGGCTGTATATGGCGCCGCATACAACAGCGCAGGCTTTGAAGGGCGCGGCGTTGTTTGCGCGCGTATTTGAAATGCTTGGCATGGAAACAATGCCCTCGTCCAATGCAAAACGATCGGACATAGTGCAGGCCGTGCGCTTTGAGGAAGCAGAGGGGCTAATATCATTCTGCCGAAGCATACAAAGTGCGTCTCCGGTCGATTCGGCTGCCGTGCCGGAACCGTGGGATATGCCCGGCTATACATCGCAGGTGATAATGGCCGCTGGTGCGTTTGTGCAGGGATCCTCCATAGAACTCAGCGCGGATGCGCCAATAAGAAAGCCCTACACGGCGTATGTGCAGGGCGGGTTGACATATGAGCATTGTTCACTTGCGGCTATGCTTGTGCTGACGGATCTTATAAAGAAAGGCATAGCGAAGCTTTAATATTCACGGTAAAGGCCGATGAGCTTGCCGACTATTTCAACATCGTTTATATCTACTATAATGGGCTGCATGCTGCTGTTTTCGGGCTGCAGCCTTATTTTATTGCCATTTTCATAGAATACGCGCTTTAGCGTTGCTGATTCGCCGGATACGCGCACAACGCCTATTTCGCCGGACTCAACGGACATGCCGCGGTGGATTATTATAATATCGCCGTCGTTTATTCCGGCTTCTATCATGCTTTGGCCCTGAACCCTAAGCATGAATACTTCAGTATCGTTTGCACCTTTAAGGAGGTGCTTGGGCATGACATAGTATTCCTGGATGTTCTCCACGGCAAGGATGGGTATGCCCGCAGCTACATTGCCGACCAGCGGCACGGATTGCATGTGCGTGTTTACGGCGCGGTCATTTGTACCCTCAGGCAGCGTTATGCTGCGCTGCTTTGACGGATTGCATATTATAAGCCCCTTCTCGGCCAGATTGCTTATATGCATATGCACGGTGGACGTGGATCTCAGCCCAAGTGCCGCGCCAATTTCGCGCACGGTAGGAGGATAGGAATTGATGGCAATGAACTCCTTTATATAATTATACACCGCTTTTTGCGTTTCGCCGGATTTACGCATGGTTAACCTCCTTGGTTTGTGGTATTATAGTATAGCGTTGATTGATTATAGCACATGCCGGTAGTCAATGCAAACCTTTGTTCTGAAAGAATGGAAAGAAACGGAGTACGTTATGAATGCAAAGCAACCTTACAGAACCCCGGAAGGGGATATGTGCGATTTAGACCCGAATAAGATATGCGATAACTGCATGAAATGCGTGAATAAAAACGGTGCGGATTATACGGAAATACTTGCCGATTTTGACCCGGAATCGATACGGGTATTCACGCCTGGCGATGATGAGGACGATATAAGCGAACCTATAGAGCAGCTGGATATAGACCCTGAACTTATGGCGGAGTGGGAAGAAAAGCTTCGCCTTGCGGAGGAAGCTGAACGCGAAGGCGAAGCCGAAGCGGTAGAGGAGGAGTTGATTGAACCGATAGGCTACCGCGGCGTGCGCCAAAGGCGGGCGCATGTTTCCCATGTGCAAAGGCGCGGTTAATCGTCCCTAAGCTTTATTACCTTTGCGGCAAGCCTGCGCCTGTCTTCCGATACTGCGGCGTAGTGCTTGCGCGTGGTGTTAACGTCCTTATGGCCCAAAACATCGGCCACCAGATATATGTCGCCGGTTTCCCTGTAAAGATTCGTACCGTATGTGCTCCTAAGCTTATGCGGGGATATCTTTTTCAGCGGAACGGCGATTTTTGCGTATTTTTCAACCAGGTTTTCAACTGCGCGGACGGTGAGCCGCGTTTTTTGCAGCGAAAGGAACAGCGCGTCCTCATGCCCTGGGGCAGCCTGTATGCGTTCGCGCTCAAGCATATATTGCAGCAGCGCTTCACGCGCTTCGTCGCCGAACACCAATATGTCCTGCTTGCCGCCTTTGCGCACGATGGAAAACTCGTTTGAAGTAAAGTTTATGTCATCCATATCTATGCCCACCAGTTCGCTTATACGTATGCCTGTACCGAGGAACAGGGTGAGAATGGCCAAATCGCGTGCCTGCGTCTTTTTATGGTATGCTTTTTGCTTATCAGTTAATCCGTCGCCGTTTTGCACAACGTCAAGCAGGTCTGCTACTTCGTTCGGCTCAAGGCGTATTATGGCCCTATCACGTATCGTGGGCAGGTCAACGAGAGACGGCGCGTTGTGCGTAAGCTTTTCTTTTTTATAGAAATATTTATACAGGGCACGGATGCTTGAAAGCTTTCTTGCCTTCGCGCGATCCTGATTCACCTTTTCGCGCTCATCATCGTCAACGTACATGGTGACATAGCTTAAATATATCTCAACATCCGTAACGCTCACCCTGTCAATGTCCGAAAGGGTAAGGGAGCGAATATTATCCCTCTTGAAATTCTCGTTTTCCTTTATAAGAAAGCCAAAGAAATTCTTTAAGTCGCCCGCGTATGCCACGCGCGTGCGTATGAGCGTTTCGTTTTCTACGCCGCGGAAAAACTCCGCGCAGAACGGCGGCAGCTCGTTGATCATGCGCTTGAGCTGAGCCATGTATTCTTTATATTGAACCGAATCAAATGTTTGGTTCGCCATAGGGAACCCATCTCCTTCCAATTAGCAACTATTCGCTAAACACAAGTTTAACGAATAGTTGTGTAGAAATCAAGTCCTATTTTGCAAGCAGAAGCTTATTTTGTGCTGAGCGACTTTATAGCGTCCCGTGCAAGCTTATCGCAGCGGTTGTTGTTTTCGTTGTCGCTGTGACCTTTAACCTTAATAAATCTGACTTTGTGCGTGCTTGTCAAACCTATAAGCGTCTGCCAAAGATCCTGATTTTCAACCGGTTTTCCTGCGGCGGTTTTCCAGCCGTTGGCTATCCAGCGGTCAAGCCATGCTTCATTGAAGGAACGGCAAAGATACGCGCTGTCTGTATACAGGTCAACCTTGCAGGACTCCTTTAGTGCATTCAGCGCCTCGATGGCGGCCGTGAGCTCCATGCGGTTGTTTGTGGTGTCAGCACAGGCGCCGCTCAGTTCCTTCCTGAAGGATCCGTATATTAATACGGCCCCCCAGCCTCCGGGGCCGGGATTGCCGGAGCACGCGCCGTCGGTATATATAGTCAATTCTTTCACAATGCTGTCTCCTCAAACTTTTTTGAACCCGAAAATTATACCATATATAAGCATTTTTGACCACCCAAACAGCCTATATAGATTTTTTTGCAAAAAATGTGTTGACATTCTGAGAGAAATGCGGTATAGTATCACCTGTCGCTGAGAGCGAACGGTGCTTCGGGGTGTAGCGCAGTCCGGTAGCGCACGTGCTTTGGGAGCATGGGGCCGGGGGTTCAAATCCCTTCACCCCG
>ERZ827512.1140-NODE-1140-length-28340-cov-2.588969_pt1 | contig 28340 bp, 20 predicted proteins | sample MGYA00519916_ERZ827512 | MGnify/ENA primary metagenome ERZ827512 (study PRJEB31778, sample SAMEA3449335) | human gut metagenome | biome: human gut; feature: human-associated habitat; material: faeces | place: United Kingdom | collected 2010/2012 ... | reverse complement strand
GAGAATTTTGTTAGGAATACTTCAGTTGGTATTCTGATGCAAATCTTTTCGTTGGTTCTTAGCTTTGTTAGTAGAACTATTTTTATAAAGCTTTTAACTAATGATTATTTAAGTATTAATGGATTGTTTTCTAATATTTTGTCAACATTGTCAATAGTGGAACTTGGTTTTGGGACTGCACTTATTTATTATTTATATAAACCTGTAGCAAATAATGACAAGGAAGAGATTAAAGTAATATTAAAATATTATAAAAAAGTTTATATGATTATAGGTACTGCAATGATAGTGCTTGGATTAATGGTTATACCTTTTATGGGATATATAATTAAGGATCCTCCTAAGGTTAAAGAAAACTTAAATTTTATTTATATTTTGTTTTTATTAAGTACTGCTGGTGGATACTTTTACTACTATAAAATAGCTTTAATAAATGCTTATCAAAAAAGTTATATTGTATCTATATATAATCAAATTTTTAAGTGGGTACAAATGATTTTACAAATTGTTGTGTTATTATTAACTAAAAGTTATGTTTTGTATCTTATTATTCAACTTGTTTGTGTTATTTTAAATTGTTCTTGTTTGTCTATAAAGGCAAATAAAATGTTTCCTTTTATAAAAGAAAAAACGAATAAGAATATATCTGATAAAGAACGAAAAGAAATAGGCAATAAAGTTAAATCTTTAGTATTTTATAGATTAAATCCCGCTATACTTAATGGTTCTGATAATATTATTTTATCATCAATGATGGGTGTTAAATATGTTGGTATTTATTCTAACTATTATTTAATAACTAGTTATCTTTCAATGTTTATAAGTCAGGTTACTTCTTCTTTAGAAACTGGTGTTGGTAATCTTAATGCTATTGAAAAAAAGGAAAAGAAAGAACAAGTTTTTTATAATTCTTTTTACTTATGTTTCTTTATATATTCTTTAATTTGCGTTTTATTAATGGCTTTAACAAATGATTTTATAAATATATGGCTTGGAAAAGAATACTTATTTTCTGATTTTATATTATTTTCTATTGTTTTGGTTTTGTTTGTTAATGGAATGCAATTTACTTGTTATACATTTAGAACAACCAGTGGATTATTTGAAAAAAATAGACTTGTACCACTATATGAAGTTATTATAAATATTATAGTATCAATAATCTTAACTAAGCTTATTGGGGTTGCCGGAGTATTTTTAGGTACTGCAATTGCAAGACTATTTACTATATTTTGGACTGATCCTAAATTACTTTATGATTCAATATTCGAAAAGAAAAACATTAAAAAATATTATTATAAGTATGCAAAATATACATTTATAACTTTTGTCCTTGGCCTTGTTGTTTATGCCATTTCTAAATATTTTCCATCTTCTAATTACATAGCATGGATTATTAAAGCTATATTACTTGGTTGCTTATCTTTGATAACTATTATTATATTTACTCATAAGGATACTGAATATTTAGTTTTAAAAGATAGCATTAAAGGTGTATTATCTAAAATTAAAAATAAATTTGGAGGAAAAGTAAATGAAAAAAATTCCTAAAACTATTCATTATTGTTGGTTTGGTAGAGGTAAGAAATCTGATTTTATGATGAAATGTATAAATTCTTGGAAAAAATATCTTCCTGATTATGAAATAATTGAATGGAATGAAGATAATTTTGATGTTAATTCTAATTTATATGTTAAAGAGGCATATGAAAATAAAAAATATGCATTTGTTACTGATTATGTTAGATTACTTATTTTGTATAACTATGGTGGTATCTATATGGATACAGATGTTGAAATAATTAAAAACATTGATGTGTTTTTAGACAATAATGCATTTTCTAGTTTTGAAAATAATAATTATATTCCTACGGGTATTATGGCTGCGAAAAAAGGTAATAAATGGATTAAGATGTTACTTGATGAGTATGATGATTTGAAATTTATTAAAGATGATGGTACATTTGATTTGACTACTAATGTAATAAGAATTACTGAAGCCACTATTAAAAATTATAATTTAATACCTAATGATACATTTCAAGATTTAGGTGATGTTGTTTTATATCCACATGATTATTTTTGCCCTAAAAATTGGTTTAGTGGAAAAATTGAAATTACTTCAAATACTTATGCTATTCATCATTTTAATGGTTCTTGGCATAGCAAAAGAGAACAGAGACAAAATAAAAAAAGAGTTGAATATATTAATAAATGGTGTAGAAAAGGGAACACATAAGTATAATAGATATTTAAAATTTGATAGATATGTAAACTTTCTAACTTATCCTTTTAAAGCTTTAAAAAATCCTAAAAAAGCTTTAAAAATAATTTTTAGGAGGTAGAAATATGAAATTTAGTATAATTGTTCCTGTCTATAATGTTGAAAAATATCTTGATAAATGTTTGAAAAGTTTAAGTGAACAAAGTTATTCTAATTTTGATGTTATTGTCGTAAATGATGGTTCTTCGGATAATAGCCAAAATATAATTGATAAATATGTTAATAATAATCATAGATTTAAGTCTTTTACTAAGAAAAATGGAGGTCTTAGTGATGCTAGAAATTTTGGCTTAAACTATGTTTCAGGTGATTATATACTATTTGTTGATGGCGATGATTATCTTGATAAAGACTTATTAAGTAAATTAAATCAAACACTTATTGGTGACCCTGTTGATATAGTTAGATTTAATTGTCTATTGGAAGATGATAATGGTGTCAAACTGTCTGAAGAAAGTTATGTTGATTATAAAAATAAAAAGATGGAAGATGCTATTAAGGAATTGATTACTAGACAATTTGTTGAAGCAGCGTGCTTTTACTGTTATAAGACTTCATTTTGGAAGAAATATGATTTTAAATTTAATGTTGGTAGACTTCATGAAGATTATGGTCTCATTCCACTTGTTTTATATCATGCTGATACAATATCGAGTATGAACTATGTTGGTTATCATTATATTCAAAGAAATGGTAGTATTACTAGTTCAAATAATTATGATAGGGTTATTAAGAAGAGCTTTGATACTTATTATCAATATTGTAATATTTTAAATATTTTAAATGATAAGCCTAATGATATAAAAAAAGCAGCAATACTGACTTATTTGACCGAATGTCTTATTATTAAAGGAAAATGGTTAAAAGGTGAAGAATATAAGAGGTATTATAGTATGCTAAAAAAAGATAAAGTTTACAAAAATATAGCTACTTATAATATAAAGAAAAAAATAAAAAAAATAGTTTCTTTTATTGATTATAAATTATATTTAATACTTTTTAAATAAAGTAAATATGGAGGTTATGTAATGAGTAAAGTTAGTGTAATAGTTCCAATATATAATAGTGAAAAAACTATTAATAGATGTGTAGAATCTATTATTAATCAGACATATAAGGATATTGAAATATTGTTAATTAATGATGGTAGTATTGATAATACTTTGAATATTCTTAATGACTATGCAAATAAAGATAAAAGAATAGTAGTTATTAACAAAAAAAATGAGGGAGTTAGTAAAACAAAAAATTTGGGTATAAAAAAAGCTAAATCAGAGTTTATTATGTTTGTTGATTCTGATGATTATATTGATAAAGAAGCTATTAAAAAATTAGTTTTGCTTCAAAAAAAAGATAATCTTGATATAATTAAATTTCATTATAATAATTATGTTGATGACAAATTATATAATACTGAATTGAAATATCCAAATTATTGTGTACTAGATAACGAGAAGAAAATTAAAGAATTTAAAAATAAATTTCTATCTGGAGAAATTCCTGGTTATATGCAACTTCTATTTATAAGAAAAAGTTCTTTGGGTAATTTACTTATTGATGATAAAATAAATTTTTTGGAAGATTTAACATTCTATTTGGATTTACTTGATAAAAATATAAAAATTGGTATATTAAATGAACGATTATATAATTATGTTAACAATAAAAATGGTATTACTTTTTCTTTATCTACTGATAAAGTTGTTAATAGATTAAATAATATATTATTATATTATAAGCATACTACATTATTAAATTTTGATAAAGAACAAAGACAGTTAATTTATAATTCTTGTAGTTATTTAATAATACACTCTTTATTTGAACTTTATCGTGTTAGTTTTAAAAATAAAAAATTAATTAAAAAATATTTAAAAGATGATGAAATAATATCTATTATTACTAATGCAAATTGTGATAAATTAGATAGATTTACTAAACGAATAGTTAAAAATTATAATAATTTGCTTATTGTTTTCTTTTATTTATTTATAACTAAAATATATATATGTATTAAAGAAAGAATGTGATTATATGTTTACTGTATTTACACCTACTTATAATAGAAAAGAAACTTTAACAAGATTATATAATTCTTTGATTTGTCAAAATGATTCTGAATTAGTTTGGTTAGTTATTGATGATGGTTCTTCTGATGATACTGAAAAACTGATAAACAAGTTTAAAAAGAAAAAAAAAATAATTATAGAGTATATTTTTAAAGAAAATGGTGGAAAAATGTCTGCTGTTAATATAGCACATCAAAAGTGTCATACAAAATATATGATTACAATTGATTCTGATGATATGATGAATGAAGGCTTTATAGATAGAATAAAAAAAGATATTCAATATGTTGAAAATGAAAAAGATATAGCTGGTATTGTATATTTAGCTTCAAACACTAATGGTAATGTTGTTGGCAGTAAATTGCCACCGGATAAAACTATTTGCAAATTTTATGATATATATAATAAGTATAAATGTAGTGGTGATAAATGTATAGTATGGAAGAGTGATGTTTTAAAGAATTATTCTTATCCTTTAATTGATAATGAGAAGTTCGTTCCTGATGGTTATCTTATGCTTCAAATATCTAAAGATTATTCTGTTATGACAATGAATTATGTTGGTACTATTGTAGAATATCTTGATAGTGGGTATTCAAATAATTACTTTGATTTGGTAAAAAGGAATCCAAAAGGAACAATGCTTTATTATAGAGAACTATATAATATTGATAAATCTTTATATAATATTTATTGTTATTTATTGTTTGGCATATATGCTAAAGTTAAATTTAGTAAATTATTATCTGATCATCCTGCAAAAATTTGGATAGTTATTATGTACCCATGTGTTTTGATATTAAGCAAAATAAGAAAGTAGTGATTATATGGAAAAAATATTATTTTTTGGTTATACTATGGATATGGGTGGTGCTGAAAAGTCACTTCTAGATACAGTGAATTTTTTATCTGATAAGTATGATATTAGTTTATATCTTTTGGATAAGAAAGGAATTTTATTAAAAGATTTATCCAATAAAGTGAAAGTTTATGAAATTAAAAAAAATATTTTTCAATATATACTTTTTAGATACCTACCATATTTTAGAAAGAAAACTATAAATAGAATTGCTAATAAAGAAGATTATTCTTTTGCAGTTGGATATATTGAAGGTCGTAGTGCTACATGGGTTAGTGATATAAAAAAGAATATTAAAAAAATAGCTTGGATTCACTGTGATGTATCAAAGTTTGATATAGGAATATCAGATACTGAAGCAAAAAAAACATATGACGAAATGGATAAAATTATTTGTGTTTCAAAAATGGCTAAAGAGAGTTTTTGTAAAAAGTATTCAATACCTGGAGATAAGGTAAGTGTTATTTATAATTTTATTAATGAAGATGATGTGAAGAAAAAAGCATTAGAATTTGATGTTAATAATAGAACTATTACTTTTACTAATGTTGCTAAAATGAGAGATGAAAAAAGACAGGACAGACTAGTTAATGCTGCTAATAACTTGAAGAAAAAAGGTTATAGGTTTAAAATTCAATTAATAGGCGATGGTCCTAATTTAGAAAAAATTAAAAAACAAGTTGAAGATGAAAATTTGAATGATTTTGTTGAAATATTAGGTCTTAAAAAAAATCCATATCCTTATATTAAAAATTGTGATTACTTTATTCTTACAAGTGATAGTGAAGGATATGGTATTGTTATAAAAGAAGCGTTAACTTTAAAAAAGAAAATTATTTCTACTGATACAGTAGGTCCTAATGAAATATTGGATGGTGGTCATTATGGAATAATAATTCCAAATACAGATATTTCTGTTCAAAATATAATTAAAGATATTTTAGATAACCCTAAAAAATATGATTATTTAGATGAAAGATTATTAAATTATACTAGCGATAATAATAGTATAAAAAAGAAAATATTACAATTATTTAAGGAGCAATAGAAAATGAAAGAAAAAGAGTATAATATTATAGTAAAATTATTATTTATATTTGTCTTATTACAACCATTATTAGACATTTTATCTACTTTGGCTAATATGAATTATATTATAAATATATCTACATATTTAAAACCTTTATTTGTCTTTGGAATTACTTTTTATTTATTATTTAAAAACCCTAACAGAAAGAAATGGATCATCTATATAATAACTTTTGTTATTTATATGTTTATACATTTACTGCTTATTTATAATTTAGTTATTTTTAATAGTGTTATACTTCAAGAGTTAAGGTTTATTCTAAATATTGCTTATATGATTGCTTTATTTATTTCATTTAACACTTTATATTGCTACTCTTATGACAAGAGTAAATTACTTAGTAATATGAAAAAATGTCTTCTGTATACTTTTATTATTTATACAGGTTTATTTATTCTATCAATAATAACTAAAACTTCTTTTTTAACATATTCATATTCTGATCCTTCTAAACTTGGTTATAGAGGCTGGTATTTTTCTGGACAAATTTTTGGACATGCTTTATCAGTAGTATTTCCTATATCTTTATATACTATATTGAAACCAGAAAAAAATATTTTTCAAAAAATAATTTTTATTCTATTTTTTGTAATTACGGCTTGTCTTCTTGGAACAAAGGTTCCATATTATATAGTTCTTGCTGTTTTAATACTATATATTATTATATATGCTCTTATTAAAGTATTTAACAAAGATTTTAAAAGATATAGGGATAATATTTTAATAGTTTTGTTTTTTGCAATTGCAATGTTCAGTGCATATAATTATACACCAGTACATTATAATACTGAAATTAATAAATCTAATTATAATAATGCTTCTACGGATTACAATTTAAATGAAATGTCTGGATTAGCTAATTTCTCTGAATTTGACAAAATCAGAGAAGAATATCCTAATAGTGATTTGAGAGAAACTTTTAGATTCTTAGAATGGAATCAAAAAGCAAGTAATATATTAAAAGATAAAATGGAAAATAAAGAGATACATCCTTCTGAAAATAGAAAAAAGCAATTTCTATATAATAAAGAAATGTTCATGAATGCAACTTTTAAATATAAATTATTTGGTACAGGATTTTTAAATCAAGTTACTAGTATTTTTGCTATTGAAGGTGACTTCTTTATGGCTTTATTTAACTTTGGCTTAATTGGGTTTATATTATTCTTGTTTATACCAATATATTATTTTATAAAAACTACTATATTTATTTTAAAAAATATTAAAAAATGTGATTTAGAAATATATATGTTATATATGGGATTAGGTATATTTTTTGCAATTAGTTTAGTAGTTGGATGTACATATATATATACTAATTTTTCAATATTTTTAGCTTTGATTATTTTTATGTTGAAAATTAAAGTTAAATTATTAGAAGATACAAAAGTTAGTATTAAAGATAATAAAATAAGTTTCTTGTTATTACATCTAGGTTATGGTGGTATAGAAAGTGCTACAATTAATACTGCAAATAGTTTATGTGATGATTACGATATTGAAATTATGTCATTTTATAAACTAAGTAAGACACAAGCTAATAAACTTAATGATAAAATTAAAGTTAAATATTTATATGATGATGGTCCAAATAAAGAAGAATTCTTAGATGCTTTTCATAATCATAAAATATTTAATATATTAAAAGAGGGTATAAGGTCTGTTAGTATATTAACGAAAAAGAAAATTAGAGTAATTAACTATATAAAAAATTGTGATAGTAAATATATAGTTTCCACTAGATATGATTTTAGTGCTTTACTTAGTAAATATGGTAATGATAATTCAGTTAAAATAGCACAAGAACATCATTATCATAATAATAATAAAAGATATATCAATATATTAAAGAATAAATATTATAATATAGATTATTTATTTGCTCTTACTAAAACTTTAGAAGATGATTATAAAAAGTTTTTAATTAAGAATAAACATACTAAAGTAGTTTTGGTACCTAATATGTTATATTATATACCTAGTAAACAAAGTAAACTGGATAAAAAGAATATTATAACTATAAGCAGATTAGATTATGGTAAAAGAAATGATGATATTATTAGAGCTTTTTCTAAAATAAAAGAAAAAGATTGGAAATTATATATCATTGGCGATGGTAAAGAATTTAATAATCTTAATAAGTTAATTAATGATTTAAATATGAATGATAGAATTATACTTACTGGTTATAAAAACAAAGAAGAAATTGAAGAATATATGTTAAAATCAAGTTTATTTTTAATGGCTTCTGAAACAGAAGGACTTCCAATGGTACTTTTAGAGGCTATGAGTTATGGTATACCTTGTATAGCTTATGAAATTGCTAGTGGAGTTAATGATATAATTGATAATAATAAAAATGGTTATATTATTAAAAATAGAAATGAAGAAGAATATATAGAAAAAATCGAAAAAGTAATTAATGATTCTAAACTAAGAAATGAATTAGGAATAGAGGCTAAAAACAAAGCAAATGAATTTTCTAAAGAAAAAATAGTTAATATTTGGGAAAAAATTCTAAAATAATATTAAAAAAAATATATAATAATGGTATACTATTGTTATAGGAACTAAGAGGTGAATAGATGAGAAAACTATTTGATAAATTATATAAAAAGAGCGCACAATCTTTTTATGAAATTTTAAGTGATAATTTAAAAAATAATAAGAAAACATTTGTTGTTACAGCTAATCCTGAAACATTTATGATTAGTGAAAAAAATGAAGATGTAAGAAAAATGTTATTAGATAAAGAAACGGTTATGGTACCAGATGGTATAGGTGTATTGAAGGCTGGTAAAAAGATTGGGTATAACATTGAAGAGAGAATTACTGGAATAGATATTGCAAATGAATTATTAAAGTTTGGTAATGAACAAAAAAAGAGTATTTATTTATTTGGTTCTAAGCAAGAAGTTATTGATTCAATGAAAATAGTTATTAAAGAACAATATCCTAATTTAAAACTAGTTGGTACTTCTAATGGGTATGTTACTGATAAAGATAAGGTATTTGATGAAATTGTAAAACTTGAGCCTGATATAGTTCTTGTAGCACTTGGTATTCCACTTCAAGAAATGTTAATATATAAACATTTAAATAGATTTAAAAAAGGTATATTTGTTGGTATTGGCGGTTCTTTTGATGTAATGAGTGGTATGAAAAAACGAGCACCTAAAATATTTATTAAATTAAATTTAGAATGGCTATATAGAATTATGAAAGAACCTAAAAGATTCAAAAGATTTTATAATAGTAATGTTAAATTTATTTTAGAAATTAGAAAATATAAATAATTTATTTGGAGAAGATAATTAATGATTAAAGTTATGACAATATTTGGAACAAGACCGGAAGCTATTAAGATGGCACCTCTTGTTAAAGAATTAGAAAAAAGAAAAGAAATTGAAAGTATAGTATGTGTTACTGCTCAGCATAGAGAAATGTTAGATCAAGTACTTGATGTGTTTGATATTAATCCTGATTATGATTTAAATATTATGAAACAAGGCCAAACTCTTAGTGAAATTACTTCTAGAGTACTTATGGGACTTGAAGATGTAATAGAAAAAGAAAAACCTAATATTGTACTTGTTCATGGTGATACTACTACAACTTTTGCTGGTGCATTAGCAGCCTTTTACAATCAAGTAGATATAGGACATGTTGAAGCTGGTCTTAGAACTTGGAATAAGTATTCACCATTTCCTGAAGAAATGAATAGGCAAATGGTAGATAGAATGTGTGATATGTATTTTGCTCCTACTGATGTAAGTAAACATAATTTGTTAGAAGAAAATATATCAGAAGATAAAATATATGTTACTGGTAATACTGCAATTGATGCTATGAAAACAACTGTAAATAAAGACTATAATAATGAAATATTTGATTGGATAGGTAATGATAGAATGATTTTACTTACTGCTCATAGAAGAGAAAATCTTGGTGAACCTATGAGAAATATATTTAAGGCTGTAAGAAGAATAGTGGGTGAATACCCTGATGTTAGAGTAGTATATCCAATACATTTAAATCCTAAAGTTAGAGAAGTTGCTAATGAAATATTTAAAGATACTGATAGAGTAAGATTGATAGAACCTTTAGAAGTGTTTGACTTCCATAATTTTCAAAATAAGAGTTATATTATCCTTACTGATTCTGGTGGTATTCAAGAAGAAGCTCCTTCACTTGGCAAGCCTGTTCTTGTACTTAGAGATACTACAGAAAGACCCGAAGGTATTGCTGCAGGTACTTTGAAATTAGTAGGTACTTCAGAAGATGTTATTTATAATGAAACTAAAAAGTTGTTAGATGATAAGAATGAATATAATAAAATGAGTAGAGCATCTAATCCTTATGGAGATGGCTTTGCTAGTAAATATATAGTTGATGCTATTATTGATAAATATAAGTAGGAGGATGTTTATGAAAATATTAGTTACTGGTGGTACTGGTTATATTGGCAGTCATACTGCTGTTGAACTTCTTAATAATGATTATGAAGTTGTTATTATTGATAATCTATCTAATTCTAAAAGAGAAGTAGTAGATAAAATTAAAAAAATTACAGGAAAAGATGTTATTTTTTATGAGGGTGATGTATGTGATAAAAAACTATTAGAAGAGATATTTAATGATAATAAGATTGATGCTGTAATTCATTTTGCTGGATATAAAGCTGTAGGCGAATCGGTAAAGAAACCTCTTATGTATTATAGAAATAATATTGATAGTACACTTACTTTATGTGAAGTAATGAATGAACATAATGTTAAAAATATAGTATTTTCTTCAAGTGCTACAGTATATGGTACTCCGAAGAGTTTACCTATTAAAGAAAACTTTGATGTTACTCATGCTACTAATCCTTATGGTGAAACTAAAATTATGATTGAAAGAATATTAAATGACTTATATGTTTCTGATAATACTTGGAATATTGCTTTACTTAGATATTTTAATCCAATTGGAGCACATAAGAGTGGTTTAATAGGTGAAAATCCTAATGATATTCCTAATAATTTGATGCCTTATATAGTTAAAGTAGCTAATAAAGAATTAAAAGAATTATCTGTATTTGGTAACGATTATGATACTATAGATGGTACTGGTGTTAGAGATTATATTCATGTTGTTGATTTGGCTAAAGGTCATATTAAGGCACTTAATTGGGTACTTAATAATAATGGTATTGATGCATTTAATCTAGGTACTGGTAATGGTTATAGTGTATTAGAACTTGTTGAAGCTTTTAAGAAATTTAATAATATCGATGTTCCATATAAAATAGTAGGTAGAAGAGATGGAGATATAGCATCTTGTTATGCTGATGCTAGTAAGGCTAAAGATATACTAGATTGGTCTTGCACTTATAACATCGAAGATATGGTAAAAGATTCATATAATTATGTTAAGAATAGTAAATAAGCTATTCTTTTTTTGCTCTTTTATTGATTAAAATATAAATATATTATATAATATAGATGTAATTTGATTTAAGGAGTTGTATATAATTATGGATATAAAAAGAGTTTTACTAATGGTAGGAACAACATTTTTATTTACTGCTTTATTTGTTCCTGTTGTAAAAAAGATGGCTAATTTTATTGGAGCACTTGATATGCCTAATGAAAGAAAAGTACATAAGGTACCTATTCCTAGATTAGGTGGTCTTGGCATATACGCTGGCTTTTTACTTGGCTATATGTTATTTGGTATTCATTCGGTACAAATGAATGCAATACTTATTGGTAGTTTTATAATATTGGTTACTGGTATATTTGATGATATAAAACCAGTACCTGCTAAATGGAAGTTACTTGCTCAAACAGTAGGAGCTTCAATAATACCATTATATGGTGGTATATTATTAAAAGATATTTCAGCATTTGGATTATATTTGAATTTTGGAATACTTGCATATCCTATAACAATAATATTTATCGTAGCTATTATAAACTGTATTAATTTAATTGATGGCTTAGATGGTTTATCTTCAGGTATTGCTAGTATATATTTCTTAACTATTGGTATAATAGCAATGCTTCTTAATAATTCTAATGGTCTTGATATTATATTAACATTTATAATGCTTGGCAGTACACTTGGATTTTTAGTACATAATTTTAATCCAGCGAAAATATTTATGGGTGATTCTGGTAGTATGTTTTTAGGTTATATAATTGCGGTTATTGCATTGTTAGGATTTAAAAATGTAACTTTGACTTCATTTATTATACCTATACTTTTACTTGCTATTCCTATACTTGATACTTTATTTGCGATTCTTCGAAGACTTATTAATCATAAGCCACTTGGAGAACCTGATAAAAATCATTTACATCATCAATTGTTAAGATTAAAGTTATCTCAAAAAAAGACAGTAATTATAATATATATAGTTGATTTACTATTTGCTTCAGCCTCTATTGTATATGCTGTTGGTAATAGTATGCTTGGTAGTAATATTTATGGTATGGTTATATATGCTATATTATTTGTATTAATTTTATTACTAATATTAAAAACTAATATAATATGGAATCATGATAAAAAGAAAGAAAAAACAAAAGAAGAAACTAAAGAAAAATAGTTTCTTCTTTTGTTAATAAAAAGGCTAGGTAATAAATAATGTTTTTATCCTGAACTCTCTCTTATATATAATAGACTATTTTATAGACTTTAGGCTATAAAATACTAGTTAAGACCTTAGGCTTAACTAGCCATAAATAAAGAAAATTTATTGAATCTTTTTCTTTTATGTGGTATATTTATTATGATAGATAGGTGATTGATAGATGAATATAATTGATATAATACTAAAGAAGAAAAATAAAGAAATACTTACTGAAGAAGAAATTAAATATGTAGTAGAAAACTTTGATAATGGTAATATTAAAGATTATCAAATGTCAGCATTACTTATGGCTATTGTTATTAATGATATGACTGATGAAGAAGTTATATATCTTACTAAATATATGATTCAGTCAGGTAGTAAAATAGATTTAAGTAATTTAAATAATGTAGTGGATAAACATTCTACTGGTGGTGTAGGTGATAAAACTACTTTAATTATATCGCCAATTGTAGCTTCACTTGGATGCAGAGTAGCTAAAATGAGTGGTAGAGGACTTGGATATACAGGAGGTACTATTGATAAATTAGAAAGTATACCAGGTTTTAATGTTAACTTGAGTATGGATAGTTTTATTAAAGAAATAAGTGATATTGGTATGGCTATTACTAGTCAAACTGAAGATGTTGCTAAAGCAGATAAAAAAATATATGCTTTAAGAGATGTAACAGGAACTACTGAAAGTATTCCACTTATTGCTTCTTCAATTATGAGTAAAAAGATAGCATCTGGATCTAAGAATTTAGTTCTTGATATTAAAATAGGGGAAGGTGCTTTAATTAAAAATATTGACTCTGGTAGAAGGCTTGCTAATCTTATGATTAAGATAGGTAAAGAAAATGATATGAAAGTAGTATGCTTACTTACTAATATGGATATTCCTTTAGGTAATAATATTGGCAATTCATTAGAAGTAATTGAGGCTATTAATACTTTGTATTATAATCCTAATAATAATTTAAATAAACTATGTATAGAACTTGCTAGTTATATGGTAAGTTTAGGTCTTAATATTAATTATGAAGAAGCTAAAGAAAAGGTGTTAGAAAGCATTTCTTCGAAGAGAGCATATAATAAATTATTAGAATTTGTTAGTTATCAAGGTGGTAATATTAATGAACTACCTAAGAGTAATTATATATATGAAGTAAAGAGTGATAGAGAAGGATATTTAACTAATATTCATTCTTTAGAGATAGCTAAACTATCTAGTAGTTTAGGTTCTGGTAGAAAGAATAAAGAAGATAAGATAGATTATTCTGCGGGTATTATTATAAATAAGAATATTAATGATAAAGTTAATGTTGGTGATACAGTACTTACTTTATATACTAATAGAGAAGTACCTAGTATAGATAAAGATAAATTATTTACTATAGATAATAATATTAATAATGATATTAAATTAATATATGAAGTGATTAAATAATATTTACAAAATAGATAAATTATAGTATGATATTAAACATGAAAGAAGGTATAAAATGGAAAAGATGACTATGGATAAATTAGTTAATTTTTGTAAACAATATGGATTTATATTTCAAGGAAGTGAGATATATGGAGGACTTGCTAATACTTGGGATTTTGGTCCAGTAGGTGCACTTTTAAAAGATAATGTAAAGAAGGCTTGGATTAAGAAATTTATTCAAGAAGATAAAAATAATGTTGGACTAGATAGTGCTATACTTATGAATCCTAAAACTTGGGAAGCTTCTGGTCATTTAAAGACCTTCTCTGACCCATTAATAGACTGCAGGGAATGTAAGACAAGACATAGAGCGGATAATCTTATTAATGATTATTCTAAGAGTTTAATCGGAGACTCTATGACTCAAGATGAAATGATGGAGTATATCAAAGAAAATAAGGTACCATGTCCTAAATGTGGTAAGAGTAATTTTACGGATATTAGACAATTTAATTTAATGTTTAAAACATTTCAAGGTGTTACTGAAGATGCTAAATCTACAATATACTTAAGGCCTGAGACTGCTCAAGGTATATTTGTTAACTTTTTAAATGTTCAAAGAAGTATGAGACTTAAGGTTCCTTTTGGTATAGGACAAGTTGGTAAATCTTTTAGAAATGAGATTACTCCTGGTAACTTTATATTTAGAGTAAGAGAGTTTGAACAAATGGAACTTGAATTCTTCTGCAAACCTGGTACTGAACTTGATTGGCATAAGTATTATAAAGAATACTGCTACAACTACTTATTGTCATTAGGTATTGATAAAGATAAATTAAGACTTAGAGACCACTCTAAAGAAGAATTATCTTTCTATAGTAATGCCACTACTGATATTGAGTATTTATTCCCATTTGGATGGGGTGAATTATGGGGTATTGCTGACAGAACAGATTATGACCTTACACAGCACCAGACAGTATCTGGCGAGGATATGTCATACTTTGATGACGAAGCTAAGGAAAAGTATATTCCATATGTTATCGAGCCATCACTTGGTGCGGACAGAGTGACACTTGCATTCCTCTGTGCAGCTTATGATGAGGAAGAACTTGAAGGAGGAGATGTAAGAACAGTTCTTCATTTCCATCCAGCATTAGCACCAGTCAAGGTTGGTATCCTTCCACTTTCTAAGAAGCTTAATGAAGGTGCAGAGAAGGTATATGCAGAACTTTCTAAGTATTACAACTGTGAATTTGATGACAGAGGTAATATCGGTAAGAGATACAGAAGACAGGATGAGATTGGTACTCCATTCTGCATAACATATGACTTTGAGTCAGAAGAAGATAATGCTGTAACAGTAAGAGATAGAGATACTATGCAGCAGGAAAGAGTTAAGATTTCTGATCTTAAGGCATATTTTGAAGACAAGTTTACATTTTAATATAGGTATTAATTTATGAAATGTGTTAAATGTGGAACAGAATATGAGGGCAATGAGTGTCCCAGATGTAATGGACCTGTAATTAAGATTAACAGCAGTGACTATATGGCTAGACGTAAAGCATATGAAGAAAGCCTGGCAAGAAAAGAGATACAGAAGGTCTTAGACAGTGCAGAAGAAGCTTGCAATGTTTTGTCTGGTGAATCAGAACAATCTGATAAAGATGGCAAGACAATACAGCAGGGAAAGCGTGCAAAGAAGCGTTCGAATAAGGTAAAGAATTATGATGAAGGTGTCTTTGATATAACTAAAGTTGATTTTAATGATGTGGCTGATAAGTTAAAGGCTGGAAGTGAAAAGCTTGCCAGTAAAGCTAAAGGAAAAGCCCAGCAGGAAAAGGCTAAGACCAGAAAAAATAATAATGCTAAGACGGATAATAATGTTAAGGCAGATAATAATATTAAGATGGATAGCAGGATAAGACCACAGACAAAACATTCATATAAGAAAGCAGGAGTAGCTGTCGCCATAGTTATAGTGGCGATAGCTGCTATTTCATTAATTATGGCTGTTTTGTTAAGGAAGAATTCATATATATATATGAGTGATGGAAGCCGCATATATGATGTATCTTCACTTGAAAGCCAGTATATATGTGATGTTAAGGATGCATTATTTGGTCTTGATGAAGTTACATTTTATACACCGGAATGGCCGGAAAATATATCTAAGGACAGTGTGGTTTCAAGCGCTGCAAGTCCGGATGGAAAGTATTATGCGGCAGATGTGTATAATGATGAAGATGAGCTATATTCATTATATGTATGGTCACAGGATGGAAGTGTGGAAGTTGTAAATAATATATATGCACACGAGATATATTATATTTCGGATAAAGGCACAATTATTTACAAAGAAACAGAAACTATCAATGACACAGGAAAGACAGGTGGACTTAAGCTGTCTATGGCAGAGATTACCAATGATAAAAGTTCAGGAAGTCTTATAGGAAAGACTGATACAATAGAAGCCAGTCTTACGCAGGCATATGTATACAGTGACAGCGATACAATTATAATACTTGATAGTGATAACAGATTATATCAGTACAATTATAGCAATAAGAAGCAGACATATGTGGCAGATAATGTGGATAATATATATCCATTAAGTGATACAGATGGCGTGTATACTAAAGGTGCAGGACATCTGAATACATCTGACAAGGCTGATGAATATATATATAATTCACAGGACAATAATTATATTGTTAGTGTTAAGAATGGCTTGGCACAGCAGCTTGATGGCATTGATGGTGCTAATATGACATATATTATTGATAGTAAGAATGATTACATATACTGGGTAGGTAATAAAAAAGTGTCATATGCAAAGTATAAAGACGGAATGGTGTCAGATAAGAAAGAACTTGGCAGCATAGGAAATATGCAGAACATAGTATTCTTAAAAGCATCGGGTGAACTTGTATACATTAATTCAGAGGCAAAGCTTATCAATGCATTAAAGGGTGATAAGACTGTTATTGCAGAGAATGTGAAGGACGGAAGCTTATCGCTTATTAATAATACAAAAGAGTCTATTACTTATATAGATAATGACGGACAGTATTATTTAAAGACACCATCAGCTAAGAAAGTGCTTATGGGAAATGTTACAGATACAGTTAATACATCTGATACAAGTCTTTACAGAAAGAGATTGTATTATTATGGTTCTGATAAGACATTATATTCTTGCGATTTAAAGGGTGGTTCAAAGAGCCAGATAGGAACAGTGGACAGGCTGTGGATTGGAACACATTAAAACAATTGTATATTAATGGAACAGATATTACAGCATTATTCTAAGACTTTAAGGTATAATAGGGTATATAAGGACATATATAATAACAAATGTTATAAGAGGTTATTATTATGTCCGGATATATGAAAGTGTTAGCAGAATATTCAGATAAAGCAGGACATAAGGACAGAACAGGACATATAAAAAGAATTACAGGTATAATAACAGCCATAATTATGTTAATTACTACGGCTGTTATTGTACCTGTTTTTTGCTGTGCAGAGGAAGTATCAGGACCAGACATAGATACACCTTCTGCGATACTTATGGAGGCGGCGACAGGACAGGTAATATATGAAAAGGATGCCGATACAGTTCTTGCACCTGCAAGCATAACAAAGATAATGACGCTTATACTTATATTTGAGGCAATAGAGGACGGAAGCATTAATATGGAAGACCCGGTAACTGTGTCGGAATATGCGGCTTCAATGGGCGGAAGCCAGGTGTTCCTTGAGCCGGGAGAGATACAGAGTGTCAGGACTATGATTAAGTGTATAGCGGTGGCAAGTGCTAATGATGCCTGTGTTGCAATGGCAGAACACATAAGCGGGGCAGAGAATGTATTTGTTGATAAAATGAATGAGAAAGCCCGTGAACTAGGAATGAGCAACACACATTTTATTAACTGCTGTGGACTTGATGTAGACGGACATACATCAAGTGCGAGAGATGTAGCGGTTATGAGCCGGGAGCTTATTAATAACCACCCACAGATAAAAGAATTCAGCAGTATATGGATGGAGAGCATAACACACATTACAAGAAAAGGCGAGAAGGATTTCGTGCTTACCAATACTAATAAGCTTATGAAACAGTATGCCTATGCCACAGGCTTAAAGACAGGTTCAACGAGCAAGGCAGGCTGCTGCCTTTCAGGAACAGCCAATAAAGACGGAATAGATCTTATAGCAGTTGTTATGGCGGCACCGACAAGCAAGATACGATTCAGTGATGCGATAACGCTTCTTAATTATGGTTTTAGTGTGTGCAGTATATATAAAGATGAAGAACCGCTTGATACAGAGAGCATTAAAATCTCATCGGGCAGGCAGGATAAGATTAAGATAACAAAGGAAAAAGACTATTCATATATGTTCATTAATAAATATAACAATGATGATATAAGACGGGAGTGCATAATTAATGATAATATTAAAGCTCCATTAAAAGAGGGTGATGAGGTAGGCACTATTAAATATTATTACAATGAGGCTTATATTGGAAGTGTTAAGATAATAAGCTGCGAAAATGTTGATACAGCAGGCTTTATGGACACGGTTAAGAAAATATTTAAAAGCTTACTTTAATTAAAGTAGTGCCATTTGCCGTATAATATGCTATATTATTAAATAATATTCATTAAGGGAATCACAAGGACACAATTATGGATTTATTTGATTATATGCGAAAGACTAATCAGGAGAATGATTCTCCTCTTGCAATGAGATTAAGACCAAGAACTTTGGAAGAAGTTGTAGGACAACAGCATATTGTTGGTAAGGATAAGCTTTTATACAGGGCTATAAAGGCGGATAAATTAAGCTCTATTATATTTTATGGACCTCCTGGAACTGGAAAGACTACATTAGCCAAGGTTATTGCCAATACGACAAGTGCGGATTTCTGTCAGATTAATGCTACAGTAGCAGGCAAGAAAGAGATGGAAGATGTTGTAGAGAGGGCGAAAAATAATCTTGGAATGTATGGTAAGAAGACAATACTTTTTGTAGATGAGATACATAGGTTTAATAAGGGGCAGCAGGATTATCTTCTGCCATTCGTGGAAGACGGAACTATTGTGCTTGTTGGTGCAACAACAGAAAATCCATATTTTGAGGTTAATGGAGCCTTGATTTCAAGGTCTATAATATTTGAGTTAAAGCCATTGTCAAAGGAAGATATCAAAGAGATACTAAAGAGAGCTGTATACGATAAAGAAAGAGGTATGGGAAGCTACAAGGCTGACATAGATGATGAGGCTTTGGAGTTTCTTGCTGATATAGCAAATGGCGATGCAAGAAGTGCACTTAATGCGATAGAACTTGGAATACTTACAACTGACAGGTCAGATGACGGACTTATACATATAGATTTAAAGACAGCAGAACAGTGTATACAAAAAAGGGCTGTCCGATATGATAAGACGGGTGATAATCATTATGATACCATATCAGCATTTATTAAAAGTATGAGGGGGTCTGACCCTGATGCAGTAAGTTATTATCTGGCAAAGATGTTATATGCAGGTGAAGATATAAAGTTTATTGCGAGAAGAATAATGATATGTGCAAGTGAAGATGTAGGCAATGCAGACCCTTACGCATTAGTTGTTGCTACGAATGCAGCACTTGCAGTTGAGAGGATAGGTATGCCGGAGGCAAGGATAATTCTTTCACAGGCGGCGTTATATGTTGCCTGTGCACCTAAGAGCAACTCTTGTTATATGGCAGTTGACAAGGCTATGGAACTTGTTAAGACAACCAAGACAGCACCTGTGCCGGCACATTTGCAGGATGCACATTATAAGAGTGCTTCAAAGTTAGGACACGGCATAGGTTATAAATATGCACACGATTATCCTAACCACTATGTGAAGCAACAGTATTTACCTGATGGACTTGAGGACGTAAAGTTCTATGAACCAACAGATAATGGCTATGAGAAGCAGATAAAGACACATTTAAAAAAGATTAATTCGGAGACGTAGAACTGATGAGAGAGTATATTAACAGACTTTCAAGAGGAAAGTTCAGATATGACATTCCAGATATAATACAACCTGATGATGTTATTATAGAAGATGTTATCTGTGACACAATACATAATGCAGAATTTCATATACAGGCGCAAGATGTAATTAAGGGGGTAGTATACTCTGATAATGCCAAGGTGACAGTGCTTACACCGTCATTTGCGGGAAAAGACAGTGATATTAAATACGTTATAGATGCAAGGGGACTTTCAGAGGGGGACAGCATAGAAGGAGAGTTCACGCTTGTTACTAATGCTGGAGAGAAAGAGGTATTATACAGCTTTACAGCAGTTAAAGAAACAGTAGATACAAGCCTTGGAAAAGCGGATAACCTGTTCCATTTTACTAATCTTGTGCAGGTTAATAAAGAAGAAGCAGTAAGCTTATACAGATCCGATAAATTCAAAAAAATATTCTTACAGGGTGATGATGTATTAAATAATCTTTACGATGTCCTGTATGACAGAGAAAATGTATATGAGTCAATGGAGGAGTTCTTAATAGCAATTAAGAAAAAGTCTGCTCTTACTTTCAGTGTTGATAATAATATAAGAGATTATAATATAGATGGTGCTAACGAAAAGGACAGCATAATTATAGAAAAGAACGGCTGGGGCTATATAAAGCTTGACGTACAGTGTGAAGCACCATTTATTAAGATGAAAAGAGGAATAATAACTTCTGATGATTTCATAGGTGATGTATATGAGCTGGATTATATAATAGATGATAAGCTTCTTCATGCAGGCAATAACTATGCGTATATTATAATAAGCTCTTACAGTCATCAGGAAGTAATAGAGATTACAATAAATGGAAAAGAGATTGTTAATGACAGCGGCTTTGATGAACACAGAGAGATAAGAACTGCAAAGAGCAGGCTTACAGCAGAATATCTCCAGTTCAGAATGAAACGCATAACCAAGCAGGAATGGGTTATTAACACTAATAAAATTCTTGACAGAGTTCGTGGATTGAAGAAATCGGACATAATATTTGACGTATTGCAGGCTGGTGTTAATTTTATATCAGGTGATGATTACAATGGAAGCAGAATTCTTGAGAACATTAAGGACAGGGTATTAAGCGATGTTGATAATCATATTGAGTTATACAGTCTTTACCTTTATGTAAGCACGCTTGAAAGAAAAGATGCAGGATATACATCAGATGTAGCCCAGATAGTTACAGAGTGTTATGAACACGGATATGACAGCTGGGTGCTTTTGTGGATATTATTCTATATAGACGGACAGCATTAAGCTTATAAGAATAAAGGATTGCTTTAATGATGGCTGTATAATCCCGGTTATGTATTTAGAGGCACTTAATATATATAATGCACAGCCAGAGCTGTTAAGGCTGTTTAACAGATTTGAGATTCAGGTGATAGCATTTGGTATAAAGTACAATATGATTACAGAAAAGCTTGCAAAGCAGGCAGCGGCTGTAATTGCCAATGAAAGAATTACTAATAAAGATAATATAGAGATATTAAAAAAACTTTATACAATATATGAAGAAGATGACATATTAGAAGTATTAATATCACATATGGTAAGGGAAGGAATAGCTGGTGAGGAAGCATTTCCATTTTATGAGAAAGCGGTTCTTAGAGGCATAAGAATAACAAGATTATATGAGTTTTATATGGCAAGCATAAAGAAAGATATAAAGGTGAGAATTCCAAGAATTGTCCTTTTGTATTTTACATATGATTCAGGTATTAATTATGAATGGAAGTCCTTCTTATATGCCAATGTTGTCTATAATAAAGCATTCTATAAGGATATATATGATTCGTACGAGCAGATGATAGAACTGTATGTTTATGAGCAGTTAAAGGCCGGCTGTATCAATAATGACCTTATGTATCTTTACAGACAATTTTTAAAGCCACAGCTTATCAATAATGAAACAGCAGAATATGCGGTTAAGTTAAGATTTATGTATCGTGTAACTGCTGATTGCAGTAAAGTAAAAGCTGTTATAGTAAAATGCGGCTATATGAAAGAGCCTGCAATATATGAGATGACAGGCAATGATATATATATTCCGCTTTATATCTCTAACTGTTCTATGGCATTTATCTGTACGGACGGAGTTATAAGAAGAAACACTGTCAATTATGAGATAGAAAAGATATTAGAAGAACCACTGGATATAACATTGTTAGATGAATATGACATTGAAGAGCCATATATAGCTTTATTCAGAGCAGATTATTGCAGAAAGAAGCATATATATAATGCGGATACACCATCTATATATAAGAAAGCGGCGATGGTTAAAGGAGTTACATACGAATACCGACAACTTATTAATTCGTGGCTTATTGAATATTATAAAGAATATTATGAAGGTGAAACCTTTAATGATGAGTACAGTGACCTTATTAAAGATGGTCTTGATATCAATACGGCACAGGGGCTTATTGAAATACTTTTGGAGTACGGAATGTATTATGAGGCAAGGGAACTTATGGAACGCTACGGCTATACAATAGTTCCAGCAGGCAAGATGTTTAAGTTCATAGTACACGAGCTTACTGCTTCGGTTAATAAGGAAAGCTATAAAGATATATTGTGTGAATATGTGTTCAGGAATCATCTGTATAATGAGCTGGTACTTGAATATATGGTTGATAATTATAATGGTTCAGACAAGGATATGTACAGGTTGTGGAAGAGTGCATCTGATTTTGGCGTAAATATTAAAAATCTTTCTGAGAGGGTTATCTCACAGTATATGTTTACTCAGGATAAAGATTATTATGATAAGCTTACACAGGTATTTACAGATTATTATAATAAAGGTGCATCACAGCTGATAGCCAAAGCATATATAGCTTATAATTCATTTTTATATTTTATTAAAGGAAAAAATGTAAGTGACATAACATTTACGGTTGTAAAAGAATGTTACAAAGATAAGATTGGTATTCCTGTAATATGCCTTGCTGCGTGGCTTAAAAAAGTATCAGAGAATATAAAAGAATTGAATAAACCAGATATTAAAGACACAGCACAGAAGATTCTTGATGAATTATGTGCAAAAGAGATAATCTATGATTATTATAAACGTTTTAATGGTGTTCTTAATATACCGTATAATGCATGTGGTGTTACAGTGATTGAGTATTATGGCAATCCTGATAATAAAGTTGTCATTAATTATAAAGTTAATGATGCTAAAGAATATGCAAGTGCAGTTATGAAATGTGATAACTGCGGAGTATTTACATACAGACTTTCATTGTTCTATAACGACAAGGTTATATATAATTATACAATTGGAACAGACACTAATACGAAGGAATATAACATATTGTACGATAACCTTAATGATGGAGATAATAAGGGCAGATTTGATGCAATTAATGAATGTCTTGCAAGCGAGGAGCTAAGGGATATGGTTACATTAAAGAAGCTTATGGAAAGCTATGCAGTAGAAGATTATGTGACAAAGCAGTTGTTTGTACCAGAGAATATGAGGCAGTAAGACTAAATTCCTGCTAAGAATGGAGATAGTTATGAACGATACAGATTTGATAATAGGAGTGGAGCTGCTTGAGGATAATATACAGATGTGTGTGTATGACAGTGAGTTAAAAGCACCAGTGGCAGCAGATACCGAAAAAGACAAAACTTTATCAGAGAATATAAAAGCTGTTATTAATAAGAAAAATGCCAGCAGTGTAGCTTCTATATGTGTTGTTGTTCCTGATTTTACCAAAGATACACTGGAGATTGTAAAGGAGGAGCTGTACAATGCAGGTGTTGCAAATGAGCAGTACCAGATAATAAGCAGAATAGAAAGCTTTGCATATTATGCGTACAGCCAGAAGAAGGAACTTTATCAGAATGGTACAGTGCTTATGGATTACAATGCTTCGGGAATTGATGTATACAGATTGTACTGCAATAAGATTGGTGATATGCAGTACATATTACAGGAGCATACATTAAGCCAGCCTGAAGGAAGTACAATAGAAAAGGCTTTCCATTCCGTTACCTTGTATATGACAGAATATTTTAAGAAGCACAGGGCTTCAAGTGTATATCTTACAGGTATGGGATTTGATGTGGACAGGCTTCCAGATGAATTCACCAAAGTATTAGTTGCAGGAAGAAAAGCATTTGTTGGGCAGAATTTATATGTAAGAGGTGCGTGCTTTGCAGCGTTGGAGTATATATCTCCACAGGTATTTGGTAATGTGTGCCTTCTTACAGATGGCAGGATAAAAGCTGATATTGAAACGGATATATCAGAACACGGACGTCCTATGAAGTTTAGAATTGTCAAAATGGGAACTAACTGGTATATGGCAGAAAGAACAATTGATTTTATTATTGAAGATGTGTCGGTTATAAATTTCCAGATTATATGGCCGGACGGAAAATATATAGAAAAGCAGGTTGATATAAGCTCTATTCCTTACAGGGAAGGAAAGACAACAAGAATATCAATGAATGTAAAGGCATCTTCACAGGATAAATGTATTGTTACAGTAAAAGACCTTGGTGAGATATATCAGGCATCGGATAGTGTTATAGTTGAAGAACTGGATTTAAGTGAGGCAGATGTATGAGTGCAATGATTTTGTGCAGGGGGAAGGTTGCAGACAATCCTTTATATATAATGCAGTCAGGTATCAGATTGTATACAGAAGAAGAACTGTGTTATTATATTTACAATAATATATATATACTTACTAATGATTTTATCAATGATGAGCTTATAACATTTCTTAGGGATGAAGTGGGAAATACAGCACTTGCCCAGAGATTAACCATAATGAAAAGTAATAATGAGCTGTTGGCAAGTATGCTTGTCACAATACTTAAATCAGTTGATTATTATTCTTTGGAACAGATTGAAAAGATAAGCGAAATACTGAATACGCTTGATAATCAGAATGCTTATGAAAGACTTGGATTAAGAGGGGACAGTTTTCTTTCTAATGAGTGCTTCTATAAGGCGGTTGACTGTTATAAGCAGATTATAGATGAATACAGCAATGCTGCCCCGGCAGCGTTCTTAGCAGGTGTGTACCATAATATGGGTGTTGCACTTGCAAGAATGTTCTTATATAATGAGGCTTCATACAGCTTTATGAAAGCATATGAGATAGGACAGCATAAGAATTCATACAAGTGTTACCTTGCGGCAAAGTGGTTTATGGATAAAGACGGAAGTGTTATTAATGAAGATGTGCCAGAGGAGGAGTATATCATAAGAAGAAAGATAGAACAGCTTATGGATAATGCTGCTTATCAGGACGAGATTAGAAAGCTTAATGACACAGAGAAGTATAAAAATGCAGGAGATGTGGCAGGGTATCATAAAGTATTAGATGATATTCTTACCAATTGGAAACAGGATTATTATAAATATACTGCGAGGTGATAAGACAAGTGGGATTATTCAAATTCTTAAAAAATAATTATGACAGTGATGAGGATTTAAAAGACCTTGAGGAGCTTGTGTATGAAGATGAGAATGGATTTAGAAATAAACGTTCTATTAATGATATGATACACAGCTATCAGGTGGGTTCGTATACTGGCAGTAATCATAATGATGATCTGGAAGAAGAATTATATAAGACGGCTGGCAGTGATGCATCTGCTGATGAATCCAGAGGGCTGACAGAAAAGACTAAGAAACAGCAGGCAGATGTGTTAAAGGAAGAAGAAAAATATGACCACCTGCTTAACAGTATACAGGCACAGACGCTTATAAGAACAGTTGATAAGGTTAATCTTGGCGGAGCGGTCAATAATACGCAGGATAATCTTGAAGAGGTTGACACGGCAGGATTTACAGGCTCAGAGGTTGGGAGCTTTGTTAAAAGCCAGTGTGATATTATGGAGGAAGCTTCAAGATATATAGAGAATGCCAAGGTAGAATATGACAGTGTAACTGATTATTATGAGGATATACAAAGAATCGAGAATGCACCGGAAGATATAAAGCTTAAGCTTATGTATGCGGCAGACCGTGTTGATAATCTGTCGGTTGACAGGCGTATTTTTAAATCACCGGAGAACAAGCTTTCCAACAAAGTGTACCGTATGATGGAATCTTATGAGGAAGATTTTCCAGAGGCACTTGTAAAGCTGAGGCACGATGAAGAAGATTACAATACAGTATTAAAGAATGTAAGAATGATTAAGGGTGAGAGGTCAATGTATCGTATAGAGGCAAATGACCTTGTGAAAAAACAGCTTAGAATTAAGAAGTATTCAGTACTTATGCTGGCACTTCTTGTAGGGGTGTTTGTTATATTTCTTCTTATATCAGCGGCTTCACCAGATGATGAACACATTGGAATGTTCATAACAGTTGTAATACTTGCACTTACGCTTTCGCTTGGTCTGTTTGCTTATCTTAAATCAACAGAACGAAAAGTGTATGTGACAGAGGTAAAGCTTAATAAAGCAACAGCACTTCTTAATAAGTACAAGATAAAGTATGTAAATGCTGTAAATGTGCTTGAATATGAATATAGCAAATATGCGGTAAAGAGTGCATTTGAGCTTGAGCAGAAGTTTCAGGCATATGTTGAGATGAAAGATGAACAACGTAAAATACTTGAGATAGCAAGTAATCTTAATGAGGCAGAAGCGGAGCTTACAGATATATTAAGACAGCTTGGTGTAATTGATACACATATATGGATAGGACAAGTTAAGGCGATACTTAATCCTAAAGAAATGGTAGAGGTAAGACATAATCTTTCCATAAGACGCCAGAAGTTAAGAGAACAGATAGAATATAATGAATCAAGAATAGAAGATGCAAGAAATAATATTAAAAATGTGACTAAAAAGAATAAGGTACATGCCAAGGAAGCTATGCAGGTTCTTGAGATTTATGAGAAAAGACATAAGAATAATTAAAATAATACTTGCGAAATATGAGCATTGTGTTACAATTGAGAGTGGTTTTTTGCGAAATGATTAACAATGTGTAAATAGCGCAAGAAGGAGGATAAGATGAAAGAAAGACTTGATGCAATCAAAGAAAATGCGTTGTCACAGATAAAGGCAACAGATTCTCTTGATAAGTTAAATGATATCAGAGTTGCTTTTCTTGGTAAAAAAGGCGAGCTTACTGAAGTTTTAAAGGGTATGAAGGAGGTAGCTCCTGAGGACAGACCTAAGGTTGGACAGATTGTCAACGAAACAAGACAGGCAATTGAAGAGGTATTAGAGACTGCCAGGAAAGAGCTTGCTGCCAAGAAGAGAGAGCTTCAGATGAAGGCAGAGGTAATTGATGTAACACTTCCAGCCAAGAAAGCTGAACTTGGACATAAACATCCTAATATGCTTGCGCGTGAAGAAATAGAAAAGATATTTATAGGAATGGGATACGAAGTTGTAGAAGGTCCAGAGGTAGAATATGATTATTACAACTTTGAGGCACTTAATATTCCAGCTAACCATCCAGCAAAAGATGAACAGGATACATTCTATATCAATGATAAAGTTGTTCTTAGAACACAGACATCACCTGTTCAGGCAAGAGTTATGGAAAAAGGCAGACTTCCAATAAGAATGATTTCACCTGGACGTGTATACAGAGCAGATGAAGTTGATGCAACCCATTCACCTTGTTTCCATCAGGTTGAAGGTCTTGTAATTGATGAGAACATAACATTTGCTGACCTTAAGGGAACACTTGCAGAATTCGCTAAGGAGTTATTCGGTGAAGATACTAAGGTTAAGTTCAGACCACATCATTTCCCATTCACAGAGCCTAGTGCCGAGATGGATGTAAGCTGCTTTAAATGTGGCGGCAAGGGATGCCGTTTTTGTAAGGGTGAGGGCTGGATTGAAATACTTGGCTGCGGAATGGTTCACCCACATGTATTTGAAATGTGCGGAATTGATAAAGATAAATATACAGGTTTTGCG
>ERZ827512.1129-NODE-1129-length-28558-cov-4.581062_pt1 | contig 28558 bp, 30 predicted proteins | sample MGYA00519916_ERZ827512 | MGnify/ENA primary metagenome ERZ827512 (study PRJEB31778, sample SAMEA3449335) | human gut metagenome | biome: human gut; feature: human-associated habitat; material: faeces | place: United Kingdom | collected 2010/2012 ... | reverse complement strand
TTTACTAAATTTTATCTATTTTTATTATTTTAATTATTTTTACTCTTTTTCACTGTAGGCATGTTAGAAACACCATTTTATCTTTTTGATTTAATATTAAAAGATAAATATAACTGTTCTATGGGAATTTTAGATTTACCTGTTATGAAGGAAGTAAAAGAAAATATAGAGCATAGTTCAAAGGTGCTAACTTTATATCGTAATAGTTTGAAAAAATAGTATCTAATTTGTGAAAAAACACTTGTATCAAAAGTGTCCTTAGTATATAATATGTCTAAGGGGATTTTAGTAGTAGGGTGTCTACCTCCGGAAAGGAGGTTTGATATAGATGAAGAAACGTGTATTTATATTAAATGTATTACGTTATGTCTGTATCATTTTGTTCCTCGTTATTCTCCTAATAACAGAAATAAAAAAAGACACTTAATCTTTTATAAAGATTAATGTCTATCACCTTTAATTAAATATTTTTGGGGGTAGACATCTAGTTATCCAATGCTAAATGTTCCCTTAATAGTTTATGTAAATTTCTTTTACATATTCATAGTAACACAAAAGTTTATATTTTGCAAGTGTTGGGTGATTTTATATGTGGAAAATAGGTAATGTTGAAATAGAAAATAAAGTTGTTCTTGCTCCTATGGCAGGTATTTGTAATAGTGCCTATCGTAAGATAGTTAAGGAGATGGGATGTGGACTTATTTATGCAGAGATGGTTAGTGATAAGGCTATATGTTATGATAATAAGAAAACTATCGATATGCTTTATATGGAAGATGTTGAACGTCCTATCGCACAACAGATATTTGGTAGTGATGTAGATAGCTTTGTAGAGGCTGCTAAATATATAGAAAAAAATATGAGGCCTGATATTATTGATATTAATATGGGCTGTCCTGTTCCTAAAGTTGCTTTAAGAGCCCAAGCAGGCTCAGCTTTACTTAAAGCTCCTGAAAAAATATATGATATTGTTAGTAATGTAGTTAAATCGGTTAATGTTCCCGTTACAGTTAAAATTCGTAGTGGTTGGGATGCTAATCATATAAATGCTGTAGAGATTGCGAAAATATGTGAAGAAGCAGGTGCTAGTGCTATTTGTATTCATGGGAGAACTAGAAGTCAAGGTTATTCTGGTAAAGCTGATTGGAATATAATTAGAGATGTCAAAAATAGTGTTAAAATTCCAGTAATTGGTAATGGTGATGTTACGAGTCCAGAAAAAGCGAAAGAAATGTTAGATTATGCTGGGTGTGATGCTGTTATGATAGGTAGGGCTGCTTTAGGTAATCCTTGGCTTATTAGAAATACTGTTTTGTATCTTGAAGGAGAATCTTATACACTACCTACAACTAATGATAAAATAGATATGTGTATTAAACATTTAAAGATGTTAAGTAACTTAAAAAGTGAGAAGCAAGCGGTACTTGAAATAAGAAGTCATGTTGGTTGGTACTTAAAAGGTGTTAAAGGAAGCAATGATATTAAAAATAAAATTTATAAAATGACTAAGATATATGATATACTACAAGTGTTAGAAGAGTTTAAGGAGGAACTTTATGAAGAAGAAAAATGTTTATGATAAAATTAAAGAGGAAGAAGAGAAAATAAAAGAAGAAAATAAGGTTAAGGAGAGTCCCAATATTAAGTCAATGTTTAGTCAAAGAGTACTTGCATTTTTAATAGATTTAGTACTTATTAGCCTTATAACTTCAATTATTACGATGTTTGTTCCTGTTAATGATACTGCTACTAAACTTTATGAAGAACAAAATAGAGTTTTAGAGGGTTATGTTGAAGGTAGCGTTTCTATGGAGGAATATGTTAATCAAATGGTAGATTTAAGTTATGATATTTCTAGACAAACAGTTATTGTTTCTATTGTTACTATAGTTATAAGTTTACTTTACTATGTTGTTTATCCATGTTATAATAATGGGCAGACTTTTGGTAAGAAATTAATGAAAATAAAAATAGTGAAAACTGATGATACTGAACTATCTATGAATGATTTGCTTATTAGAGGCATGATTAATAATAGTATTTTAGTTAATATTATTAATGTTATTTTAGTACTATTCTTAAGTAAAAATATATTTTTAAGTGCTAGTGGTTTAATTGGAGGAATTCAGTATCTAGTTCTTATTATTAGTTTAATAATGATAGCATTTACCAAAAATGCTCAAGGATTACATGATAAAGTTGTTAAGACTGAAGTTGTAGTTGCTGATACAGTGAAGGAGGATGTTTTATGTACGAGCGAAAATTAACAGAACAAGAGAGTATTTGTGATGTTATATTATTCTCTACAATGAAACCACTTGAGAAGTAATAAAGTATATTTGGGGGTTTTTGGTATGAATTTAAGTGAAGCAGAGTATTTTAGTTTAGAAAAACTTTTTGATAGTCGAACAGCAGAATTTAGAAGTAAAGGGAAAAATTTATTAAAAGAATACTATTATTTTGATCATTCTGTAAAAAGAAAATTTGACTATTTATTACAGATGCCTAGTATTGAGGGAAGCGGTGAGCCTCTTGATGGATTTTTTATCAATGGTGATTATAAAGGAATTGTTGTTAATTACTTTAATGATGCAGTTACTTTTTCAGAAGCTAAGCATTTTTGTATAAATGAAAAAATTAAGGCTTGTATTGATATTTCTAGACAGTTAAGTAGACTTCATGATTATGGATTGTGTTTTAATGATGTTCATTGTGGTAATTTTTTGATTGATAAAGAAGGAGGACATCTAATTGATTTTGATGAAATAGATTATTTTGATTTTTATGATCATTGCTATAAATATAGATTAACAAATTGTGATGGCAATGAGTTTCTTAGTAGCGTCCAGGTAGATATGTATAAAGCTTTAATTTGTTATCTTAGTTTATTTTATAATATTAATTTTGAAGAGGAACTTAGAGTTAGTTCAGTTATAGATATTACTAGGATATCTTTCTTGTTTGAGAATACATCTATTTCATATTTAATTGATTGTGCTAATAGTAATATGTTTGATGTTGCTGGAGTGCAATTTCCTGATATAAAAGAGTTTATTCCATTTTTATTAGATAAAGAAAGGTTTAATTATGATTTAGAAATAATTAAAGAAAAGGTGAAACTATTAAGATAAGAGTTAAATATTCTTATCTTTTTTCATATTTTATTTTGAGGTGGTTAAGATTAAACCTATTATTGGTATTGTAGGAAGATTATATAGTGGAGATGTTAATATTATTTGTGTAGAAGAAGTTAGACTTGCTGTTACTAAGTTTGGGGGTGTTTCTTTATTAATATTACCTGTTAATAAAGATTCTTTATCTCTTAAAAATCTTTATAGCGAAGAAGAAATTAAAGATTTGGAGAGGGTTCTTAATTTATGTGATGGTTTTATTTTACCTGGAGGAGATACTTGGTATCAGCTAGATGAGGTGGTTATAGATTATGCAATTAAGTATGATAAACCGTTACTTGCTATATGTTTGGGAATGCAAACTTTAAGTAAAGTATTAGGTGGAGAAAAAGAAAAAGCTTATGATAATACTATTAAGAATAATACTCTTATTAATCATTTAGAACCTGATAAGAATTATGTGCATCATGTTATAATTGATGAAGATAGTAAACTTTATTCTATTATAGGCGAGAAAAAGATATGGGTTAATTCTAGACATAGTTATCATGCTCCAAAATTAAATGATATTTTTGTCTGTGCTAGGAGTAGTGATGGTTTAATAGAGGGGGTTGAAGTTAAAGATAAGAAATTTATAGTAGGGGTACAGTGGCATCCAGAGTCGAATTTAGATGCAGATATAAACTCTAAAAAAATTTTCAAAGCTTTTTTCAGTAATTTATAAAAATTCAATAAAATATTTTGTAAAGGCTTGTAAACTAAAGAAATTATTCGTATAATTATAGTTGGAAGGAGAGAAAGATATGAAAAAGCATAATACACTTAAAGTTGTTATTATAACATTACTTTTATTTGCTTTATTAACATGGATTTTGCCTTGTGCAACTTACCAAACTGAATATACAGAAGTTGGTAGATATCAAGCAGGTTTATTTGATATTTTATCATATCAATCAACAGTTCTTGGTTACTTCGGTTATGTTGCTTTGTTTGTATTAGTTGTTGGTGGTTTCTATGGAGTTTTATATAAAATAGGAGCTTATAGAAGAATGCTAGATAGCTTAGCAAAGAAGTTTAAAGGTAAAGAAGTAATCTGCTTAGTTGTTATTATGGCATTATTTGCATTTTTAACTTCATTTGCTGGACTACAATTAGCGTTGTTGATGTTATTTCCATTTGTTATTTCTTTAGTACTTATGATGGGATATAATAAACTTGCAGCGACTGCTGTTACTGCAGGTAGCGTTGCTGTTGGTTTAATGGGAACTACATTTTCTTATAATACAACTCAAGTATTACAACAATACTTATCAGTAGAAATTACAGATTTAATATGGGCTAAAGTTATTTTATTAGTTTTAGGAGTAGTTTTATTATCTTTGTTTGTTTTAAAATTTGGTAAGAAAGCTAGTACTAAGAAGGTTGATGATAAAGCAGAATTTATTCCAGAAGAAATTAAAGCTGTAAAAGAAGAGAAAACTACTAAAGCTAAAGATAAAGAAAAGAGTAAAGCTAAAGATAAGAAACATAAATTTAAAGTATGGCCATTGGTTTTAATATTAGATTTAATATTAATAGTTACAATTTTAGGATTTATTTCTTGGGATAATGCTTTTGGTATTACTTTATTTGAAGATGTAACTACTGCTATTACAAAGTTTAAATTATTTGGATTTCCTATTTTTGGTAAAATTTTAGGAGGAGTTAGTCCTTTTGGATATTGGAAGTTAGTAGAATTAATAACTTTAATGTTACTCGCTATCATTATTCTTAAATTTGTTTATAAAATTAAATGGGATGATGTATTTGATGGATTTGGTAAAGGTGTTAAAAAAGCATTGGTACCTGCTTTAATTGTAATACTAATCTATACATGTTTAGTACTTACTACTTATGATCCATATCAATTAGTTATCTATAAATTTATTTTAGGTTTAACTAAAGGATTTAATATCTTTACTACTGGTTTAGTTGTAGTTATTTCTAGTATCTTTAACGGTGATCCACTTTATGCATTTTATAGCGTATTACCATATTTTGTAAGTGTTGTTACTGATACTAATAATTATCAACTAATTGCTGTAATATTCCAGAGCTTATATGGTATTGTTACTCTAGTAGCACCTACTAGTATTCCATTAATGGTAACACTTGCTTATACTAATACTTCTTATAAGGATTGGTTTAAGTATATTTGGAAACTATTAGTTGCATTGCTTGTATTAGCATTTATTGTATTTACAGTATTATTACTAATCATATAGTAATTATTGACCCTTCTGGGGTCTTTTTTTTGTCAATTTTTTGGGGCTTCTATTTCTTGATTAAAGTAAGTAAAAATCTTTACAATAATATTGATTGGAGGAATTTTATGTTTTCAAGATTTAGTGAAGAAGCTCAAAAAGCTTTGATACTTGCAAAAAAAGAGATGAACAATTTAAGACATCCTTATGTGGGAAGTGAGCATTTGTTTCTTTCTATACTTTCAATGAGAAATTTAGAGATAACCAAAGTACTATCATCATATAATATAACTTATGAAGTGTTTAAGAAAGAACTTATTAGAATTGTGGGAATAGGTAAGGAATCTAATGAATGGTTTTTATATACACCTTTATTAAAAAGAGTTATAGAGACTGCTATATTAAATAGTAAAGAAAAATGTGAAGTAGAAGTTAGCGTTAATGAGCTTTTGTTAGCAATACTTGAAGAAGGTGAAGGGGTTGCGATTAGACTTTTAATTGGGCTTAATATAGATGTAGATGAGATATATAATTCTATATCAAAGGATTCTAAGGTTAGTAATAAGGTAATACATAGAAAGCTACTAGTAGAAGATTTTGCTATTAATCTTAATAAGAAGGTTGTTGGTAATGAAGTAGATCCTGTTATAGGAAGAGATGATGAGATTAAAAATTTAATAGAGATATTATGTAGGAGGGGAAAAAACAATCCTTTACTAATTGGCGAAGCAGGAGTTGGTAAGACAGCTATTGTCGAAGAACTTGCAAGAAGAATAGTAGATGGAAATGTACCTAATATGCTTAAGGGAAAAACTATTCTATCACTTCCAATGGCTAATTTAGTAGCGGGAACAAAATATAGAGGAGAGTTTGAAGAAAGAGTTTCTAAAATATTAAAAGAACTTGAAGAGAATGAAGATATTATTGTTTTTATAGATGAAGTGCATACGATAGTAGGTGCTGGTGGTGCAGAAGGGGCGATTGATGCATCAAACATTATTAAACCTGCTTTAGCAAGAGGAAAGATCCAATTAATTGGGGCGACTACTACTTATGAATATCATAACTTTATAGAAAAAGATAAGGCCTTAAACAGAAGATTTCAAATTATTATGATAGAAGAGCCTACTAAAGAGAAAACTAAAGAGATATTAAAAAAACTAAAGCCTTTGTATGAGGCATATCACTTTGTTAGTATTAGTGATGATATTATAGATTTAATAGTAGATCTTAGTGATACTTATATATATGAGTATTATCAACCTGATAAATCTATAGATATTTTAGATGAAGTTTGTACTAAAGCTTCGCTTTTAGAGAGTAAAAATGATACAGTTCTTTCTAAAATTAATATAGAACTTCAGGAAGTTATAAGCAATAAGAAGAAAGCGATTATTAAACAAGATTTTGATTTAGCTTCTAATTATAAAGAAAAGGAAAAAGAGTTACTTACTAAAAAGAATAATTTAGAACTTAATTTAATGACTAAAAGGAAGCCTAAAAATATTACTAAAGAGATGGTTGCAGATGTTATATATTTAAAAACTAAAATACCTGTTTATGAGATTAATAAAGGCAGTAGAAAGGTTATAAATAATTTAGATAAAAACTTAAAAAAGACAGTTTTAGGACAAGATGATATTATTGCTGATTTGTGCAATAGAGTTAAGAAGGTTAGACTTGGTTTTCAGGATAAGCCTCATATAGAATCCTTTTTATTCTGTGGAAAGACAGGGGTTGGCAAGACTTTATTAGTTAAAGAGTTTACAAAACTTTTATATGGAGAATCTAACTTTATTAGACTTGATATGAGTGAATATAAAGAGGCACATACGGTTAGTAAAATTATTGGTTCTCCTCCTGGCTATGTTGGCTTTGATAATCATTTAACTATTTTAGATACAATTAGAATGCACCCTCATTCTGTGGTATTACTTGATGAGATAGAGAAAGCTTCTAGTGAAGTGATGAAACTATTCTTACAAGTGCTTGATGAAGGAGTTTTGACTGATTCAAGGGGAAGAAAGGTAAGATTTGATAATGTGTTTCTTTTTATGACTACTAATTTAGGTTATTCTAATGACTCTATAGGTTTTACAGAAAGCAAGAATAATATCGATATAGAAGGGTTTTTAGGTGTGGAATTTGTTAATAGAATAGGGAAGATTTATTACTTTAATGATATAAGTAGTGATGTTATTCACAAAATTGTGGAAAAAAGATTAAATGTGTTAATAGAAGGATTTAAAAAGAAAGATTTAAGGATAAAGATATCAAGAGAAATTGTGGATAAAGTTATTAAAGACAGTAATTATGAGAAGTTTGGAGCGAGAAGGGTTGATAAAGTTATAGATGAAATGGTTACTCCTATTATTGTTGATGCTTGGTATAATGGTAAGAAAGAGATAACAGTCTCTTCTAATTTAACATAGAGGTATTGACTTTTGTAACATTGTATTAAAAAAGATTAGGTTTTTATCTAATCTTTTGTTTTGAATTGAACAATTAATTGACAAAATATAGAAATAAGTATACAATAAAATGGACTATAAAATATACAATAAAGTAGACTATAAAATGGAGGGGGAAATATGAATTTAGGCATTGAATCAGAAAAAATGGAGTTTAAAAAAAGCACAAGTGAGCTTATTGATGGTGTTATATCATTATCTGCTATGCTTAACAAACATAATGAAGGAATTGTGTATTTTGGAGTGAAAAATAATGGTAATGTTATTGGACAAAAAGATTTAAATGAAAATACTTTAAGAGATGTTTCAAGAAAAATTTCTGAGGGAATAAAACCTCAAGTTATTCCTCATATATCATTAGAATTAATAGAAGATAAAAAAATTATTAAAGTATATGCTAAGGGAGATAATGTCCCATATTCTGCTTTTGGTAAATATTATAGTAGGTCATTTGATGAAGATAAGCAGTTATCTCCAGAGATGCTTAAAGCATTAATAAATAAAGGTGGTGAACCTGATTATATAGTAAAGAGAATAGCATCAAATCAAGACTTAACATTTAAAATGCTTAAAGCTATATATATATCTAATGGTATTAAAATAAATAATGATAGATTTGAAGATAGTTTAGGGTTAAAAACAGATGATAATAAATACAATTTGATGGCAGAGTTATTGGCTGATTCTAATGATTTATCTATTAAAGTTGTTACATTTGCGGGAACTGATAAATCATTAATGTTAAAAAGGACTGATTATGGTGGTAAGTGTTTGTTACTCTCTGTTAATAATGTTTTGGAATATATGGAAAGTATTAATGAAACTAAAGTAAAACTTGGTGGAATACAAAGAATAGAAGAAAAATATTTTGATTTTAGTTCTTTTAGGGAAGCATGGCTTAATGCTTGTGTTCATACTAAATGGTCTGAAGAAATTCCCCCTGCTGTTTATATTTATGATGATAGAATTGAAATTGTATCTAATGGGGGATTACCGTCAGCTTTAACAAAGGAAGACTTTTTTGCTGGAGTATCAAAGCCTGTTAATAAAAAGCTTTTAAAGATATTTTGTGATTTAGATTATATTGATCAAACAGGTCATGGTATTCCTTTAATTGTTAAAAATTATGGAAAAGATGCTTTTTATATAAGTGAACATACTATTATTGTTACTATACCACTTAATAAAGAATTATTAAATGATGTTACATCTTTAGATGAATATTCTGATTTAATTGAAGCAGAAATTAAAATCCTATCGTTGATTAAAAACAATAATAAATATAGTATCAATAATCTCATAAAATTATCTAATTATAGTAGGGCATATGTTAATAAAATTTTACATTCACTAAAAGATAAAAAGTATATTAAACGAGAAGGTGCAAACAAAAATGGTTATTGGAGTGTATTGAAATAAATAATTTATTATGTTATAGAAAAAACATTATTTATAAGATATAATATGGGTAAATAAGAACAAGTGAGATATTTATTATGATTTATGTAAGCAAAGAAAAGGCAGAGTTTTATAGGGGAGATGGATATTCTGGTATGGATTATCCCATGACTGATGCAGATATTAATGTTGCTGTCATTAAGATAAATGGAAGAAGTCCTTGTTCCTTATACACCTGCTTGGACTAGTGAACAACATAAATATGTTAATTAATTAAAAGGAAAGAGGCAAAGTTATGGAAAATTATAAAATAAGAGAAGTAGTATTTGGTTTAAGGGATTAATATAGGAGAATTGAGAAAAAATTGCAGAAATTATAGGAATATTCAGGGTTAGATAAATGTTTTGATGCTTTGTCCTTTGATATTTTAGGTAGTACTATTGGCTATAATTATATTTATAAAGGAATGTTTTCTTTAAGTTTATTAAGAAATGAACTTAATGGAAATTTCGTTAATCGTATAAATGGAGATTATTGTTCTGGTGGTTTTTTAGAAATAACTAATGAAGAGAAATTTAATAGTTTGGCTAAAGAAATATTAGAAGATAGATTTTTTACAATATTGATTATACTGATGATAAGGATGTTGACAAAGCTTATGCTTTTATTTACTGTGGTATATATCCTAAAAAAGTTTCTAAAATTTATAGCGTATCTTATAAGTCTATAGATCATTCAATCTCTTTTTATGGACGTAGTTTTACTAAAGAGGACATTGAAAAGGTTTTAGATAGTCCTATGCCTTGTGATATTCCAGGGTATCATAAAGATATTGATTTGGTTTTGAATAGAAAAATAAGAAGAGAAGGATACTTTAAAATTATAGATGAAGATAATAGTATTGTTTTACAAAAAAGTAAAAGGTTATATAAATAATAGTTGCACATATAACATAGAAAAATAATATATATAATTAGAAAGAAGTGATATGATGAAGTTATATAATACTCTTACAAGAAGTGTAGAAGAGTTTGTACCAATAGATAAAAATGAAGTTAAGATGTATACTTGTGGTCCTACTGTTTATCATTATGCTCATATTGGTAATTTAAGGACTTATATAATGGAAGATATATTAGAGAAAACTTTAAATGTGTTAGGTTATAAAGTAAAGCGTTGTATGAATATTACTGATGTTGGACATTTATCTAGTGATTCAGATAGCGGTGAAGATAAAATGCTTAAAAGTGCTAAGAAAGAACATAAATCTGTATTAGATATTGCTAAATTTTACACTGATGAGTTTAAAGAAGATACAGGGAAACTTAATATTAAGTGGCCTAGTATTGTTAGTCCTGCTACTAGTAATATAGATTCTTATATCAAGATGATAGAGAAATTACTTGATGAAGGTTATGCTTATAAAGCGGGTGGTAATGTTTATTTTGATACTTCTAAACTTAGTGACTACTATATTCTAACTAATCATAAAGTAGATGATATGGTTGTTGGGGTTCGTGAAGGGGTTGATTTTGATAGTAATAAGAAAAATCAAGCTGACTTTGTTTTGTGGTTTACTAAGTCTAAGTTTGATTCACAAGAGTTAAAATGGGATAGTCCTTTTGGAGTGGGGTATCCTGGTTGGCATATAGAGTGTTCTTGTATTGCTATTAAAAATTTAGGAGAACATCTTGATATTCATTGTGGAGGGGTTGATAATATCTTTCCTCATCATACTAATGAGATTGCTCAAAGCGAAGCATATCTTGGACATAAATGGTGTAATTATTGGGTACATGGAGAACACTTAAACGATAAAAGAGGTAAGATGAGTAAGTCTAAGGGAGATATACTCACTGTTAGTACTTTAGAGGAAAAGGGATTTAATCCTTTAAGTTATCGGTATATGTGTTTAGAGTCTCATTATCGTAAACCATTACTTTTTACTTATGAAGCTTTAGGACAAGCCGAGAATACTTATAAAAAACTTAAGAATAGAGTATCTTTACTTAAAGATGAAGGAGAACTTGATGAAGAATTATTTAAGACATATTTAGATAAGTTTAAAGATGCTTTATCTGATGATATGAATACAGCGATGGCTTTAACAGTTCTCTATGAAGTGTTAAAACTTGATACTAGTGATAAGACTAAAAAACAGTTAGTTTTAGAATTTGATAAAGTTTTAAGTTTACAATTGCTAAAAAATGATATAATAGATATTGATGATGAGATAAAAAGTTTAATAGAAAAAAGAAATATTGCTAAACAGAATAAAGATTATATAGAAGCGGATAGAATTCGTACTTATTTAGAAAGTAAAGGTATTAGATTAATAGATGGTAGAAATGGTACTATTATTGAAAAAATATAGGAGGTTTTAAATGTTATATTATATGTATTTTGGATATGGACTTGTTATAATTGCTTTTATTATAACATTACTAGCAGATATCTATTTAAGAATAAGATATAGTAAATATAAGAAAGTTAAAGTTAAAAGTGGAATGACGGGTGCAGAAGTTGCTAGAGAAATATTAAAGAGTAATGGACTTGATAATGTCTATGTTGTGGAAACTAAAGGATATTTAACTGATCATTACGATCCTAAAGCTAAAGTGGTTAGATTATCTACTGATATCTATAATGGAGACTCTATTGCAAGTGTTAGTGTCGCTGCTCATGAATGTGGACATGCTGTTCAAGATAAAGATGGTTATTTCTTTTTAAGATTTAGATCTTTCTTGGTACCTATTGTTAACTTTAGTTCTAAATTTGGTTATTTAGCTATTTTAATTGGTCTTATTTTTGGAGCGTTGGATCTTGCTTGGGTTGGGATATTCCTTTTGGTAGCAATAGTTTTATTTCAACTTATTACTTTACCTGTGGAGCTTAATGCATCTAAAAGAGGTAAAATGTTTCTTACGAAATTAAATGTAGTTGAAGCAGGCGAAAGAAGTATGGCTAGTTCTATGTTAATGGCTGCTGCAATGACTTATGTTGCTTCACTTATTTCAACGTTATTAGAATTATTAAGACTAATTTTAATTGTTATGGGTAATGATAGGGATTAGACTTTATAGTCTTTTTTCTTTAGGAGGGTGTTTATGGATACTAGATGTGTTAATTCTTTAGTACTAGCTTATTTAGGAGATGCAGTTTATGAAGAATATATTAGAATTTATTTGGTGAATAAGGGTATTAATAAAGTTAATGATTTGCAGAAAAATTCTATTAATTATGTAAGTGCAAGGAGACAAGCTTATTTTTTAGATAAAATGTTGGAGTCGGATTTTCTTAATGATGAAGAAATTGATGTAGTTAAAAGAGCTAGAAATGCTAAGAGTCATCCTAATCCTAAAGGATGTACTGTTATAGAATATAAAAAGGCGACTGCTCTTGAAGCTTTGGTTGGTTACTTAAGACTTGAGGGCAGAAAAATAAGAATAGATGAAGTTATGAATTATATAGTGGAGGAATTATGTTAGTATATGGAAGAAATGTAGCAGAGAGAATATTTAAAGATGAGAATCTTCTTAAAAAAGTTAGAAAATTAGAAATTGAAGAAAAGTATTATTTGAAAATTAAAAATTTATTAGGGAATTTACCAAATAGTAAGATAAAAATTGCTCGAAATCACGAAATTGATAATTTGATTAAAGATAATCATCAGGGTATAATTATCGATATGGAGGACTACCAATATACTCCATTAGATAAAGTACTTAAAAGGGGTGATGATAAGATTCTTATATTAGATCATATTCTTGATCCTCATAATTTTGGGGCGATTATTAGAACAGCGGTAGCTGCAGAATTTAATGCTATTATTATTCCTAATGTTAGACAAGTGCTTGTAAACTCCACTGTTGTTAAAACTAGTGTCGGAGCATTATTTGATATTGATATAGTTTTAGTTACTAATCTTAATAATACTATTAAAACTCTTAAAGATGATGGCTTTTGGATATATGGTACTGTTATGAATGGGGAGGACTATAGAGATGTAGATTATGATGGAAAGACATGTCTTATCATTGGAAATGAAGAGAAAGGTATTAGTAAGTTAGTTAAAGAAAACTGTGATTTTTTAGTTACTATCCCTATTAACTCTAAAATAGATAGCTTAAATGCATCTGTAGCAGCTGGTATTTTGATGTATGAGGTAGTCCGATGTAGAAAGTAGGATTTATGGAATATAATGATTATGAGCTTTTAGATTTAATTTATGATAATGATGAAGTTGCCTATAATATTATGCTTAAGAAATATAAACCTGTTATTTATGGAAAGGCTTTAGAATATTATAATTTTTTGAAAAATAATCACTATGAAGGGGTTAGTGTTGATGATTTTTATCAAGAAGGGGTAATTGCGTTTAATCATGCTGTTAAGAAATTTGATTTTAATAAAGGGGCTTTGTTTTATTCTTTTCTTTTAGTATGTTTAACATCTAGTTTTAATCTTATGTATAGAGAAATACTTACGCTTAAGAATAGACCTCTTTTGAAATATCATGAGTTAAAGTATGAGGTTAGAGATAGTGGGGCACTAGATCCTTATGATGCTATGGATAATTTAGATATGTATGCTGAATTAGATTCTTATTTATATAGTGTAAGTATAGAAGATGCAGCAATTATTACTCTAAGATTAAATAACTTTAAATATTATGAAATAACTAAACTTTTGGACGTTAGTTCTTCTCATATTAGTAGAGTTATTAAAGCGTTGAAAGAATATTTTAAATTTTGCGGTTGACAAGATCTTCTTTTTTTGTTATTATCTTTCTAATCTTTGGTAGAGGTAGTGATATTATGAGAGGTTCTTTAAATATATTTTATAATTGATGAAAATAGCTTTTTTAGTAAGCTGTTTTTTTGTACATAAATTTTAGAGAGGAGTGATATTTTGATGACTATTGATGATGTATTTGCTAAAGTAAAAGAAAATAATATAGGGGGGGAAAAGATTATTAAAAAAGCTTATTATTTAGCTTCTAGGCTTCATGAAGGACAGTTTAGACAGAGTGGAGAGGCTTATATAACTCATCCTTTGCATGTTGCTTATATTCTTGCTTGTACTTATAACGATACAGAAACAATAGTGGCAGGGCTTTTGCATGATACTGTTGAAGATACTGATATTACTTTAGGTGAGATAGAGTCTATGTTTGGAAGTGGTGTTGCAAGACTTGTTGATGGTGTTAGTAAACTAAAAGGACTTAACTTTTTTAATAAGAGTGAAAAAGTAGAAGCGAATACTGCTAAGATATTAAGAGCGATTAATGAAGATATTAGAGTTATTTCTATTAAATGTGCTGATAGATTACATAATATGGAAACAATTGGTTTTAAAACAGAGTTTAAACAAAAAGAAAATGCTCTTGAGACGATAGATTTGTATGTTCCTTTAGCATATCATATTGGTATGTATGAGGTAAAGAAAAGATTAGAGGATTTGTCTTTTAAGGTTTTAAATCCATTAGAGTATGATGATGTAGATAGACAAATAGAGGAGTATAAAGATATTAATAAAAATACTTTAGATGAAGTTATTAAAAGAGTTAATGATGTTTTAAAAGATAATGGTATTAAAGGTAAAGTAACATTACGTGTTAAAGAGGTTTATAGTACTTATAAGAAGTTAAATAAACTTAATAGAAGGTTTAATAATAGAGATACAAGTATTGTAACTCTTGATGCTGTACATGATTTATTTGCTGTTAAAATAATAACTGATGATTATTTAGATTGTTATAAATCTGTGGCTGTTATCAATAGAGAATATGTGCCTATTAAATCAATAATTAAAGACTTTATAACGGTTCCTAAAACTAATTTATATCAGTCATTACATACTGTTTTTAATGTTAATAATTGTTTAGTGCAGGCTCAGATTAGGACTAATTTTATGGATATGTTAGATACTTATGGACTTCCTTATTATATTTATTCTAAGAATAAACCATTTAGGGAAGTACAAGATGAGATAAGAGATAGTTTGCAGTTTTGTAAAGATCTTAACTTCCTTAGTGAATACTTTGAGAGAAATGATTTATATGTAGAGAAAGTAAAAAAGGAGTTATTCGCTAAAGAAAATGTTTATGTTAGGACTAAAAATAATAAGACTATTGAATTACCTTTAGGTTCCACTCCTATAGATTTAGCTTTCCTAGAGGGGGATAATACTGGTTATAATTTAGGTAGAGCGATTGTTAATGGAATAGAAGTACCACTTGATTATCAGTTAAAAAATAATGATAGAGTATCTTTTATAATGGGAGGGAGTCCTGAAGATTATTGGTTAGATACTGTTAAGACTACAAGAGCTAGGGAGAAGATTCTTGAGTATAAATAGGCTTGTAATTACTCTTAAAATGCTATAAAATGATAGTATAAGAATAGAAAGTAGTGATGCCTATGGAAGAGGTAGTTAGGATGCCCTTTGAAGAGACACTAGATGATTATACTAAGAATTATCATAATAATGATGATTATACACGTCTTTTTTATGTAATGGATTCTACGATGAAGTATATTCATGGTAAAGGGTACTATGTTATTAACTTTAATCCTAAAAATATAGTAGTAGGTGTTACTGATGATAATAGGGATTTTGTTAATTTTAAGAGTTTAGATGTAATGGATGATGATATAACTAATAAAATTAATAATAATATATATAATTTAGCTTTTTTAGAAATAGGTATTTTGTCAGAAACTTTGGAACATTTAAAACCAGGGTTTTTGAAAGAAAATTATTCACAGTTTAAAATATTTATTCCTGAAAATTTAGTTAATTATTATCAGATGATAGTAGTTAATGGAGGACATACTTATTTGTGTGATTATTTAGAAATAAAAAACAAACAGGAAATTACTAAACTTAATAAGGCACTTCTAGAAGAGGGCGGAAGAGGTAGAAACAAAGTTTATAGTACTGGTCATTATGGTAATGATGATAATATTATTCCTATGAAATTACCTAATGAAGATAATAAGGATAATATAGCGGCTTTTGTTACTAATTATGCTTTAGCTTTTGTTATAATGGCTAGTAGTTTATTAATACCTATTATTGCCTTTTTGTTAGGGGCTAAGTAGGAAATATAAGGGGGAGTTTATGGGCATAGAAAAAGGTGGTTCTACTTTAGAACAAAGGACTAAAGGAATGGTAAAGCTATTGATATGCGGTGGCTTTTAGAAAATGAAGTTAATGAGATGTATAGGGCTTCAAATAGGGTAATGGTTATGATACTTCATTTAGTCAACATGACCCAGAGTCTGATAGGCAAGAACTTAAAGAAATATTAGAAATTTTGAAGAATACGGATAAAGAAGATGAAAAAAAGACACAAATATGTTGGGTTCTTCTTCTAATTTGAATGAGCAAGAAGTTGCATCAACTGAAAGAAAAAAGTTAGAAATATATACTGAGCAGGATGCTGAAGTTGAAAGACAAAAAGGATATGCTATTCCAAGATAGTATGTTGTTTTGAATGGCGATAGGTATTATTTTTCTCAAGAGTATATTGCAATTCCTAAGATAAAACATGAATCAGAAGTTGATAGAATAGCTCAAGAGTTAGTAGCCTCTGCTGGTATGGTATTGAAGTATCAGAAAAATCTGCTTTTAAGGATCCAACTGGTATGGTTGGAATGGTAGATCCTTATGGCGATATATTAGTTGACTTTAAATATCATTCTATAGAGCCTATAACTAATAGATATAGGGAAATTGTTCATGATGGTTTTTTTATTGCAGAGTCTAATAATTCTCATTTTTCTAATCATATGAATAGAATAATTTATCCTACTGGTATAATTGGTGATGATGGAATAGAATTATACTCAATTGATGAAAGTGATATTGAAGCGATAAGTTATGATGATGAAAATGATATATTCCATTGTTGTAATTATAATGATTGGGTAGGACTTGCTTATTCTAAGACAGGATTTGAAAAAGATAGGAAAACTATATATGGTATTGAATTAAGTGAAGATAAATATTATGATTTAGAAGATAAAATTTTTGGATAATGTAATTAAGTATAGATTTAATTAGTCTATACTTTTATTATTATCTTTTTATAGAAAATTTGTTTGACTAATTAGTGTACTTATGGTATATTTTGGTAGTAGAAAAAAGTTATATTTTGTATTATAATAATTAGCGTTTTAAGGAAGTGGTATTTGTGGATAAAATAATAGTTAAAGGTGCTAGAGAAAATAATTTAAAGAATGTTTCTATAGAATTACCTAAGAATAAATTAATTGTAATGACTGGGGTTAGTGGTAGTGGTAAATCTTCTCTTGCCTTTGATACAATATATGCTGAAGGACAAAGAAGATATGTAGAAAGTTTATCTGCTTATGCTAGACAGTTTTTAGGGGGAACAGAAAAGCCTGATGTTGACTCTATAGAAGGCCTTAGTCCTGCTATTAGTATAGATCAGAAGACTACTAGCAAGAATCCTCGTAGTACTGTTGGTACAGTTACAGAAATATATGATTATTTACGTCTTTTATTTGCAAGGGTTGGAATACCTTATTGTCCTAATCATAATATTCCAATAACTAGTCAAAGTATCGAAGAGATGACTAATAAGTTATTAGAACATGATATGGGAACTAAACTAGTTATAATGGCTCCTGTTGTTCATGGGGAGAAAGGTACTCATAAAGATTTGCTTGATGATTTAAGGAAGCAGGGATTTGTTAGAGTTAGAATAAATGGAGAGATGCATGATTTAACTGAAGAGATTAACTTAGAGAAAAATAAAAAATCAAATATCGAAGTTATTGTTGATAGAATTGTCTTGAAAGATGGTATTAGAAGTAGATTATTTGAGTCTTTGGAAGTTGCAACTAAGCTTAGTAAGGGTAAAGTAGTAGTAGATTTCCTTGGGGATAAAGAAGTGGTTTACTCAGAAGATTTTGCTTGTCCATATTGTGATTTTTCGCTACCTGAGCTTGAACCTCGTCTATTTAGTTTTAATGCTCCTTATGGGGCTTGTCCTGAATGTAAAGGGCTTGGTATTAAGTTAAAAATAGACCCTGATTTAGTTATTCCTGATAAGAGTAAATCGTTAAAAGATGGGGCGATTGTTACTCTTGGTGATGATACTGATAGTATTTACTATAAAAGGTTAGAATGTATGTGTAAGTACTATAAGATTAGTACTAGTAAACCTTTTAAGAAGTTGACAGAAAGAGAAAAAGATTTAATCCTTTATGGAAGTGATGAATTAATTCATTTTAATTATAAATCTAAAAGTGGTAATGTTACTAATCAGACTGATTACTATGAAGGTATTATCAATAACCTAGAACGTCGTTATATGGAAACATCAAGTAGTTGGATTAGAGAGTGGTTGGAGAAGTATATGATTGAACAAACTTGTGAGGTTTGTGGAGGAGCACGTTTAGCTGATAATGTTTTATCTGTTAAAGTAGGTAGGAAAAATATTTATGAAGTAACGCAAATGAGTGTTAAAGAACTTATTGCTTTCTTTGATAAATTAAAGCTTAGTGAAGAGAAAATGCAGATTGCTGACCTTATCCTTAAAGAGATTAAATCACGTCTATCTTTCTTAAAAAACGTCGGGTTGGAGTATTTAACTCTTGCAAGAAGTGCAGGAACATTAAGTGGTGGTGAAGCGCAACGTATTAGGCTGGCAACTCAAATAGGTTCACGTTTAACGGGGGTTCTTTATGTTTTAGATGAGCCTAGTATAGGACTTCACCAAAGAGATAATGATAGACTTATTAACTCTTTATTAGAGATGAGGGATTTGGGTAATACTTTGATAGTTGTAGAACATGATACCGATACAATGCTTGCTGCTGATTACTTAGTTGATGTTGGTCCAGAAGCAGGAGATAGAGGTGGAAAGATTGTCGCAGCAGGTACACCAGGTGAAGTAATGAAGTGCGATGATAGTATTACTGGTCGTTATTTAAGTAGGAAAGAATGTATTGAGGTTCCTAAAACAAGAAGAAAAGGCACTGGTAAGTTTATAACTATTAAAGGTGCTAGGGAGAATAACTTAAAAAATATAGATGTTAAAATTCCCCTTGGAACATTTACTTGTGTAACTGGTGTTAGTGGTAGTGGCAAGAGTAGTTTAATTAATGAGATACTTGTTAAGGCAACTTCTAGTACTTTATATAAATCTAAAGTTAAGCCTGGTAAACATAATAAGATATTAGGACTTAATAATATTGATAAGCTTGTAGATATATCACAGTCACCAATTGGAAGGACTCCTCGTAGTAATCCTGCTACTTATACAGGAGTATTTGATGATATTAGAGAGCTTTTTACTAGTACTAAGGAAGCGAAAATGTATGGGTTTGAGAAAAATAGATTTTCCTTTAATGTAAAAGGTGGTAGATGTGAGGCTTGTAGAGGTGACGGAGTTAAGAAAATAGAGATGCATTTCTTACCAGATGTTTATGTTCCTTGTGAAGTTTGTCATGGTACAAGGTATAATAGAGAGACTTTAAACATTTACTATAAAGAGAAGAACATTGCAGATGTTTTAGATATGCGAGTTAGTGAGGCCTTAGAGTTCTTTAGTAATGTTCCTAAAATTAAAAATAAACTTCAAGTACTTGAAGATGTGGGGCTTGGCTATATCAAATTAGGGCAAAGTGCCCCAACATTATCAGGGGGGGAAGCAGAGAGAGTTAAACTTGCTAAAGAGTTACAGAAGAAGCCAACTGGTAAAACTTTGTATGTTCTAGATGAACCAACAACAGGACTACATTCTGCAGATATTAAGAAGTTACTTGCAATTTTACAGAAAATAGTCGATAATAAAGATACAGTGCTTGTTATAGAACATAATCTAGATGTTATAAAATGTGCTGATTATATTATTGATTTAGGTCCAGAAGGAGGAGATCTTGGAGGTAGTGTAGTTGCTACAGGTACTCCAGAGGAGATTAGTAAAGTTAAAGGGTCTTATACAGGACAGTTTTTGAAAAAAATGTTATAAATTATAGGAGGGAACTATGAAGATTATTGTAACTACAAAAGAGAAAATCAGATTAAATAGATTTTTAGAATGGCTTTTCTATTTTATAAGTTACTCTATAGTTTTCTTTTTAGTTTCTAGATTTTTTAAAACCTTTTATATAGATTCTTCTCATCCTCTTCTTTTTTCAATACTTGCATCATTTATAATTTATATCTTAAATCAAACTGTTAAACCCTTGTTAGTTAGATTTACTATACCAGTGACAGCTTTGACACTTGGATTGTTTTATCCTTTTATAAATCTATTTATCTTAAAATTAACAGATTGGATACTTGGTAAATATTTTAATTTGCTAGATTTTTGGGTAGCTTTTGCTATTTCAATATTAATATCTGCTTCAAACTTTTTGATTGAAGGATTTGTTATTAAACCAATTATTAGAAAGGTAAAACATCATGGATAGGGTGCTTTTTGATTTAGGTTTTATAAAAATATATTATTATTCTATCTTTATTCTTTTGGGTGTAATTGTAGGGGGAGCTTGTGTTTTTTTAGAGCTTAGGAAAGAAAAGGTTAATAAGGATGAACTTTACGATATGTTTTTCTATACTATTATTTTTGCTTTTATAGGGGCAAGGGCTTATTATGTTTTATTTAACTTATCATATTATTTGTCTAATCCTATAGAAATATTTTACGTATGGCATGGGGGGCTTGCTATACATGGGGGGATACTTGGAGGTTTTTTGTATCTTTGGTATTATAGTAAGAAACATAAATTAAATTTTTTTAAACTTTTGGATATACTAGTTGTAGGTCTTATTATAGGACAAGCGATAGGTAGATGGGGCAATTTCTTTAATAGTGAAGCATATGGTTATGTAACATCTTATAGTTATTTAAAGAGTTTATATATACCAGAGTTTATTATTAGGGGTATGTATATTAATAGAGATTATTATATGCCAACATTCTTTTTTGAGTCAGTTTGGAATTTCTTTGGTTTTATAATACTTTTATTTATTAGAAATTTTTATAAGAAATTAAAGACAGGACAGTTGATGGGCTTTTATATGGTATGGTACTCTTTTATTAGGTTTATAATAGAAGGAATGAGATTAGATAGTTTAATGCTAGGTTCTATTAGAGTTGCTCAACTTGTATCAGTCCTTTTATTTGTTGTTGGAATTTATTTTATTTTTGTTAGAAAAGATAAGAAGTTATATAGAGAGGATGTGCTTTATGAATAACAAGTATAAAGTGGTGATAATAGGCTGTGGAGTGGCGGGAATGACTGCTGCTTTATATTTAAATAGAGCAGGGATAGATTGTATTGTTTTAGAAAAGTCCATGCCTGGAGGACAGATAGTTGATAATGGTAATATTATGAACTTTCCCTCATATGAGTCTATTAGTGGAAGTGATTTGGCTCTAAAAATGTTAAAGCAGATTACTGATTTAGGAGTTTTAGTTAAATATGAAGAAGTTACGGATATTAAGATAGATAAGGGGAAAAAGGTTATTACTAATAAGTCAATTTATCTGTGTGACTATGTTATAATTGCTACAGGGCGTAGACCTAAATTACTTGGGGTTAAAGGTGAAGATTACCTTAGGACTAAAGGAATAAGTTATTGTGCAGTTTGTGATGGTGCTTTGTATAAAAATAAAGATGTGGTGGTAGTAGGAGCAAGTGATGCAGCTTTTGAAGGGGCAATATATTTGAGTAAGCTTGCCTCAACTGTTACTGTTTTATATCGTAATGAATTTAGAGCAAAAGCATATTTACAAGATATGATTAAGAAAATAGATAATATTTCTTTTGTAAGAGGGGAAGTAGGAAGTTTTTCTAAAGATGAAAGAATTACTATTAAGACAAAGAATAGTAGCGATATAATTACTGATGGAGTGTTCATATATATTGGACAGATTCCTAATGCAGATTTTTTAGAATCTTTAGGTATTTTGGATAATAAAGGATATATTAAGACAGATGATAATTTAATGACTTCTATTGATGGTATTTATGCCATAGGGGATGCACTAAATAAGTATGATTATCAAATAGTTATTGCCATGGGTGAAGCGGCTAAAGTTGCATTAGAAATTTCAAGGAGATGAGTTGGGATGCATAATAAAAAAGTAGTAGTTTTTGGAGGAGGAACTGGACTTTCTTATTTGCTTAAAGGACTTAAAGATTTCCCTTTAGATATTACAGCAGTTATTACGGTATCAGACGATGGAAGAAGTACTGGAAAGTTAAGAGAAGAATTTCATGCTCCTGCTGTTGGGGATATTAGGAAAGTACTTAGTAGTTTATCTACTTCTAGTGATAATATTAAGAATATGTTAGAATATCGTTTTAATACAACAAGCGATTTGGATGGGCATGCTTTAGGTAATTTGATACTTATATCACTTTTAAATATTACAGGTAGTTTAAAAGAATCTATTAATGAACTTTGTATACTTTTAGATATTAAGAATAAAGTGTTACCATTAACAGAAGATGCTAATGTTACTCTTATGGCAGAAATGACAGATGGAACTATTGTTGAAGGGGAAGCTTCAATTACTAAAAGCGGTAAGAAAGTTAAGAACCTTTTTTATAAAGAACAACCTAGAGTATTAAATGAAGTTAAAATTGCTGTTAAAGAGGCTGATTTAATCATTTTTAGTATGGGAAGTCTTTATACTAGTATTTTTCCTCATATTATTAGCGATGATATAAGGAAAGTATTAGATGAAGTTAAAACTCCTATTATGTATTTATGTAATATAGTAACACAACCAGGAGAGACTGATGAATTTACTGTAAGTGACCACGTTAGACTTATAAATAATTATTTAGGTGAACACAAGCTTGATGCTGTAATAGCATCAAATTCTAAAATTAGTGCTGATATGGCTTTAAAATATGCAAATGAAGAACGAAAAGATCCGGTTAAAATAGATTATCCTGTTTTATCTAAGTTAGATACGGAGTTTATTGAGGCTGATCTTTTGACAATTGATGATAATACCTTGAAACATCATAGTCAAAAATTAAGTGCTTTGATATTTTCATATTTAATGAAATAAGATAAGAAAAGTGGTGATTTTATGTCTTTTACAAGTACTGTTAAAAATGAAATAGCAATATTGAAATTAACTGGAACTACTAAGATTGCTTTGATTTCAGGCTTTTTTCGTAATAATTATCAAATAATAGATGATGCTATTACTGTTAGTAGTGAGAATGATGTTGTTATATCATACTTAAAGGATTTACTTAATAGTTATGAAGAAATATCATATAAAGAAGAATTTTTAGATAATAACAATTTTAGTAAAAATAAACTTAAAGCTTTGATTGTTACTAAAGGAGAAGGATTTATTAGAGAAAACTTTTGTATTGATAATGATATCATTCCTAATTATTTAGTTGAAACAGATGATGAAGTTAGAGGTTATTTAAGAGGAGTTTTCTTAAGCAGTGGTAGTATTAATGATCCTAAGACTAGTAGATATCATTTAGAATTTTTAATTGAAAAAGGCGAAGAGGCTGTTTTCGTTCAAAAACTTCTTAATAGTTATTCTTTAAATGCTAAGTTATTAAGTCGTGATAAAGGATACATGTTATATATTAAAGAAGCTGATAAGATAAGTGATTTTTTAAAGATAATTGGGTGTAGCAAAGCTGTATTATATTATGAAGAGATAAGGGTTTATAGGGATGCTAAAAATAAAACTAATCGTCTTAATAATTGTGAACAAGCGAATATGGATAGAGTAATAGATTCAGCGATGGAACAGTTAAATTATATTAAGATACTTGAAGATAATATGGCGATAGAATTACTTGATGATAAGACTAAAGAGGCTTTAGAGTATCGTAAGAAATATCAAGAGGCTTCATTAAAAGAACTTAGCGAAATTATCAGCTTGGAAACTGGTAAAAAAATAACTAAATCTGGCCTTAATCATAGATTTAGAAAAATTAAAGAGTTAGCACTTAAATTTTTTAATAATTAATTGATGCATTTTCTTTGAATTAGTTCTACCTATGATATAATAGATTGGAGTATTATAAAATATAAGTAGTCGGCTTTCTTGTACCAGTTTCAAAAGGTTTTATTGAATACTTAATTTAGTTTGAGTTAAGTGTTTTTTTCTTTTCTTAATTTTAATAGGCTTTCATATACTTTCACTATTAAAAATTTAATTTTTTCTAGAAATATGTAATTAGAAAATTTTTCTATTTAGAATAGACTTTTACATTTAAGATTTTGTAATACTATTTCGTTTGAGATTATTATGATGCAGGATTACTATTTTATCTTAAAAAAAGAAAAAAGTTATAGTTGTGATAATTTGAATAGCTTAGGTTTTAAAAAATTTATTTTCTTTTAGAGAATTTTGAGGTTTGCTTTTAAAAGAAGTTTAAATTAAAAAGAACTGTAATTTTTCAGATTCTTTTCTTTTTGATATAGTGTCTTTGGAAAGAGACATTATGTGGAAAGGAGGGCTTTTTATATTTAGCGAATATGTTAAACCTATGGAAGTAATTGTTGATAGAATAGAGAATAATTTGGTAGTAGTTGAACTTGATAAAGGCAGGGTTATGACTTATAAACTCTCTAAGCTTCCTTCTGTTAAAGAAGGTGATGTACTGACTTTTGATAGTGATACTAAAGAAGTTTTTGTTAATAAGAAGAAAACTAAACATAGAAAGAAAAAAATAAAAAAACTAATGGATAAGGTCTTTGTTGATTAGAGAACTTTATCTATTAGTCCATACTCTTTAGCTTCTTTAGCTTCTAAAAAATAATCTCTTTCTGTATCTTGTTCTATTTTTTCTAATTTTTGTTTTGTATTTGAAGCTAGAATTTTATTTAGCTTTTTTTTAGTTTTTAAGATATGTTCTGCAGCTATCTTTATTTCTGTCGCTTGACCTTCCGCTCCTCCTAAAGGTTGGTGTATCATTACTTCGCTATTAGAAAGAGCATACCTTTTTCCTTTTTTACCACTAGATAGCAGAAAGGCAGCCATTGATGCAGCCATGCCCATACAAATAGTAGAGACATCACTTTTAATTAAATTCATGGTGTCATAGATAGCGAAGCCTGCTGTTACTGAACCTCCAGGGGAATTAATATAAAGAGATATGTCTTCATGATTTAGAGAATCTAAATATAATAGTTCAGCGACAATGGTATTAGCAGATTCATCATTTATAGTACCACTTAATATTATTATTCTGTTTTTTAGTAATTTTGAAAATATATCATAACTTCTTTCACCATTTATTTCTTTATCAACAATCATTGGTATTAAGTTCATATTATCACCTAATTCTACTATATCCAAATTAACTTTAATTTATACCTTACAAGATATGTCAAAATTATTAGACTTTGTGTGTTAAGTTTGATATAATCATTTATAGAATAAGAAGGTGTTAAGATGATTGAAGATGTTAAAGTAACAATAAATGGTAAAGAGGAGATAGTTCCTCGTGGTATAACCTTATTACAATTAAGTAAGGAATATCAAAAGGATTATCGTTTTCCTATTATTCTTGCAAGTGTTAATAATATTTCTAGAGAATTAAGTTATGTTGTTAATGATCCTTGTGGAATTACTTTTTATGATTTAAATTCTAAAATAGGTAATAGAGCCCATATTGCAGGATTGACTTTTCTTTTAGTTGTTGCAGTTAAAGAGATGTTTGGACTTGATTCAAATTTAAAGGTAATGCATTCTTTAGATAAGGGAATCTATATAAAAACAAGTTTTCCTATTACAGAGACAATACTTAAGTCAATAGCTAGAAAGATGTTAAAATTAGTAGAGATGGATTTATCTATTACTAAAGTTACTGTTGACAGGATATCTGCAATACATTATTTTGAGAGCATTAATGATTTAGCTAAGGCTAAAATTATGAAATATAACACTAATACTTATGTTACTCTTTATAGACTTTCTAATTACTATAATTATTTTTATGGACAAATGCCACCTTCTACAGTTTGTTTAAAAGAGTTTAAATTAACCTATGTTGATGATAATGGTTTTGTTTTACAGTTTCCTACAGAATATTCTCATAATCAAATTAAGGGTTATATTCATCATACAAATATGTTTAAAGTTTTTAAGGAATGTAGGGAATGGACTAAATTGATGAAAATAGAAACTATTGCAGATTTAAATGAGGTAGTAAGTAGTGGAAACATAGCAGATTTAATTAGAATTGATGAAACATTGCAAAGTAATAGACTTTTAAATGTTGTTAAAAAAATAGTAGATTCTAAAAAAGAAAAGGGAATTATTTTACTTGCAGGACCTTCTTCTAGTGGTAAAACAACAACAACTGCTAAACTTTGTATGTATTTAAAGAGTTTTGGTTTAAATCCTAAAATGATAAGTATGGATGATTATTTTGTGGATAGAGATAAAACACCTCTTAATGAAAATGGTGAAAAAGATTATGAGTCAATTGATGCTGTTGATAATAAATTGTTGACTAAGCAGGTAAATGATTTGTTAAATGGCAAAACAATAATGGCTCCTGTATATAATTTTAGGGAGGGTGTTAAGGAGTTTGTTAAAGAGTTAAAACTTGATAAAGAAGATATTTTATTAATAGAAGGAATTCATGCATTAAATCCTGTGGTATTAAAGGAAATACCTGCTAGAAATAAGTTTAAAATATATTTATCGGCTTTAACAGGACTTAATATAGATTATCATAATCGGTTTCCTACTACAGATAATAGGCTTTTAAGAAGAATAATTAGAGATAATAGGACTAGAGGTTATAATGTAGTTGATACTTTAAAGGTATGGAATAGTGTTAGAGCTGGAGAAGAAAAATACATATTTCCCTATCAGGATGAAGCGGATGTTACTATAAATACAGCCTTAATATATGAGCTTGGTGTATTGAAAACTTATGTTGAACCTTTGCTATATTCAGTAGATGAAGATTCTCCTTACTATGAAGAAGCGAAAAGACTTTTGAATATATTACGGCTTATATTACCGATACCAAGTGAGAGTATTCCTGATGATTCTATAATAAGAGAATTTATTGGTGAAAGTTGTTATCATGGTTAAGACTTTATTAGTCTTTTTCTTTTTGTTAATTATTAGCAAACAAATTTTGACAAAAATATTTCATAATTTACTAAAAAATGATATTATGGATTTAGAATAATTTGATAATATAGGGAGGTAGATATAGTTAAATGATTAATAAAATAAAGAGATCTTTAAAAAATAATAAGAGAAAAGTTATTATTATTCTTTTTGTTCTTTTGATTGTAATTATAGGAATATCATATGCTTGGCTTAAAATGACGGTATTTGGTCAAAAGGATGTGGGAATTGTAGTTGGAAATATTGATTTAGTTTTAAATGAACCTGGTGAGGGTATTCAACTTGTCAATACAATTCCTACATATGATGATGAAGGTAAGAAAGAGAGTCCTTATACTTTTTCACTGAAAAATGAAAGTAAGATAGATCTTTATTATACAATCTCATTAGTTGATGATGAAGAAGCATTATCTAATTGCAGAACAACAGATGGAAGTGCTTGTAAGTTATTAGATCCTAGAGATATAAGGTATGAATTAAAATTAGGTAATAAAACCTTTACAGGAAGTTTATCTGACTCTTCTATAATAAATTATGGTGTTATAGGTGTAGATGAAATTATTAATGGTGAGTTACGAGTATGGTTAAATATAAATGCAACAAATGAAGCGATGGGAAAAGTATTTTTAGGGAAACTTAAAGCTTTTGCAACACAACAGATAGAAGGTTTTGATTTTCAACAAGGAAATGATAAGGTTAATGTTCCAGAGATGGATAATAATATGATAGCGGTTAAACATGATGGATATAATTGGGTAAAGACGGATGTAGAAAATGGTTGGTATAATTATAGAATGGGGATATGGGCGAATGCTATAACAGTAAAAAGTAGTAAGTTAGCAGAATATCAGAGTGCACCAGTAGGAACGGAAATAAATATGGATGATGTAGAGACAATGTGGGTATGGATACCAAGATATAGTTATACAATAGCAAGTGAGAACGGCACGGTATATTATGGAAAAAAGGGAGTATATTTAAGTAATAGTCCAACAAAGACCTTACCAGGAGAAATAGATGTAAAATTTGTAGATAAAAATACAAAGGATAGGGGAACAGCAAAGTATTTAGCAACAGAGCAACCAAAGAATTGGTATACCCCAGATGCTTTTACTTTTGGTAATGAGGAGTTAAGTGGAATCTGGGTAGGAAAGTTTGAAACAAGTAGTAGTGATCCAAGTA
>ERZ827512.1126-NODE-1126-length-28589-cov-4.699657_pt1 | contig 28589 bp, 19 predicted proteins | sample MGYA00519916_ERZ827512 | MGnify/ENA primary metagenome ERZ827512 (study PRJEB31778, sample SAMEA3449335) | human gut metagenome | biome: human gut; feature: human-associated habitat; material: faeces | place: United Kingdom | collected 2010/2012 ... | reverse complement strand
GTCGCTGAACACTCGGTTCGATGAAATAGATTTAGCGTTCCTGCGTGATTTTGAACTGTTCCTGCGTAAAGAGGGCAATGTAAACAATAGTATAGCCACCCAATACGCCATTTTGCAATGTTTGTGTATTCGTTGTCATGGAGGCCTGTGTCCCCTTTTTCGCACCCATCAGAATCAACGCAAAAGCAGCCTGACCATATGGTCAGGCTGCTTTTGGACTTCAACGTCGTCGTATTAGAAAATCCGCAGCAACGCACCGGAAAGCGCGGAGCGCACTTCGGGAGCGTTCCGCACCTCTTCGGGAATGGCAGTTCTCGTATAGACGCTCTCCTCGGCCTTATCGGTCTGGCTGATCATCGTCAGCGTTTTTCCGTCTCCGCTCAACTCAAAGGCGTAGCTGGCGCCCCAAGGCTCACCGTCGCGGTAACGGCCCGAAAGCTGCGCACCGTTGACCGCAAAATCGCCGGAATAGCACACAAAGGTCGGAGTTTCCACCTTCTGGAAGATGTTGAACGTCCCGTCGGACAGAAACTCGACGTAGACATCGAAATCCGCATATGCCTCGTTGCTCCACTTCGTCTGGCGCCACTCGCCCACAACGCCCGAATCAATGTTTTTCGAGCCGTCGTCATCCTTCGAACAACCGGCTGAAAACAGGAACAAAACAGCCGCAAACAGGGAATAAATATATTTTTTCATTGTATTTTAACTCTATCGTTTATAACCAGCCTCCGTTTTCAGCACCCGTTTCGCGGGCAATGACGGCAAACGTCTTGGTAATTTCGATGCCGCCCATAACCGACCCCGTTCCGGGCCTGTTGCCGCCGCCCACCGCCTTCACGGTGATGTGCGCAACTCCCGGCTTCGTACATTTGATCATCAACTGACCGTTGTACATCTTCGGTTCCACGGCCATGCCGAGTTTCTGCATATCTTCCGCCGAGATTTCGACGCCCATATAGGTCAAATCCTTGGCCGAACCTCCGAAATGTTTCGTAAGGGTGACAAGCTCCAGTTTGCCGGTCTTGACTTTCAGACAGGGCGTTCCTTCGATCTGCATCAGCAACTGGTAGGCATCGGTCAAACCCGTACCCATTTTGCCGCGGTATTTTTCGAGATTGATCGTCCCGCCGGAGGTTTTGGACCCTTCAAACCGCGAGTCGATGTCGTTCACCGAGGTGAGCAGCATCGAAACAAACTCCTCGCGCGTGAAGTGTTTGCCCTTGGCCAGCGCATAGGAAAGCCCCAGAGCGGCCACTCCCGAAACATGCGATCCGAGCCTGCGATTTTGCTTCCGGGGGAGCGAAGGGCGGAAGGAAGATCGTAAGCCCGACAGTTGCGCCCGAACATCGCAATAAAAAGTAACTTTTTCGACGTTAAAAAGCTCCGATTGTAACAAACGAAAAGAAAAAACGGGAAAAAGCGGCATGATTGTCGCGAATTTGTATTACTTTTGAATAAAGTATATAATCCGAACCAAATACGATGAAAAACCGCTGGATCGTTGCGGCCTGCGCCGCCGTTTGCTGGACGGCCTCCGCGCAGACGACTGCGCCCTATGCCCCGGCGCCTGAAAACCTGCAAGCCCGGACGGCGTTTCAGGACGCCAAATTCGGCATTTTCCTCCACTGGGGACTTTACTCCATGCTCGGCTCGGGCGAATGGACGATGACCAACCGGGACATCAACTACCGGGAGTACGCCAAGCTGGCCAATGCGTTTTATCCACATGATTTCGATGCCGCGGAGTGGGTCTCGGCCATCAAATCCTCGGGTGCAGGATACGTCTGCTTCACGACGCGCCACCACGACGGCTTCTCGATGTGGGACACCGCGCAGACGGATTACGACATCGTGGACGCCACGCCGTATAAACAGGATATTGTAAAGGCGCTCTCCGACGAGTGCGCCCGCCAGGACATCCGGCTGCACCTCTATTATTCGCTGATCGACTGGTACCGCGACGACTGCCCGCGCGGCAGGACCGGGCTGGGAACGGGCCGCCCCGGCACGGCGATCAGCTACGAGCGTTACTACGACTTTATGAAACGCCAACTCACGGAGCTGCTGACGGGCTACGGCCCGGTCGGCGCCATCTGGTTCGACGGCGTGTGGGACCAGGACCGGAACCCGGATTTCGACTGGAAACTCCGCGGGCTGTACGACCATATCCATGCCATCAGGCCGGCCTGTCTGGTGGGTAACAACCACCACCTGGTCCCGTTCGAAGGCGAGGACATCCAGATTTTCGAGCGCGACCTTCCGGGCGAGAACACCGCCGGGCTTTCGGGGCAGGAGATCGGCCGCCTGCCGCTTGAAACGTGCCAGACGATGAACGGCATGTGGGGCTACAAGATCACCGACCTCGATTACAAATCGACGAAGACGCTGATCCACTACCTCGTGCGGGCTGCGGGCCGCAACGGGAACCTGCTGCTCAACATCGGTCCCCAACCCGACGGGAAACTGCCTGCGACGGCCGTCGAACGGCTGCGGGAGATGGGCGAATGGCTCGCCCGGTACGGCGAAAGCATCTACGGAACCCGCGGCGGCGACATCCCGCCCCACGGCTGGGGCGTAACGACGCGCAAGGGCGACAAGCTCTATGTGCATGTGCTCGATTTGCAGGACGATGCGCTGTACCTGCCGCTTGCGGAAAAAGTCGGGGAAGCCCGGTGCCTGAACAACGGCGAGCGGGTGAAGTTCGACACGCTCCGGGGAAAAGGGATCGTCCTGAATCTGGAGCATGTTCCCGAGGATACCGACCGAATCATAGAACTCACTTTACGATGAAAAAAACGACACAGCTATTCGCCGGTCTGCTTATGCTCACGGGCGTGTTGTCGGCGTGCTCCCCGGCCGGCAACGAGGGTTTCATGCGGCGCGTGGAGACCGATTTCCGTCACAAACAGGAACTGCTTCCCCGGGGCGATCTGTTCGGGATATTCGACGAACCGATGACGCGGCAGGAGCGCGAGGCCATGATGTTCCTTTATGCCTATATGCCCGTGGGGGACATGACCGACTACCCGGGCGATTTTTATCTGGAAAACGTGCGCAGCGCGCTGGCCACCCGCCGGGAAATGCCGTGGGGAGACATCGTTTCCGACGAACTGTTCCGGCATTTCGTGCTGCCCGTGCGGGTGAACAACGAGAACCTCGACGATTCGCGCCGGGTGTTCCACGACCAGCTGGCGCCGCGCGTCGAAGGGTTGCCGATGTACGACGCCATCCTCGAAGTGAACCACTGGTGTCACGAAAAGGCCAACTACCAGCCGTCGGATGCGCGGACCAGTTCGCCGCTGGCCACCGTGCGCACGGCCCACGGCCGCTGCGGCGAGGAGTCGACGCTGCTCGTCGCGGCGCTGCGCTCGGTGGGCATCCCGGCCCGGCAGGTCTACACGCCCCGCTGGGCGCACACCGACGACAACCACGCCTGGGTCGAGGCCTGGGCCGACGGACGGTGGCATTTCCTCGGGGCCTGCGAGCCGGAACCGGTGCTCGACCTGGGGTGGTTCAACGCCCCGGCCAGCCGCGGGATGCTGATGCACACCAAGGTCTTCGGTTATTACGACGGTCCGGAGGAGGTGATGAAAACCACGGCCAACTACACCGAAATCAACGTGATTTCGAACTATGCCGCATGCGCTCCGCTCACCGTGACGGTCACCGACACGGCGGGCAGCCCCGTGGAGGCTGCGACCGTGGAGTTCAAACTTTACAATTACGCCGAGTTCTTCACCGTGTCGCGCAAAACGACCGACGGCCGGGGACAGGCGTCGCTGTCGGCAGGACTGGGCGACATGCTCGTCACGGCCGTCTGCGACGGGCGGTTCGGCATCCGGAAGGTCTCTTTCGGGCGGGAGACGCAGGCGACGGTGGCGCTGGATCATGCGATCGGCGACGAATTCTCCTTTCCCGTCGACATCGTTCCCCCGGCCGAGAGCGCGAATTTGCCGGAGGTGACGGCCGCCCAGCGCGCGGAAAACGACCGCCGCTTCAACCGCGAAGACTCCATCCGCAACGCCTATATCGCCACGTTCCCCGCACAACCGGCCGTCGATTCGTTCGCCCGCGCCATCGGAGTGAAGCCCGGCCAGATCGCCCGGTTCATAACCGCATCGCGCGGCAATCACGCCGAAATTATGGATTTCCTGCGCGGCGCGAGCCGGAAAGGATGCACCGGGCGGGCGCTGCAACTGCTCGCCACGCTGTCGGAAAAGGACCTGCGCGACACGCCGTCGGCGGTGCTCGCAGACCATCTTTATAATACGGACAAGGATGCCGACGCCGCGACCGTGCTGGCCCCGCGTGCGGCCGATGAGATGCTCACCGCCTACCGGTCGTTTCTCCGGCGTGAAATCCCGGCGGCCGATGCCGCGGCATTCCGCAGCGATCCGCAGCTGCTCGCAGCGTGGTGCCGCGACAGCCTGACGCTGCGGCCCGAACTCTGCACCGTTTTCACAACCGTCTCTGCGGAGGGCGTATGGCGCAGCCGCGTAGCCGACAAACCCTCGCGCAAGATCTTTTTCGTTGCCGCAGCCCGCTCGCTCGGCATCCCGGCGTGGATCGACCCCGTGACCGGCAACCTCTTCTACCGCCACGCCGGAAAGGATGTGCCCGTCGATTTCGAGTCGGCGAACGACCGGCAGATGGAAACCGGCCGGCTGAAACTGCGCTACGAGCCGATTCCGCGCCTCGACGATCCGGAATATTTCAGACACTTCACGCTCTCGCGCTTCGACGGGCAGTCGTTCGCGCTGCTGAACTACCCCGATTTCGAGCCATGGAGCGCGCGCTTCGACACACCCACCGACCTGGAAACCGGCTACTACATGCTCGCAACGGGCAGCCGCCTGGCCGACGGCAGCGTTCTGGCAAACGTGTCGTTCCTCAACATCGGGCCGAACCGGACGACCGAAACCGATCTGCCGATGCGCGACAACTCGGAAGCGGTCCGCGTGATCGGCAGTTTCAACTCCGAATCGAAATTCACCGACGCCCGGACCGGCCGGGAGACCTCGGTGCTGCTCACCGCGGGACGCGGCTATTTCGTGGTCGGACTGGTCGGCGTCGGGCAGGAACCCACCGATCATGCGCTGAAGGACATCGCCGCCAAGGCCGCCGAACTGGAGCAATGGGGCCGTTCGATCATCCTGCTCTTCCCCGATGAAACGGCATACGCGAAATACGCGGCGTCACCCGCTGCCTCGCTGCCGCAAACCGTCACGTTCGGCATCGACCGCGACGGCTCCGTCCGCAGACAGATCCTCGACGCGATGCATCTGCCGGGGAACGTTCCGCTTCCGGTGTTTATCGTCGGCGACACGTTCAACCGCGTCGTGTTCGAATCCCACGGTTACACGATCGGCCTGGGCGACCGTTTCCTGCACACCATACACCAATTATAACCGGATTATGACGACTGAACTCTGCACCTATACCCGCAATGCATGCGACATCGCCCGGCGGACGGGCGTTGAGCGCATCGAACTCTGCGCCGCTCCCCTCGAAGGCGGCACGACCCCTTCCGCCGGACTGATCCGCTATGCCCGGAGCCTGCCGGGCCTGCGGCTGAGCGTGATGATACGCCCCCGGGGCGGAGATTTTCTCTACACCGACGACGAGGTGGCGCTGATGGCCGAAGAGATCCGCCTCGCCCGCGAATACGGAGCCGACGGGGTGGTTTTCGGACTGCTGACACCCGACGGAGAGGTGGACGAGACGCGCACGGCGCAGCTCGTGCGCGAGGCCGAGGGGATGGAGGTGACGTTTCACCGGGCGTTCGACATGACGCGCGATTCCCGGCAGGCGCTCGAAGCGGTCATCCGCACCGGATGCCGCCGGGTGCTCACCTCCGGAGGCCGCAACACGGCGCAGGAGGGCATCGGAACGCTGCGTGCGCTGGCGGCGCAGGCGGCCGGACGCATCGAGGTCATGGCGGGGAGCGGCGTCGGTCCGTCGAACGCCCGACTGCTGGCCGCCACAGGGGTCGACGCCCTGCATTTCAGCGCCCGCCGGGAACGCGAAAGCGGCATGCGCTTCCGCAATCCGCAGGTCTCGATGGGCGGGTGCGCCGGCGTTCCGGAATACACCGTGACCGATGCCGACGAGAGCGTCGTGCGGCAGATCCTTGCCGAACTCGGCTGACGCAGGAGATTCGGACATCGGAGGCCGCGACATTCGGGCAGAAAAAGAATAACAGCACGGCGGGAACGACTCCGAGGAGGTCTCCGGCGCATTTATCCGTCCTCGGAAACCAACACCCCGTTCACCCACAATAAGGAATCTGCGCTGTTCAGCGGGCCGCCCCGAAGGGAGGAGCGGCGGGCGGCGTAAAATCCGACTTACCCGATAATCAGATCTTCCACACGGACTTTAGGGACATAGTGTATGCCGTCCTTGCGGAAATAACGGTGATCGTCGTTTTCGGAAATCTCCACCAATTCGATTTTCTCGATGCCTTTGCCGATGGCCAGGATCAGCAGCGGCTCGGACTCCAGATGGAATTTCTGCCGGATCCGCTCTTTGTCAAACGCGCCGATACAGATGCCGTTCAGTCCGATTTCAGCCGCCTGGAGCAGCATGCTCTGAACCGAAATACCCAAATCAATATCGACATAACGATCTTCCGGAACCGTCGAGCAGACGATGATGAAAGCGTTCGGCCCGGTTCCCGGAAGCGGTAAATGAAGCTCGGGCAAGGCCCCTCCGAGGCGGATTTCGGCCAAGACCCCGGGCGCTTCGTCCGCCAGGACGGGCCGGAATCGCAGGACCTGCTGATTCCGCGCCGAGGGGATGCGGGTATTGACCCCGATAATGCGGCGAAGCTGGTCTTCGCGCACGATGAAGCGGGGATCGTAGCCGCGATGGCTGCGGTTTTTCAGCAACAGCCGGCTCAATGTTACCAGCGGCCGGCGACTGGCCTGGCCGGATGCCGAACGGGCCAGGTACTCTTCCATTTTTCGGCCTAAATAATCATCTGCCATTTTTCATCGGATATATAAACAAGGACAAAGATACGCAATCCGTTCGCATTCCCTCAATCCGGAAGAGATTTTCAACCGCCAATACGCGCCGGCAGCCAACCGGGCCTCAACCTGCCGGTATGAAACGCCGGATTCGACCGGCAAAAAAGAAATAATTTGCATTATCTTTGCGTCCGTCCGACAAACGCCCGATGTCCCAACGCAAGATTATCCATATCGACATGGATGCTTTTTACGCATCCGTAGAGCAGCGCGACCGTCCCGAATACCGGGGCCGTCCGATCGCCGTCGGATATGACGGACCGCGCGGGGTCGTCGCCACGGCAAGCTACGAAGCCCGCCCCTATGGGGTTCATTCGGCCCTCTCGTCCGTGCTGGCGAAGCGGCTGTGTCCGGAACTGATCTTCGTTCCGGCACGGTTCGATGTCTACAAAGCCGTTTCCCGACAGATCCGCGCCATCTTCGGCGAATACACCGAACTCGTGGAGCCTCTCTCGCTCGACGAAGCGTTTCTCGACGTGAGCCACGTCCGTTCGGCGACGCTGGTCGCCCGCGAAATCAAAGCCCGCATCCTCGCCGAAACCGGACTGACGGCCTCGGCCGGAATCTCGGTCAACAAGATGCTGGCAAAGATCGCCTCCGACTATCGGAAACCCGACGGACTGTTCACGATCCCGCCGGGGCGGATCGAGGAGTTCGTAGCCGGACTGCCCGTCGAACGCTTTTTCGGCATCGGCGAAGTGACGGCCGAAAAGATGCACCGCCTCGGCATCCGTACGGGAGCCGACCTGCGGCTCTGGAACGAAGCGGCACTCGTGCAGCAGTTCGGGAAGGCCGGACACAGCTATTACGGCTATGCCCGGGGCATCGACGAACGGGAGGTCACGCCGAACCGGGTCCGCAAGTCGCTCGGAGCCGAAACGACCTTTGCCGAAGACACGGACGACCGGGAACGGCTGCGGCTCGAACTGTCGGCCGTGCGCGAGGAGGTCTGGAACCGGGTGATGCGGCATGAATTTCGGGGCAAGACCGTCGTCCTGAAGCTCAAGTTCGACAACTTCCGGCAGATAACCCGCTCGAAAACCCTATTCACGCCCGTCGATTCGGCAGAGACCCTCCGGCGCGTGTCGGAAGAACTGCTGGCCGCGGCGGATTTCCACGGGCGTAAACTCCGGCTGATCGGCCTTACGGTCGGCAACTCGCCGGAGGCCTGCCCGGAGTGCGTGCAGCTGCGGTTCGACTTCGGGAACCCGGAAACGTAAAGGCGCCCGCCATCACCGGAAACGGTATGGCCTTTGCAAGGCTCCCGTCCAAAAAGGGAGCCATGAAACATACCGATAGAACAGGGGCGGAACAAACCGCCGCCCGGCAGCCGGAACCGACGCAGGAAATCACCGTAACGCAAGTCACCCCCGACGACATTCTCAACGACGGAGGTCCGATCACACCTGCAACCGGGGACGGGACGCCCACAGAACGGCTGCTGGAACAGGACGTGGTGATGGTCAACCCGTCGGTCGACAGCATGGAAAGCCGGGGATAACCCGGCAACATGCAGGCTTACCCCGCAGCATTCGCTGGCTGCCCCTCATGCAGCCGACAAGAAGACGCCCGGCCGCTCCTGCGAGCGGCCGGGCGCATGGCACAACCGGAGAGGGGCTATTCGACCGGCCGGAAGGGGGCATCCGCATCGCCGGTCCACCGATAGAGGCGAACGGTGCTGCTCTGCTGTTTGGTCTCCTTCGAACGGGCGTTCTGCGAAATGTAGAAATAGCCGCCGCCGAGCGGACACAGTCCCGTCGTTCCCCATTTGAAATCCCAGCCGTAGATGCCGCCGGCCGATTTCCCGGCGGGAACCAGCGAGAGCACCTCGCCCTCGGTGGGCGTATCGAATCCCTGCAAAAGCTCCCTGCGAGCCGGTTTACCGCCGTCGATCACAAAGAGCGAATAATTGGGGTATTGAGATTTTTTACCTTTGTAAACCGCGGCATAGCAGTTTCCCGACGCGGGATCATAGGCCAGGTTCTGAATTCCCCACGAGGTGTTGCCCGTGCGGACGAAATACTTGTGATCGGGCGCCGCAGGGCCGCTTTTATGCAGACTTCCCTGCGAGAGCGGCTGCTCGAAACGCTTCCAGCCCTTCGTGTCGTAGGCGAGCAGCACCTGGTAATCGTTGTCCGTGCGCAGGGTGTCGCCGTAAACGCCGTAGGCCACATAGAGATAATCGCCGCCCTCCTTCGCTCCGAACCGGGGCGCGAAGGTCACGCCGTCGATGCCCGAACAGCCGAACCGGTGCTCGACCGTCCGTCCGCCGTTCTCCGCCGTTGCGAAATAGTCGTCGACGGCCTCCTTGATATAGACCGTGGTCATCACACGATCCTTTTCGGCATCCATGTCCGGACGCGTGATGCGGTCCACGTCGAAAATGGCGACGTAGAATCCCGTCCGGTCCTTTTCGTCTTCAGGCGCCACCTGCCCGGCGTCGAGCGTCCGGCGGATGCCCTTGCCGATCGCATCGTCCTTGTATTCCAGCGAGCCGTAAACGCGGCCGTCGGCAGGATTCATCGTCAGGCAGCCCAGATGGCCCGTCATGCCGTCCACGCTGCCTATCAGATTGCCTTCGAAGTCCATCTTCAGCAGTTTGGTCGTGAAGGAGAAATAGATGTAGCCGCGTTCGAGATCGACGGCAATGCCCTGCACGTGGAACGGACCTTGTTCGCCCGAGCGGATTTCGCGCGGCAGGTTACGCAGATCGGGACCGTTTTTCGTCCGGTTGGCGCCCGACGGGCAGGCCGTCAGCAGCAGCGGAACGATCAGCAAAGGGAGCAGACGTTTGAGGTTCATCGGAAGTTTTTTTACGTTAGTATCGGATTTATTTGCTTTTTCCGCAACAAATATAAACAAAAGCAACCAAAAACACAACCGAAAACACAACAAAAGAAAGAATCCTCCGCTGTAAAGGGCGGAGGATTTTCACATTCAGACGTTCGCCACGAACTCTTCGAGGGCGGCAAGATCGACCGCCAGCGGTTCGGAGAATTGCGGCCGCCGCGTCAGCCGTTCGAGCCGCTCCGGAAGCGGCACCCGCGATCCGGTCACCGATTCGATGACCTCTCCGAACTTGGCGGGATGCGCCGTGGAGAGGTAAAAACCCGGCTTGTCCACGGCCGCCGAGGCCGCATAGCCGACGGCGCTGTGCGGATCGGAGAAATAGCCGTGGCGCTCATACAGCTCGTCGATCGTGCGGCGGATCGAGGCATCGTCGCAGCGGAATCCCTCCAGTTCAGCGCGCAGCATCTCCGGATCGCCGTCGCAGAGCCACAGCATCCGTTCGAAATTGCTCGGTGCGCCGACATCCATCGCATTGGCCGGAGTCCGCACCGACGGCCTCGGGCGGTAGACGCCCGTGCGGATGAACTCGGGCACGACATCGTTGACGTTCGAGGCGGCGACGAAGCCCCCGAGGGGCAGTCCCATGCGCCGGGCCAGCATTCCGGCGGCGAGGTTTCCGTAATTGCCGCTCGGCACGACGACGACAGGACGGTCGCCGCCCGTGGCCTGCCGCCACTGGCAATAACCGTAGAAATAGTAGAACGCCTGCGGAATCCAGCGCAGCAGGTTGATCGAATTGGCCGACGTCACCCGTCGCCGCTTGCGGAACGGGGCGTCGGCGAACAGCTCCTTCACGAGCCGCTGGCAATCGTCGAACGTTCCGGCGACGCGCAGCGGATGGATGTTGCCGCCCAGGGCGGTCATCTGGCACTCCTGCAGGCGGCTGATCTTCCCTTCGGGATAGAGCACCACGACCTCGACGCCCGGCACATTGTGAAACCCGTGCGCCACGGCGCTGCCCGTATCGCCCGAGGTGGCCGTGAGAATCACCAGTTTTTCATCGGCGGCGCCCAGCAGGCCTGTCATCCGGCCCATGAACCCGGCGCCGAAATCCTTGAAGGCGCAGGTCGGACCGTGGAACAGTTCCAGCGTATAGCGTCCCCGGCCGACCACGCGCAGGGGCACGGGGAAGTCGTAAAGGCCGTCCAGTTCACGCTGCACGGCCCGCGAATCGAAATCGCCGCCGAAGAACAACCCCGCCAGATAACCCGCCAACGCGGCGTAGGATTCGCCGGCCAGACGCTCCGCAAGGGCCATGTCGGCCTGCGGAATCCGTTCGGGGACGAACAGCCCCCCGTCGGGGGCCAGCCCCATCATCGCGGCCTCGCGCAGCGAACAGCCGTGCGCCCGTTCCCGATCTCTCGTACTGTAATAATTCATCGTCCTTCGCTTTTGTTATTCGACAACCCGCGCCCCGGCATTCGACACGCGGCCCGCATAGCTATTACAACCGATTCCCAGCCCTTCGAAATGCCGCTTCATCTCCCCGGAGATCCGCACGGCAGCCTCGTAATTGGAGGCCAGCGCGAAAACCGAGGGTCCCGATCCGGCGATGTTCATGGCCAGCGCGCCTCCGGCCAGCACCTGCTCCTTCAGCGCGTCGTACCCGGGGATGAATCCCTTGCGGTACGGCTCCGCCACGACGTCGTGCATCGAACGGCCGATCAGCGCCACGTCGCGCAGCGCGAACCCGGCGACCAGTCCGCCGACGTTGCCCCACTGCGCAACGGCATCCGACAGGGGAATCCGCTTCGGAAGCGCCTCGCGCGCCTCCCGGGTGCTGACCACGATGCCGGGATGCGCCACGGCGTAGAAAAAGTTGTCGGGCACGGGCAGCCGCACGATGTCGAACGGCCGGTAGCCGCGGACCAGCACCACGCCGCCCAACAGCGCGGGGCCTACATTGTCGGCATGGGGCGTGCCGCCCAGCAACGCCTCGCCCATCATAGCGAACTCCACCAGCTGCTTGCCCGAGAACGGGCGGCCCAGCAGTTCGTTGACCCCGTAGACGGCGGCGGCCGACGAGGCGGCGCTCGACCCGATGCCGCTGCCGGGAGCGATCTTTTCGAGGATCTCCACCTCGATCCGCACCGGACGGCCGTAAGCTTCGAGCAAGGCCCGTACGGCGGGCGTGATGACGTTTTCTTCGACATTTCCGGGGAGTTCCACCCCGCTGCGGTTACGGATTTCGAATCCTTCGGCATTTTCCGCAACGCCCACTTCCAGCACGTCGCCCACGCCGTCGAGCGTAAGGCCCATCACATCGAAACCGCACCCAAGATTCGCGACCGTTCCCGGCGCGAAAACCTTAATATGTTTCATACCAATTTTTTTTGATGAATTGAACTACCTTTGCCTGATTTTCTGTTTCCGCTCCGGCAGCCTTGGCCGGGATGTGCACACGCAGGTATGCGGACGGAATATTGACTACTGAACCCCCACGGGGGTCGTGGCAGTCGTCGTGGCAATTGTGGCGGTCGTGAAGAGAGCGGTATAAACACAGCCTACGGGATTGCCGATAAATCCGCAACCTCGCCCTGTCGTCGTGTTATGCCGTTTGGTAACCATCGTCGGCAAATATAAAACAAATATTTTAATAATCCAAATCCATGTAACAATTTGTAAGCGGCCCGCCGTTGCGCAGACGGCCTTTTATTTATATAGGAGCAGCGCAAAAGGGCCGCAACAGAGATTTCGAAAATAAAAATGAAAGCCTTTCGGCCCACACCCGCCGGACCGCGGGAAGAAAACGCCCGGGAACCGCATCCGGAGGCCAAAATGCCGGTTTCAAATTGTAAGCAAACACGAGCCGTCACGCACAGTTGCGAACTTCAGGAAAGAATATGCTTCCGGACTGTTACAATATTAAATTTTTTTAGGAAATTATTTGTTCAACTGATTCAATATTCATATCTTTGCCATAGTCAGACAGAAAGCATCCGGCATAACAGGGAGACCCGGCCTGCACGCGGATGCACTGTCGCAGAAAACGAACAAACACGGAAAACCGGCTATGAACGCCCTGAATCATTCGAATATTCACGTCATTACCCTGCTGCTCGTCGTCCTTCGGAGATAACGGGAGAAAGGTGGCGTGCATAGTTGATTGAAAATAAAGCCTTTCTCCCACCGGGGAAAGGTTTTTTTGTTACAGGACCGGACCCGGCAGGAGACTGAAACGAAAACGGAAAGATGAAACACACACTCAAAAGCGCCGTCACCACGACGGGCCGCCGGATGGCGGGAGCCAGAAGCCTCTGGCGCGCCAACGGCATGCGCGAGGAACAGTTCGGCCGGCCGGTCATCGGCATCGCCAATTCGTTCACCCAACTCGTGCCGGGGCACGTACACCTGCACGAAATCGGACAATATGTCAAACAGCGCATCGAAGCCCTCGGGTGCTTCGCCGCGGAGTTCAACACCATCGCCGTCGACGACGGCATCGCCATGGGCCACGACGGCATGCTCTACTCGCTGCCTTCGCGCGAGATCATCGCCGACAGCGTCGAGTACATGGCCTCCGCCCACAAGATCGACGCGCTGGTCTGCATCTCGAACTGCGACAAGATCACCCCCGGCATGCTGATGGCCGCCATGCGGCTCAACATCCCGACGGTCTTCGTCTCGGGCGGGCCGATGGAGGCCGGAAAATTTCAGGGCCGCGGCGTCGACCTGATCGACGCCATGGTGATGGGGGCCGACGAGACGTGCAGCGACGCGCAGATCGCCGAGATCGAGCGCTGCGCCTGCCCCGGCTGCGGATCGTGCTCGGGCATGTTCACGGCCAACTCGATGAACTGTCTGACCGAGGCGCTGGGTCTCTCGCTGCCGGGCAACGGCACGATCGTCGCCACCCACGTCAATCGCCGCCGGCTGTTCGAGGACGCTGCGGCGCTCATCGTCCGCAATGCCGAACGTTACTACTTCGAGGGCGACGAGCGGGTGCTTCCGCGTTCGATCGCCACGAAGGCCGCCTTCGAAAACGCCATGTCGTTAGACATCGCCATGGGCGGCTCGACCAACACGGTCCTGCACCTGCTGGCCGTGGCCCACGAGGCCGGCGTCGATTTCACGATGCAGGACATCGACCGCCTTTCGCGCCGGGTCCCGGTGCTCTGCAAGGTCGCCCCCAACTCGCACTACCACATCCAGGACGTCAACCGCGCCGGAGGCATCTTCGCCATTCTGGGCGAGCTTGACCGTGCCGGACTGCTCGACACCTCGGTCCTGCGCGTCGACGGGCGCACGCTGGGCGAAGCGATCCCGGCCTGCGACATTCTCAACCCGGCAGCCGCCGACGCCGCGCGACGCCGCGCGCTCAGCGCCCCGGCAGGCCATTACAGCCGCGAGCTGGGCGCACAGCACTCCTACTACGAAGAACCCGATACCGATCGCACGGCGGGCTGCATCCGCGACGTGAAGCACGCCTATTTCCGCGACGGCGGACTGGCCGTGCTGACGGGCAACATCGCCCGGCAGGGCTGCGTCGTCAAAACCGCCGGCGTGGACGAAAAACTGTTCGTCTTCCGCGGCCCGGCGCGCGTTTACGAATCGCAGGAGCAGGCCATGAACGGCATTCTCGCCGACGAGGTGCAGCCGGGCGAAGTGGTCGTCATCCGCTACGAAGGCCCCAAGGGCGGCCCGGGCATGCAGGAGATGCTCTACCCCACGTCGTACCTCAAGTCGAAACACCTCGACAAGGCCTGCGCGCTGATCACCGACGGGCGTTTCTCGGGCGGAACCTCGGGGCTTTCGATCGGCCACGTCTCGCCGGAAGCCGCCTCGGGCGGGGAGATCGCCGTCGTCCGCACGGGCGATGAGATCGAGATCGACATCCCCGGCCGCTCGATCCGCCTCGCGGTAGACGATGCGGAGATCGCCGCCCGCATGGCCGCACAGGAACGCTTCCGCCCCGCCGGCCGCGACCGCCGCGTTCCGGCGTCGCTGCGCGCCTATGCCCGGCTGGTCAGCTCGGCCGACAAAGGCGCCGTACGTATCGTCGACGATAACGAAGAATAAAAAAACGGACCCGCAATGAATACCTCTCAAACACTCCGTCCCGAAGAGCGACGCACGGCCTCCGACCCCTCGATGACGGGATCGAAGGCCCTGATCGAATCGTTTCTCCAAGAGGGCGTCGAAACCGTTTTCGGCTATCCCGGAGGCGCGATCATCCCCGTCTACGACGCGCTTTACGACTACCGCGACCGCCTGCGCCACATCCTCGTACGTCACGAGCAGGGCGCCGTGCACGCCGCACAGGGCTATGCCCGCGTCAGCGGCCGCGTCGGGGTCTGTCTGGTGACCTCGGGTCCCGGCGCCACGAACACCGTGACGGGGCTGGCCGACGCGCTGATGGACTCCACGCCGCTGGTGCTCGTCACCGGACAGGTCGGCTCCGCGCTGCTGGGCACCGACGCCTTTCAGGAGACCAATTTCGTCGGCATCACGCAGGCCGTCACCAAGTGGAACTGCCAGGTCAAGCGCACCGAGGACATTCCCGCGGCCATCGCCAAGGCCTTCTACATCGCCCGCTCGGGCCGTCCGGGTCCCGTCGTGGTCGACATCACCAAGGACGCACAATGCGGAACAGCTCCGTTCCGCTACGAAAAAATCACCTCGATCCGCAGTTACCTCCCCGCGCCCGCACCCGACGCGGAACGCATCGCCGAAGCCGCACGGCTGATCGACCAGGCCCGCCGTCCGCTGGTCATGGTGGGTCAGGGCGTCATCCTGGGCAACGCCGAAGCCGAGCTGCGGGCGCTGCTCGACAAGAGCGGCATGCCCGCCGCCTCGACCCTGCTGGGTCTCTCGGCCCTGCCGACCGACCATCCGCAAAACGTGGGCATGCTGGGCATGCACGGCAACTACGGTCCCAACATCAAGAACCAGGAGTGCGACCTGCTCGTGGCCGTGGGCATGCGTTTCGACGACCGCGTGACGGGGAATCCCGCGCATTTCGGCGCCAACGCCAAGGTGATCCACCTGGAGATCGACCCCGCGGAGATCGGCAAGATCATCCCGGCCGACGTGGCGGTCGTGGGCGATGTGAAACGCTCCCTGCCGCTCATCACCGAGCGTATCCGCAAACGCGACCACAGCCAATGGATCGCCGGATTCCGCGCCTGCGACCAGATCGAATACGAAGCCGTCATCCGCAAGGCCGTGCATCCCGCCGAGGGGCGTATCCGCATGGGCGAGGCGGTCGCCGCCGTGGCCCGGGCTTACCGCAACGACGCAGTGCTGGTGACCGACGTAGGCCAGCAGCAGATGAACGCCGCACGCTATTTCGGATTCCGCCGCACGCGCAGCGTGGTCACCTCGGGCGGTCTCGGCACGATGGGATTCGGACTTCCGGCGGCCATCGGGGCCAAGCTGGGCGCCCCCGACCGCGAAGTCGTCCTTTTCGCCGGCGACGGCGGCCTGCAAATGACCATTCAGGAGCTGGGCACGATCTTCCAGTCGAAGATCCCCGTGAAAATCGTCCTGCTGAACAACTCGTTCCTCGGCATGGTGCGCCAATGGCAGGAGCTGTTCTACGACCGCCGCTACTCCTTTACGGAGATGGTCAACCCCGATTTCGGGCTGATCGCCCGCGGCAACGGCCTTTCGTACCGCTGCGTCGAACGGCGCGAGGAACTCGACGAGGCCATCGCCGCCATGAAAGCCTCCGAAGGCGCCTTCCTGCTGGAGGTGCGCGTCGAGGGCGAAGAGAACATTTTCCCGATGGTCCCGGCGGGCGCCCCGGTATCGGAAATCCGGTTCGAATAAAACGAAACAGCGTATGGAACAGGAATACATCATCACCGTGTTTTCGGAGAACAAGGTGGGCCTGCTGAGCCAGATCACCACCGTCTTCACCTGCCGCGACGTGAACATCGAGAGCCTCACGACCTCGGAATCGGCGTTGCAGGGCATCCACAAATTCACCATCGCGGTCCGCACCACACCCGACCAGGTCGACAAACTCGTGCGGCAGGTCGAGAAGAAGATCGACGTGCTGAAGACCTTCGTCTACACCCCCGACGAGGTCGTGCAGCAGGAGATCGCCCTCTACAAGGTGACCCGCAGCCGGGGCGTCGAACAACTCGTCAGGGAACACAACGTCCGCATTCTGGAGATCGACGAGGACTACATCGTCGTCGAGAAAACCGGGCACAAGGCCGACACGCAGGCGTTGTTCCGCCTGCTGCAACCCTACGGCGTACAGCAGTTCGTGCGCAGCGGCACGGTGGCCATCATCAAGTCGCGGCGCGAGCTGCTGAACGAGTACCTTGAAGAAATCGACCGTTTAAGGGCCGAATCCGATGAAGAAGGGAGCAAAAGCGAAAAATAACTTTCAGAACATATAACAAACTAAAAATCACGAAAACCATGGCAAAGATCAATTTCGGCGGCGTCGAAGAGAACGTCGTAACCCGCGAGGAATTTCCTCTGGAAAAAGCGCTCGAAACACTCAAGGACGAGACCATCGCCGTCATCGGCTACGGCGTGCAAGGCCCCGGACAGTCGCTCAACCTGCGCGACAACGGATTCAGGGTCATCGTGGGCCAGCGCGAAGGCTCCGCGAGCTGGGACAAGGCCGTAGCCGACGGCTGGGTGCCGGGCCAGACGCTTTTCGGCATCGAGGAGGCCGCCGAGCGCGCCACGATCATCCAGTACCTGCTCTCCGACGCCGGGCAGATCGCCGTATGGCCTTCAATCAAAAAGCACCTCACGCCGGGCAAGGCCCTCTATTTCTCCCACGGCTTCGGCATCACCTACAAGGAGCGCACGGGCATCGTGCCCCCGGCCGACGTGGACGTGATCCTGATCGCCCCGAAAGGCTCGGGAACCTCGCTGCGGCGCATGTTCCTCCAGGGCCGCGGACTCAATTCGAGCTATGCGGTGTTCCAGGACGCCACGGGCCGCGCCTTCGAACGCGTCGTGGCGCTGGGCATCGGCGTGGGTTCGGGCTACCTGTTCGAAACCGACTTCAAGCGCGAGGTCTACTCCGACCTCACGGGCGAGCGCGGCACGCTAATGGGCGCCATCCAGGGCATCTTCGCCGCCCAGTACGACACGCTGCGCGCCAACGGCCACACCCCCTCGGAGGCCTTCAACGAAACGGTCGAGGAGCTGACCCAGTCGCTCATGCCGCTGGTCTCGGAGAACGGCATGGACTGGATGTACGCCAACTGTTCGACCACGGCCCAGCGCGGCGCGCTGGACTGGTGGAAGAAGTTCCGCGACGCCACGAAACCCGTCTTCGAAGAGCTGTACAGGGAGGTGGCCGCCGGCAACGAGGCCCAGCGTTCGATCGACCTGAACAGCAAACCCGACTACCGCGAGAAGCTCAACGAGGAGCTGCGCGAGATGCGCGAAAGCGAGATGTGGCAGACCGGCGCCGTCGTGCGCAAGCTGCGTCCCGAAAACAACTGACACAAGGCAAGGTCCTGAAAAAGGCCGGCGGCAGCAGTCGCCGGCCTTTTTCGCGCAATTCGGTTTTGCACCCGTTCAATTTTTATGTATCTTTGCCTGCCGGAACACCGGCAATCCAAACAAAACTACTCAATATGTACAGCCATGACAACCGGGTGGTCATCACCCTCGACGCCGGCGGCACGAACCTCGTTTTCGGCGCCATGCAGGCCAACAAATTCATTGTGGAGCCGATCACCCTCCCGTCGCATGCCGAGAACCTCGACAAATGCCTCGCGACGATGGTCGAAGGGTTCCAGGCCGTCATCGACCGTCTGTCCGAAAAACCCGTAGCCATCAGTTTCGCATTCCCCGGCCCGGCCGACTATCCGAACGGCATCATCGGCGGTTATCTGCCCAACTTCCCGTCGTTCCGCGAAGGCGTGGCGCTGGGTCCGTTCCTCGAAGCGAAATTCGGCATCCCGGTATACATCAACAACGACGGCGACCTGTTCGCCTACGGCGAGGCGCTGGGAGGCGCCCTGCCCGAGGTCAACGCCCGGCTCGAAGCGCTGGGAAGCCCGAAGAAATACAAAAACCTCGTCGGCTACACCTTCGGCACGGGACTCGGCGTGGGCCTTGTGATCGACAACCGGCTGAACCGCGGCGACAACTCATGCGTCGAGACGTTCTGCCTGCGTCACAAGAAAATGCCCGAAATCATCGTCGAGGACGGGGCGTCGATCCGTGCCGTGAAACGCGTCTACGGCGAAGCTTCGGGCGACGTGAACCACACCTTCGAACCGAAAGATATCTGCGAAATCGCCGAGGGTAAACGCCCGGGAGATGTCGAGGCCGCGAAGAAGGCTTTTGCCGAAATGGGCGAGATCGCCGGCGACGCCATGGCTACGGCCGTGACGCTGGTGGACGGCCTGATCGTCATCGGCGGCGGCATCACGGCGGCCCGCAAATGGATCATGCCCAGCCTGCTGAACGAGCTGCGTTCGAAGATGCACCAGCTCAACGGCAACGAGTTGAACCGCGTGCAGATGAAGGTTTACGATCTGGACGACGAGACGGAGTTCCGCGAATTCGCCAAGGGCGCGCAGCGGCCCCTGAAAGTCTACGGCACGGACCGCTACGTGGCCTACGACCCGCAGAAACGCATCGGCGTGACCATTTCGAAACTCGGCGCGAGCCAGGCCATTTCGGTCGGAGCATACGCTTTCGCCTTGAGCCAGCTCGACACGGAAAACGCATAAAATAGATCGACCATGTATAAATTTCAACCGATTCTGAAATCCCTGATCTGGGGCGGCGAAAAGATCGCCCCTTACAAGGGAATCGCCACCGACCAGCGCAACATCGGCGAAAGCTGGGAGCTTTCGGGCGTCAAGGACAACGAGTCCGTCGTCGCCGAAGGCCCCGAAGCCGGGACATCGCTCCCGGAACTGATCGCCCGTCACGGCGCGGCGCTGTTGGGCAAAGCCAACTACGGGCGTTTCGGCGAGGAGTTCCCGCTGCTGATCAAGTTCATCGACGCCCGGCAGGACCTCTCGATCCAGGTGCACCCGAACGATGAGCTGGCATGGGAACGCCACAAATCCAAGGGCAAGACCGAAATGTGGTACGTGGTGTCGGCGGATAAGGACGCGCACCTGCGTTCGGGCTTCTCGAAGCAGGTAACGCCGGCCGAGTACGAGGCCAGCGTCGGAGACAACACCATCACGGACATCCTGGCCGACTACAAGATCGCACCGGGCGACGTATTTTTCCTGCCCGCGGGACGTGTGCACTCGATCGGCGCGGGGTCGTTCATCGCCGAAATCCAGCAGACCTCGAACATCACCTACCGCATCTACGATTTCAACCGCCGCGATGCCAACGGCAACACCCGCGAACTGCACACCGAACTGGCGAAGGGCGCCATCGACTACACCGTGCTGCCCGATTACCGGACGCATTACGAGCCGGCGCAGGACACGCGCGTGGAGCTGGTGTCGTGCCCTTATTTCACCACGTCGCTCTACGATCTGACCCGCCCCGAGACGCTCGACCTCGCGTCGCTCGACTCGTTCGTCGTGGCGATCTGCATCGAGGGCCGCGGTACGCTCACCGACGACAGCGGCGCAGCGGTTCCGGTGCACCAGGGCGAAACGGTCCTGCTTCCGGCTTCGGCCCGTTCGCTCGCCTTCACGCCCGACGGCGGCATGAAGATTCTGACAAGCTGGATCGGCTGATCCGCCTCTTCGGCTCAACGAAAAAACTCCGGCCTGCGAAAATGCAGGCCGGAGTTTTTCGTTACGGCAAGCCGGAATTACTCCGCCTTGAACCACGCCTTCGTGTCGTAGGTCGCTCCCGCACCCGTCTTCACCACCGAAGCGTCGACCGGGAAATACCCCTTCGCCGCATCCATCGAAGAGAACGGAGCTTCCACGCCGTCGCCCATCTGGTTGTTTGCAGGCGTGTAGCTTCCGGTATGCTTCGCCGACCAGAAATTCGTATCGCTGACCGGCGCGGTGTAGAGGTAATTATAGGTTACCTCCGCCTTGTCAGCCGTAAATCCGGCCGTGTCATACACACCCGTCAGATAATTTTTCGCGGTAACACCGGTATAATACCCGACATTCTTGGTCACGGTCAGCCCTGCGAGGACATAAGCCCGGATCATAATGTTCGGCTGGTAAATGTTATAAATCGTATTGTTCGTCACCTCGACCTGAAGCCGGGTCGTCTGGAATGCCTGCGACCTGTCCCCGCAGTTGATCAGGTAGTTCTGCAAAGGCGTTTCGGCATAAAATACGTTGTTATCCAGACGAATCAACTGCTGCGTATGCGCGTCCTTCGCCTTGGTCGAATAGAACGGCTTGTTGGCGACGGTCATCTTCACGATCGAATTCCCGAAATAGACACTCTTGAAATTCTGCGTATTGTGCGAATCGTAAACCACATTGTAGGCGGCATCCACGGTACAATCCTCGACATGCAGCGTCGGATCATAGGTGGCATTGGTCGTCGTAAAGAGGTTGTAATTGCCCGAGGCTGCGATATGCAGGTTCTTGAAAGCCGCATTGTACTTGCAACGCAGTTCCGGCCCGGAGATCGTCGCCTGCGCACGTTCGGGATAACGGCCGATCAGCACGATGTCGCCCATATTGATCGACGCGCCCGAAATCGTGAACGACAGATCGGCAGCATCGGAGTTGTCGACGAAAATCAAACCTCCGGCCGTAATGATCGCAGCGGTCAGTTCGGACGGCTTGAGCAGCTGCGCTTCCGGATAGACCGTCTTATTGATCGTCAGGTCGCCCAGCGCGATGTCTTTCCCGTCCTGATAATCCTGGTAGTAGTCCGTCTCGGCGGTAACGGGAGCCTCCGCCGTCGTGTTCCCGACGCTTGCCACCTCGCTCGTCAGATCGCCGGCATAGGCGACCACGTAGATCGTATAGGCCGTATTGGCTTCGAGATTCCCGACCGTCACGCCCGTACCCGCACCGGCCGTGCCTTCGGCAAGGACCCTGGCGGCGTCGGGAGCCGCTTCCGTCGATTTGAGGCAGAGGTATTTCCAGCCGTCGGCATTGGCCGAGGGCGCAACGTCGAAGGTCAGCGCCGACTGCGTGGGTTCGACCGTCGCGGAGTTGGTCACCGCAACCGTCGGAGCGGCGGGAGCCGTTCCGGTGCTCTCGACCTGGATTTTGGCCACCGTCGAAAGCCCGCCGGCCGCAAAGGCCTCGATCGCCACGTCCTTCGACGTGTCGGCCGTGGCGCGGGTCACGGCTGCGGGGGCCGTCACGATCAGTTCGGCCCTCTCATCCACGGCATCGGTCAGGCGTGTCGACCAGCCCTCGGGAGCCGACAGTTTCACCTGCTCGACACCTCGGATCTCCACCACGAAACGTTTGGTGGCCCCGGCGTCGAACGTCTGCACACCCTCGGTCGGCGTGACGATCCGGCAGAAGAAATCGCTCACGATCGGAATGCGCAGTTCCTCGCCGCCGAGCAGCCTGATATAGAGGTCGCCGCCGTCGACCTTCACCTCCTCGAAGAACTTGTCGGTCACCGTACCCGAGCCGATGGCCTTGACGGGCTGGCCCTTGGTGTCCTTCACATTTTCGAAGGAGGTGCCGCCGTCGTAGCTCACCTGCCAGTAGCCGGTGGCCTCGTCGATGCGGAACCGGGGCGTCGTACCGTCCTCGGCCACGGCCTTCACGCCGAGCGAGGTGAACGTGGCTCCGTTGTCGGTCGACACCTGCCACTCGCCCTTGTCGTTGATCGAGACGATCGGAATCACGGCCACGGCCTCGCTGCCCTGCACCAGTTCGATGGTCTCGCCGTTGGTCAGCGTGACGACGTATTTGCCATCGGAGGTCTCGACCTTGGAGATCGTGGCGCCGCCGTAGAGTTTCTGCAACGCCTCGATGTTGCCGTTCAGCGCGTCGACCTGCGTTTCGAGCGCCTGCACGCGGCTCTTCAGGTCGTCGATCGCATCCCACAGGTCATCGTTGTTGTCGCACGACTGGAAAACCGCAGCCAGCGCGACGAAGATCAGGATCAGATACTTTTTCATAATATGTTTGGTTTTTTATTCTATTTCAATGAATTGAGCCATGCGGGGACATACCCTAACCGCTGGCGCAGCTGCGCTTCGTAGAGCGACAGCGGCTCGACGGCCGCGCCGTTGCTTTCGAGGTATTTCACCTGTTCGGCGCTCTCGTCGAAGGTGACCGCCGCGCCGTGGAATCCGACGATGATCGGCGGCATGGTCTTCCACCACTTGTCCGAGGAGAGCCACCACTTGAACGGTTCGGCCCCGAAATCGTGCGCCGCACGCGTGGCGTTCAGATTCCAGATCGTCAGGTCGCCCAGGTGGTTGGGCACGTTGGTTTCGTCGCCGCCGAAACGCCATTGCACGAATCCGCCCGTGCAGCGGTCGACGAGCGTGGCGCGCGGCTGCCTGGAATGCGACTCGAAGAAGGCGTCGTCACCCCACGTGTTGTTCCACAGCACGGCCCCCAGCGAGGTGTTCGACACACCCGAGGCGTGGTACTGTCCGGCGTTTTCGAAATACCCCGTGCTCGTATAGGGCGGCGAGACAGCCTGCCCGCGGCTGCGGTCGCAGACCTTGCCGATGAAGATGCGCGACGAGGACTGCGAGCGCACGCCCGAGTGGCCGCGGTTGCCGCTGATCTCGATGTCGTAGGCCGAGCAGTTGGCGCTCGACACGATCGACAACGCCTCGCTGACGCCCCTGAAATCGACGCGGCGAATCCACGAATCGGTCAGACGCATCATGTTGAGCGGCTTGTAGGCCCCGTCGTCCTCCCACGAAGCGTGGTGGCCGAAGTTCTCCTTCGAGCGGCCCTCGAACGTGAGGTCCTCGACACCGACATGTTCATAATGGGGGTATTTGCGGATTTTCCAGCCCCATTTGGCCTCCACGGCGTACATGATCGGTTCGGCGAAGGTCACGCGGTTGCCGCTTACGGAAGCCACCTGGTGATAGTCCTCGACCGTAATGGTCTGAATATCGGTCATGTTTCCCTCGACCCGGTGCGGCGCCAGCTCCTGCGCCACCAGCGTCGGGTCGTTGTTCGAAAGCGAAAGGCACACCCAGTCGCCCTTCCCGATGCCGGCCGCCGAAGCCACCTCCACCGAGAACGTGCCGCGTGCGGCGTCGCCCGTCACCGTCGTGAGGTCCGAAAGTCCCGAATTGTGCTTGATATTGATCATCATGGGCGACGACCACATCTGCTCCGAGTTGTTCGGCAGGTTGGGCGTGTCCATGACGAGCGTCGTCTTGCCGCGGCCCGCGCCCTTGAGCACGAAATACCCACCGCGAATGAAAATCTCCTCGCTGCGGTTGTTCCCCTTCGAGTCGGTGTATTTCTGGTTGGCGGAGGTTGGGTCCACCACGTTGTCGTCGTCGTTGTGGAGGACGAAACGCCCCTCGGGGAAATAGATCACCGCCCGGGCATTGGCATTCGCGAGGTTCGCCCCCGCATCGCTCCGCCCGGAGAGTTTCAGCTCCTTGAGCAGCGCTGCCAACGCCCCGCGCGAGGACCTGACGCCCGTGGGATCGGCGCCGTAGTCGACGACGTTGTAAACCTTGTAGCCCAGTCCCCAGACATCGGCCGGAGCCTCCTCGCCGTGCTTGTAACCGGCATACGAATAATCGAGCAGGACGTTATCCGCAGTTCCGGCCTTAAAATTCCGCCATGCCAGAGCGGCGTTGACATCCACCTGCTCGTCGAGCAGCGTCACATTCAGCGTGACGAGTTTCCGGTATTTCCTGTCCGAATAGACCGTCACCGAGACCGCCGCCTGCTGCGAAGCGGCGTCGAACGTCGCGGGAGCCTTGACCGTCAGCGTCGTCTCGCCAAGCACGGCCGTCCAGCCCGCAGGAGCGTCGATCACCGCCTCGGCGACGTTGTTCTGCACGACCTCGAAAGCCCGGGTCTCCCCGAGGCGGAAAGTCTCGTTGTCGGAAGCCGTCACCGTCAGTCCGAAATCGTCGAAGACGGGAAGCGTGAGTTTTTCGCCGTCGAGCAGTTCGACCGCCAAAAGTCCGGTCGTCGCGTCGTAAGTCACCGACTTGAAAGCCGAACTGTAACTGACGACGACTTTATCCCCCAAGGCATTGACCGGCTGTCCGTTTTGCAAAAGCGGCGCGTAGGTCACCCCGCCGTCGAGGCTCACGAGCCACTCCCCGTCGGCCGAAACCTTCAGCTGCGGGGTGACGCCCTCGGCGCCGGGCTTATGGTCGCCGCCCGAAACGGGCCATGCCGAAACGTACTCTCCGCCGACCTTCAGCCGCTCGGAAGTGGCTCCGCCGTCGAGGCTCACGGTCCAGTAGCCCTCGGCGTCGATGCCCATGACGGGAACCAGCGCCTCGATCTTCTCACCGAGGATGACGGGCAGCCGGGTTCCGTCGCTCAACTCGATCTCGTACCCCTTTGCGTTGGGTTCGATCCCGACGATGATCGTCGACTCGTCCATCAACTTGTGGAGCGCCACGATGGAGGTGTTCACGCTGCCGATCTTCGCCTCCAACGCAATCACCCGGTCGCGCAGGCTCCCGATCTCGTCGCGGATGCCGTCGGTGTTCTCACACGATTGCAGCACAAAGGCCGAGGCCGCTGCAATCCACAAAAACAATTTATTCATATCCGATTGATTGTTAGTTATTCGTATCATAGGGAACCACGTCGGACAAGACGCCCTCGCGGAACCACACGTCGTCGTTGTCGCGCAGCAACACGGCCAGTTCGCGGCACAGCGCGGCGAACAGCGCAGGATGCTCCTCCGGCGCGAGGTTGTGCAGCTGGTAGGGATCGGCCGCATCGTCGAACATCAGCACGCGTTCGAGCGTCCCGTCGCGGCCGATGCGCAGCTCCATCGTATGCGTTGCGGTCTTCACGCCGCGCGCCTGGGCGAAGAAGCCGCGGACCAGGCCGTCGGCATCGCGCCCGCCGTCGAGGTTGCGCATGTAAAGGGCAGCACGCGGACGTTCGGGCTGCACGGCGTCCTGCCGCAGCACGGCCGAGTAGTCGCGCCCCTCGACACTCGCGGGAACCCGCTCCCCGAGGCCCGCCAGCCCCAGCAGCGTCGGCATGATGTCGGGCGTCGAGAGCAGCAGATCGTCCACACGGTGCGGCACCCGCCCCGGATAGCGCACCAGAAAGGGAATGTTCAGCGACTCGCGCCAGATCGAGTTCTTGGGGTCGTCGGTCGAATGGCTGGTCATCGTCTCGCCGTGGTCCGAAGCGAAGACCACGATCGTGTTCTCCGTAAGCCCCGCCCTGTCCAGCGCAGCGAGCAGGCGGCCGAACTCGCGGTCGATACCGCTCACGTTGGCGAAATAGTAACGCACGGCGGCGGCCTTGGCCATCGTCGTGTCGGCGTTGTCGCGCACGAGCAGTTCGGTCAGCGACTTGTCCTTGTAACGTTCATATCCCTCCAGGTCGCAGTCGTCGGTCGAAGCGTAGGGCGAATGCGGCGGATTCATGCCGATCATCATCAGGAACGGTTTTTCGGGATCGCGCACGCCGCCCTTGTTTTCGATATATTCGATGGCTTTCGAAACTTCGTGCCGCGGCGACCACTCGTCGACATCGTGACGGTTGCCGTCGGTATCCCAGTAATGGGGATGCTTGTGCACGTCGTAGGTGCCGTAGGAGTACCAGTAGTTGAACCCGTGGCGGCGTTCGGGCGGCGTGTAGGCGTCCCACTCGGGAACGGCGTCGCTGACGTAGGTTCCCGGACGCTGGGGGTTGTTCTTCGTCGGGAAGTCGGCGTGCAGCTTGCCGATGTAGGCGCAGTCGTAGCCCGCCGCCGAGAAGACGTCGCCGATACACTCGGCGTCCTCGCGCAGCGAACTTTCGGGACGCTCCGACATACAGTTCAGCACCACGCCGTTCCGCTCGGGATACATGCCCGAAAGCAACATGCCCCGGTGGGGGCTGCTCACGGGGAAATTGCTCACCGCCTCGGTCAGCACCGTGGCTTCGCGGGCGAAGCGGTCGAGGTTGGGCGTTGCGACCGGATCGCCCTTCCACCCCACCTCGGCGGCGAACTCCGGATCGCTCCAGAACCCCAGCGAGGAGTTGCGATACTGGTCCGGAAATACGTAGATCACGTTGGGGCGCCCGGCCTCCGACTGCCCGCAGGCCGTCAGGGCGAGGCCCGCAAACGGAATTGCAATTCTAATTTTCAACATCGTGTCTTATTTCATTTCAATCAGGTTCACTTCGCTCGTCGCACCTTCGCGGCTCGTGAAGATCAAAGCGGTGTTTTCGCCCGCGGGTTCGATCCGGCACTCCGGCCTATCGTCTGCGGACTGCCAGCGGCCGCGGATCACGACCTCCAGCTGCGACTCTCCCGAGGGATTGTCGATCCACTTGCGGGAGTAGACGCTCCGCTCGGCGCGCCTGCCGTCGGCATCGAACACCTCGTCGCTCGGCCCCTCGTAGAAACGCAGGTCGGGGTCCGCAGCGCTCACCGTCAGCCCTTCGCCATCCCCGCCGATTATCACCAGCGAAGGCAGCGAAACGCTTTCCAGCAACCCCTCGCCCACCTTACCGGCCGCAAAAAGGGCATAGCCCGTAATGCCCGACGGCCTGTCGCGCAGGATATGCGCCGAGGCGTCGCGGCGCAGCACCTCGTAGGGAAGTTCCCGCGCGTAGCGGGCCGCCTCTTCGTCCGAAGCGTGCACGGCCAGCATGTATTCGTACCCGCCGCCGCTGACGGAGCCGCTGCCGTGATCTATCCACGCCGTTGCGAAATTGTTCTGCGTCGGGGCGTCGGTCTCCTCGTCGAGCGAACGCTGAAGTGATTTCGAAACGACTACCCTACCTTTCGGCACGAAGTAAGCGTTGCGCAGGTTGTCGCGCAGGACGGCGCCGCCCGCAAGTTCGGCCCGGTAGGGGAACTGCGTCACCGCCTCGCCGTTCACGACGAGCGGATCGGCCGCGTCCGCCAGAAAATTCTGGAACAGCGTCGTATGCACACCGCCCTCGGCCTTGTTTTCGATGTCGGAACCCATACAGACGATGCGGTTGTCGAAGAAAAACCACGACTTGCGCGCCCGCAGCGAACCGTTGTATTTGTCGTGCTCGTGGAGTTCCATCGCGAACACCCCGTCGCGGCCCCTGTGGCTGACGCCTCCGGCGAAGGCCTCGTCGGAGAGGAGCATCTCCTCGTAGCCCGACGCGGTGTCGACGTTCCGGATGTCGGCCTTCATCCGCTCCATCGGGATTTCGAGCGCCGTCGTCCCGGGAATGTGCCGCCAGTCCCAGCCCTCCTGCCGGAACCCGCTGCCGAAGGCGCTCACGGGATCGCCGTCTGCAAGCAGCTGCATGCTGCCGTGCGTCAGGTAGCGGCCGTAGTGGTTGGCTCCCTGGTAAATCTCCGCCGACCAGAGATAGCGGCTGTGGCCCGCGACGGTCACCAGCCAGTCGGCGCGCCGGTGCGACACCGAGGCATTGTAGCCGTAGACGCGGTTCCCCGCAGGCGAAGGTTCGGGAGCGAAGCCCTTTTCGGCGAACAGCCGCGTATAAGCGTCTTTTCCTTGGGCCACACGCAGGTAGGCGGCGGCCAGCTCCGGGTCGATCTCCCCGCGGCCGTCGGGCGTACCCGCGACGGCCAGCCGGGCATAATGCCACGGGACCAGTTCTCCGCGGCCGTCGGGATGACGGCCCGAAAGGGCCAGCGGAAACGACCGCAGGTTGCAGTAGAAGCGCATTTCGAGCAGCGCGCGTTTCAGAACGGCATGGCTTTCGGCGCTCACCGCGAACTGCGTCTTCGACAACA
>ERZ827512.1104-NODE-1104-length-29021-cov-6.290340_pt1 | contig 29021 bp, 27 predicted proteins | sample MGYA00519916_ERZ827512 | MGnify/ENA primary metagenome ERZ827512 (study PRJEB31778, sample SAMEA3449335) | human gut metagenome | biome: human gut; feature: human-associated habitat; material: faeces | place: United Kingdom | collected 2010/2012 ... | reverse complement strand
ATCTTTAGTTAGAGGAACTAAGTTTAGACTAGCTAATTTTTCTATTGTTTCACCTCCAAAATCATCATAACATATAAAATAATCTAGGTAAAACTTGAAAAAAATTTAATTTGGACTTAAATCTTATTATAAAATTTGAATTTAAACTCTTCTTATTTTTGGATATATATTTTTAGATGGATAATAGCAAATATTTTTTTCTTTTGTGAAAAATTTTTATTAGAATATTTAAAATTGTCTAAGATAAAAAATTAAAGATATTTTATGTTTACACTTTTTTGGTAACTTTAAAACCTAATAATTACTAGTTAGTATATATGTATTCATAAAAGAAGATATTTTATTTAGATAATCTAAGTTATAGTGTAATAATTATTTAAATTTGAAAAATCATTTGTTATAATATATCTAGTGTTGTGAGGTGATTTATTTATGAGTAGGATAAAAGTTATGGATGATTTACTTGCTAATAAAATAGCAGCTGGGGAAGTTGTAGAAAGGTGTGTTTCAATTGTAAAAGAATTAGTAGAAAATAGTATTGATGCTAAAGCTAGTGAAATAAAAATTTATTTAAAAGAGGCTGGTATAAGAGAAATTAAGATTATGGATGATGGTATTGGAATGGATAGTGATGATGCTATGTTAGCCTTCGAACGACATGCTACTAGCAAACTTTATAATTCTGATGATTTATTTCAAATACATTCATTAGGATTTAGAGGTGAGGCACTTCCTTCCATTTCCAGCGTTTCAGAAGTAGTTTTAAAGACTTGTCAAAATAATATTGGAACATTAATTCATATTAAAGGAGGAAAAGTATTAGAAAATACAAAATGTGAGGCTAGGAGTGGTACTTCAATTACAGTGTCTAATCTTTTCTATAATACTCCAGCTAGGTTAAAACATTTGTCTAGTATCTATTCAGAATTAGCACATGTAACGGACTATATTAACAAAATGGCACTTTCTTATCCTAATGTTAAATTTAGATTATATAATGATGATAAAGAAATTCTGATAACTGATGGTAGTGGTAATTTACTTAAGGTAATTAATGCTATATATGGTATAGATATTACTAAGAAGATGATTGCTGTTAGTGGTTTTAATGAGGATTATAAGATAGAGGGATATATATCTATGCCAGAAGTTAATAGATCTTCTAGAAATTATATGACAACAATAGTAAATGGTAGAGTAGTTAGAAATAGTTATTTGAATAAAACTATTAACGAAGCTTATTCTAGTTTTAAGGAAGATAGTAGGTATCCAATAGTTATTTTAACAATAGAAACTGATCCTAGTTTAATTGATGTTAATATACATCCAGCTAAGTTGGATATTAAATTTAGCAATTTTGATGATTTAAGAACAACTATTTATAATATGATAAGAGATAAAATTAAAGAAAAGTTATTAATTCCTAAAATTGAGAGTAAAGAGGAAAAAAAAGATATTTATTATGAGAATTTATCTCTTGACTTGAACCGAGAGGTTGTAAAAGAAGGTGATAATGAAGATGTCAATTTAGTTTATAAGAATAATTTAGCTGATGTGATTAATTTTAATAGCAGTGAGGATAGTGAATTAGAACAATTAAATACTTATGTAGAAGATGTTAAAGATAAAAAAGATAAATTACCAGAGTTATATCCTATAGGGCTTGCACATGGTACTTATATAATTTGTGAGAATGAATGTGGGCTATATTTAATTGATCAGCATGCAGCTCAAGAGAGAATTAATTATGAAAAATATTCTTATTATTTATCACATCCTAGTGATAATACTATAACTCCTATAGTACCTATAGTAATAGAACTACCTACAAATGAATTTTTAATAATAAAGAAAAATTTAGATATTATAAAGAACTTAAATATTGGAATAGAAGAATTTGGAATGTCTTCTTATAGAATAAATTCACATCCTACATGGTTTCCTAGAAATAATCCTGATAAAACTATTAGAAATATAATGGAACAAGTAATTCATGAACAAAATAATTTTTCATTAGCGAAATTTCATGATCATTTAGCTGCTACCATGGCTTGTAAAGCTAGTGTTAAAGGAAATACTAGAATAACTATTTCGGATATGGAGAGTTTGATTAATCAATTAAGAGAATGTAATAATCCATTTAATTGCCCTCACGGTAGACCTACAATTATTGAGTTTACAATTTATGAACTTGAAAAAATGTTTAAAAGAAGTCTTTAGATTATTGTTAAAGATGAGAACTTTTGCTATAATTATTATGTAAATAGGAGGAATATACATATGAATGGTAAAGTGTTAAAAGTTGTAGAATACAACTTAGAATTTGGGAAACAAGCCCGAATGGTAAATGTTTTTGGTGTCTTTAGATATTTGCCAAATAATAATTTATATATAATATATAGAGATGTCTTACAAGACTATAATTATGTTAGTTATGGTAGTTCCCATGTTAAGGGAGATACTGTTTTATCTATGAATTGCAATAAGGAACAAGATGAGGAAATAATTAAAAAATATATCTATAAAGTTACGAATAAAGAAGAACTTAGTGATTTTGAGATAATTAATTTAAGTAAAATAACAGGTGTTGAGATAATATCTTCTAATAATTTAGAAATAAAGCAGAGTGTATTAGAAAATTTGATTAAATTGACTATTCCACAAGAAAAACATAAAGAGAAACCTGATACTATTCAAGAGACATCTAAAAAAAGAAGTCCAGTTAAAATTTTGTTAGTGTTTTTAATATTAATATTATTTTTTGGATGTGGGTTTTATTTTTATAGCTCTCTTAATAATAGCGATACAAAAATAGATAAAAATATTGTTTGTACAATAAATTATCCTCACGATGAAATAGCAAGTGTAACTGTTTTTGAAGAAGAAACATTCTATTTTGGTAATGATGATTTATTACAAAATTTAAAGAAAAATACAAAATATAAGTTTTCTAATGAAGAAGAGTACTTAAATTTTATTAATAAAGGTCTTTATTACAAGTATATGCCTGAGACTAGTGACGATAATGGTGGCTGGTCTAGTGATGATGATAAGTTAGAATTTAAAATGATAGAAAAAACTAGTATAACAGAGAGTTATAGCGGTGCTACTAAGTATGAAGATGTTTTAGCTGAAGCTAAGAGTGATGGCTATACCTGTAGTGAGAATGTAGAAAAGTGATAAAATGAAGAATTTTTATTTAATATATGGAATAGATAGATCAATTATTGATAATGAATTAGATAAATTACTAAAGAAATTAAAGATAGATGATGTTGTTAAATATAGAATTCCAGATACAAAAATAGAAGATATAATTGAAGATGCTAGTATAGTAGGTATGTTTTCATCACAAAAGGTAATAGTAGTAGAGAATGCAACATTTTTTAATGCTAATAAAACGATAGATAATCTTTCTTTATTAGAAGAATATTTAGAACATTATAATAAAGATAATTATATAATTTTTATAGATAATAAAGATAAAATTGATACAAGAAAAAAGATTACTAAAAAAATAAAAGATATAGGTGAGATAATTTCTTGCAACAAGGAAGATAGAGAATATTTCAAAAGTTTTATTAATAATTATTTGCAAGATAGCGGTTATAAGTTAGATAGTATAGATTATTTTCTAGATTATGTTGGTATGGATTTAAATAATATGAAGACAGAATTAGATAAACTATTTATGTATAAGTTAGAAGACAAGGTTATACATAATGAAGATATAAAGAATATTTGTCTTAGAAATTATCAAGATGATATCTTTACTTTAACGGATGCTATAATTGCAAAAGATACTACTAAGGCTTTGGAATTTACGGATATGTTCCTTAATAATGGCTACGAAGAGATGCAACTTATATTTTTATTTGCTAGTCAATTTCGCTTTTTGTTTCAAGTTAAAAGATTAGCTAATAAGAATAAAAATTATAAAGAGATTGCTCAAATATTAGAAGTTAATCCTTATAGGGTTAAGTTTAGTTTAGCTAAAGTAGCTAGATATACTGAAGATATGATTTTAGATGAATTAGAAAAATTAGCTAAAATGGATACTTTGATAAAAAGTGGAAAAATGAATAAGCATTTAGCTTTGGAAATGTATATTTTAGGAAATAGTTTGTAATTTTATAGAAAAAGAAAAAAATGAAAAAGAACAATAATTTAATTATATTATTAATGGGAGTTATAATTTTAATTCTTGGTTGTTTGTGTGTGCTATTTGCAACTAGGATAGTCTCTATAAATAGTTTCAATACTAAGAATTCTATTAGTAATAAAGAAAAAAACAGCTCTGATAGTGAGCAAAACGAAAACATAGTTGAAAAAAATACTACCGCTAATAATGATAATACAAAATATAATTCTGTAGGAGTAGATAATGATACTTTTTCCCAAAAAATTGGAGACTCTAATTTAGGGTTTATTAAGATGATGACAATAGATAATAATGGTACGAGTTTATTTATTGGATTGACTGTTAGTGGTAAGGTTATGGTAGATTATGATAAAGAAATTTCTAATGTAAGTAATGTAAGTGATATTGTAACTTTTAGTGATAGTGATGGACCTGGTGTTGATGATAGCACTACTTTATATGTTTTAGATAGTGATGGTTATTTATACTCTTATACTACTAAAAATTATAATGCTGGTATTTTGAAGGCTGATAAGTTAGAAAAATATAGTAATGTAAAGAAAATATTTACTTATTCTACTAGAAGTAAAAATACGGGAGGCTGTGATAAATTAATTATTGATAGTAATAATGATTATATAGAATTAAAGTCTTTTTGTGCATAATTGCATAATATTATTTAATTCTTTTTTTCTGTAACCCAATAAGGTTGACAGTTGGTAATGATTATGCTATATTAGTACAAGAAAAGCGAAGGAGGTAGAATTTTATGGCAGTAAAGATTAGACTTAAAAGAATGGGTGCAAAAAAAGCACCATTTTATAGAATTATTGTAGCAGATGCTAGAAGTCCTAGAGATGGAAGATTTATTGATACTTTAGGAACATATAATCCTTTAACTAATCCAGCAGAAATTAAAGTTAAAGAAGAAGAAACTTTAAATTGGCTTACTAAAGGAGCACAACCTACTGATACTGTAAAAAATATTTTAAGTAAAGCTGGTATTATGGAAAAATATCATAATATGCGTCAAGGAAAAAAGTAAAATGGATTTAGTTGTATTAACTGAAACTATTATCAAAAAAATTGTAAGTAATAGCGATTCAGTGTCAGTAAAAGAATTTGAATCCACAGATGATAATAATACTGTTCAAATAGAAGTATTAGTGTCTAAAGAAGATTTAGGCAAAGTAATTGGCAAAAATGGACACACTATTAATTCTATAAGGACATTAGTTCAAGCTTCAGCAACCTTAAATGGTGGAAGAAGAGTAAAAATAAATGTTGATTCTTATTAAGACTGGGGTTTATCCTTGTCTTTTTTTTTATCTAAATAATCATAGAAATATTATATATTTTAGTTAATTTAAAGTCTTAAAAATAATATATTAAAAACTTTTAGTGATTATTTCTAACTTTTACTATAAAAATATTTTTGTTTCTTAATAATTAATGTTAGCAATTATCATTGACAATTGCTAAATAGAGTGTTATATTATAAATAGTTAATGAATATTAACAAATGAAGGGATGATAAATATATGGCAAAAAAGCAATTTAAAGCAGAATCAAAAAAATTATTGGATTTAATGATAAATTCAATTTATACTAATAAAGAAATATTCTTAAGAGAATTAATTTCTAATGCAAGTGATGCAATTGATAAATTATATTACCAATCATTAACAAATGATAAAATAAAAATTAATAAAGATGAATTAAAAATCACTATCGAACTAGATAAAAAGAAAAGAAAAATAGTAATTAGTGATAATGGATGTGGTATGACTAAGGATGAATTAGAAAATAACCTTGGAGTTATTGCTAAAAGCGGTTCATTATCATTTAAAGAAGAAAATAAGAGTGAAGATATAGATATTATAGGACAATTTGGAGTTGGATTTTATTCAGCATTTATGGTTGCCAAAAAAATTAAAGTAGAAAGTAAGAGCATAAATTCAAGTGAAGCATATGAGTGGAAGAGTGAAGGTGCCGATGGATATACTATAAAAGAATGCGATAAAAAGACCGTTGGAACTACTATCACACTAAAATTAAAAGATGATACAGATGACGAAAAATATTCTGAATATCTTGATGATTATAAAATTAAGAGCATAGTAAAAAAATATTCTGATTATATTAGATACCCAATTGTTATGGATGTAGAAAAATCAAGATTAAAAGAAGGCTCAAAAGATGAATATGAAAAATATACAGAAACAGAAACTATTAATAGTATGATTCCTATATGGAAGAAAAATAAAAATGAAATAACAGAAGATGAATATAATTCATTTTATACAGATAAATTTTATGACTATGATAAACCAATTAAAACAATTCATACTAAGGTAGAAGGAAATTGCAACTACAATGCACTTTTGTATATTCCAAGCCATTTGCCTTATGATTTCTATACTAAAGAATTTGAAAAAGGACTATTACTTTATTCAAACGGTGTATTAATTATGGATAAATGTGCTGATTTACTACCAGATCATTTTAGTTTTGTAAAAGGATTAGTTGATACAGAAGATTTATCTTTAAATATCTCAAGAGAAATGCTTCAACAAAATACTAAATTAAAACTAATAGCAAAATCAATTGAAAAGAAAATAAAAAAAGAATTAGAAAATATGCTAAAAAATGATCGAGAAACATACGATAATTTCTTCAAAACATTTGGTATGCAGTTAAAATTTGGAATTTATTCTGAATATGGACTTCATAAAGATGAATTGAAAGATTTAATTATGTTCTATTCATCTACTGAAAAAAAATTAGTAACTTTAGAAGAATATACTTCAAGAATGAAAGAGGGCCAAGAGAACATTTATTATGCTTGTGGTGAATCTAATGATAAAGTAGATAATATGCCTCAAGTAGAACTAATAAAAGATAAAGGATATGAAATATTATATTTAACAGAATATGTTGATGAATTTGCACTACAAACATTAACAACATATAATGCTAAAAAATTTGTAAATGTCTCTAATGATAACGTCGATTTAGACACTGAAGAAGAAAAAAAAGAACTAGAAAAAATAAATGAAAATTCTAAAGAAATGTTTGAAGTTATGAAAAAAGTACTAGAAAGCAGTAATATAACAGATGTTAGATTTACTCACAGATTAAAAAATCATCCAGTATGTCTAACAACAGAAGGAGAAATTTCTTCTAGCATGCAAAAAGTTTTAAATGCTCTACCTAACGAACAAAAAGTTAACGCTAATATGGTAATGGAAATAAATGAAAATCATCCAATAGCAGCAAAACTTCAAGAATTATATAAAAATAATAAAGAAGAATTAGAAAATTATACTAAAATATTGTATTCAGAAGCTAGATTAATTGAAGGGTTACCTATAGACAATCCAACCGAAATAAGTAATTTAATATGCGATATTATTTCTAAATAAGTAGGTATAAATGAAGAAAATATTTAAAAGATTAATAGCATACATTATTGATATATTTTTAATAACAGCATTATCTAGTGCTATCATGCAATTACCACTATTTAATAATGATTTAGCTAATTATAATAAATATTATAAACAGACAACCAAGATTCAAGAGAACTATATAAAGTTTAATAATGATTTAAAAAAATATTATAAAGATAAGAAATTAACTAAAGAAGAATATGATAAATTACTTAAATATAAAGATTATAATGATGTTTTAGAAAAGTACTATAAAGATGATAAATTATCAAAAAAAGACTATAGCAAGTTAGAACAAGATTCATCTAAATTAATGGAAAAAGAATATAAAACTTATTATTATAAATTAAACAAATCTTATAAAATAAACAACATTATATATATAGCATTAATATTACTTTATTTTGTAGGAGTAAATCTCTTAACTAATGGACAAACTTTAGGTAAAAAAGTAATGAAATTAAAAATAGTAAATAATAGTGACGAATATACTAAAGTATCTGCTTTTAACTACTTCCTAAGAGCACTAGTTTTATATAATCCACTATATTACCTAATGGTTTTACTTGGAGTAGAACTTATGAGTGCAAATTCTTTCTATAATTGGATGATTGTTTGGTCTAATATTCAAAATTACTTGCAAATAGTAATAATGATAATGATATTAGCAAGAGTTGATAATAGAGGCTTACATGAACTTTTATCTAAAACTAAAGTTATAGAAATAGATGATAATTATGTTGAGAGTATAAAATCTGAAGATAAATCTAATGATGAAGATATTGTAATATTAAAAAACAAATCTAGAACTCAAAATAAATCAAAAAAAAGACATAAACCTAAAAAAATAGTAGTAGAAGAGGATAAATAAATTCTCTTCTATTATTTTTGTTTCTAGGTAATAAACTACATCATTAAACTTGATTTTCTAGCTATTTAATAGTAATATATATATTGAGGAGGTAATATGAAAAATATAAAAAAATCAGATATAGCCCTAATTTTGGGAGTAGTATTGGTTATAATTATTGGTTTTTTCGCAATGCAAGGAACAAAAGCTAAACCAACATATAGTTTACCATTAACATTATCAGGAGAAGCTGGACTTAAAAAATTAAGTTATTCTGAGTATCAAGAAAAAATAGATAATAATGAAGGATTTGTTGTAATAATTGAAAGAACAACTTGTTCACATTGTCAAAGCTTTATGCCAGTAGCAGAACAATTTGCTAAGGATAATAATCTTCCATTGTATTATATTGATACAGATGAAATGAAAGAAAGTGAATGGAGTAAGTTAGAAAACTCTAATACATTCTTTAAGAAGAGTAAAGATAACTGGGGAACTCCAACTACATTAGTATTAGCAGGTAGTGAGAGTATAGATGCTATTGAAGGCGAGACTGATAGCAAGTCTTTATTAAAATTGTATAAAAAATATTTTGATGTTGATAAATATAAAAAAGAACAAGAATCTAATAACTAGTTAGTGTGGTGATTATATGAGTAAATGTTATGAAATGGTTGCAAGATTTAAAAGTAAGTATCCTACAACAGTAGCTTTTAGAATAAAACAACACTGTCGTATAATTGAAGAGCATTTGAATCCAGGAGAAGAAGTGTTATATGCTTTTGCAGCCCAAAAAAACGATAGCCCAATTCAATTGTTTAATACAAATGTAATAGCACTTACAAACAAAAGAATTATGTTAGCAACCAAAAGAGTAGTCTGGGGATATTTCTTTATATCCATAACACCAGATATGTTTAACGACATAACAATATATAAAGGACTAATATGGGGTAAAGTTACTATTGATACTATAAAAGAAGAAGTAGTATTATCTAATATCAGTCCAAAAGCACTTCCAGAAATAGAAAGTATAGTATCAGAATATATGATGACAGAAAAGAAAAAGTATGCTCAAGAGTTAAGAAAATGAGCATCTTTTTTCTTGTTTTAGACCTAAATATATTGTATAATAAATCTAAAGTCAGTGGGGGAATGTAATGAATTTAACAACAATAATTATCTATCTATTAGCAAGTATAGGTTTATATTACATACTAAATATTATAGATAAAAAATCTAATAAAATTATACTAGATAGTACTATGTTATCTATCATATATATAATTATGATATCGCATATTACAACAAAATATGGCTTATTACCTAATTGCAATACTATTTTCTTAATTCCTATCTTAGAATTAATAATAAGAATATTCATAACTAATTATATAACAGGTACTAACTATCTAATTAGTAATTATAATAAAGTAAAATATTTCTTGATAATTATTACAAGTTACCTAATAAATACAAAATATTTAGATGAAGTTGAAGATATAATACCATCTGGAAAAGAAGTAAGATTACTTGTTTGGATTATTATTTTACTCTATATCTATAACTTTTTAAAAGAAAATTTTTCTAAATTAAATTTAAAAAAAGAAGAAGTAGAATTTAATAAAAATAGCGAATATATAGTTACTAATTATGCAAGATTTAAAAATAAGTATCATAAAAATATAACTAAATTTAAACTAGAAGATTTGCTTTATTCTATAATGATATATGAAAACTATAATAGACCACAACTTGCTAGAAAAGTAGATAATTTTAAATATAAATTAAACAACAAAAAACGTAAATATGGTATAATGCAAGTCTATTCAAATTATCCCATAGATGATATAAAAAGTATAAAAATTTCAATGAAAAAACTAGCAAAAATAGATGCTAATTTAAATAAAAAAGATACAAGTAAAATTAAAAGTATTTTAGATAAATATTATCATAGTTCAAAGATTACTAATATAATTTTAGATATTTATTACACAATTGTTGAATTTAAAAAAATATAGATAAACTAATCTATGTTTTTTAGTTTATCTATAACACTTTTTAATATTTGTTCATTTTTATTATTCTTAGGGGTATAATAGACAACATTTTTTAACTCATCTGGTAAGTATTGTTGCTTAACATAATCATGAGGATAGTCATGAGGATATTTATAATTTGGATTATGATTAACAATATGCTTAGGAACTTTTCCCGTTTTTTTAGTCCTAATATCATTTAGAGCCTTATCTATTGCTATTTCTGCTGAATTACTTTTAGGACAAAGAGCTAGTTCTATTACAATTTCTGCTAAAACAATTCTAGCCTCAGGCATTCCTAATCTTAAGGCACAATTAATAGCAGCATCAACCTTAGGCCCCATACTTGGATTTGCAAGCCCAATATCCTCATACACAATAACAGAAAGCCGTCTACATATAATATCCAAGTCTCCAGCCTCTAATAGCACTGCTAAATAATAGATACTAGCATTAACATCACTACCACGAATTGATTTTTGAAAAGCACTAATTGTGTCATAGTATCCATCTCCATTTTTATCAATATAAACACTACTATTTGTTCTAATTCCTTTAGCAAGTTCAAGCGTTATATGTCCATCTCCACTAGCATAATAAAGTACCTCCACCAGATTATAAACAAATCGAAGATCATTATTAGAAATATTTATGATATAATCACTAGCATCTTTATCAATAATAATATCTTTTAGTAAATTACTTTCAATAACTTTAGATATAGCAAGTCTTATATCATTATCTTCTAGAGGTTTAAGCTCAAAAATTTGACATCTACTTCTGATAGCAGGATTAATAGCATGATAAGGATTAGCCGTAGTCATTCCAATTAAAGTAACAAGGCCACTTTCTAAATACGGTAGCAACAAATCTTGTTTATCTTTATTTAGTCTATGAATTTCATCCATAATTAAAACAAGTCCTTTGTACATTTTAGCTTCCTCAATTACTATATCAAAGTCCTTTTTATTATTAATAACAGCATTTAACATTCGATATTTAACATCAAGTTCATTAACAATACTAATAGCAATAGATGTTTTTCCAATACCAGGAGGACCATACAAAATCATTGAGAATATTTTCTTATTATTAACAAGATTAGTAATAACCTTATTTTCCCCAATCAAGTGTCTTTGTCCAACAATTTCATCTAAACTTTTTGGCCTTAATTTCATTGCTAATAACTCGTTCATAAAACATCACCACAATCTATAAAATACTTAATTAATATATCATTATGAACTTAAAAAGTAAATATAAATTGCTATAACTATTTTACAAAAAAACTCTATTATAGTATAATAATTAGAAATGAGGTGATAGTATTGAAAATAATTAATGTAAAAGGATGTAGTGATTACTTACCAGAAGAAGAAAGAATAAGAATTTATATAAATAATATTTTAAAAGAAACATTTAAAGAGTTTGGTTATCAACCAATCGAAACACCAATTTTATGTTATTACGATATGTTAAGTGGTAAGTATGATGAAGGAAATGACATACTAAAAGAAATTTATAAGTTAACTGATCAAGGAAAAAGAAATTTAGGATTAAGATATGATCTTACAGTTCCATTTGCTAAGTTTATATCACTAAATAAAAATAAAATAACATTTCCTTTTAAAAGATATGAAATATCTAAAGTATTTAGAGATGGTCCTATTAAGCTAGGACGTGATCGCGAATTTACTCAATGTGATGTAGATGTTGTTGGTATAAAAGGACAATTAGTAGAGGCTGAGTTATTATCACTATATGTTGAGGCTTTTAATAAATTAAATATAGATATAAACATCAAATATAATAGTAGAAATATCTTACAAGGCTTAATAAAACTAGGTGGTATTGAAGATAACTTAATATCATCTGTTATAACTATAATTGATAAAATGAATAAGATAACCAAAGACGAGTTTAAAGAAGAACTATCTAAACTAGGCCTTAGCACTAATCAAATAGAATTTTTATTAAATAGTTTTAAACTTTCTATTAAAGAATTAATCGATAGATATCAAGAATCTAATGTGTCTGAATTAAAAGTAGGTATAGAGGAAATAAGCGAGTTAAATAATTATATAGAAGAATTAAATTTAGATAAGTATTGTACTTTTGATCCTACCTTGGCACGTGGTCAAGATTATTATACTGGTAATATTTTTGAAGTATATGAAAAAAATGGCAAACTAACATCTAGTATAGGTGGTGGTGGCCGCTACGATAAAATGATAACAAACTTTATAGAAGATGGAAATGAATATCCAGCTGTTGGTATAAGCTTTGGTCTATCATCAATATATGAGCTATTAAAAAGTCGTGAAGATTTAATTAATCAAAATAATATAGATTTATATATAATTCCAATGAATACTAATACTGAATCTCTAAAACTAGCTAACAAATTAAGACATGATGGCCTAAACGTTATAATAGAGATGAATAATAAAAAAGTTGGCAAAGCCTTAACTTGGGCTAGTAAAAAGAAAATTCCATATTCTCTAGTACTAGGAAGTGACGAGATTAATAGCAGAGAAATAGAAATTAGAGATATGAATAACTCGCAAAATATAAAAATGAATATGGATGACATAAACAAAATTGTAGAAACTTTAAAAAATAGATAGAGGAATAATTATGAGTTTAATAAAAGAAGTAGAAATATATTTAAATAAAGTTTTAGAAGAACTAGATTACGAGTGTGAATGTAATTTAATGAAATCACAAGTTCCTAGTTTAGGACAATTCCAAATTAATGTTGCTATGGGACTTGCAAAAAAATATCATAAAAATCCAAGAGAAATTGCTGATACTATTGTATCTAAATTAGATGATAGATTTACCAATGTTAATATAGCAGGTCCTGGATTTATTAATGTTTCCTTAACTGATGAATATATTATTAAATATTTAAATCAGGTATTGAATGATTTTGATGTTTTAGTAGATAAAGAACAAGAAAAAACAATCATTATCGATTACGGTGGTGCTAATGCTGCTAAAACTTTACACGTTGGTCATATGCGTTCAGCTAATATTGGAGAGGCCTTAAAAAGAATTGCCACACTATTTGGAAATAAAGTAATTGGTGATGTTCATCTAGGAGATTTAGGAAGACAATCAGGTATGTTAATATCAGAGCTTATGTTAGAGCAACCTAACTTAGTCTTCTTTGACCCCAATTACAAAGGCGAATACCCTAAAGTAAATCTTACTACTGAAGATTTAGGAAGAATGTACCCCAAAGCTTCTCTTACTGCTAAAAGCGATCCTAATCGTATGGAGCAAGTAAGAAAGATTACCAAAGAAGTAGAAGATGGCCGAAGAGGTTATTTAGAACTTTGGAAGCAAATGGTAGAAATATCTTCTAAAAGCATCAAAAAAACTTATAATAGGCTTAATTGTAGCTTTGATTTATGGGAAGGTGAAATGTCATCCCTAAACTATATTGACAATACCCTAAAAATCCTAAAACCATATCTAAAAAAATCAGATGGAGCACTTGTTATAGATATAAGTAAGGAAGAAGATAAGAAAGAATTACCTCCATTAATGGTTATAAAAAGTGATGGCTCAACAAAATACGAGACTAGAGATTTAGCAACTATTTATGCAAGAATAAAAAATTATCATCCTAATAGTATTTGGTATGTAGTTGATGAGAGACAAAGCCTAAACTTTACCCAAGTATTTAGAGGAAGCTATATATCTGGCCTTGTCCCAAAAGAAACAGAACTATCTTTCTTTGGCTTTGGAACTATTAATGGACCAGATGGTAAGCCATTTAAAACACGTTCAGGAGATGTTATGCCTCTTGATGATTTAATTGAATTAGTAAAAAATGAAATAAAAAAGAAAGTAAAAGATAATATTCCTGAAGAAGAGAAAGAAGAAATAATTGAAAGATTAACTATAGCAACTATAAAATATACTGATCTTTTACCATTTAGAAAAACCGATTACATTTTTGATCCAATTAAATTTTCATCATTTGAGGGAAAAACAGGCCCATATATCATGTATACATTAGTAAGATGTAAATCAATTCTAAGAAACAATCCATTATCTTCTTATAAATTAAATATTATAAATGATAATATAAGAGATATATGCGTAAAAATAGTTTGTTTATCTAAAGAATTAGAAAAAGCTTATAAAAACGCTAGCCCAAATGTTATATGTGAATATTTATTTGAAATATGTAATTTATATAATAAATTTTATAATGATATAAATATCACCCATGAAAAAGATAATATTTTAAAAGCTAATTACTTATCTTTAACTAAGCTAGTATCTAACGTAATAGAAAAACTTTTAGATGTTTTAGCTATCAAATCAGTAGAAAAAATGTAATTTAATATTAATAATTCTAAAAAAAGTGTATAAAAAAACTCTTTTTGTATCATAACAGATATGAAAGGAGATTTTTTTATGGCACGTCATAAAGTAGAAATATGTGGCGTGAACACAGCGAACATTAAAGTACTTAGTAGTGAAGAAACAAAGCAGTTATTTATTGACAAGGAAAATGGTGATCCTTTTGCTAGAGACAAATTAGTTGAAGGGAATCTCAAACTAGTATTATCTATTTTAAGAAATTATGCCAATAAAGTAGATAATTTAGATGATTTATTTCAAGTCGGTTGTATAGGTTTAGTTAAAGCAATAGATAATTTTGATACTTCTTATGATGTAAAATTATCAACTTATGCTTGTCCTATGATTATTGGCGAAATCAAAAGATATTTAAGAGATAATAATTCTCTTAGAATAAGTAGAAGTATTAAAGATTTAGCATATAAAGCCTTAAAGATAAAAGAAGAAACAATGGCTAGTGATGGTAGAGAATTATCAACCGCAGAAATTGCTAAAATATTAGAAGTAACTCCCTATGAATTAGATAATGCTATTGAAAGTTTAAGGGAGCCAGTTAGTATTTATGAGCCAATTTACAATGATGGAGGAGATACTATTTATCTTTATGATCAAATAGGAAACAAAAAGGAAGAATATGATTTAGATTGCAAACTAGCTCTGGATAAAGGAATCTCTAAATTAAAGCCAAGAGATAGAATGATTTTAGAATATAGATTTATTATAGGAAAAACACAAATGGAAATAGCAGAAGAACTTGGTATTAGTCAAGCCCAGATATCAAGAATAGAAAAAAATTCAATAAAAGCATTAAAAAAATATGTAAAATAAGAACTTATTTTACAACATGGGTTTATGATTGGTAAAAATAAATAATATTTTCGTAAGTTTTTAGATTAAAGTCTATTTTTTACGAATTTTTTTCTTTTATAAATTTATGAATATTTCTATATTATTAAGCAAAAATAGACTTGATAAGTTTTAATTTAAATGGATAGTTATATAAATTATTTTATAATGAAAATACAAAGTTACATCTATCCTTTAAATCTAAAATCATAAATAACTTTAGTAATATAACAATTTGTCTATTTGACACTTACATTAACCAAATGTATAACCAATAATTAAGCTATAAAAATTTATTTTAACATTTACATAGTTAATTCTGTTATTTTATTAAGAATGACATCCAAATGAAAATTCATGGTGACTCGATTAGTTTAGCAAATTTGTTGAAATATAACGATTTATGTGCTAAAATAAATGCTGTGGTGATTCGGATGGAGGGTAATATTGTTAATAATTTTTTTAAAAACATCAAAAACAAAATAAATAATAAAAACAATAAAAATATTCATCCTCAGAGTTTTGAATATGCTTTTAGTATGGACGAAGTTAGAACAATCGAAAAACAGAATGATGAAAAAATCAAAAATTTAAATAAAAGCTTTCTTAAAACTAAGAATAAAAGCAGTTTAAATAGAGAAAAGGAAGCTAATATATTAGATAGTATAAATAATGATTTATTTTTAGGTAACGAAAAAAAAGAGGATAAAGAAATACTCAATATGATAGATGATGATGATAATTTTATGAATTATGTTAAAGATAATGAGATAAATAATCTTGATAAGAGTCGTGTAAAAGAGGAAGAACAAGTATATAAATATAGTAATCCAGATAGTCAAATGAAAGAAATGATTACATCTTGTCTTACTGATATTGATATATTAGAAATTGATAAATATATAAGTGATGGTAAAAAAATATTAGAACAGAGTTATTCTGTAACTTTTATGGATGATGCTTTAAGATATATATATAGTATTAGAGATAAATATAATATTTTAATTGAATATTTAATAGGCTTTAATAATGAAAAAAGAGGTCTTTTTAATAAAACAACATTTTCAGACAAGGTTGATAATGACTGGCGATATTTAAAAAATTATGTTAATCTTTTAGAGAGAATAAAAAAATTAAAAAGATAGAAATTCCATAATTTAACATAATTTGACTATAATTATTCTATTATTTATATGTATGATTGTATCAAGGAACGAGGTGATAGATGGTTATATGAAGAGATAATTTACAGTTATTTGAATAAGTGATATACTGAATATGGTGGTGATTATTTTATGTACACAGTTGTTGTTGTTGAAGATGAGAAAGATCTTAATTCTTTGATTAGAGCATATTTAGAGAAAGCTGGTTATAAAGTTATTAGCTATTTAAATGGTGAAGACGCTATTAAAAATGTTAATACTAAGGCTCATTTATGGGTTTTAGATATAATGCTTGGTGATAGTGTTAGTGGCTATGACATTATAAAGAAAATTCGTGAAATAAATGAAGAAATGCCAGTTATATTTACAAGTGCTAGAGATCAAGACTTAGATAAGATTATTGGATTAGAACTTGGCAGCGATGATTATATAACAAAACCATATTCGCCAAAAGAATTGGTTCTAAGAGTTAATAATATAATAAAAAGAGTTTATGCTAAGGATTTACAAAAGTTTACTTATGGAAACTACACCATTGATTTAGATAAAAGATTAGTTTACTTAAATGAAAAAGAACTTAATTTAACTACTTTAGAATTTGACTTGTTGTATATGTTTATAACAAATAAAAATAAATCTTTTTCTAGAGATGATATCTTAGATATTATTTGGGGTAGTGATTATTTTGGCACCGATAGAGTTGTAGATGATTTAGTTAGAAGACTTAGAAAGAAAATGCCTGATATTAATATAAATACAATATATGGGTATGGGTATAGACTAACATGAGGACTAATGTTAATCTAACTGAGCAGTTACTCATATTATGTTTAGTAATATTAGGAATAATTGTAATATCACTTGGGATAATACTTCCTAATAATTTAATTCCAATATATGAAACTAATGTATATAATTATTTAAAGCAACCTCTTAGTTTTGTTAGGAATGAAGAAGATGTTAATGATAGTATAAATACAGAAATTGCTTATATATATATAAATGATTTAAGTGGTACTAGTATTAGCATTTCTGACAATTTGCCTGAAATAGTTGATATAAATAATATAAATAAATTACTTTCTAAAATTGACTTAACTACCGATGAAGGTAAATTTAAATATAAGACAACGACATATTATTATGTATCTTCTATAAAAAATGAAAAAATAAAGATTGCTATTACAAATGATTCTTATATAACGAGAATGAAACATTCTATATTATTTACTATTTTTAAAGTAGTAGGTATTGCTCTTATTCTTATAAGTTTCTCTGTATTAGTATGGGCAAATAGTCTTGTTAATAGAATAAAGAGGATAAAAGATAAAATTGATAATATAAATAATGATAAGTATAATTATAAAACAGATGAAAGATATCATGATGAGTTGTATACTTTAGATAAAACTGTTGAAGATATGCGTGTCTATTTGAAGGAACAAGAAGAATATAAAAATCAAATGTATCAAAATATTTCTCATGACTTTAAAACTCCTATTACTGTTATGAAATCTTACATTGAAGCATATGAAGATGGTATTGAAACAAAAAAGAAAACCTTGCAAGTTATCAAGGAACAATTAAAAAAATTAGAATTAAAAGTTCACTCCTTATTATATTTAAATAAATTAAACTATATTCAGGATAAAAAAGATAATTTAAATGTACAGTATGATGTTAGCATCACGATTAACGCAGCAGTTGATAAATTTAAAATGTCTAGACCTGATGTAGAATTTGTTCTTGATATTGATAAAAAGAGTACTATTTTTAGAGGAAATGCTGATATGTGGGAGGCTATTATAGATAATATTCTTAATAATTTTATGAGATACGCAAAAAAACAAGTTAAGATTACTGTAAAAAATAATAAAATTATATTATATAACGATGGTGACGTTATAGACGAAAAAGTATTAAATAATATATTTACTCCATACGAAAAGGGGGTTAATGGTGTATTTGGTTTAGGTTTATCAATAGTTAAAAAGACTCTACACTTTCTTAACTATGATATATCTATAGAAAATGTTAAAAACGGTGTAAAATTTACAATTTATTAATAAGAAGATAGCTTTACTCCCTGTCTTCTTTTTGTTTGTATTTTTATTGACTTGTTACAATATTCTTTGTATAATTATATATGTAACGGGGTCGTATTTGGCTTCGACAGGAATAACGGAAGCTTAATTGCAAGTCGTAGGAATACGTTAAATTCAAAATTAAATATAGCTGGAAACGACTATAATACAAATGCTGGTGGCGCTTTAGCTTTTGCTTAAGCCTTATAAGATAAAAGAGACAGCATATTTTAGTAAGTCTTTGTCTATGAGATTTATTAAAATTTTATAAAGTAGACTATATTTTATTATTTTCCTAGGTAATAAGATGAATATTTTAGGATAGTCTATAGTTGTGTTTGTTAGTTAATGTACCTATAGATGAATTTATTTAACTGACTAAGCTTGTAGAGATTGGGTGATTAAGTTATTTTTGGACAGGGGTTCGATTCCCCTCGACTCCACCATAGGGAAATCCGCTCGAACTTATTTATTAGTTTCGAGAATAAATAGACAATCAATTCTAAATTAGGATTGATTTTTTTCTTGTTTAGAAAAAAGTCTTTCAAAGAAAGGATTGATTAAAATGGTAAATGTTATCAAGCAAGAAGTTAGAATGGAAGAGTCATTAAGAAAGAGGTTAGAATTTATTTGTGAGTTTTGTAGAGTTAAACCAGTTATTATTAACGGTAATTTGAGAACTATTGATAAAACAAACCTTACTTATTTAGAACCACATCGAATTATAATTAATGATATAACCTTTCTAGCTTTTAATTATTCTAATGAGATATTTATTGAAAACTTAAATAATAAGATTAAATTATCTGAATTAGAAAACTATTTAAAACAAAACTAATATCTATACCCTAATCAGGAAATTGACAAAATGGGCTTTTAAGTATATTATATAAAACCAATAAATGACAAGCAGTATCCGTCTTTTATTAAGAGGAGGTACACTATGGTCAAAAGCACAATTAATAAAAAATATAATATGAAATTAATTGGAGTCAAAGGTATTAGTTTGAACTAGTATTTTTGACTCCTTTTTTGTAGGAAAAGGAGTTGAAGATTAATGAATGAAGAAAAGAAAATAGCAGGACTTTATATTCGTGTTAGTACCGAAGATCAAGCAAGAGAAGGATTTAGTTTACCTGAACAAGAAAAAAGATTAAGGGCTATGTGTGAATATAAAGGTTATGAAATATATAAAGTCTATAAAGATGCTGGAATAAGTGCTAAAACTGGTAATAAAAGACCTGCATTTGAAGAACTATTACAAGATATTAAAGATAAGAAATGTAATACTATTGTTGTATTAAAACTAGATAGACTTACAAGAAGTGTTTATGACTGGGAAAATATTATTAAGTTTTTAGAAGAAAATAATGCTTATTTAGATTGTGCTAATGATGATATTAATACTACTAATGCAAATGGAAAAATGATTTCAAGAATACTAATGAGTGTATCTCAACAAGAAATAGAAAGAACTAGTGAAAGAACAAAAGTTGGATTATCTGGAGCAATTAAAGCAGGGCATATTCCAGCAAGAGCACCACTAGGTTATAAACATGTAGATAGATTATTAGTACCAGATCCACTTACTAAAGATATTATTGTAAGAATATTTAATTTATATTTTGAAGGTTGTACTTATGTTAAAATAGCAAAAATTTATAACGATGAAAAAGTATTAGGTAAAACTAATTGGAGAGATACAACTATTTTAAAAATAATATCTAATGAAATTTATAAGGGAGATTATGTATCAGGCAAAAGAAGTGGTAATTCAGTTTATTATGAAAATGTAGTAGAACCATTAGTTAGTAAAGAACTATGGGAAAATTGCCAAGTACAAAAGAAAAAGAACTCTAGAAATTATATGAGAACTCAAACTTATCTTTTCTTACAAAAATTAAAGTGTCCTAAATGTGGAAGAATACTTGCCGGTGGAGCAACTCATAAAGTTAAAAATGATAAATGGTATTTCTATTATAGGTGTGAAGATTGTAAAAACAATATTAAAGAAAATAAAATTGAAGAAGCAATAATGCATATTCTAAATGATGTATTTGAATATGATTCAGTTGTTAATGAATTCTTTTTACCAGTACTTAAAAATAAATTAGAAAATCCTAAAGATGAATTAGAAGAAGAAATAAACAAACTAAATAATAAAAAGAAAAGATTAAAAGAAGGATTTGTTAATGAATTATTTACAATAGAGGAATTTAAAGAAGAAACTGAAAAAATAGATAACTTAATTAAAGATTTAGAAGAAAAGATAATATCTAATCAACAAGCAGAACAATTAAATTTTGCTGTTGATGATATATTACTTAAAAGAGATATGGATTACATTAATAAAATTAAATTACCACTTACATATCACGCTTTTGAAGATTGTTGGCCTGATTTAGATAGAGATGATAAAGCCGATATAGTAATGAGATATATTGATGATATAGAACTTGAAGAAATAAATAATATGTATGTTGTTAAGAAAGTTAATTTTAGAAGTACTTTCTATGAAGATTTTAAGATGTTATTTAATCAAGGTTATATCGATTGTAAAAGAGAACTGATTCTTGACTTTAATGGAATACAAACTTCAGTTCCAGTAAGATATAGTGAATTTACTAGTATTAAAGATATAATGCAAAACTTTTATAGATTAAATGAATGTTATGAAGTTAATTTATATAAAGGTACATTTTATAAAGATACCGAAAAGTTAGATATTGGACCAATATTAAAAGATGAAGTACCAGTAAGAATATTCCCATTACAAAAAAATAATAATGGAGATAAAAATTGGTTATCAATGGGAATGCTTGCTACAAAGAATAATCCGAACGATATAAAGGTAAACATTAGAGATGTATTTGAAACAATACCTGATAATGTTATCGAAGAAGATTTTTAAAATGAGTGGCACGTTTTGTTTACGAGGTAAATGAAAGTGGCGATAGCAATTTAAAAATTAATACTTTATGTAGTTTTAACCATTACGAAGTTTTGGTTATTACGGAATAAAGTAAACGGATTCTAAGGTGTTAAACCTTAGCCCACTGGATATTTTGTATGCAAGCGTACAAAATTCCTAGGGGGTTAGAAATTTTGGATGACCAAAATGGCCACTCAAGTGGTCACTTCTAGAAAGTAGGAAAACAATGTCAGAACTTGCTTATTCCCTACATTTAGGTAGTGATAAAAATAGAAAAAATATATCTAAACAAAATGGTAAAAATAATTTAAGTGGAACAACTTCTTTACCAAATAATGCTATTCAAAATGTAAGACAATTATCAAAAGTAGATAAACATAATTATAGAAAGTATGATTATAATCAAGAACTAATAGAAATAGTGAGAGGTACTTCTTCTCCATTTGATGATGTTAAAGAATTATATTTAAGAGAGTTTGAAGAATCAAGAATAGAATATAATTCTAAACAATCTAGACCTAGCCGTATGATAGATAATTACTTTGATAATGTATCTAATAACGAGAAAAAGGATCTTGCTTGTGAAATAATACTTGAACTTGGAGATAAAGAATATTGGGATACTAAAGATGAAACCTTTAAAAAGAAAATGTCTGGGGTATATAAAAAACAAGTAGATGATTTAGAAATGCTTGTTCCTAATTTTAAAGTAGCTAGTGCTATAATTCATTATGACGAAACTAGTCCGCATTTACATATTGTTGGTGTTCCAATCAAATATAAGAATAAAAATGGTATGGAAAAACAGGTTGGTAAATCAGATGTATTTACAAAAGAATCTTTAATAAGATTACAAGATAAAATGAGAACCTTATGTATTGAAGAATTTAACCAAGTTTATAGTTTGGATTCTACTTTAAAGAAAAAACAAAAAGGTAGAAATAGAGATATTCATGTATCTGATATGGATAACTATATTGAAATAAAAAAACAAATTGAAAAGAATACCGAAAATTTAAAACAAGCAAATAAAAAATCTTCAGAGTTAAAACAAAATTCCAAAGATATAAAAGATAAAATTGATAAATTAAAATTATCTAGATTTAATAAAGATAATTATATTTTATCAAAGGAAGATAAAGATTCTTTTATTAACTTTATCGGACAAGTAGATAGTACTAATAAAGAATATGATAAAATACAATCTTTATCTAACGCACTAGTTAATGCACATGAACAATTAAAAGACAAAAATAATAAGATTAAAATGCTTACTGAAAATAATGAAGCACTTAATTTAAGAGTAAAAAGTTTAAATGATACGATTAAAGAAAAAGATAACGAAATATCATTTTTAAAATCTAAAATGCAAGATTTAAAAAATACTATTGAATATTGGAAAGATAAATTTGAAAAATTAATATCTTTCTTACACGATAAACTTCATAGTTGGTATGATAAAGATGATAAATACATTGATGTAGTTAATGATATGTATGAAGATAACGTTTTAGATGATGATGACATTGAAGAATTAGATTTAAGTAAAGAAAAAGATGATTTTGAAAGATAAAATTATATAAAAATAGTTAAATTAAACAAATAATATGGTATAATTAATTTGTATATTGCTTGTCAGGAGGGTTAAAAATGAGTATTAAAGATGAATTATTAAAATTTAGAACAAAGCTTACTGGAACTACTGAAGTAGAAAGCACACTAATTGATTTAGATGCTAAAGTTGATGAGTTTATTGATTGGTATTTTAAAAATATGGTGAAAGGAAATTATACTGACATTGGAGAATATCATGCTCCAAGAGAAATGAGAGATTTAATTGAAAAAATAGCAGTATGGTATGAATTAAGATACCCAAGTTATGAAATTAATAGATTAATGCCAGGAAGTGGACAAGAACAAATTAATGTTAATGATGTAATGTTTAGAAATAATCCTTATGTAAATGAATTACTTGATGAAAATTCAGATGCAAAGGAATTAGAATGGAATGATTTTTATAACACTAATGTATTTATGAAATCATTACCATGGGAAGAAAGATGTTATTTTACTAAACCAAGATATAGAAACATAGTTTATTTAAATCCAAATTCTAGAGTTGCACATTTACATTTAACAAAAAATGGATTTGTTGAAATGGCTGAAGATGTTACAGGATATACAGAGTCAGTTATAAAAGATGAAGAATTAACTGGATTAAATGTTAGAGATGTTGTTAAATTGTTTCAAGAAAAAGGAATTGAACTACCAGAAAATAATGAATTAGAAAAAACTATCAATGAAGCTAATAAATGGATTCAACAAAAAGAAGGAATATTAGATTGTGCAATGTATAGAATTATAGAACGAGGTGGAAATAGAATTGGTCCTCGTAGAGCATTCTTATTTGCTAAAGAATTTGGGAGAAATATTGATATTCCAATGATGTATGCAGTAGATCGTTCTGATCCAGGATTAAGATTATTTATGAACGAATATATTAAATCTGGAGGTTCAAAAGATTTAGAATGTTATGTAGGATACTTTTCAAGAGCTAGTAAAAAAGAAAAATTAGATACTGTAACAATACAAGATTTAATTTTAACATTATGGAATAATGCTGCAACATTCTATACACCAGAAGAAGATCAATTACATCAAAGATTAGTTAATACTATTGCAAGTCAAGTTGACCAAGAAGTAGTAAAACAAGAAGAAGTTAAGAGATTAAGATTAGAAAGAAAATTAGAAAAAAGTAGAATAAATAAGGGCTAGTAGAGACTTATTAATACAAATAAGGAATACTATGCTCTTTTTTAGTAGGAGACAGTAAAAATGAAAAAAGTAAATAATGAAAAAGAAACTATTATTAAATTGTATCGTGACAATATTAGTGAAATAATATGGACACATAAGATTCAAGCAACAATACTTGATGATTTGAAAAAGAAAAACAAAATATACAAGATATGTAAGGAATTATTAATTGGTTTATCAAGTTTTGTATCGGTATTATTTTTATACTATGAAAAGTACACAGGTGCTTTAATTTCGTGCGCTGTTTCAACTATATCAATAATATTTGATAATGTGATAAACTTTTCTGATTTTGATAATAGAATTAGAATAACAAATGAGAATGTAAATAATTTATGGTATATGAAAAAAATATTAACTATGAATATGGAATATTTAGAAAATGATATTATTGATTGTGAGTTAGCAAAAAATAAACTAGAAGAAAATTTAGAATATCGAAAAAATATTTATTCTAATCTTGAAACTGCATCAAATAAAACAATGAAATCTGTTGAATATAAACTTAAGGTTCGTAAAGATGAAGAAGTAAATAAAGAATTTTTTGAAGAAAGTGAATGATGCAAGTGGAAGATAATTTTAATGAGTTTATAAGCAATTTGCAAATTGATAATTTTGATGACATAAACACTTCTTTAGAGGGAATAGCTAAAAAATTAAATCAGAAGTATTATGATAATTCCACAACAGAAAATTATCTAATAGTAGGTTCTATGGGAAGAAATACATCTATTAAAGGAGAAAGTGATATAGATGTTATTTATGAACTACCAGATGAAGTGTTTGAAAGATTTGATGATTATGAAAGTAATGGACAATCTCAACTTTTAAATGAAATACGAGATACTTTAAAAGAAAAATATCCATCAACAGATATTAAGGGAGATGGACAAGTAGTTGTTATATCATTTACAAAATATAAAATAGAATTAGTTCCTGGTTTTAAGCAAGAAGATAATTCTTATAAATATCCAGATACACATGATGGTGGTAGTTGGAAAATAACTAAACCTATACCTGAAATAGAAGAAGCAAATAATATGATAAGTAATACATCCACATATCGTGACATATGTCAAATGATTAGAGAGTGGAAAGCAAATAATGGTGTAACTATGTGTGGATTATTGATAGATACCTTAATTAAAGATTTTTTAGATGATAATTCTGAATACAAGTGGAAATCAAAAGATGATTATTATAATCTTTTAAAAAGTGTGTTTAAATTTTTGAGCGAGCAAGATGAAGATAGAAAACAATGGAATGCTATGGGAAGTAATCAAATAATAGAAAATAAGAACTTCAATTTCATAAAAAAGAGCAAAAAAGCCTATAATAAACTTTCAAATAGCACAGATGAATCATCTACGCTAAGAGAATTATTTGGAAGTAGATTTCCTATTAGCGAGCAATCTGCAAATGAATATGGTCATTCAGATGGAGAACAATTTATTGAAGAAATTTACCCAGTTTATATTATGTACTCGTTAAAAATAGATTGTGAAATAACTCAAAATGGGTTTAGAACAGGATTACTAAGTGAGTTTATAAAGAAGAAATTTATGATTAAACAAAATCGTAAATTGAAATTTATGATAGTTGAAAATGATATTCCTAAACCTTATGAAATTTATTGGAAAGTTAGAAATGTTGGATATGAAGCAATTCGTAGAAATTGCATTAGAGGTCAAATAAAAAAAGGAGTGGAGTATTTAAGTGAATCTACAAATTTTTATGGTCCACATTATGTTGAATGTTATATTATAAAGGATGGGATATGTGTTGCAAGAGATAAAATATCAGTTAGTATCGATTATGATTAGAAATTTATTCAAAAGTATTGCATTTTATCATTAAATAGTGTATATTATTTATCGAGATGTGCCTAGGAAACTTTTGAAGCCCTAGGTCTTTTTCATTTATAAGGAGGTAAAAATGGCTAAAGAATTTAAATCAACAAATGAATTAATAGAAATATTAAATTCAAAAGGTGTATCAATAAAAGATGAAAATAATGTTAGATATTTAATTGAAAAGTATTCTTATTATTCAATAGTAAACTCCTATAAATGGATATTTAAAATTGGAGAAAACTATAAAGATAATGCTTCATTTGAAGAAATATTTGCAATGTATAAGTTTGATAAGAATTTAAAAATAATAATGCTTAAATATATTCTTGAAATAGAAGCAGTAATAAAAACTAAGATTGCTAATCTATTTGCTGAAAAATATGGGATAGAAGATTATTTAAATATTAATAACTTTGATTTAAAAGATGATCATTCTAATTTAGAACATATAGAAAAACTAATTGAAGAAATGAAAAATGAAATTGATAAAGGAAATGGTAAACATGACGCAATAACTCATTATATGAGTAAATATGGATTTGTTCCACCATGGGTTGTTACTAAAATTTTATCTCTTGGAACAATTAGTAAGTTTTATGGTTTAATGAAACAGCAAGATAGACAAGAAATAAGTAAACAATTTCATATAAATGATAGAATATTAAAAAATATTCTTGGTAATTTAACATCAGTTCGTAATATAGCAGCTCATGATGATAGATTATACACTTATAGAAGCACATTCTATATTAGATTAGACAAAACTAAAAAGTCACCTGAAAAAGCATTACATACAAATATATATATAATAATTAAATCTTTAGAATTGTTATTAGAAAATGATCAAGTAATAGAAATGAGAAGTTTAATTACAAAAGAATTAGATAATTTAAAGAATAATTTAACTTCAATTACTATTGATGAAGTATTAAAAGTAATGGGATTTGATAAGGACCATTACATTGTATAAATATTAATTCATAGCATATAATAATATTGAAAAGTGCCTAGGAAACTTTAGAAGCCTTAGGTCTTTTTCATTTTTATAAAAATTATTTATAAAATTAGTAAAAGTCATGGTATAATGGTTATAGAATTAAATTGTTTATTTATTTGTTGTGATGGTTTCGGACTATCTTAACTATCGCACCATTGACGAATCTGTTCGAACTATTCGAACTTTTAGATAGATATCAATCAGAAATGATTGATTTTTTCAAAAAATAAAAGTGATAAATTTGGATTTATAAGTTATGATGATATGAAAAAAATAGAATTAAAGCTAAATATCTAAAAAATATTAGGTATAAATTTGACTAAGATTTGAACTTTAGTTATTAAAATAACTTATATTAAATGTAGTTATATAAGAAGTGATAGTTTTATGACTTTTAATGAAGAAATGAAAGCTGTTATAGGTAATAATTTAATTAATATAAAGAAATTTTTAAAGAATAAAAATATAGAAATTTCTAATATAGATAACTTGTTTAGTAGGGTTAAGGTTGTTTTAGGAAAAGAGCAATAATATTCATATGCTAATATAAGTAAGGATGATTCATTTTGCATTATTCTAAGTGAAAAGATAAAAAAAGATGATAGATATAAATGGTTAAATCATGAAATGATTCATATTATTCATAACAATCAAGATACTGTAAATGATATAAATGTTGGTGGAATAATAATTTTAGATAAAGAAAAAGATATTTGGATAGAACATTATTTGAATGCAGCAATAACAGAATATATTAATCAATTAATTATAAAAGATAAATATTCAGATTATTATAATTTATATATATAAGAGTTAGAAAAAATTATAAAATTAATTAGCGAAGATGTTGTATTAAAGGCATATTTTACTAATAATCTTAACTTTATAATCGATTCTTTAATGTCTAGTACTAAGAAGACAAGAGATGAAATTATTAATTATATAATAAGAATAAATTATTTATACGAAAAGAGCGCAAATTAAAGAGGAGTGTAAATAATTTTTTTCTTTTTTTGTATTGTAAATTGCTATTGTACAAAATATTTTTGTAGAAAAACTATAAATTTTACAATAGTAGGTTAGTAAATAAAAGGCAGTTTTTTCTTTTTATTAATGGTAATTTAATTGATATTTCAAGTTTAATATATTGTAAAAAATAGATGATGAACTAGCTAACTCAAAAAAAAGAAACTATGCTGGTTTCTCGAAGTAATAATTTTATTTATCTTATTTTTTTTAGTAATGATTTAACTAATTTCCTGCTTTTCTTTAATGGTGTTAGTTTTTCACTATCTGATTTTTCGGTTCTTTGTCAAGTAGTGTTGGTGGAACCAAAAACTAATGATAAATGAACTTTGTGAGAGAGCTAAAATTCAGCTCTCTTTTGTTATGCTTTAATTGGATTATACAAACCTTTAACAAGCATAACTCTTGCTTTTAAATGAGTGAATTTTTTGTATCCACATG
>ERZ827512.1101-NODE-1101-length-29035-cov-45.290856_pt1 | contig 29035 bp, 24 predicted proteins | sample MGYA00519916_ERZ827512 | MGnify/ENA primary metagenome ERZ827512 (study PRJEB31778, sample SAMEA3449335) | human gut metagenome | biome: human gut; feature: human-associated habitat; material: faeces | place: United Kingdom | collected 2010/2012 ... | reverse complement strand
CAGAGCGAAAAATTCGCGGCGCATCTTGGCGCATTCTCATTTGGAAATAGTATTAGAATCTGTACAGAATTTGTTGAGGTGCTTTATGAAACTATTGTTTATCATTGGCGATGCGGCTGTTGGGAAAATGACAGTTGGTCAGGAATTGATGAAAATAACGGATTTAAGGCTCTTTCACAATCACATGACCATCGAACCAGTGATAGAGATTTTCGGTCGATACGAGGGCAAGACAATCGCAGAAATCCGCGACGTTATTTTCAAGAACTATGCAGCTTCCGATAATGATGGGATGATTTTTACAATGATGATGGATTTCAATCTGCCATCAGAATGGGCGTATCTGGAGCATGTCAAAGGCATCTTTGAACCATACGGGACTGACTTCTATTATGTTGAACTGATTGCGCCGCAGGAGATAAGACTGAAAAGGAATATTTCTGAAAACAGACTAAAAAACAAAGCGTCCAAAAGAGATATCGAGGCTTCCAATCAGCGCTTAATCAATGACGACAAAAACCATCGGTGTGTTAGTTATGAAGGCGAGATTCCTTTTGATAACTACCTGAGGATTGATAATTCTGATATAGAACCTGATGAAGTCGCAAGATTGATTAAGAAAACTTTCAATCTGTAAATTTTAGGTTGCTGTACTGAACATTAGACCGTTGACTGGTCGCAGTGTGCGAAAAGTTGACGGTCTTTTTGGTGCAGAAGGATTCGTAGGCTCTCCCGCCAGCCAATCCGCAGACAAACGAAAAGCCCCTTCTGACTTTCGCCAGAAGGGGCAGGGGAGGCAGAATTATTCCGCGTTCGCCGCGTTAATCATTTCCATCAGATTCGCGCGGTATTCCTTCCACTGGGGCAGGTTCTTCCAGTAGTCCGGCAGGCTGTTGCCAAAATCATCGACCGGATTGCGCCAAGTAATCTTGTTGTTGATGGACAGGTACGCCATCTGCGCGCCGCCGAGGTCATCAGCGATGCTCACAACGCTGCCGCAGTCAAGACCGTTGGAAACGTCCGTCAGCTCGGCTTTCGTAATCTGGTCGAGGCTCGTGAACCACTTGATGCACTGGCTCTTCTCAAACACATAGAAGCCGTTGTACTCGCAGGTGACGGTCACAGAGCCGTTGTTCACCGCGACATACGCCGTGCCAACCTGCTTGAAGTTCGCCGCCAGCAGCGGGAAAGTCTGCCAGCCGGTCTTGCTCAGGTCAACGGGAACGATGGCGTGCCAGTCGTCGGCAATGCCCAGATCCTTCAGCGTCAGACCCGCCAGAGAAGCCGTGTTGTTCGGGAACCAGATGGGGTCGCTGCTGGTGTCCTTCGCGGGCGCCTTGCCGGCGGTGCTGGTGATGAAGAAGTCTACGTCGATGGTCATGCCATTCTTGATGTCATCGGGATTGATGGCGGAAACATTGTCGGTCACATTGCCGTTCCAGTCCTTGTGATTCCACGGCGTGGAGTTGTTTTCCACCATCCAGTCGTCATAAATGATAGAGTAATCGTCCGTCGCCTGGATGTACTGGTCGCCGTAGTGCGCGCCGAAGCCGACGTCAGTGAAGTTAATGGACTTGCCGTTGACGCGGATGTCGGTAATCTTGAGGTAGCTGTTCGGAAGCTTCTTCGTGCCGTCAGAGACGACCAGCAGCAGCTTTTTCGCGCCGTTCACAGGAGACAACCAGCCATCGCGGTCAAAGGACAGGCTGGCGGTGTAATACCCGTCGCCGGTAATCTTTGCCGTTGTGCTGCTGGCATGACCTGCGCTGTCGCCTTCGGGCTTCGTGTTGGCAGGCCACCAGCTGCCGGACTGATAGAACAGCCACGCTTCCGCGCCGTCCTCCAGCACCGGCGGCGGCGCAACCAGAGAGGTCAGCTTACCGGGCTTTTCGCCGATGTCTTCCGGCATTTCACCCGCGTTCGCTGCAACGATGAAGTCCACCTCAATCGTGTCGCCCGCAACGATGTCGTCGGGGTTGATGATTTCGTAGGTCGCTTCGTCCGCACTGTCAAAGGCGCGCAGACCGTCCGGACCGGTGGAATCCGGGGAGAAATTCTTGTCCCAGTAGTTGTTGTAAATCGGCGCAAAGCCTGCGTTCGGGTCGTCGTGGAAAGTGCCGTAGAGGTTCGGCTTGTGGTCGATGGACTTGCCGTTGACGCGGATGTCCGTAATCTTCACATAATAGCCGGGGAAGAGGCTCTCCGCGTTGTCCAGCACGAGGTTGAACTGAATTGCGCCCTCCGCCTTCTGCCAGTTGAACTTGAGCCCGACCGTGTACATGCCGGGGCCGGTAACTTCGGCGTTCGTGGCTTCCACGCCCGTTTCGGACGAGGGCTGGTCAGCGGACTTATGCTGCGGCCACCACGGGAATTTCGAGGAATCGGTTTCGTGGTTCGACGCGAAGTACAGCAGCCACGCGGTGGCGGACTGCTTTTCTTCCGCGTGCGCAATGCTGACCAGACTCAGCAGCATGGCAAGCGTGAGCAGCAGCGCGGTCAGACGGGAAAGACGCTTCATGGGAAAACTCCTCCTTTGTTTTGCGAGAATTTTGTGCGCGTTTCCAGCAGACATTACGCACTCTTGCTATAATTATAACGTTTTCGTACCCAAAAGTCAATGGAAAAGGAAATGGATTCCTAACGAAAATTGTCGAAAACTACGAAAATGTCAGTGAAACAGCATCCAAAGTTGCTATAAGTGCGCAGAAAATACACGCGCGGGACTTTACACGCGCCGGGAAACACGGTACAATACTTTTGAATCGAAATTTTTCGCGCGGACGGTTGACTTGCCCGCGCATCAGGAGGAACGCAATGAAACTCTGGGGAGGACGCTTCAGCAAGGCAACCGACGGGCTGGTGGACGATTTCCATTCCAGCATTTCTTTTGACCAGCGGCTGGCGGAGCAGGATATTACCGGCTCAATTGCCCACGCGACCATGCTGGGCGAGCAGGGCATTATCCCGCAGGAAGACGCGGAAAAGATTGTCGAAGGCCTGCGCGGTATTTTGGCGGACGTCAAGGCGGGCAAAGTCCACTGGATGGTGGACGCGGAGGACATCCACATGAACGTGGAAGCGCTGCTGACCGAGCGCATCGGCGAAGCGGGCAAACGCCTGCACACCGGGCGCAGCCGCAACGATCAGGTGGCGCTGGATTGCCGCATGTACGCCAAACTTGCCTGTCAGGAGACGCAGGAGATGCTCTGCGAGCTGCTCAGCGTCCTGCTGGACATTGCGCAGGACAACCTGCACACCATCATGCCCGGCTACACCCACCTGCAGAAGGCGCAGCCCATCACCTTGGCGCACCACATGATGGCGTATTTCCAGATGTTCCGGCGCGACCTCGACCGCTTCGCCCACGCCTACGACGCGGCGGACGTGATGCCGCTGGGCAGCGGTGCGCTGGCGGGCACGACCTATCCGCTCAATCGTGAGCGCGTGGCGGAACTGCTGGGCTTCTCCCGCATCAGCATGAACAGCCTCGATGGTGTGTCCGACCGTGATTTCCTATTAGAATACCTTTCGGCGGCGTCAATCTGCATGATGCACCTCTCGCGCTTCTGCGAGGAGCTGATTTTGTGGAACACGAATGAGTTCCGCTTTGTTGAGATGGATGACGCCTTTGCGACGGGGTCGTCCATCATGCCGCAGAAGAAGAACCCCGATGTCGCGGAGCTGATTCGCGGAAAGACCGGGCGCGTCTATGGCGATTTAATGGGGCTGCTGACGACGATGAAGGGGCTGCCGCTGGCGTACAACAAGGACATGCAGGAGGATAAGGAAGCGTTTTTTGACGCGCGCGACACGCTTGTAAAGGGGCTGACCGTGTTCACCGCCATGCTGCGCACCGTCACTTTCCGCAAGGACGTGATGGAGAAGGGCGCGTCCGGCGGCTTCACGAACGCGACGGACTGTGCGGATTATTTGGTCAAGCGCGGCGTGCCGTTCCGGGATGCGCACGCAGTCGTTGGGCGGCTGGTGGCGCACTGCCTGAATGAGAACAAGGCGCTGCTGGATTTGTCGCTGGAGGAACTCAAACAATTCCATCCGGCGTTTGAGGCGGATGTGTTTGACGACCTGTCGATGCTCTCCTGCGTCGAGAAGCGGCGGATTCCGGGCGCGCCCGCGCCGGACATGGTGCAGGCGGCGATTGACGAGGGGCGCAAGTCCTTGGAGGAAAACGCATGAGCATCGCCGTATTTTCCGCGCAGCAGACGCAGCAGCTCTTCGCCCTCTTTTCCGCCATGACCGACTATTACGCGGGTGACCCGGCGCGCATCAACCACTTCATGAAGGTGCACGCCTATGCGCGGCAAATCGGGCTTGCGGAGCAGCTGGACGCGGACACGCTGTTCCTGCTGGAAGCAGCTGCCCTGACGCACGACATTGGCATCCGCGAAGCAGAGCGCCTGTACGGGCAGTGCAGCGGCAAGCTACAAGAGCGCCTCGGCCCGCCCGAAGCCCAGAAGATGCTGGATTCGCTCGGCTTCGCGCCGGATGTGACGGAACGGGTGTGCTTCCTGATTGCACACCATCACACGCTTGACGGCGTGGATGCGCTGGACTGGCGGATTCTGCTGGAAGCGGACTTCCTCGTCAATATGATTGAAGAGGGGATGAAGGCGGAGGCGATTCAGTGCGGACGGGAGAAGATTTTCCGGACGGAGATGGGGTTGAGGCTGATGGAGAGGCTGACGAAAAAGGCATAAAGAACGGGAGATTGCATGACGACGTGCAATCTCCCGTATTTTATGTCCCCGCGTGGGTCAATTTCGCCGCTAATGCTTCTTGCAGCACCTGTGAGAAGTTGATGCCCTGCTTTTCGGCGGCTTCGTTCATCCACTGCGGAATGGTCAACGTCTTTTTCACGCTTTTCTCGAAGTGGCGTTTAGCGTAATCCGCCACATCCACCGCAACCAGATTCCAAAATGCGGCTTTCGGGTCGGCTTCAACGTCCAGACACGCCTTTTCCAACAGTTCCGGCGTCATTTTGGACGGTTCGGGAAGTGCTTGATGCTCCTTCTGCATCGTATACACTTCCCCCGCCATGCAGTCTACCGCCATTTCCAGCGCGTCGGTCAGGTCGTCGCCGCAGGTCGCGCAGTCGAAATCAGGGAAGAGGACGGAATAGCGTCCGTCGGATTCCTTAATGAAGATAGCTGGGTATGTGGTTAACATTAGCTAACCTCCTTGATGATAGCAATGGTGATTGTTTATTGTGAGCAACTCAAAATGCACACAGTAATTAAGCAAGAAGCCATTAATAATTACTATATTACAAAATTGAGTGGTGATAGTGATAGTGAATGTTATGCGTTCAATTTCACGATTATTACTTGTTATTCATTTATGTTAAAGGTGCTTTGTGAATTGTGATGTGTAAGTTATATAAGCCCAGCTTGTTTACGGATGGAATGCTCGGTAGTCTTTGTTAATTCACGAGTGTGAAACGGGATGGTTACTTTTCCCGGCTTCGTGGGGTGCACGTACTGTCTGTGGCTGCCTTTTTGTGACTTGCAATACCAGCCTGCGCGGGTGATTTCCGCTTCCATTTCTGTTGGCTTCAGTGGCAAAGCACTCAACCTCCTTTCCGGTGCAATTATACAACATAACACGTGCAAAGTCAACACGTATTAGAGAAAAAACGTATAAAAATTTGCCATCCCATAATAGCATAAATAAAAGAGCCGGACAGCTTCCGTCCTGTCCGGCTCTCTCCATATCAGTGGCTCTTATGGAACAGCAGATGCTCATACCGTTCCGTGTCAATCGTGCGCACCATAATCTCCAATTCTTCGTCGCCCATGACCGTGTTGCGGCCCTGCGCGTACAGTTCGGCGACCAAGTCGCGCAGCGTCGTGACCAGCGGGTCGGTCTTCGGAATGACCTCGTCGCCCTTCAGGCGGAAGTAGCTGTTCAGCCAGTGCGCCACGCCCGCCGTGCCGGAGGTCGCATCCACCGCGACAAGCGCCGGACGGTTCAGAATCTTTGCTGTGTCGAAAATGTTGTAGATTTCTTCGTCCTTCAGCAGACCGTCGGCATGGATGCCCGCGCGGGTGACGTTGAAGTGGCGGCCGACAAACGGCTGACGCGGGCTGATTTCGATGCCGATTTCGCGCTCCATGTACTCGGCGATTTCGGTCACGGCGGTCAAGTCCATGCCGTCGAGCGTGCCGCGCAGGGAGGCGTACTCAATCGCCATGGCTTCCAGCGGGCAGTTGCCCGTGCGTTCGCCGATGCCCAGCAGCGAGCAGTTGACCGACGAGCAGCCGTACATCCACGCCGTACCCGCGTTGCTGACGACCTTGTAGAAGTCGTTGTGGCCGTGCCATTCCAGCTGTTCCGACGGCACGCGCGCGTAGTGGTGCAGACCGTAGATGATGCCGGGGACGGAGCGCGGCAGGGCAGCGCCATAGTAATGCACGCCGTAGCCCATCGTGTCGCAGGCGCGAATCTTAATCGGCAGCCCGGAGTCCTCGGACAGGTACATCAATTCTTCGGCGAAGGGAAGGACGAAGCCGTAGAAGTCAGCGCGGGTGATGTCCTCGAAGTGGCAGCGCGGGCGGATGCCGCGGTCAAGTGCAGCCTTGACGATGCCCAGATACTTGTCCATCGCCTGTTTGCGTGTCAGGTGCATCTTCTTGAAGATGTGGTAATCCGAGCAGGAGACAAGGATGCCTGTCTCCTTCACGCCTGCCTGCTTGACCAGCTCGAAGTCCTTCTCGTTGGCGCGAATCCACGTCGTGATTTCGGGGAAATCGTAGCCGAGATCCTGGCAGGCATGGAGCGCTTTCTTGTCCTTGTCGGTGTACAGGAAGAATTCGGACTGGCGAATCAGTCCCTTCGGGCCGCCCAGACGGTGCATCAGCGAATACAGGTGGACAATCTGCTCGACCGTGAACGGGCTGACAGACTGCTGACCGTCACGGAAGGTGGTATCGGTCATCCAGATTTCGTCCGGCATGTTTTCCGGCACATGGCGCATGTTGAAAGCGACCTTCGGGATGGATTCATAGTCGTACAGTTCGCGATAAAGGTTCGGCTCTGCGACATCTTGCAGGCTGTACTGATAGCGGTTGGTCATCAGCAGGTTCGATTTCTTGTCAAATTCGAGCATGGAAATGCGCCTCCTTCTTCATAAATACAATAGGTAATAGCAAAGAAAGGCAGTACGCGAACGTATTGCCTTTCGGTTTACTGTCGCGTCGTTGCGGCATGGATTATTTCAATTCGCTGACAAACTCCTTGATGCGGCGCAAACCCTCCATGCAGCTTTCCATTGCCACAGCGTAGCTCAAACGGCAGAAGCCCTCTGCCTCAAAGGCGTTGCCCGGCACGACGGCGACGTGCTTGTCCGCCAGCAGCAGCTCCGCGAATGTCTGACTGCTGTCAATAACGCGCCCGTTGTACGTTTTGCCCATCACGCCCGTGATGTTTAGCATAATGTAGAACGCACCCTGCGGCTTCATGCAGCTCAAGCCCGGAATGCTGTTGATTTTCTCCACCATTGCGTTGCGGCGCGCTTCAAACTGCGCCACCATGTCCGTCACGCACTGCGGATCGCCCTGCAGCGCCTTCATCGCGGCGTACTGCGCGATGGAGTTCGCGTTGGATGTCGCGTGGGACTGGAAACTTGTCATGGCGCAAATCTCGTTGCGCGGACCCGCGACGTAGCCGATGCGCCAGCCGGTCATGGCATATGCCTTGGACATGCCGTTGACCACGAACGTCTGGTTCTTGATGGCTTCGCCCAGCTCGGCGATAGAAACGTGCTTCTGACCGTCGTAAATCAGCTTTTCGTAGATCTCGTCGCTGACGACGTAGAACGGGTGGCTGACGGCGAGGTCAGCAACGAATTGCAGCTGCTCCCGTGACCAGACGGAGCCGTTCGGGTTCGACGGGCTGGTGAGGATAATCGCCTTGGTACGGCGGGTGACGCGCGCGGCAATATCGTGGCTGGTGGGGATGAAGTTATTGCGCTCATCCGACGGGATGAACACCGGCACACCGCCCGCCATGCGCACCATTTCGGGATACGACACCCAGCAGGGCGTGGGAATCAGCACTTCGTCGCCGGGGTCGAGGATGCACTGGAAGATGGTGTACAGGCTGTGCTTCGCGCCAGAGGAAACGATAATGTCCGACGGCGTATAATGCAGATGGTTGTCGCGCTCCAGCTTGTCGCAAATCGCCTGACGCAGCGCAACCGTGCCGGCAGCGGGGGTATAGCGGGTCATGCCCTTGTCCAGCGCCTCTTTCGCGGCGTCGCAGATGTATGCGGGGGTCGGAAAGTCGGGTTCGCCCGCGCCGAAGCCGATGACGTCCACGCCCGCGGCCTTCATTTCCTTCGCCCGCGCGTCAATCGCCAGCGTCGGGGAGGGAGCGATATTCTGACAACGGTGAGAAATCGTAAGCGCCATAAGGATTACCTCCTGCAATAACAAGTAATATGAAATGCAATCCGCAGCGTTTTTTCATCCGTTTCCTCATTGAAAGGGATACGGCGGATAGTGCGTGAATGCTCACAACAAGTTAATTATATCCCGTTTACATCGAAAATGCAATAGGGAAAACGATAAAAATGCATAAAGTCGCGGTTTTCCTGCAAAATGCAAAAAAATATCCCCGACACCTTGCGATGCCGGGGAAAATGACTTGCATGATGCAATTTTTATTCCGTCATTTTGCCGCTTGCGTTATCCGAAGGCGCGGCGGCGGTTAAATCGTTGACAAACGCAGCTTTAGCGGTGGTCATGTACACGCCAAGGAACAGCGACAGCAGCATCGAGCAGACGTTTGCAAGCGTGTAGCCCGCCATCGCCAGCACGGCCGAATCAAGCACGGCAATCAGCAGATTCCAGCCGATGAAAGACAATTCCAGCAGGAAGAAATTCATGCGGTTGCCCTTCATGATGGTGCGGCTGGTGCGCATAATCTCCGGGACGCTCGTGTTCGGGTTGCGTGCCAGCAGATAGTCGGATGCCGCCATCAAGTAGAGGCGCATAATGGCGAACACCAGCGTCGCAATCACCGCGATGAAGAACAGAATGGCGGTGAGCAGCATGATATCGGGCGACGACACGGTCAGCAGCACTGGAATCGCCACCACATACGCCAGCAGCATCGGCCAGAAGGCGTAGAACGCCGTGCAGATCTGCAGCCAAATCGCGCGGAAGGTATAGGGAATATACGCCAGCGAATGGCGCACCAGCACGCCCTCGCCGCGGAGAATACGCTGTGCCGCGCCGATAGTGCCCAGCGACAGCGGAATGGTCATCAGCGTAAACAGCAGGTTCAGCAGCGAATAAGTGATCCCCTTGCTCGACGACATGAAAGCGCTGTAAGCCGCCACAAAAGCATCCGGGTCGCTGAGAAGCAAGTCCGTATCCATCGGCGGCATTAGCCCGAAGGCAGTTTGGATAAACATGAAGATAAGCTGCGGAAGGCTCGCCACGAGGAAAATCAGCAGCATTATGGGCAGAACAGGCTTGATGGCAGACCAAGCGGTTTGACGATATTCTTTCGAGGTACGCATAAGCATTTCTCCTTTTATATGAACTTTGGGGTGATGGATGCAGTGTCATCCGCCGAGGAAACGAGGTTGCCGACCCAATCATCCACAAAAGCGGCGCGCGCGGTGACCATGTACGCTCGCACGAACACCGGCAGCAGGAAGACGCAGACGACATAGGCGTTGTAGCCCACCAGCAAGAGCACCGCCGCGCAGACGAGGATCATTGGCAGCCACCACCCGGCGAACGACAATTCCAGCAGGAAGAGGTTCAACCGCCTGTCCTCCATGATAGTGCGGCTTGTTTCCATGAGGTCGGACACGCGCAGGGTAGGTTTTTTCGCCATCAGGTATTTCGCCGCTGCCATCGAATACAGCCGCGTGACCCCGAAAGCAATCGCCGCAAGCGAGGCAAGGCGGAAAAGCTGGTAAACGCCGTGCGAATGGAAGATAAGCAGCAAGACGAGTGTGACGGCCGCGAGAGCCAGCAGCGGCCAGAAAGCGTAGAGTACAATACGGATTTCCAGCCCAATCGCGCGGAGCGAATAAGGAACATACGTCAGCAAATGGCGCGCCTGCACATCTTCCCCGCGCAGAAGCCGCTGTGCCGCGCCAATCAGCCCCAGCGTCAGCGGCACGGACAGACAGTTGAACAGCACGTTCAAGAGCAGATTCGGCGCGAGCGTCTGCACGATGAACGCATCGTAGGCTGCCAGAAAGCGGCTGGGGTCGCTGAACCAAAACTGCATGTCTATCGGCGGAATCAGCCCGAAGAGCAATTGCAGGAAGAACTCGATGAGCTGCGGCAGAACCGCAGCGAGGGCAATCAGCAGCATAACGCGCCAGTGTGGGCGGATGGCGTTCCACGCGATTCGGCGGTATTCCTTGGCAGTACGCACGGTGTGTATCTCCTTTCGTGGTGTCGGGTCGCGCCAATGGGCGCGACAATATGCAAGTGGTGGGTAGAGCGAGCTGGGGGCGCGTCTGCGGACGCGCGAAGTTTGTGTACTGCGCTGAAAGCGCTTCGCTGTTCAGCGCGTGGGTGGCATACTTGACTTTTCTCACGCAGTTGATTACACGTCCGGCAGTTGGGGCGTTGCCCCAAGCCCCACAAGGGACGCTGTCCCTTGACCCTGCAAGGGGCATTGCCCCTTGACCCGTTTTTGGCAGCCCAGCTTGAGCGCACTTCCCTTACTGGTTTATTCCGCGGCTCTTTTTGCCGCGCAAAGTCCCAAAATCGCATAGAACATCGGCGATGTCAAGCAAATACTAAACGTAAACATCCCCTGCATCAAGAACCCAACCGCCATCATCGCCAGCGGCAGTGTCTCCCGCTTCCTTAGCGCGCCCGCAATCGCCGCGGCGCACGTCAGCATCAGCAGCAGCGCCGCTGGAATCCCGCTATTCACCATCGTTTGCAGGAAAAAATTGTGCGGATTATCGAAGTTTTGCAGAATGGTCTGCCCGGTTGCATCAAGATAATCGCGGAAAGCGGCGTAGAACGCATCCGGCGAAAGCCCGAACCACGGCGACTGCGCGGTCATTTCCAGCGTCATCCGCCATACACCGATTCTCTCTGAGCCGAATGCGTCCTGCGCGCGGCCGTTCAGCAATTCATGCATCTCCCAGAGCGCACCGCCCTCCGGCATGGGGAGAAAGGCGACGAGTATCAGCGCCACAAGCACCCCCGCGCACACGAGCGCCAGCAGTCCCTTTCGCGGCAGGGGGCGCGGCGAATGGCACATCAGCAGCGGCGCGAGGGCAACCAGTACAACGCCGAGGAGCGTGCAGACTGCGCTGACCTGCCCCGGCGCGAATTCGATATCCGCCGAGCCGTCAAGCCACGGCAGGACGAGCGCTTGGCGCAGCGCGAAGAGCAGCAGCGTCAAGCCCAGCGTCAGCAGCAGGCGCGCCAAACATTCCGGCTGACGGAGCGCAAGGCAAATGAGCGCAAGGAGCGTTAGCGCCAGCACAATCAGCCCGCTCTGCACGTCCATCAGCAGCGTCAGCAGGATAGCACACAGCCCGCCCGGCAGATGCAGCCAATGATGTTTTTGCCCCAAGACGAAGCTGCCCAGCAGCCCCGGCATCAGCAGGCAGACCCACGCGCTGACAAGGTCGATATTGCCGATGGTGCCCTGAAATTCGTAGTTTGTGCGGATGCTCCTGCCCATCGGAAAGAGCGACAGGGGATTGAACCCCGCGTATTGCAGCAGCACAAGGACGAGATAGCCTGTTACAGCAGCGCTGCAAACCGTCAGCAGCGCGGGGACATTCGCGTCCATGCGGCGCAGACATAGGAAAATCAGCCCGTAGCACGCGATGGTCACGAAGCCCTCATACCGCCCCGAACCCCACAATACGGTCGGCACGCCCCAAGCATTCATTTCCCCTGCGTGACTGCCGAAGAAGCAGGACAATCCTGTCCAGAGCAGGAAGAGCAACATCAGCATCAGCGGCAGTTTTCGGCGCTTTTCCCGGCGGAAGAGGGTCGGAATCGTCAGCAGGAGGGTCAGCATGGTGAAAATCAGCATTCCGTCCCACTTCGCGCGGGTGATGTTGCTGTAATCCTGCATCACCAGGCGGGTGAGGGCGTCCCAAAGCGGAACTTCGCCCGACACCAGCGCGTTCAGCGGCGTACTTTCGCCCAGCAGCCAGAACGGGAAGACGGCGACCCAGAGAATCGCCGCCAGCGTTCCGACGATGATATTCTTTGGCGGATGGAAGCAGTATTTCTTCATGCTTCACCTCCGGATTTTCATTTACCGCGGCATGGACAGCGCAGCGCGTCCCTTGCCGTGCAGCGTCAGCATAGGCGCGGCGTGCGGGATGTATGCGCTTTCGCCCTTGCGCATGGTTAGCTGACCGCCCGCAAAACGCACGGTCAAGTCGCCGTCGAGCGCCGTCAAAAGCCCGAACGCCGTCACGGCGGGCAGCACCGCTTCGCCCTGCACATTCACCAAGTCTAGCGTGAAGTATTTTTCGTCCAGCACGCGCGCAACGGGCTTATTGGGCGCGGGAATCGGGTCGAGGGAGAAGGTCAGGTCGGTCACGTCCAACGCCTTTTGCAGGTGCAGCTCCCGGCGGTTGCCGTTCTTGTCCACGCGATCCCAGTCGTAGAAGCGGTAGGTGATGTCGGACGACTGCTGGATTTCGTAGAGCATGATGCCCGCGCCGATGGCGTGGACGCAGCCCGCCGGAATGAAACACACGTCGCCCGGATGCACCGTCACGCGGCGCAGGAGCGGCTCGACTGCCGCGCCCTGTTCGCACGCGGCGCGCAGGGTGTCAAGCGTTGTGCCGGGCTTGATGCCGTAGACGAGCTGACTGCCTTCCGGCGCGTCCAGAATCAGCCATGCCTCGGTCTTGCCGAGCTTGCCGTTCTCCACGCGTGCGGCGTAATCGTCGTTCGGGTGTACCTGCACGGACAGCGGTTCGGCGGCATCAATCAGCTTCAGCAGCAGCGGGAAGGGCTTTTTGGCGTACTCGCCCGCGAATGCTTCGCCGTAAGCGGCAATCAGGTCAGGCAGCTTTACGCCCGCGTCGTCGGTGGATTCCAGCCCCGGAATGCATGACACTTCCAGACTTTCGCCTGTCGGCACTTCGCGGATGTCCTTGCCGTAGACCGTGCGCAGCTTCTCGCCGCCCCACGGGGTCAGCTTGCCGCCACGGAACGCCGGGTGCATTTTCAGCGGCAGCAGCGGACAGTCGTTCGTCAGGCGCATTTCCAGCGCGGCGAACCGCAGGTCAGGCAGGGACGAATAACGGATATGCCCCGCGATGCGCATCCCGATTTTCTGGTAGAGAGCGAGGGCGGCACTGTTGTTCACCAGCGTGTCGCAGCGCAGCGCGGTGCAGCCCTGAGAACGCAGAATGGCGAGCATTTCGCCCATCATGCCGCGCCCCAGCCCCTGCCGCTGCTTCTCCGGTGCGATGCACAGGCGGTGGAACGTGCCGGGCTTGCCGCCGAAGAGCCAGTTGACGGCGTCGTAAGCGGGTTCAAAGGTCGAATCGAGGGTGACGGCGGCGACGACGGTGTTCCCTTCGCGCACGACGTAGAGCGTTCCAGCGTCGATACTCTTGTGAATCTGGTCAGCGTTGGGGTACGTTCCCCAGTTCCACTGGGCAATGCCCTTTTCGTGCATGGCACTGGTGACGCGCGCGTACAGGGCGCAGATGGAATCGAAATCGGACGTAAGACCACGGGTAAGAAGCATAATAGTGTTCCTCCTTAAAATGGGATAGTAGAATGAAATTGCTTTTACAAGAGATAACGGCTGAAAACCGCTTTTTCTTGCCCATACTATTCCTGCATTCGCCTGTGCCATCTGCTTGCGCCTTTTCCGCGCTGGCGTTCGGTCGTTCCATTTAGCGTAGCGCTGCTACGCTGCATTTCACTCCCGTTAGCCAGCGCGAAAAATTCGCGGCGCATCTTGGCACATTCTCATTCGGAATAGTATCGCTTGTCAAGAAATTATCGGTCGCTGGTGTACATGGCGAACAGATGCGCATACAGCCCGCCTTTTGCAATCAGCTCCGTGTGGCTGCCCTGCTCTTCTACGCCTTTCTCTGTCAGCACCCAGATGCAGTCGGCACCCTTGATGGTCGTCAGGCGGTGCGCAATGGTGAACACGGTGCGCCCCTTCGCCAGCTTTTCGAGCGACTGCTGGACGATGTGCTCGCTCTCGTTGTCCAGCGCGGAGGTCGCTTCGTCCAGAATCAGAATCGGCGGATTTTTCAGGAACACGCGCGCGATGGAAATGCGCTGCTTCTGTCCGCCGGAAAGCCGAACGCCGCGTTCGCCGACATAAGTGTCATAGCCGTGGGGCAGGGCGGAGATGAACTCGTGCGCGCCCGCCAGTTTTGCGGCTTCTTCGACTTCCGCGCGGGATGCGCCGGGCTTGCCGTATGCGATATTCTCCAGCACCGACCCGGCGAACAGGTAGACCTCCTGCTGCACCATGCCGATGGCTTCGCGCAGGCTCTTCTGCGTCAGTGTGCGGATGTCCTGCCCGTCGATGCGGATGCAGCCGCCCGTCACGTCGTAGAAGCGCGGAATCAGGTTGCACAGCGTGGTTTTGCCTGCGCCGGACGGCCCGACCAAGGCAATCGACTGCCCCGGACGGACGGTCATGTTCAGGTTGTGGATGACCTCGGCGTCGTCGTCCTGATAGTGGAAGGAAACGTGGTCGAACGCGACTTCGCCCCGGACATCCGTCAGCACCTTCGCGTTCGGCGCGTCCACAATCTCCGCCGGGGCGTCCATGATTTCAAGGAAACGGTCGATGCCGGTCATGCCGCGCTGGAACTGCTCGGTGAATTCAACGATGCGGCGGATGGAGTTCAGCAGCACGTTCGCATACAGCAGATACGCCATGAAGTCCGCCGCGCTGAGCCGCCCCGCCTTGATGAACAGTGCACCGCCGACGACGATCACGATGTACATCAGCCCGTCAAAAATGCGGTTCGACGTGCCGAACTGCGCCATCACGCGGTACGACTGCGCCTTGAGATCCAGGAACTTCGCGTTGCCGTCAGCGAACTTCTTTTCCTCAATTTCCTCATTCGCGAACGACTTCACCACGCGGATGCCCAGCAGCGAATCTTCCACCTGCGCGTTGATTTCGCCCACCTGCTTGTTGCGCTCCTTGAAAATCTGCCGCATCTTGGTGTTGAAGCGCTTGGCGAAATAGAGCATGAACGGCAGCACGGCGAACATCATCAGCGTCATGGGGATATTCATCGTGCAGAGGATGATGAAGGACACGAGAATCTTCACGCCCGCAATCAGAAATTCCTCCGGGCAGTGGTGCGCAAATTCGGTGATTTCAAACAGGTCGGACGTGATGCGCGCCATGATCTGCCCGACTTTTGTGTCCGAATAGTACCCGAAGGACAGCTCCTGCAGGTGGTGGAAGATGTCGTGGCGCATATCCGTTTCCAGCTGGCTGCCCATGATATGCCCGATGGACTGCATGTAGTAGTTCGCCGCCGCGTCGATGACGCGCAGCAGCATGTAGACACCGCCCATCATCAGCACGAACGGCACCGTCAGCGACGCGACGTCGTAGGTCGCACGGGTCGTAATTGTGCGGACAATCAGCGGCAGCACCAGCTCGCAGACGGTCGTCAGCGCCGCGCAGCACAGGTCGAACGCCATGGTCTTGCGGTACTTGCGGAAGTAGGGGAGGAAGCGCCGGACAAGGACGCTGGTACTGAGGGTATTGCGGTTCTCCTGCTTGGCCATACAAAAAACTCCTGTTCGTAGATTCAAATCCATTGTACCACGAACAGAAGCCTGTTTCAAGCATACGATTTTCATTTTGGGTACGGTCATCTTCCAACGGATGCTCTTGTTCAGGATGGCTTCATGATAGCATAAATGCGGCGGAAGGGCAACCGATTATGGTTGAAAAATGACGCAGCTGGTGGTTTCGATGCGAAAAAAACAAGGGGAATTGCCCAATTTAGCGAAAAGCTATTGACGAGCACAGTGCATTGTTATATAATTATCATGATATGCAGACAAAAAATGTCCGCAGGAAAGAAGGAAAAGAACCATGAAGAACACGAAACGGGTTCTGGCGTTCCTCGTTGGCGCGGCGATGATGCTGCCGATGGCTTCGGCGGAAGGGAAGCTTGCGTCCGGCAACTATGAGGCGACCAGTCAGGGCTTCGGCGGCGCGGTGACAGTGAAGGTCACGGTCACGGATGGCAAAGTCACAGCGGCTACCATCACCGGCGACAAGGAGACCGAGACGATTGGCGGCGCCGCCATCAAGACGCTGACCGAAAAGCTGATTGGCGTGTCCTCTGCCGATGAGGTGGACGCGGTGGCGAGCGCGACGGTGACGTCGAATGCGGTCAAGACGGCGCTGGCGGACTGCCTCCGTCAGGCGGCAGGTGAGGAGAAGACGGAAACTGCCCTGGTGGATGGCGTGTATACCGGCGAGGGACGCGGTTTCAACCTGACGCAGAAGGTGCAGGTGACGGTCGAAATCAAGGACGGCAAAATCGTGTCCGTGACCGTGGGCGACAATGGCGAAACGATGGGCATGATCGCCGCGGTGGAGGAGAAGTGGATTCCACGCGTGGTGGAGAATCAGAGCCTTGCGGTAGACGCCATCTGCGGCGCGACGGCGAGCTCCAATGGCGTCCGCGCGGCGGTCGTCAATGCGCTGGAGAGCGCGGGCATGGATGTGTCTGGAATGTACAAGGCGATTCCGAAAGTCAACGCTGCAGAAGAATATAATGTTGATATCGTGGTCGTCGGCATGGGTTCGTCCGGCACGACGGCGGCGCTGGCAGCGGCGGAATCCGGCGCGAACGTGCTGGCCATCGACAAGGCTGGCAAGTGGGGCGGCACGGGTGTAACGACTTCCGGCCCTGCGAACGTCAACGCGCCCAGTCAGGTCGCGAGCGAAATTGTGGATTGGAAAGACCCGATTAATGGCGTTCACACCAAGGCGGCTGGCGAGCAACTGGTGGATGCGGATGCTCTCTATGCGACGTGGACGGACTACACGACGGTGGACGGCGCGCAGGGCGCGAAGCCGGAGCTGATTGCCAAGGTCATCTATGAAAGCGGCGAGACCTGCGACTGGCTGCAAAGCTATGGCTTCGAGTTCACCCCGGCGGTCGGCTTCGTCGGCGGCAAGTGGGCGATTTTCTCCTCTTATGTCGGTCAGAAGCAGCTGACGGAGAGCTTCTTCGCCAAGGCGTATGACCGCTACACAGAGATGGGCGGTCAGTACCTGCTGGAAACGGAAGCAACCGAGCTGATTATGCAGGACGGCAAGGCAGTCGGCGTGCGCGCGATCAAGGCGGACGGCACGAGCGTGACCATCAACGCCAAGGCGGTCATCCTCTGCACGGGCGGCTTCGCTGGCAGCGACGAAATGCAGGAGAAGTACATCGGTCAGGCGTACAAGCTCTTCGGCATGTCCACCAACGACGGCAAGATGATTGAGTCTGCCATCGAAAACGGTGCGGCGACCCGCGCCATCGGCATGTACCCGATGTCTCACTTCGTTGCGCCGACGGTCATCACCACGCAGTTCTCTGCCGAGGACAACGACATTCCCTATGGGTTGGTCTGCACGGCGGAGGGAATGGCGGTCAACATGAAGGGCGAGCGCTTCATCAACGAATCGTCCATCGCCATGAACGCTTTCTATCAGGGAAATCACTTCTACTATGTGTACAGCAAGGAGCAGATTGACATCCTGCGTGCGCAGGGCTTGAGCGCGAATGCGTCCGGGCGTTACCTGACGCAGGGCGGCATCAAAGCGGACGTTCCGCTGACGAACATCGACACCGTGATTGACGCAGGCATCGAAGCGGGCTTCATCTACAAGGCGTCTTCCTTGGACGAGCTGGCGGCGCAGATTGGCGGAGACTTCTCTGCTGATGCGCTGAAAGCGTCTGTCGCGGGCTACAACCCGGAGAACGACGCATTCGGCAAGGATGCTAGCAAGTTCGAGCGTCTGGGCACGGTCGCGGCGGATTCGGAATACTACGTCGCCTTCACCGGCGCGCCGTACATTTACAGCACCTGCGGCGGTCTGGACGTGAACGAGAACCTGCAAGTTCTGGACACGAATGGCAACGTGATTCCGGGTCTGTTCGCCTGCGGCACGGACAGCATGGGCGTTCTGTTCAACGAGGACAAGGCGTATACCAACTATGGCGGCTGCGCGCAGTCCTACTGCTTCGTCTCCGGTCGTGACGCTGGCGCTTACGCGGCGGCGCATCTGGAAGACTAATCGAATCATCAACGCAGGGCGTTCTCGAAAGGGGATGCCCTGTTTTGTTGCGCTCTTATCGCGCCCGCAGGCGCGATACCCCCTGTAACATGAAAAATCAAGAAACATGGGAGTGCAATGCGAAGGAGTCCAGAGGGCGACCGCAAAGCCCTCTGGTCGCCTCCGCAGAGGCGAAATCTCCCTGCAACAAAAAAGACCAGCACCGAGAAACGACTTCTCCCGATGCTGGTCGGTCGCGCCCATCTGGCGCGACAATGTGCAAGTGGTTGATAAAGCGGCTTGAGGGGCGCTCCTGCGGGAGCGCGAAGTTACTGGCAGGGACGCTTCGCTGCCTGCGCCTTTGTTGACTTCTTCCTTTGAATTGGTCGCACGCGGAACAGTTGGGGCGTTGCCCCAAACCCCACAAGGGACGCTGTCCCTTGACCCTGCAAGGGGCATTGCCCCTTGACCCGTTTTGGGCAGCCCGGCTTGAGCGCGCTGACCAAACAGCTTATTTCCGAAGGTTTTTATCCTTAGCCCAGCGTTACCGTGACCTGATGCGTCTTGCCATCCGCAAATACCGGCAGGACATTGCCCTCAATCGCCTGTCCATCCACCGTCACCTGCTTCACGCCGCGGCACACATGCGACGGATTCTCAATCGCGATCGCATACGTCGCCCCGCGGAAACGGCGGCTCACCTGATAACCGTCCCAAGTGTGCGGAATGCACGGGTCAACCTTCAAACCTTCCCAGTCCGGCTTGATGCCCAGAATGTAGTTGCTGATGACGTAGAAGTTCCATGCCGCCGTGCCGGTCAGCCAGCTGTTCTTTGCCTGACCGAAGTTCTTTGCGTCCTTGCCGGCAATCATCTGGCTGTACACATACGGCTCCATCTTGTGCAGGTCGCTGATTTCCTCGCGGTAGGCGGGGGCAATGCGGCTGTACAGGTCGAAGGCACGGTCGCCGTGGCCGACAACGGTTTCCGCGGCGATAATCCACGGATTGTTGTGGCAGAAGATGCCCGCGTTTTCCTTGTATCCCGGCGGATAAGAGGAAACTTCGCCCAGTTCGAGGTGGTACTCCTTGTAGGCGGGCTGGAGCAGCACGATGCCGTGCTTGGTTTCCAGATACTTGTGGACGGATTCAAGCGCCTTTTCCGCCTTGCCGTCCTTCACGCCGACACCGCCCATGACGCAGTAGCCTTGGCTCTCGATGTAAATCTTGCCGTCCTCGCATTCCTTCGAGCCGATTTTGTGGCCGAAAGCGTCGTACGCGCGGACGAACCACTCGCCGTCCCAGCCGTCGCGCAGGATGGCTTCGTTCATCGCGTCGATTTCCTTCTGGCAGGCGTCCGCCTTGCCGCCCAGACCGCGGCGGCGCAGAATCGCGACCAGATCCGGCCCAATGGCGACGAACATGCCCGCAATCAGCACGGATTCCGCCACGCGGTCATCCGGCGCGTTCGGGTTGGAGAACGTCTGGAAGGATTCGCTCGGTTCGTCGGAAAAGCAGTTCAGGTTCAGGCAGTCGTTCCAGTCGGCGCGGCCAATCAGCGGCAGACCGTGCGGTCCCTTGTTATTGACAACGTGGTAGAAGCTCGCTTCGAGGTGCTCCAGCAGCGTGCCGCAGTCGTCAGGATTGCAGTCGTAGGGCGTTGCGGCGTCGAGAATGCCAAAGTCACCCGTCTCCTTGATGTACGCCGCCGTACCGGCAATCAGCCACAGCGGGTCGTCATTGAAGCCGCCGCCGATGTCGTTGTTGCCCTTCTTGGTCAGGGGCTGATACTGGTGATAGCAGCCGCCGTCGCGGAACTGCGTCGCGGCGATGTCGAGGATGCGTTCGCGGGCGCGTTCGGGGATTTGATGCACGAAGCCGAGCAAGTCCTGCGAAGAATCGCGGAAGCCCATGCCGCGCCCGATGCCGCTCTCGAACATGGAGGTCGAACGGCTCATGTTGAACGTGACCATGCACTGATAGGGATTCCAGATATTGACCATGCGGCCCAGCTTCTCGTCGGGGGTGGTCAGCACATAGGCGGACAGCAGGTTGTCCCAGTGCTTCTTCAGCGCGTTAAACGCATCGGCAATCTGCTCGTCGGTCGTCAGCTTCTCCAGCAGCGCCTTCGCGGGCGCTTTGTTGATGACGCTGGGCGCGACGAACTTCTCTGCCTGCGGCACTTCGACATAGCCCAGCACGAAGTTGAAGCGGCGTTCTTCGCCGGGGGCAAGGGACACCTTCACCTGATGCGCCGCCATCGGCTGCCAGCCGGACGCGATGGAGTTGCCCATCTTGCCGGTGAAAACCGCCTGCGGGTTTTCAAAGCCATTGTACAGCCCAAGGAACGTCTCCATGTCGGTGTCGAAGCCGTCCACGGGGGTGTTCACGGCGTAGAACGCATAGTGATTGCGGCGCTCGCGGTATTCAGTCTTGTGGTAGATGACGCTGCCTTCCACCTCGACCTCGCCGGTGGAGAAGTTACGCTGGAAGTTCGTCATGTCGTCCTGCGCGTTCCAAAGGCAGAACTCGACGAACGACGTCAGGATGACATTCTTGGGCGCGTCGGAATCATTGCGCAGCGTCACCTGATGCACCTCGGCGTTCACGCCCATCGGCACAAAAGAGAGCTGGCTGGCGGTCAGACCGTTCTTCTGACCGGTAATGATGGTGTAGCCCATGCCGTGACGGCAGGAATAGCTGTCCAGCTCCGTTTTGACGGGCTTCCAGCCGGGGTTCCAGACCGTGTCGCCGTCCTTGATGTAGAAGTAGCGGCCGCCGTTGTCCACAGGCATGTTATTGTAGCGGTAGCGGGTGACGCGGCGCAGTCGGGCATCGCGGTAGAAGCAATAGCCGCCGGCGGTATTGCTGATGATGCCGAAGAACTGTTCACAGCCGAGATAGTTAATCCACGGGTAGGGCGTCCGCGGCGTGTCGATGACGTACTCGCGGGCTTTGTCGTCAAAGTGACCGTATTTCATGCACCTAATCCTCCAGAGCAGCGGACGTAGCCGCAGTGATTGTTGCAATCTTATTGTATCACAGCTTTTGCGTTTACGCAAACGTTTTCGTGAATCTTTCGCAAATTTTTTTGTGGGAAATGGCGCTGAAGTGATGCAAAGAGGACAAAACAAACGGTTGTGCAAGCGGCGAATCAGCGGTTGACAAAGCGATAGAAAGCGTGCTACAATTCCCAGAAGGAGAAAGCGAAAAGGAAGGAACACACATGGATCGTATTTATCTGGATAATGCGGCGACGACCGCCGTTTCGCAGCCCGTGATGGAGGCAATGCTTCCTTATTATATGCAGGTGTACGGCAACCCGTCCTCCATTCATTCTACGGGGCGGGATGCGAAAAAAGCGGTCGAGCGCGCACGGCGGCAGGTCGCGTCGGCATTGGGGTGCAGCGCGCAGGAAATCTATTTCACCGCGGGCGGATCGGAGAGCGACAACTGGGCGCTCAAGGGCGCGGCGTTTGCGCATCAGGAGAAGGGCAAGCACATCATCACCACGCAGATTGAGCATCACGCCATCCTGCATACCTGCCAGTGGCTGGAAGCGCAGGGTTGGCAGGTGACGTATCTCCCGGTGGATGCGGACGGCTTCGTGACTGCCCAGCAGGTGGAGAACGCCCTGCGCCCGGATACCGTGCTGGTCAGTGTGATGGCGGCGAACAACGAAATCGGCACGCTCGAACCCGTCGCGGAGATTGGCACACTCTGCCACGAACGCGGCGTACTCTTCCACACGGACGCGGTGCAGGCTGTTGGCGCGATTCCGCTGGATGTCGAGGCGCTCCACGCGGACATGATCTCCCTCTCGGCACACAAGTTCCACGGGCCGAAGGGCATCGGTGCGCTGTACATCCGCAAGGGCGTGAAAATCGACCCGTTGATTCATGGCGGCGCGCAGGAACGCGGGCATCGCGCAGGCACGGAGAATCTGCCGGGCATCGTCGGCTTGGGCAAGGCGATTGAACTGGCGGAAGAGGGCTTGGCGGAGAACGCGGCGCGGATGACTTTCCTGCGCAATCGGCTCATCAGCGGCTTGACGGCGGCGATTCCCAACATGCGCATCAACGGCACAATGGACAAGCGCCTGCCGAACAACGTGAACGTGTCTTTTGCGGGCATCGAGGGTGAAGCGGTGCTGCTCCGGCTGGATTTGGAGGGCATCGCGGCGTCGAGCGGGTCGGCATGTACGGCGGGCAGCCTTGACCCCAGCCATGTGCTGACGGCGATTGGCTTGACGCGCGACGAAGCGAAAGGTTCGCTGCGGCTGACCCTCGGCACGGACACCACGCAGGCGGATATTGATGAGGTGGTAAAGAAGCTGCCGGGGATTGTGGCGAGTTTGCGGGAGATGACCAACTGGTGTGGGAGAGGGTAAGGGTTGCCCTGAACCTTGGATGAAAAGTGACGAAGAAGCGCGGATGGCGGGAAATACTTGACAAATAGAAAAAAACGGATATAATGAGAAGGAAAGGTGGGGTTGGAACATGAACATTGTGTTTTTCGTTGCTGCGCTAATTGTACTGGTGATTGATATTGCATTTGCAGTGTATGCGGGTGGAATTGCGGAGGAAAAAGGATACAGCAAGGGTAACTGGATTGCTGTGTGCTTGTTCTTCGGCGTGATAGGTTATATTTTGGTGGCTGCTCTGCCTGATTTGAAGATGCGCACGCTGCTGGAAAAGACAAATGCCATGCTCAAATCGAAGCCTTGGGAAGCCCAAAAGGCACTGGAAAGTACAGAAGAAGCAGTGCAGCCGAAAAGAATCCCCGTACGAAGTACGAAAACGGCATGGAATGCCAAGCACGGGGCCGAGTGGAAATGCCCCAAATGCGGAACAATGAATCAGCGAAATGCACTGTTCTGCAAGGATTGCGGAGAATACAAGTGAACAAAATCACCCGCGGCGAACAGATCTTGCGCTCGCCGCGGGTTTCAATTTGCGTAGGTTTACACCACCTTCACCATTTCCTCCTCGCCGTCCTCATCCACATTCCCCGTGTGCTGGAATCCCAGCGATTCGTACAGCCGCATCGCCGGAATATTCGCCTGATGGCACGTCAGCACAACGCGCCCGGAATCCCCGAACGGCTTCGTCGCGATATAGTCCAGCACCGCCTTCATTGCCGCTGTTCCGTAGCCTTTGCCCTGCTCGGCGGCGTCAATCATCATGTGCCAAATGTCGTATTCCGGCACGTCGTAGTCGTAAATCACCATGACGTATCCCACCATCCGCGCGTCAGCGTAAATGCCGAACGGCTGGCACTGATTGCGGTAGACATACGCCTGCGCAAGGCTGCGAATCGGGTGGGAGACGTACTGCGTCTGGTCGTCGCGGAGCTGCAAATGGAATGCATCCAGAAAGTTGCCTTCGTCAATGGGCTTGAGCGTGATGTTCATCGGGTCAATCCTTTCCTAATTAAATCGTCTTTGGGGTGGCATCTGCCCATCTAACGGAGCGCGCGGGCATTTTCATCCCGAGAATCGGATTTTTGGGGAAAAGAAAAATCTGCGTGTTCGTCTTCCCGGCAATGCCTTTTTGTGCTATGATAAAAAGGCAAACAGAAAGGGGAACATGCATGAAGATTCTGGTTCGATATCACGACGGCGCAGTGCCGCTGACCATCCTGCCGCAGGGGGACTGGATTGACCTGTGCGCGGCGGAAACCGTGACGATGCACGCGGGGGAGTTCCGCATTATTTCGCTGGGCGTGTCGATGCAGCTGCCGGAGGGGTACGAGGCGCACATTGTGCCGCGCAGCTCGACCTTCCGCAAGTGGGGGATTCTGCAGGCGAACAGCATGGGGGTCATCGACGAAAGCTACTGCGGCGATGACGACGTGTGGGGCTTTCCAGCGCTGGCCATGCGCGACACGACGATCGCGCGCGGCGACCGCATCTGCCAGTTCCGCGTGATGAGGAAGATGGACAAGCCGGAGCTGGTGACGGTGGAGCACCTTGACAATGCGTCCCGCGGCGGCTTCGGCAGCACGGGTACACGATGAAGAAGAAAAAAAGCCGGACGACGCGGCGCAAGGCGACACGCCGGACGATTTTCCAACTGCTGCTGACACTCCTGATGGCGGTGCTGCTGTTTGTCCGCAGCGACGCGCCGAACGGGGATGATTTCCTCGCGCCGATTCCGACGCAGCTGCCAACGGCGACCGCCGCACCTGTTTCATCCGCTGATTTAACGGTGTATTTCCTCGATGTCGGTCAGGCGGACGGCGCAATTCTCGTCAGCGACGGTCATGCCATGATGATTGACGGCGGAAAAGCCTCCGCCAGCCAATTCGTCTACGCCTACCTGACCAAGACACTGAGGATTGAGCACCTTGACGCCATCATTGCGACGCATCCGCATGAAGATCACATTGGCGGTCTGCCCGGCGCGCTGAATGCCTGCACGGTCGGCGCGGTGTATTCGCCCGTGACGCAGTGGGATACGAAGGTATTCAGCTCACTGGTGAAGTACACCGAAAGGCAGGGGATTTCGCTGACCGTGCCGAGCATTGGCGACAGCTTTTATCTCGGCAGCGCGCAGGTGACGTTCCTCTCCGACGGGCAGGGCTTCACGGACACAAACGACATGTCGCTGGTCGTGCGCGTGGACTGCGGCAGCACGTCGTTCCTCTTCACGGGCGACGCGGAGTGGAACGCGGAACACGCGCTTTTGGCAAATGGCCAACGGCTGCAGGCGACGGTGCTGAAAGTCGGCCATCACGGCAGTGAAACCTCGACGTGCTATGCCTTCCTGCGTGAAATCATGCCGCAGTACGCTGTCATCAGCGTCGGCAAGGGCAACACCTATGGTCATCCGGCGGAAAGTACCCTGAGCCGCCTTCGCGACGCGGATGTTGTTGTTTTCCGCACCGACGAGCAGGGGACAATCATCTGCCGCTCCGACGGGCGGAATGTGACGTTTGAGACGGAAAAGTGACGGCAGAAGGGGGCAAGGGGCGAACGGAAAGCCCAACCTTTTGCCTCCGCAGAGGCGAAATCCTCTGCAACAAAAGCATTGTATAAGGAAGGAGAAACGCGAATGATAAACATCCGCCGCATGTGGCAGCCGCTGACTTTCACTCCCTTCCTCGCAACGGCGGCGCACCATGAAATCCTGCCCTGCGAATCCCTGCAAAGGTGGATTCGCTGCTTCTGGGGCGGCATTGCCGGCGCTGGCGCATCCCCGACGCGCATCATTCCCGATGTCTGCGCTGACCTCATCTACCACATTGACGAAACGGCGGGACGCATCATCCAAGCGAGTTTCTGCGGCGTCAGCGACGTGTGCGGCACTGCGCATTTGCCGATGATTCCGGGGCATACGGTGAGCACATTCGCCATCCGCTTCCATGCCTTCGGCGCGTATGCGTTTGCGGATGATGCCCTTCGCGGCACGCTGAACGGCTTTGAATCGCCGGAAGTCCGATTCGGTCGACTTGACCGGGCACTGCGGGCGCGATTGCTGGAACTGGATGGATTGCCATCGCGCGCGGCGTATGCGCAGAGCGTTCTGCTGGCGTTTCAGTGCCGGGAAAATCTGCTGGTGGAGACGGCGGCGGATGCGCTGCTGTACCACCGCGGGACGGCGACGGTCAGCGCGTGGGCGCACGAGTTGTTCATCAGCAGCCGTCAGCTGGAGCGCCTTTTGGGCGAGTACTGGGGCTTGTCGCCGAAGAAGGGAAGTGCGCTGGTGCGGTATCAGGCGCTCTATCAGGAGATTTGCCGCGGGACACTGAATAACGTGCAGGACGCGGTGGCACGCTACGACTTTGCGGATCAGGCGCACCTGTGCCGCGAGTTTCGCCGCTATCACGGGGAAAACGTGTCGCGTTTCTTCAAGACATCGTGCGAAAATGGGCGTACAATGGAGAAAAACGGCGTTTATCCGCTGGAAGAGGTATCAACATGAGCGAAAGCATCAGCGTCTGCGGCACGGACTGCGGCGCGTGTTCATTCTTTGGGGGACTGTGCCGGGGCTGCAACGAATGTCAGGGGCGCGTGTTTCATGCGCCGACGGGCTGCGCGTGCTCGATTTACGCCTGCGTGCGGGAGAAAAAGGGCTTGCGGAACTGCGCGCAGTGTCCCGACCTGCCGTGCAGCCTTTGGCAAAGCACCCGCGACCCCTCGTTCACGGACGAGCAGTTTGCCGCGAATATCGCCGGGCGCGTCGAGAATCTGCGGAAGCGCATGACGAATCGCGAGCTGGCGGATTTCGTCTCTGCCCAGCTGGCACCGCTGCCGGAAGTCCGCCGAATCCCCATGATGGGCGGGTTCATCTTCTACTACCGCGAGCGGATTTTCGGCGGCATATACGGCACGGGCTTCATGGTCAAGAATGTCCCCGCGGCATGGCGCTTCATGCCGGGTACTTCCGCCGAGCCGCCCTACGATGGCGCGAAGCCTATGCTGCACGTCCCGATTCTCGCCGATTCCGCAAAGCTCCGCGCCATGGTGCAGGCGATGTGGGAAGAACTGCCGGAACGTCCGCCGAGAAAGCGGAAACGCTGACGGCTTTTGGGAAGCACAGCGGCAAATCAGCAAAAAGGTGCGTCAAAAGGGGAAAAAACCTCCGAAAACCCTTGGCTTAATAGTGACAAGTAACTATGCCCTATTTGCGGCAAGTGGTTTCTGATCACGGATGCAAGGCAGACCAAATACTGCGGAGGACTTGCTCCGGGGGATAAGCGTGGGCGCACTTGCAGACAGATCGGCAATCTCAAAGGCAGAGAGCAACGAGAGCTTGCGGACGATCATCCGATTAGGGCGATCTACAATCGCCGCATGAATACGATCACGCAGTATCTCCGCCGTGGCACGCTGGACGAGCAGACCGCCGCCGTAATGAAACGGTTGGCGAAAGATAAACTGGAACGTGCTATTTTGGACGTTGCCTATGCCAATGGCAGTTATGAAAAGGAAATGGAACAGGAAACTTTATTGAAAGAAACAAAGAAGAAACGTTGAATTTGACGAGGTGATGTTATGAAACTAATAAGAGCAAATGTAAATGATTGTGAAAAAATATGGAAAATGCAAACAGAAGCTTTTTCCGATTTGTTAGAAAGATATCAAGACTATGAAACAAGTCCTGGAAATAAAGGGTTGGCACAAAAAGCATTTGAAGAAGTCGAAAAAATTCATGGACATGATAATTGGAAACTTGACACCATTCTTCAAGAAGAAGGAAATTGTTATTTATATGAGAAGTTGGGATATAAAAGGACAGGATTGGTTGAAAATATAAATGATAAAATGGATATTGTTTATTACGAAAAGAATTAAACAACTTTCAGTTTTCAAATGAAGGGAGGTGCGCCGAATGTCCGAAGAACGCTTCTGGAATACCGATGAATATGCCAGTACAGCTAAGTAAATTAGTTCCTTATCACAGTTAACCCTTGAAAAATGCGCATTTTGCGCTTGACAAAGCGGCGCGTTTATTGTACAATAGTGGATGGCATCAATAGCTCCGCTTGCCCCGGAAACTATTGAAACACCCGCGGAGGACATGCGACCATCATGCCGTGCCGCACACACATAGAGAACCATCACTTAGGGAGGAAAAACCTTTGAAGACGTTCATGCCGAAAGCGGCTGACATTACCCGTCAGTGGTATGTTGTCGATGCCGAGGGTCAGGTGTTTGGCCGTGTGGCCAGCCAGGTCGCGAACATCCTTCGCGGCAAGAATAAGCCGATTTACACCCCCAATGTGGATACCGGCGATTATGTCATTATCATCAATGCGGATAAGATCGTCATGACCGGCAAGAAGCTGGATCAGAAGATTTATTATCATCACACCGGCTATGTCGGCGGCCTGAAGGAAACCAAGTACCGCAAGCTGCTGGCTGAGAAGCCTGAATTTGCAATCCGCCGTGCTGTCGTGGGTATGCTGCCCAAGGGACCGCTGGGTCGCCAGATGGCCAAGAAGCTCAAGGTCTACGCTGGCCCGAATCATGACCATGCGGCGCAGAAACCCGTGAAGTTTGACCTCGTGTAAGGCGGAAAGGAGAAAAACAAATGGCTAAGGTTGATTACAGCGCTGTTGGCCGCCGCAAGAAGGCTGTTGCCCGCGTCCGCCTGGTCGCCGGTGATGGCAAAGTGACCATCAACAAGCGTGATATTGATAACTACTTCGGTCTGGAGACCCTCAAGATGACCGTTCGTCAGCCCCTGACGCTGACCAGCACGACCTCTTTCGACGTGCTGGTGAATGTCTGCGGCGGCGGTGTGTCCGGTCAGGCCGGCGCAATTCGTCACGGCATCTCTCGTGCCCTGTGCAAGGCTGATCCGGAACTGCGTGCTGCCCTGAAGAAGGCTGGCTTCCTCACCCGCGATCCTCGTATGAAGGAACGCAAGAAATACGGCCTGAAGGCTGCTCGTCGCGCGCCCCAGTTCAGCAAGCGCTGATCGAGACTTCAAAATGCCAAAAACCCTGGAAACTCAACGGTTTCCGGGGTTTTTCTTTTTTGATTCCGCTGTTTCCTTTTGAGGAAATTTGATGCGCTCTATCCCATTTTTGATGGGTTAACCATAGGGGAAAACCGGGTTTGGAGCGATGAATGGGTTAAAAAATAGGGGAAAATCCCCCTCCATTCCGAGCCCTGCGAGGCACATCTATAGAGGCAATTTATCCCTCCCGGCATCTTTGTTTTGCTTTGAATTCTTTTGCTATAAACGAGCAAATTCCAAAAGGGAACCAAAGGGATAGAGACATTTCCTCTCTATGGTGGTAGAATGAAGATACCAACACCACTCAA
>ERZ827512.1097-NODE-1097-length-29149-cov-3.789682_pt1 | contig 29149 bp, 23 predicted proteins | sample MGYA00519916_ERZ827512 | MGnify/ENA primary metagenome ERZ827512 (study PRJEB31778, sample SAMEA3449335) | human gut metagenome | biome: human gut; feature: human-associated habitat; material: faeces | place: United Kingdom | collected 2010/2012 ... | reverse complement strand
GGGTGACGGCGGGGCAGGCCGGCGGCAGCACGCTTCCGGCGGAGTTGGTCGTGCTGTCGGCGGGCATCCGCCCCAACACGGCGTTTCTGGCCTCCAGCGGGATCGAGCTGTACAAGGGCGCCATCCTTGTGGACGAATGCCTCCGCACCAGCCTCCCCGACGTGTACGCCGCCGGCGACTGCGTCATAGTGACGAACCGGCTCACCGGCCGGCGGCAGTGGTCGCCGATGGGTTCCTCCGCCAATTTGGAGGGGCGCACGCTGGCGCAGGTCCTCGCCGGACGGGACAAGACCTTCCCCGGCGTGCTGGGTACCGGCGTCGTCAGACTCCCGGGCCTGAACTGCGGCCGCACCGGCCTGACCGAGCGGCAGGCCAGGGAAGCGGGATACGACGCCGTCACGGTGTTGGCGGTCACGGACGACAAGGCGCATTATTACCCGGACGCGTCGTTCTTTGCCACCAAGCTCATCGCCGACCGGCAGACCCGCAGGCTGCTGGGGATACAGGTATTGGGCCCGGGCGCGGTGGACAAGCTGGTGGACATCGCCGTCATGGCCATCCAGTCGGGCGCCGTCTTGGAGGACCTTGAAAACGCCGATTTCGCCTATGCGCCGCCGTTTTCGACGGCGATCCATCCGCTGGTACAGGCGGTGCACATCCTCCAGAACAAGCTGAGCGGCGCGCTGGTGAGCATGACGCCCGCCGAGTACGCCGCGGGCGCCGCGGACGGCTACCGGGTCATCGACGTCTCTCCCACTCCCTCCATACGGGGCGCCGCCTTCGTCGACCTGACGTCGGTAAACGGCGAGCTGCCGGGCATCGGCAGGGAGGAGAAGCTCCTGCTTGTCTGCGCGCGCGGGAAGCGGGGCTATTTCCTGCAAAACCGGCTCAGACAATACGGCTATCGGAACACCGTGGTGCTGGAGGGCGCTTCGTTCTTCAACGAGGTGAAGGTGAAGGACGCGCAGGCCGCCGTCTCGCCCGAGGAAAAAACGCGGGTGAAGGCGCTGGGCTTCCTGTTCGACAAGCGCTCGCAGGATCGGTTCAACGCCAGAGTCATCACCCGCAACGGGAAGATCACCGCCGAGGAAAGCAAGGCCATCGCGCAGGCGGCGGAACGCTTCGGCAGCGGCGAACTGGCGATGACCTCCCGCCTGACGGTGGAGATTCAGGGCGTGCCCTTCGACAACATCGAGCCGCTGCGCGAATTTCTGGCGCAGGCCGGGCTGGAAACCGGCGGCACCGGCTCCAAGGTGCGCCCGATCGTCTCCTGCAAGGGTACCACCTGCCAGTTCGGGCTGATCGACACCTTCGCCCTCTCGGAGGAAATCCACGAGCGGTTCTATCACGGCTACCGCGAGGTCAAGCTCCCGCACAAGTTCAAAATCGCCGTCGGCGGCTGTCCGAACAACTGCGTCAAGCCCGATTTGAACGACGTGGGCATCATCGGCCAGCGCGTGCCGCGCATCGACGCCGACCGATGCCGCGGCTGCAAGGTATGTCAGGTCGAGAACACCTGTCCGCTCGGCGTGGCGAAGGTCGAGAACGGCAAGCTGGTCATCGATGAAAAAGCCTGCAACCACTGCGGCCGCTGCGTAAGCAAATGTCCGTTCAAGGCGGTGAATTACGAGCAGGACGGCTATCGGGTCTACATCGGCGGACGCTGGGGCAAGAAGGTCGCGCAGGGCCGCTATCTGGATAAGGTCTTTACCGACAAGGACGAAGTCCTCGACGTGCTGGAGAAGGCGATCCTCCTCTTCCGCGAGCAGGGCGTCACCGGCGAGCGGTTCGCGGATACCGTCGCGCGCCTCGGCTTTGAAAACGTGCAGGCCGAGCTGCTGTCCGACCGGCTTTTGCAGCAGAAGCGGGAAAACCTTTCCGCGCAGAAGCATTTGAAAGGCGGCGCGACTTGCTGAGGAAACGAATCCCGCTCCTGCTCGCCCTGGCGCTGGCGTTCGCTCTGAGCGCCTGCGGCGGCGGGCAGCCGTCGGAGGGCTCGGAAGTCTCCGGCTGGACGCGCTATGCTTTTCAGGACGCCTCCGGCGCCGAGGTGATACTGGACAAGCGCCCCGAGCGGGTGGCGGTGCTGTTTTCCTCCTTCGCCGACATCTGGCTGACCGCCGGCGGGCGGGTGGACATCACCGTCGGCGAAAGCGTGGAGCGGGGCCTCGTGCCGGACGGGACGCCGCTGGTGGACGACGGCGCGGGCAAGACAATCAACGGCGAGCTGCTTCTCTCCTACGCGCCCGACTTCGTCATCGGCTCAGCGGACCTGGAGGGGCAGATACAAACGGTGGAGTTCCTGCGGCGGCAGGGCGTTCCGGCGGCGGTGTTCCATGTGGAGACCTTTGAGGATTATCTGGAAATGCTGAAAATCTGCACCGACATCACCGGCGACGCCGACGCCTACGAGGTTTACGGCGCGCAGGTGCAGGCGGAAATCCGCGCCCTGCTTGCGTCGCTGCCCGAGCCGGAGACGGGCGGCCGGAAGCGGATTCTGTTTGTCCGCGCCGGCTCCGGCTACAACGCCACCAAGGCCAAAACGGCCGAGAACAATTTCGTCTGCGCGATGCTCGACGAGCTGGGGACCTACAACATCGCGGAGAACGCGCCGGTGCTTCTGGACGGTTTGAGTCTGGAGGAAATCCTGCTGGAAAACCCCGACTACATCTTCATTTCCACTATGGGCGACGAAGCGGCGGCGAGGGCCTATATGGACGGCCTGCTGCGCGGCGACGCCTGGCGGCATCTGGACGCGGTCCGCGAAGGGAACTACGCCTATCTGCCGAAGGACCTGTTCCAATTCAAGCCGAACAAACGCTGGGGCGAAGCCTACCGTTATCTGGCGGACCTGCTGTATCCCGGGGAGCTTGAGGACAAATGAGAAAAAGAACCGTGACAAAGCGCCGCTGTTTCTGCGCGGCAAAGAGCGGCCGGCTGACGCTCTGCCTGCTGCTTTTGGCCGTCCTGCTGCTCTCGCTGCGCTTCGGCAGCGCGGCGATGGATTGGACGTCCTTCTGGGGCGGCCTGCTGCGTCGGGAGGGGTTCGAGACGCAATCCCTGATCCTGTATTCCCTGCGGCTGCCGCGGCTGCTGCAGGGCGTGCTGGCCGGGGTCGGCCTCTCGGTCTCGGGCGTGCTGCTGCAAAGCGTGACCGGCAACGATCTCGCCAGCCCGAGCATCATCGGCGTCAACGCCGGCGCGGGGTTTGCGGTGATATTGCTGCTGAGCTTTTTCCCCGGCGCCGCCGCGCTCCTGCCGCCGGCGGCCTTTCTGGGCGCGTTTCTGACGACGCTGCTGATTATGGCGATCGCCGGCCGCGCGGACGCCTCGAAGGCCACCGTGATCTTGGCGGGAATCGCCGTGCAGGCGCTGCTGAACGCCGGCATTTCCTTCCTGTCCCTGCTGGACGCCGACGTGCTGGTCTCGTACAGCTATTTTTCCGCAGGCGGGCTGTCCAACACCGACATCCGCCTGCTGTGGCTGCCGGGCGCGATCATCCTGCTGGGGTTTTCCGTTTCGCTGGCCTGCTCCGGCAAAATCCGGCTTCTGTGCCTTGGCGACGATCTGGCGCGTTCGCTGGGCGTGCGGGTCGGACGGGTGCGGATGCTGTGTTTGATCTGCGCCAGCGCCTCGGCGGCGGCCGTGGTCAGCTTCGCCGGCCTGCTGGGCTTCGTGGGGCTGATCGTGCCGCACCTCGCCCGCAGGCTGACGGGGAGCCGCACGGGGCCGCTGCTTTGGGTCTCCGCGCTGACGGGCAGCATTCTGGTGCTGACGGCGGACCTGCTGGGTCGGGTGCTTTTCGCCCCGTCGGAGGTGCCGGTGGGCATCGTGATGGCCTTCATCGGCGCGCCGTTTTTCTTCTATCTGCTGCTTCGGAGGAGGTCGGAGCACATATGCTGAGCTTTCGGCGGGTATGCGCCGCATACGGAAAAAAACAGGTGCTGGATCAAATCGACTTCGAGCTGCCGCCGCACACGCTCACGGCCGTGGTGGGCAAAAACGGGAGCGGGAAATCCACCCTGTTCGCCTGCGCCGGCCGGAAAATCCCCTACACCGGAGAAATCACGCTCTCCGGCCGCGATCTGGCGGCGATGACGCCCCGCGAGCGGGCGCAGCGGATGGCTTTCCTGCCCCAGACACTCCCCGCGCCCGCGGTATCGGTCGCGGAGCTGGCGGCGTTCGGGCGGAACCCCTATCTGGATTTCGGCAGGCGGATGACCCCGACGGACCGGCGGCTCGTCGAAGAGGCGCTTGAGCGGGTCGGAATCGCCGCGCTGCGGGACAAGCTGCTCGCCGAGCTTTCGGGCGGCGAGCGGCAGAAGGCTTATCTGGCGATGATTTTGGCGCAGGATACGGACGTGCTGCTGCTGGACGAGCCGACCACCTATATGGATATGGAATATGAAGCCGCCTTTTTCCGGCTGCTGAAGGCGCTGCAGGCCGAGAAGGGCGTCACCCTGCTCGTCATCCTGCACGACCTGTCGCAGGCGATGCGGTACGCCGACCGCATCGTCGTGCTGGACGGGGGCCGCGTCCGCTTTGCGGGGGATACGCGGGCCTGCGCGGCCAGCGGCGTTCTGGAAGCGGTGTTCCGCGTCCGGCAGCGGCCGATCGCCGACGGCGACGGGGAATGGATTTTTTTCACGCCCGAGGGATAAGCCTCGCCGCGCGGCCGACGCAAATGCCGGCGGATTGGCGCGAAAAGGGCCGTCGGACGCATCAAACGCCCCGACAAGTTCGCCGAGGCCCTGCCCGACGGGAAGCCGCCCCGAAGCAGACCGTCCGGTACGCCGCCGGACGCGCCGCCCGCGCGGGCGGCCGAAACGCGTCTGCCGGCGCCAACTCAGCGGCGGCCGCCCGACAAGCACGCTTCTCCCTCAACCGCAGAGACAGGCCGCATTGCGGCAACGGCGCTTTCGCCGGCGCGAGAATCGGCGGCAGCCGCAGGCGCGGCTTCTGCGGCGGCTTGATGCGAATGCGCGGCGTCCGGCCGTTAAAAGCCGGCGCGCCGCCGTTTTTTGCCCGCACGCGGCGCTGCGGCGCAGACGGGCGGCTTTTGCTTCGCCGGTATTTTCGTATGCGCTAAGCATACCACAGCGCCGCCGCATACGGCGGGCGGACGGCGGCCAACCCGGGGCGGCCTACGGCGGCCCGACGCGGCGGCCGCCGCTCGTTTCCTCGTTTCTCATCCGCTCGTTTTCCCGTTTCTTTCTCACTCATTTCCCCGTTTCTCATCCGCCCGTTCTGCGGCCGCCCGTTTCCCGTCTCTCAAAAACCCCGCTCGTTTCATACCCGCCGAAAGCGCCGATGCGTTTTTCGGCGCATTTTTTTACTTTTCTGTTGACATTTCGGCCCGGACATGCTACGCTAAACAACAGAAACGGCTGTAAACGCCGCCGTCTTTGTTCCGGCCGTTCAGAAAGGAGAAGCCCGACTATGAAAAAGCGAACCATTCTATGTCTGTCCGTCGCCGCCGCGCTGCTGCTCGCAGCCTGCACACCGGCGGAGGAACTGCCGTCCGCCGCGCCGTCCGAGGGAGTAGAGAGTACGGCGGACGCGGACACCAGACGCCCGACCATCCGCATTGCCGCTTCGGAGGTCATCATCGGCAAGGGCGACGACTTCGACCTTTTGGACGGCGTTGTCGGCAGCGACGACGTCGATGGCGACATCACCGACAGAATCGAAATCGACAAGGGCGATTACGACCCCGGCGTCGCCGGCAAATACACCATCACCTACAATCTGACCGACAGCGCCGGCAATGCGGCGGTGCCGAAGCAGAGAATCATCAACGTAAGGGAGACGGACGTTATGGAAAAGCCCCCGGTCTGGAACGACGCCATTGAAGGCGAAAAGCGCAACCCGCAGGACCCCGCCGTTTACGGCGGCGCATGGTATCACAAGGTCGTGTCCTCGAAGGACAAGTGGGTCGGCATCGAGGCGACAGTCACGCTGTCTGAATTCAAAATCGAACGCTACGAAGGCGAGTACGACGCGTCGCTGCCCGTCGATCCGGCGGCCACGCATCTCGACAACCCCTCGGTGTATCTCGGCGGCAACGCACAGAGCGAGTCCGACGTCGGCCTCTCGCTGTCCCGCGTCCTCGTCGACGTGGAGAAGCAAACGCTGAGCGTCGGCGGCATCGCCTTCCGCCCCTTCTGGCGCTACATCACCGCCGAGGAACAGGACGTCGGCGGCTATGAGGCCCACGACGGCGAGTACAGCGTCTCGGCCAACGGAAACAACTGCTTCGCCAACTATCACTGGCGCTACACCGAGTACTACTATCTGCCCGGCGACACGCTGCGCATGATCGTATACAGCCCCGAACCCGACAAATTGCAGTTGATGATCGAGGTCATCGAAGCGTCCACGCTCCCGTCCTCGGTCGCGATGCGCGAAGCCTACGGCTGGAAGCAGCCGGCCAACTTCATCAGCCCGATTTTCCGGTCGCCCGGCCACGGGACCGGCATGGACGCGGAGTTCAAGCGCGTCAACGCCATCGACCAGACGGCCAACGAAGGGAAAACGGCGATCCCCACCGACACCGAAATCAAAAGCGCGGTTTGGCACGAAACCTACCTGTACCGCAACATCGACGGCACGCTGTACAGGGTCCCGATGGACGAAAGCCGCCGCGGTACAACCAGCGCGCCCGAAGCGAAGTACTTCACCGTCACCTATGACGGCGTGGACAGCAGCCTCGGCGGCGAAATCGTTGCCATCCACCCGGGATATGCGAACGAATAAGGGAATCTCCCACGCCGCGCCGCTGCCGCATACGATAGATACAGAAGCATAAAACACTATACAAACAAGCGCTTCTTCCCTGCGTTGTATCCGATGAAGATATGCTTCATTCCCGCATGCGAACGAATAAATGCTTCTTCCCTGTATGAATAAATGCAACTTCCCTGTATACAACGAATAAATGCTTCTTTCCTGCGGCGCCCGTTGGGGCGCCGCATTTTCTATGCCCGCTCACCGTATAAATTCACAAAATATATTGACATTTTTGAAAATCTTCGGTACAATAGCGACAAAAGGGAGGCAATATCAAAACACAGAATGCGGAAGTGGAAAAACAAACAGACTATACCCGCAAAAGTGCCGGCGCGTTCTGCGCGCTTTGCGGATAACGTGTTATGGAGCCAAAAAACGAAAGAACAAAGGAGAGAATCGTAACGATGCGTGAAAGCAAGCTCTTATGGCGGCAAAGAAGGGCGCTTGCGCTGCTGCTGACCCTTTGCCTGCTGCTGACGTGTATGCCCCTGCCGGCGCTGTCCGTGAACGAAACGGCGGAGAGCGCGGGAGAAGCCGAAAACACCTCCGACGAAGTATACATCATCGACGAGGACATAACAAAACGCGGCGAGTTTGAAAAGCACTTCCTGTGTTCGGACGGCACCTACCGCGCCGTGACCTACGCCGAGCCTGTCCACCATTACGATTCCGCAACCGGTACATGGCAGGACAACGACGTCTCGCTCGCCCTGAATGCCGCCTCCGCCCGCTACGAAGCGCAGAGCGGCAGCTTCGCCGTCTCGTTTGCCAAGTCCTACGCCGCGCCGGCGGCCGCCGTGACAAGCGATGCTTCCGGCAGCCTGACCGCAGACGGCGGCATCACACAAAACGCCGCCTCAGCCGAGACCTCCGCCCTGTCGTCCGCGCAAACCGTCACAATGACGAACGGCACATACCCGATCTCGTGGACGACCGCCGTGAAGCCGTCGCTTTCCGTCACGGAAGGGAGTACGGCGATACAAAGAAGCGCTTTGGATGCGCCCAAGCTGCTGACCCGCACGCCCGCGGCGTCGATTTTAACGTCAGACGAAGCCGAAGCGGCCGCACAGCAGTCCTTTGCCGGCAAGCCCATCTCCGACGCCAATGCGTTCGCCGCCGCCAACCGCGTCAGCGTGGCCGAATACGCCTCTGTCGCGCAGGTACTCGGCCAAGGGGCCGGCGTTTCGCTGCGCTATTCGGTCTCTCAGCATAAGATAAAAGAGGACATCATCATAGCAAACAGAAGCGCCGTGACCGATTTCGTCACGACGCTGGACGTCGGCGCGCTCACCGCCGTTGCACAGGACGACGGCAGCGTGCTGCTCACGGACGAATACGGAAATACCGCCTACACCGTCGGCGTGCCGTATCTGTATGACGCGGATTACAACGTGTCGTATGACGTAGCCGTGACCGTCGAGCAGACGGGGAGTATCTGCCGCATCACCTATGCGCCGAACCGCGAGTGGCTCGACGACACAAACCGCGCATACCCCGTGGTCCTCGACCCCACCGTGACCAGTAGCGAATACTACGCCAACATCGTCGATACCTACGTCACGCAGGCCGACAGCAATAACCACTCGGCGGAGGGCAACCTTGTCGTCGGCATCAAGAGCGGCAAGCTCAACCGGGCGTTTATCAAAATTACCAACCTCCCCGCCGTCCCTGCGGGCGTCACCCCTACCTCGGCACAGCTTCTTATCAAGCATGGCGCCAATACCACCACCGGCAGGACGATGACGTTATACCGCGTCAACAGCAGTTGGAATCCCGGCTCGATCACATACAGCAACCAGCCGTCTGCATCCACCTCCATCAGCTCGTGCGCGTTCAACACCTCGAATGTCCGCTTTACGTTCAGCCAGTCGCAGATTCAGGATTTGTATACCCGCGCGGCGATCGGCACGAATTACGGATATATGATCCGCTATTCGAGTGAAAGCACTACGAATCCCGACTACAATATGCTGCGGTCAATGGAGTACCCGACGACCTCCGAGCAGCCGGCCTTCACGGTGACGTATGCGTATACGCTGCCGTCGTCCCTTTCGGTAGGGGAGATCTATCTGTTCAAGAACGCAGGCAGCGGGAAGTATATGGACGTGCAGAACGGAACGGACGCCAACGATACGAACGTCATCCAGTGGGGCTGGAACGGCAGCCTTGCGCAGCAGTACAAGTTGGAGCAGTCGTCTACGGGCAACGGGTATATCCTGCGGTCTCAGGTGGGCGGCAAGACGCGCGTGCTGGACATCTACAAGAGCAACGGACGGGTGGAAAACGGCAACAACGTGCAGATTTACACGAACGTGGACCCGAAAGCACAGGAATGGCTGATTCTGCCGGTTGACGCCGACAACTTCCGTATCGTACCGCGCTCGAATATGCGCCTGTCGCTGACCTCCTACGGTTCGGACAGCGGCACCGCGAGCGGCAGAACGTCTACTTCGGCCGGCAACGTGTTCGTCAGCACTTATACCGGCGATAAGAATCAGCTCTGGCAGATCTACAAGACCGACAGAACACAGGTGAAAAATGATTATATCGGCAATATAAATTCAAACACATATTATGTCATAAACAGGGAGTCTGGAAATCTGATTAAGAATACTGGCAACTCTCTTCTGCTCAGCAAAGGGACTTCCGACCTTGCTATGATTTCCAACGCGTGGAAGATAACGAAAATAGCTTCGGATACATATACCGTTCAGCCGGCAAACCGCAGCGATTTGTTCCTTTGCGGCAACACAACTGCAAAAACGGTAAGCCTGCAAGGTGCGCCGAATCATTACTGGAGTTCGGAGCCGGCCACCGGAATCGGCGGACTTCGGTTGACAATGCGTTCCGGCAGTACGAAATATGCGCTTACGGAATCCAACGGTTCGCTCGTCTTGCAGACGGTTTCCACGCAGTCGGGTACGTCTGCCTATTACCGGCAGGCATGGTACTTTTATGCCGTGGATACATATACCGAAATCACAAAGGCCACGTTCAGCAACTTGAATATCAGCTATGGCAATACGGCTTCGGCAAAGGTGACCTCCGTACAGCCGACGGGCGCAGCTATGACTGCGGCTTCCAATTTCACCTATACCGGCGGCGGGCAGGTCGTGTCCATCGACAACCTAACCGGCACATTCAAGGGACTGAATAACGGTACAGTGACAATTACCGCCACACATAAGGTGCATACCAATGTGAAGGATACCTTTACCATTACCGTGACCGAGCCGGATATACCGTTTGAGTGGCCGGATCCCCCGGCAAATCTTCCAGACGATAATATTTATGCAAAATCCGGAAGATATATCATTATACCGTTCTTTACCGGACGCGGAGAGACGGGCCAGCTTTCCGAAATGCTGGCAACAAGGAATATGTCCGGGTATGAATTTATTCGCGGTAATTTTGATTTGTTGAAATACAATCAGCCAACCGCCTCGGATGTTGTTTTCGAAGACAATCAAACGACACCAAACACAACATATATTCAACCCATTTTGGAACTGATACGGCGTACCAAGGTATCCATAATTTTCACACACGGCTCACCCACATCTCTTCTTTTAAGCACATTAGATGACAACGTCGAATTGTTGTCTTCTATGATGAGTAATCTGCCAAGTGATTATTTTGAATACTGCCAGCTTATTGTACTGCTTGCGTGTGAAACGGGAGCGGAGACAAAGATTGAAGATGATAATATTTTGGCAAGTTTTTCGATGGCGGGAGCAGGTACGGTAGTCGGTTTCAACACAAAGATCGATACGAAATTTGCCACCTGCTTTGAATATACATTTATGAATTATCTGAAAACGACGGGCGGAAAATCTTGGACAAATTTCAACAATCCCTTAGACAAACAGGATATACCGGATGCCGACAGGAGCATCGGTCTGGCGCTTGATGAAACCAAAAACGCTTTTAGAGCGGCGGGCTCAGAATTTGCAAATAATTTCGTAATAAAAGGCGACCATAAGGGTGAAAAATTGGGTTAAACGACAGTGTGGAAAGGAGCAACTTTTATGAAACGCATTCTTGGATTCCTGACGCTGCTTTTTCTTCTATTTACTTCGGGATGCAATCAGCAGCCGGAGGGGGAAAGCGCTATATCGGAAGAAAGTACGGTGTCGGAAGAATCCACATTCGAGTATTACAAAGGCAGGCCTCAGGATGTATCCATCCCCGTCCAATGCTATGAGACGCCGCCGGAGAATCCTGTCGTATTGTTCGATGATGCTCAAGGGGCCTATTTATTTAATTATGTCGAGGAAGAGCTGGTCGGAACAACCAAGACGATAGTTGTCAATGGCAAAGAGCTGGTAGGCGATTATAGAAAGACGTCCATGTCTTGGGTGCCCGCTCCGATTGTTGACTATTTCTGTGCAGGGAGTGACGAGGATCGCTATGAAGCGGTATTATTCAGCATTACTCAATTATATGATGAATTGGAATCTATTACGTTTACACCTAACTATAATTGTGTCATCGATATTCCGATCGGAGTGGAAGAGGCGCGGGAAATCTGCAAGGCGTTTATACGGGAGAACACAGATATTGATCTTGATGCGTACAATACAGATGCGCCGCCGCTCCGCGAACCTGAGCTTTATCCCGATGGTATGTATCGGGAGACCTATTACTTCTGGTTTGAAAAAATGGTGAATGGAATTATGGAGTCGGCATTGTCCTTTGAGATAGAGGCAGACGGATATTTCAGAAGATTCGTATGGTGGCATAGCCGTTTTGACGAAATGATCGAAATTCCGGATTGGCCGGATGAATACTATCAGAATGCTGCGCAGGAAAAATTGGAGGAAGTGTATGAGGCGTATTATAGCGAGGGAAAACTGAAAGAACTGTTAGGCTCTTTTGAGCCCACAGGGCCGGTGACAGCGGTTACGGATCTTGAGATTCGGCTGAAAGAACTGACATATCTGCACGAGCATCATTCGCCTGCCGTGACGATGTACTGTCCCCATACGGTTGTTTTTGAAAATGGAGAAGAACTGAAGCGTGAGCTAACGCTTTATATGTTGATTGGCGAGTCCGGTTCTCAAACGGAATAATGCTCTGAAGCAGCCAGTAATCCGAAAACCGTTTTAACACCTGCGCCCAATGATAATTTCCTTAAATGAGTATCTTGCGGCCTCTGAGCAGCCGGCCTTCACGGTTACATATGCGTATACGCTTACCTATGTTACAAATGACGATTTAAAAGAAATGATGACCGGCGCACATATTGTGATGGGATATGCTTCACAGGCGTATCTCTGTCCCAGTGTCGCGGAAATGTTTGCCGAGAAGTTATCTGGGGATTCTTATATTATAAATTCCTTTTTTGCTGCCGGGGATCAAGCCGAATCACAATATGCTGATGACAATCATATTCAAAAAGTATTGTATATGACGGGAACAAGATACGAAAAAATCACATCCCCACCTAATGATTATGGAACGCATCAAACTAATACAGTAGCAATCTTAACGAATGGGATACATGATTCAACTATCTGGAATTAATGAAAGGCGGTTTTTACATGAGAAAAATTTATTCATCTCTACCATTATTTCTTGTTTTTGTTATTTCCCTTTATGGTTGTTCAGCGGTTCATCAATACAAACGTATTAATTTGAAAGCTGAAATGCTTGGGGGCGAGAGTGAAATAAGTGAAATGATACAAAGCACTACCGACATGGAAAATTATTCAATAAATTCTTACTCTGACAAAATGCCGGTGTATCAAATAACGCCACGAGAAATATCGTCAGACGAATTTCAAGAATTTGCGGACAGTCTTGGTTTTACGGCAGAAATGACAATGAAGAATAAAAATTTGCCAAGATTTCAGCAAGGGCAAAGCGGTGTAAGCGAAAAAACTCTCAGCATGCCCAATAATAACAGTATATCCTACTTGATCGGATACGGAGACGAAGAACCGCTTGGTTTTACGGATGAAGAGTTGAAATCGAAAGCACAAACAATATTCAATTCTTTACCGTTAATTGAAGGCGAATATGAATATTTAGGTATATCGTCAACACAAACTCTTTTACTTGAAAATGAGGAATTTGTTGTTCAAAAACGTGTGTCTTTCCGACGCCTTATTGATGGAATTCGTGTGATTGGAAACGATATTTGTGATCTATATTTTAATTCAACGGGATTATCTGGCATTCAGTTGACTTTTTACGACTACGAGAAAACAGGCGAGCTGGATATGCTCACACTGGACGACGCGGTAGCGAAGGTCAAGGAGCCGGATGCATTTATTCTGGAATCGGAAACGAATCAGAATTTTTCCGGCGCGGCGGATAAACTGACCATCGAGCGGACAAAGCTGCTGTTCGTCAACCAGTATTCCGATGGCTGCGAAATCCTCCAGCCGGTATATAACTTGATGGGCACGGCAGAGAACGCAGGCGGCAGCATCGAGTTTTCCGCCCGCATCATTGCCATTCCCGAAAAGTATACCCACGAATAAACTGCAAAGCCTTAACTGTAAAGCCCGAGACGGCCGGCAAAAACGGCCGTCTCGGACAAGCCGCGTATACATACGGCATAGAACAGCAAGCCCTCGGCGGCGGTGCGGCTTCACCAAATGCAAATCAAAATATAGTGGTGAATTTTATAAAGGCGATCATCAATAATCAGGTGCAATCTATGTCTGATTCGACATTAGCCAATTATAATATGTATTGGACAAGGCAGTAAACAGGAGACTTTCAGGGCAACAGGCCCTCACGAAGGAGGGACCATATTATGTTTATTACTTCCGGCCTTTTTCCGGACATCCTCTACGTATATATCAGCATATTGGCGAGCGTGATTACGGGCGTGTTTTTGTTCGCATCCCTTATGAAAACCGGCCGCCTCCGCAAAGCCGTATATGTATCGTGCGGTAGTATTTTGCTGATTTTTATACTTCCCGTCGCTGTGTACAGCGGCTTCATCGATCCGGTGTATGCATTGCTGGCCGGGATGCTCGTTGTATCGTTTCTTTGGGGCGTGTTCCGATACGAACGCCTTTGGCGTCAGAACCGCGCGCTTCTGCTTTGTATTTTAGCACTGATGCTGACGTTTGTGCAGATTGTGGTCGTGTGGATACCGGTGTTCCTGCCGGATATTCTTTCGTTTGTTTTCCATTACGAATTAGAGATTCCGGGTGGATCAACGATCTCGCTGTTCTACCTTTCGCTGTCGCTGGGCATTCCGCTCCTGTTCGCGTCCTATCTGCCGCGGCGGAACATTCTCCGGTGGATGGACAGGGCGGCGGTCGTTGTGTCGGCAGCGGCGTTTGCCGCAGTTGTCTGCGGACTTGTGCTGAGCTTTCAGAACCGGCTTGCAGGCGGTCTGCTCGTTGTGCTGGACCTCACCGTCTGTTTACTGACGGCGACCGCCTATGTGCTGCTCCTGATGGCCGGAAAGAAGCCCGCCCGCAATCTCTCCGAGCCGCCGGCGGACACGGAGATAGAGCAATCCTCTTCTGATTAAAACAGGAGACATTTCATTGTCTGAACTGTCAAAATACCGGCAAGCAGAGATGCTTGCCGGTATTTTTGCACAAATTCGAAACTTCTATTGAAAAAGATTGTGTAATCCGTTATAATATTTGCAATAGATGAATATCCCACGGCCTCCGAACAGCCTTTGTTCACGGTAAATTACGGTTATTCACTGCCCGTGGAACTTGTTGAAGGAACGGTGTATTCCTTCAAAAACGCAGGAAGCAATTTGTATCTGGACGTATCCAACGGAACGGATGCGGATAACAACAACGTCATCCAGTGGGGCGGCAACAGCACCGTCTCGCAGGACTTCAAGCTGGAAAAGTCCTCCACAGGCAACGGGTACATATGATTCACACAATGAACTGTCGGGTCACAGCGACGAGGAGGAAAAACAATCCGCAACTGATAAATTGCTTGATTTTATCAATGTTATCATACATAATCAAGCAGATTCGCTTACTGCAACAACACTTGCAAACAAGACAGCCTTAAATATTACCGTAAGAAAGGAGGGCATACAGAAAATTTCTTTCTGTAACAACAGACTATGTTTTTTATCAGCTTCACCACCATTATCACCGTTATCCTGTTATGGCTGCAACCGCTGTATTTCCTTGTCTTGGCGCTGGTACAGTGTCATCAACAACTGCTGCATTCGGCTCGTTGGATTCAATGGGGCGCAAGAATAGGAATAGGCGTTCTCCATATAGGCTCTTATCTGTGTATATGGCTGCTGTTAGAAAGAAATAATTCCCCCTATCTGTCACTCCTGCTTCTCTATGTTCCCTCTCTCCTTTATATGCTGCTTATGTACATATATCAGCAAAAAAGCAGAGCCGCTACGACATCGGCGGGCGTTCTGATCAGAACTGTCGCCGTTATGGGAATCGATCTTTTTTTGGGAATCGGTTCTTATCATTCGTCCCAAACGAGTGATTCAGATGCAGCGTGGCCCATTTTAGGAATTTTCGCGTTTATGAATTTTCTGACCGCATATGCCTTGGCGCGTCCTTCGTTTTCAAGAAAAAAGGATAAAAGCGAAATACGATGATGTGAAACTCCTGCGCGTTCAATACGGCGAATGTGTCTTTCACTCTGAGCCAGTCGCAGATTCAAGACCTGTACAGCCGCAAAGCCAACGGCACAAACTACGGCTACCAGACCCGCTATACGAGCGAAAGCACGACAAATCCCGACTACAATATGCTGCGGTCGATGGAGTACCCGACGACCTCCGAACAGCCTTTGTTTACGGTGAATTACGGCTATACGCTTCCGTCCGCTCTGACGGTCGGAACAGTATATTCATTCCTGAATGCGGGCAGCAAGAAATATCTGGATGTGTGCGGCGGTACAGACGCGGACAACAACAATGTCGCGCAGTATAAAGGAAACAGCACCGTTTCACAGGACTTCAAGCTGGAGCAGTCGTCTACGGGCAACGGGTATATTCTCCGCGCGCAGGTAGGCGGCAAGACGCGCGTGCTGGACATCTACAAGACCAACGGACGCGTGGAAAACGGCAACAACGTGCAGATTTACCGCAACACCGATCCCCTCGCGCAGGAATGGCTGATTATCCCCGTTTCACAGTTCACTACAAAAGGTTTGCTGAAGTCGGTCGATGCCTGAGGATAACCGAAAGGAGTAAGTTTCATGGCAAAAGCAAGGAAAATCACGCTTGTTGTTTTCCTCGTGCTGGCCGCAGCCGCTCTGACGTTGTTCGTCTGGTGGCATATACAGGGCAGAACGGCTATGGATGACGCCGCAGCACAGGTTAGACAAAGAGAAGGCATGTTTTTTGTTGATGAAGGATATTCGAAAGAATTTGTCAAGTACAAGCTATATGACGATCTGTTCGGCGAAAACAGGGATAAAACGTTTTCCTTTCTGTCTTCGGTCACAATCGAGGAGGAAGAAGCCTTTCAAATGGCTATGGATTTCTTTGAACGCTATAAGCTCAGCGAGGGGTATCCAATCAGGCAAGCATATGTCTTTGTGTCGCCGGATGACGAGGTAAAATACTATGAAGTCATTATAGATATAGATAAACCTCTTCCGCAGCACATTATTAACAATGCTGTACGTCGAAAAAATACATATAGTTTGTATGTAAATGACAGCGGGGTATTTTATGTTAGATTTCAATAAAATTTATAGATTTGGACGATGGTGAGCCGGATGTCGTTTGCCGTTTCAATTGTAAATTACAGCGGTGAATTCTGCTCCCGCATCATCGCCATTCCCGAAAAGTATACCCACGAATAAACGGCAGAGCCTTAACCGTAAAGCCCGAGACGGCCGGCAAAAACGGCCGTCTCGGACAAGCTGTGTATACATACGGCATAGAACAGCAAGACCTCGGCGGCGGTGCGGCTTCACCAAATGCAAATCGAAATAAGGTGGTGAATTTTGTAAAGGCGATCATCAACAATCAAGTTCAATCGATGTCTGATTCGACTTTGGCGGCTTACAATATGTATCGAGCAGGGCAATGAACAAACGACAGCGAGAAACAGTTCACAGTTATCGCTTGCAAGGCAAACGAAATGAAAGGTTGATGTGAATGCTTTATTGGATTTCCTACTTAATCTTTGCCATACTGGTATCGATTATAACATGCCTGTTTTTGTTTTTGTCCTTATGGAAAAATGATTTCATATCCAAACGGGCGTATGTCATTTACGGGCTGCTTTCCGTATGGATACTGTTTGCCGCGGCCATATATAAAGGCAAGGAACCGTCATATTATCTGTTTGCTGCTGTCGTTGGCGCTTTGTTTGTCTCCTCGCTTTTCATATACCAAATTCTCAAATACCGAAATAAGTCGTTATATGTGTTCCTTTTTTCGCTGGTGCTTGCTGCCGCACAGCTTGCGGTAGCATTCCTTCCATACAGTATTTTTCTGTAACAGTGGTGGAAAAAGAGCGGGTGATTCTATAAACTGGTTTGGCGCCCCCTTCCCGCATCTAACGGTGCTATATCTTTCATTGGCGATAGGCGTTCTGCTTCAATTCGCTGCCTACCTGCCGCAACGGAACATTCACCGATGGATAGACAGGGCGGCGGTCGTTGTATCAGCAACGGCGTTTGCGGCGGTCGTCTTTGGACTCGTGATGTGCTTTCAGTGCCGGTTTGCATATGGCAGTCCGCCCACCAATCTGAACAATATGATCTACCTGCTGACACTGGCTGCCTATGTCCTGCTCCTGCTGGCCGGAAAGAAGCCCGCCCGCAATCTCTCCGAGCCGCCGGCGAGCGCGAAGACGGAGCGGCCGTCCCCGAATGAAACGGGGGGCGTATGATAGAGCATCCCAATTTAGCCGGCGCTTTCTCCGAAGCGGTTATCGAGCATGCCGAGTGATTGAACCGCGTTATAAAAGACGAGGTGTCAAATTCATCTGATACGGCCCTTACAAATGATTATAATGTATCAAAATAGAAAACAGCCGGGGTAGGTGTTTGTAATGAATCTTTGGTGGCCGGGGTTTGAATTTCAGATATTCTTACCGCCATATGCAATTCTGAATATGGCGTGTGTTTTTATCGGAGCGCAGCGTATATCCAAAGTTGTGTACTTTTGCGGCGGTATCCTTTTTCTGCCATTTTTCATATGGTATTTATATACGAATATATCCTATGCTTTATTACAAACCTTAAGCTGCTTTTTGGCAACAGCGCTTGGTATAGGGATATTGATTGCAGCACCTTCCGTAAAAAACACACATATATATCGCTTGATCGTATCGGTGACAATAGGCGGTTTACCCTTTTTTGCGGCGGCCTTCTTCAGAGACTTATTTTCCGATGGCATGACAGATTACAATGCTTCGGCTTTACAGTTTTCGCTTTGCGCGCTGTTCGGCTTTATCGGCTTGTGCGTCATTCATCTTATGCAGCACAGGATTCCGTATCGTCAAAGAATGAAACGGTTGTCTCTTCTGCTCATCATTTTCGGGATGCTGTTTAGTGCGGCTTGGTCTTCTGCGCGAATCTTTGGAACGCAATATGCGGTTGCGTCGAGAAGCAGTGATATTTGGATGATTTTGCTTATGGGTATTATAAATATATCCGGCGGATTGCTGCTTTATTATAGTACGCAAGAGAAAGAAAAGCTGGTATAGAAACGATTGGCTTCGCACAGTTGCGATATATAATAAATCCTTCATACGCTGCAAATTTGCAGAACCCTCTTGAAAACGAATGTATTATCTCCTATAATACTTACAACAGACGATTGCCCGACGGCCTGCGAGCAGCCTTTGCTCCCGCTGCATCACGGCTATGCTGCCGGTCGGACTGACCGCGGGCAGGGCGTATCCCTTCAAAAACGCCGGAACGGGAGGAATCACAATGCTGACGCGATCTGCCGCTGAGGATATTATATTCATCAGCATTATGCTGCAGCCTGTTATAACGGCATCGTTTTGGATCGTACAGTGCGTGGGCCTGCAGGCCAAAACCGTGCTTTCAAAGGCCGGAAGATGCTCGCTTTTTACATTGCTCCATATCGTCTTTTACGGAGGCGTTTGCTTTTGCTTTTCGGCTTTTTCCCCGACGGACGCATTGGGCAGCTTGATCGCCTTGCTGCTGGCCGTTTCGCTTTCCTGTATGGTGGGGCTGCTTTGGAAGCATTTCACGGCCGAAAACCGCCGCCTGCGCTCGGGAGCCGTTATGCTTCTGCTTCTTGATGTTGTGGCCGTATTCGGTTTTGCGCTTTATTTTGATTTCAAGGGACAGGAGGATGCGCTGAGCAATGGGACGATTTTGATTTTAACCCTGCTGAATTATATTTGCTTTTACGCCATAACGGTACGGCGCTCGGAACAAAGCTGAATCGCCCTTTTAACGCTTCACACGCTTTTGCAAAACGCAGGCTCGAAGTACGACAAACCGATGCATTCTGATACAACGGCATCCGGCGCATCTCATCGCCGATCCAACATCAAAAGGGGGCATCCATATGGCTTTTCCGCCTAACTGGTATGATTACAAAGTTTCCTATGCGCATCCGTTTGGCTCCACCGCGGCAGTCCTGCTGACGTGCGCGTTCCTGTACGCGTCCCTTGCGAAAAACGAACGCATCTCAAAAGGCCGGTATGTCCTGTGCGGCGGAATCGCATTGATCTTCCCGGTGCTTGCTGCTTTGTACTTCAGCAACGAAACGGCATATCTCTGTTTCGGAATATTGGTCATTCTATTCCTGTTGTCAATCTTGGAATATGGATATTGCAGCCGACGAAACGAGGAACAACCTTGTTCCCTGCTGGCGCTGCTGCTGGCTCTTGCACAGCTTGCGGCGGCATGGCTGCCGGCATTCCTGCCACACATTCTTCAGCGGCATTTGGGTTTACAAATAGACCGATTTTTTCCGGAACGGGCTGTATTTTATCTGTCGACGGCACTGGGCATTCTGCTCCTGTTCGCGTCCTATCTGCCGCGGCGAAGCAAGCAATGGAAGGACGATGCAGCGGTTCTCCTGTCGGCGCTGGCGTTTGCCGCGGCCGTCTGCGGAATCCTGTTCAGCTTCCAAAGCTGGTATAGAGGCTTGCTGATTTGGGGCCTTGACCTTATCCTCTGCCTGCTGACGCTGGCCGCCTATGTCCTGCTTCTGATGCCCGGAAAGAGCCCCGGCAGCGGCCAATCCGAGCCGTTGTCGGACACGGAGACAGAGCAATCCTCTTCTGATTAAGACAAAACCTGCATTGTCAAAATACCGGCAAGCAGAAATGCTTGCCGGTGTTCTTTTCGCAAATTTACAAAACCATCTTGAAAAAGAACGTATCCTCCCCTATAATACTTACAGCAGACGAACGTCCGACGGTCTGCGAGTTGATTTTTACAGCCATCTGCGGCGATACGCTGCCCGCCGTTCTGCCAACGGAAAAGGACGCTGTATTTGAAGAAGCGTTCAGCATACAAACGTTTGCCCGCAGTCATTTTGTGCCAACCGTCAAAATATGCGGGAATTTTGACCGTAAAGAATAATGTTTCATATCTTTCCGCATCGAATGAAGGGAGTATCCAATGAATACAAGATACAAAAGCAAAACGGCCGAATGGGTCCGCCGGGCCGTGCTGGCCGTTCTGCTCGCGGTTCTGCTGTTCGCGCTGGGCAGGTGCATATACCGGAACCGAACGGTCGCGGAAATGAACGAGTATGTGACCGCGTTCGCGTATAAAGGCGAAACCTATACATACATTGCGTCTGCCTGCGGCTATGTGCAGGGAACGCAGATCGGAAAAACGCAGAACGGGTATCGGCTGTTTCGCGTAGAGGGCGACGACGGCGAGCGGTTTTTGATTGCCCGACATCCCGGCCCGGGGGCCGACCCGATATGCTTTGCAAAGCAGGGCACGGAAATCCCCGACGGCGGCACGGTCAGTTCGATTGTGATCGGCCGAACAGCCACGGCAGACGAACGGATTATGCGTGCCGTACAGACCCTTGTAGAAGCCGCGCCGGCCGAAGCGGTTGCCCGTGACGAAGCGGGCACAGACCGTATGAAGCTGTATTTTTGCTTTGAGGGCTGCCCCGTTTCCAACCGTTTTGCGGGTACGTTTTGGTACGTCGACCAGCAGGCGTGGTATTACGAAAGCAGCCCGAAGTCGGGCGCGCTTACGCCCGTCACGGACGAAAGCCTCTTGTCTTTTCTGGAAGAACAGCGAATTTCTTGGCCTTGGTCATGGTTTGCATAAACGCGGCGGGCGGAGAAGCACCGGCCGACCGCGAAGCCGTGCCGGCAGCGGGCGCGGCGTAACCGATGTATCCGGAGCATCCGGCGTATCCGGCATATCCGGCATATCCGGCGCATTCGATGTATCGATATATCCTTGCAAAATAATGGCAGCGGGCCGTATCCGGGGCGCGGCGGTACGGGCTGCGGAAACGGTACGAACAACGGCGACAGGAGGCTCTCGACATGCAAAATGAACTTTCGATTGAAAAAGGAACGCTTGAAAACGCTTCGGAAACCTTGCGATTCATCCAAAATGTGCGAACGCAAATCGGCCTGAGAGCATTGACTGCGGATTTTGTTGTTGGCAAATGGCAGGGTTGGTTCAATGTATGGCTGGATTTGAAAAACGATCCAAGTGAAACGGCCCAAAAGCTGTTGAATACGGTTCTGCACAACGGAGCAGGCCATCCTTTGAACGATCCCCAACTGTTCGGAAAGAAAATATCCGAGCTTGCCGAACGAATCGGGGACATACTGATGGATGCCCACGGCTATACACGCGCAGAAATTTTATCCAGATATGCACATTCGGATGCCCCGCCAATCTGTGTGTATATATACGACTTCACAGAATCCGTGTTGGGATATATTTACGGCCACTCGTCGGAGGCGCTGCGGGAGGCGATTGTCGGGAAGTACTGCATACCGAACCCGAACGACGTATTCGTATACTACGAGCCGGCATTGACCGTCTTTCTGGACGACAGGGCGCAGTACGAGGCGCTGCTGGCGCGGAAGGATGAGGTCGTATATGATGTTTATACCTTAATGCGGGGAAAATTCCCTCTGGACAAACTGGAAAAAACCTTCGGTTATCCGATTCTGACCGAGGAAAGCACCGTAGTCAAAATCATCCTGAAGTCGGACATGGACCCCGTCCTGCTCAACGGCATCGTCGGCACGAGATAGCGAAGAAAAGGAGAAACCGCCATGCATACGTTCCGTCATTGTCCCTATTGCGGGGAAAAATTGGATTTTTCCCTCCGGCACATCTGCCCGCACTGCCGGCAGCGCTACGGGATTTTATACAGCCATTGGCCGGCGGTGCTGCTTCTGTTAGGCGGCTGCATCCTCATAGACTGGCTCGGTCTGGTTTACACGAGGTGGATTTGGCTGGGGATGCTTCCCTACGCCGCATTCTGGCTGTTTATCGTTTGCCCGTTCCTTTGCCCCAAATTCTCCAAATCGTCCCTTCAGGCGCCGATTCCCGAGGGACTCGGAACGCCGGGCGCGCAGGCGCTGCGCTTTGTTCCCTCATACCGCGCCGAAGCGAATACCGTGAAGCGGCTGCGGCGCGGCGATGTGCTTCTGCCGACGGGAGAACTGCGCTATACGGTTCCGCCGGTTCTGGTCGCACGGGTTGAACGAAGGTGCAAAGCCGTCTATTTCGCCTATCTGGACCATTCGGACAGAGCGGAAACGGACGTTATGCTTCAGAACGAATACGGAACATATCGGCTGACAAAAATACAGCGCTTCCTCCCGCAAGCCCAAGCCGTTTCCCAAAGAGATACAAAATGAACCTGTTTTTTCGAGATATACCCGCTGCCCCCGGTGCGGCAAAAAGACGGCTGCCGGGCTCAAAAAAAACCGAGCTGCGGCTTGGCATATGGGAATATCGCTGCGGGAACTGCAAAAACGTCTGCTGAATAGACAGGGCGCATTCTTATCGTTTAATAACGCTTCTGCTTGCCGCAGTCTTTTTGTGCGCAATCTTTGCGGCTTATCTTCATCAAGCTTACCTGCTGCTCAGTATCCCTATCCTTGCTTCCATCCCTTTTTTGGCACACAGATATCGTCCGCGATACAAAAAGATTCCTTTCTCCGATACATCGGGCGTCGACCCAAGCTGCTATACCGAGCGTTTGCCGGAGGAAAGCGTGGCGGGACAGATTGAAAACGGCGTTTTCGTCCACAAAGGAGAGATCTTGACGTCGGTCGCCGATTTTGATTCTTTTCCCTGTTTTGAGGCCGCTTCCCCGGTCATTATGGTAAAAGCTGCGATGTCCGGCCAAATTGCGTTTTCATTTCTATATGAACATCCGGATAATACTGCGGTTTTGCGGGAATATATAACGCTTTACCGCGATTATGAACGGATCGTCGTACATACAGATACGCCCTTCATAGGCAGCGGAAAAGCGCTTCGGCAATAGACGCGCTTAAAAAATGGAAGCGGCGCTGAAATACAAATACAGAAACACGCTCTTGTATTCGGAGCGTGTTTTTGTTATCCTATACACAGTGAAAGCGCTTTCGCATCGAACGAAAGGAGCCGGCTATATGAAAATCAGCGAAAACATCAGAAACGCGCGCCGCAGGCAGGACTTGACGCAGGAGCAGCTTGCGGAATACCTGAACCTTTCCGTCTCGGCGGTCTCCCAATGGGAGAACGGCAAAACAATGCCGGACATCGCGCTGCTGCCCGCGCTCACGCAGATGCTCGGCGTCTCGGCGGACGAGCTTTTGGGCATCGACGCCGAGCATACCAAGCAGGCCGTCGACGCCTACGAATCGGAGTCGGCGCAGCTGTGGCGGCAGGGAGACGTCGCCGGCGTGCTGCGTCTCTGGCGCGAGGCCGCGCAGCGCTACCCGAAGGATTACAACTGTCTGCGCAATCTGGCGGACGCACTGCTGCATACGCTGTATTGCGGCGCGTTCGCCGCTTCGCATGCGGACAATGCCGAGGAATGCGCCGCGCTGTGCGAGCGCATCCTGCGCGACTGCACCGACCCTGAAATCCGCAGTTCGGTCTTACAGACAGCGGTATATCTCTACACAAACCCGAATGCGCCGGTCGCAGACGAGCAGAAGGCCGCCGCCTATGCCTCTATGCAGCCGTCGCTCTACCATTCGCGGGAACTGCTGACGGCGGACGCTTACTTCACGGAGGAAGGTCGGGAAAGAGCGCTTGTGACCCGGCACCAGCTCACGCTGACCTTAACCGACCTGCTCTGCCGCAACCTGCTGTACCTCCGGCGGGAGGACGTCTCGACCGAGCATGATATTCTTGCGCGGGAGACGGCGCTGGAAATCTGGAACGCCGTGATCTGCGACGGGAATTTCCTGTTCTACCACTCCCGCATTGCGGAAATCTACCAGCACCTCTCCGGTGATTACGCCGCGCTCGGCAGGCGGGAGGATACCCTGCGCTGCATTCGCTCGGCCTTCGAGCACGCCGACGCGTTCGACCTTCTCCCCGAGGCCGGAGACGAGCGGCCGTATACCGCGCCGTGGGTCGCGGCGGCGGTGTTTGACTCTGCCGGCACGAGCCGAAATTACACCGAAACCTACCGCGAGCTGGTTCGTCGGTCGCTGGAGCGCCCCTGCTTCGATTTCCTGCGCGGCGATCCGGCGTTCGACGCGCTGGCGGAATAGCGCGGGCAAAATGGCCGAAAACCGCTTAAAAATCTTGTGCTTGTCGCGGATATTATAGCTCAAAGGCGCAAATCACAGGGGCGCATATGTCCCTTTCGCCACGCCCGATGAAAAGGGAAGCGACATCTCGGATTATCTCTTTTATGTAAAATAACTGAAAAAAAGCCGTGTGCCGCGCCGAAGAAGCTGCGCTGCACACGGCTTTTATGCATATCCGCAGCCGTGCGGCGCGCTGCGCCGCACGGCAAGGCCGCCCGCGGACGGCTTCGCCGTCCGCGGGCGGCAACCCCCAACAAAACCGAAGCATACAGCCAAAAAATAGGGGGATCGTCGTAAACCGGGAAAGCGGCGCTTCTACGCGCCGCACTCGGCCGCGTGCAGGAAGAAGGCGTACACCGGCCTGAGCGCGGCGAAATCCGCCGCCACCTTCTGCGGCAGCGCGGGATCGTACAAAGCCTCCAAGGCGCTCGCCGGCCGGCCGACGGAGATCGTCCGGCGGTCGAGCCAGAGCCGCAGCGCTTCGGGCTGCCCGGGATGCCGCGTCCGCTTATACACCTCGCCGCTGAACGCAAACCCCTGCCCGACGGCCTCCTGCGCGGCGGCGAACGACGCGTCGTTTTCCAGAATCAGCCCGCGCAGCGCCGCCATCGTCCCGCTTGACGCGTTGTAAAAGCCGCAGCCCCACGACACCTCGGCCGGCGTGAAGTAAAAATAAAACTCGGGGCAATTCGGAAAGCGCTTCTTGTCGCGCTTGAAGGAAAGCCACATATCCTCCCGGTACAGCAGCCCGTCGCGGACATAGCGGAGATCGCGGTAGACGCGCGAGCGGACAGAAGCCGGTCGGGTGACAATCCACTCGTCGGCGGCGGACACAACGGGCGCGACAAACGCGGACAGCGCGTCCAGCGGCTCGAGCACCAGCCGCTCATAATCAGCCTTGTGCGAAGCGAACCATCGGCGGTCGTTGCGGAAGCGGTTCTCCTGCAAAAACAGAACCGTATCGGGTGTAAACATCCCATTGCCTCCTTTTAAGAAAACAGATTGCGAACCCTCTCGGCAACGCCCGGCAGGCTGTTGACGATATAGTCGGCCTCGTTGTCGAAAATCATCGCCAGCCCCGCCAGCAGCGACACGACGAGCGCGCCCGCCGCCAGCGTGTAAGACAGCGCGAGCGAGCCGCCGTTTTGCAGCCGCTCGCCGACGAAGCGGCAGAGCAGCACGATACCGAACAGCAGCAGCGGGAATAAAACGTCCGCCGCATAGCGGATATGTACGCCCGCGAAGCAGATTTCAAAGAACGCCATCAGCAGGCAGAGCGCCGGAACGATGCGCACCGTATATTTCTCGACCCGGTCGGTCCAGCCGGAACGGAAGGCCAGTAGCACGCCGGCGGCCGCGGGGAACGCGGCGGCGGAGATATGAACCGCGTTGTAGATGTACCCGCCGTAGGAGCGCAGGTCGTCATACGCGGGATGGATGTAGGGGAACAGGCAGTCGATTTCCGGCGGCTGGAGAAAATAGTGCCAGAGCGCGGGGAACAGCTTCCCGAGCGAGAAGCCGTACTGCGACGTGTCGGTCACCGTAATCTGGTAAGTGCTGCCGAAATCGAATACCGAGCCGAAGCGCGCATAGTTATAAACCATCAGCAGCCCGCCGCAGACGACCAGCGGCGAAGCGAAGGCGGCGACGTCGCACAGCGTGCTGCGCAGGCCGTTCGGCCGCTTCACGAGGACGCCGACGAGCAGCGGCAGCACGATGAGGAAATAGAGCGCCAGATTCGGACGCGAGGCGACCGTCGCGGCCAGGAAGAAGCCCGCCAGCGCAAACAGCGTCTTGCGCCGCCAACCGTCCTTCAGCGCTTCGGCGCGCAGCGTGAAATACAGGAACGCACAGCAGCAGACCAGCCCCGAAAGCACCGCCGCATAGTAAAACGACGCGCAGGTCGTCAGCATATACAGCAGCGACGCAGCCGGCAGCGTCACTACGCCGAGCAGCACGAGCAGGAAGGGCGCGTTCGGCGCAAACCGGCGCAGCAGCTCCAGAAACAGCAGCGTCATGAACGCGATCCCGGCCACCGAAAGAATGCCCATCAGCGTCGCGTCGGTGGGCAGCGCGCCGGTGAGAAAATAAAAGGGATAATAAACCAGCAGCACGGGCGCGACGCCGAAGTACACATAGAACTTGCCCTCGTACAGCGCGCGGTCCCAGCTCGGCTGATAGGCGCCGATGCCCAGCGCCTCGCGCTGCGAGCGGTCGTAGGGATTTTCCAGCGAGCCGATCAGCTCGGCCTGCGCGTCCATATCGATGTGAAGCTGTCCCTTCTGAAACGCGTCGAAGAGCTGCACATAGCAGCCGTAGCTCTCCACCGGCTTTTCGAGCGGATACGGCTCGGTCATCTTCTCCTGCGCCGCCGCGCAGTAAATCGAGGGGATCAGCAGCAGCACCGTGATGAAAAACAGCAGCGCCCGACAGTTGGGCGAAACGGCACGGTACGGGATTTTCCACAGCCGCAGCCGGAAAACGAGAATCAGCAGCGTCGCAACGGCAACCAGCAGCAGCCAGCGTCCGAGGTTGAAGGAAAAGCCGGTTCGCTCTGCGTTCACCGTCACGCCGGAAACGGTCAGCCCGCGGCAGCTTTCCTCAAACGTCAGGCGGACGCTGCGCACGTCTGTGCCGTCGAGCGGCACGGTGACGGTCCCGTCCTGCGAGAAGAACTCGTAAAGATTGTACTGGATGAAATTCTCCCGATGCGCGCCGGTTTTCAGCGAAACGCGCACGCGGCAGATGCGGTCCTCCGTCGCCGAAATCGAAAACGTGACGTTGCCGACGTCCGCCGGCGTGACGTCGAACGCCGCGCTGCCCGCGCCGGACAGCGCGAAGCCGTCGCCCTCCGCCTTCGCGCCCGACAGGATTAGCGCGTCGGCAGTAATCCGTTCGGGCTCGCCGGACGGCCGTCCGTGAAGGTTGTCCAGCACCGCCTCGGCGGCAAACAGCAGGACCGCCGCCAAAAGCAGCAGGCCGAGCGTGACCGCGAGACGGCGCTTGTCGGTATTGGCTCCGAAACGCCGCATCATTTTTCCGTTCTCCCCTTTTACACGTTGTCGGTTTCCATTATAATACAAAGCGCGCCGCTTGTCAACGCCGTTCGCCCCGGCACGAGCCGGACGGCGGCAAAGGCAGGCAGAAACGCTCTTCCGCATGCCGGAGGCGTCCAACAAAGCATAGAAGAACAAAAAAATCAAAAAGCAAACGAAAAGAAAAAGGCCCTATTGGAAAGCAGAAAAGGCATAGAAAACGAGGCGCAATCCGCCGGAAGCACAGTGCCGTATCGGTGAGTGGCAGAACAAATATTGCGCCAATGACCGCCGGCGGGATTGCAAAATCGGGCGCGGTGTGTTATAATAAATATATTATATGTATAGCGCCCCGAAGCCTGCGGGCCTGCGGCCGCTCCGGCGTTTTACGCCGGAGCGGCCGCAGGCCCGCAGGACGGGTTCGCCGCAATCCCGAACAACACAAACAGAAACGGAGTTCTATCCTATGAACAAAAAAGAAATCGCAGAGCTGCGCCGCCGCTTCCGCCCCGAAAAAAGCTGCATCTCCCGCATCCGCGGCGGCTGCATCAACGAGAAGAAGGAACTTGTTTCCGAATTCGACCAGCCGCTCGGCATGCTGCCCGAGCAGGAAGCGGAGGAACTGCTCGCCCTCTTAAAGAAAACCCTCTCCGGCAAGCGCGGCCGCACGCTGACGGACATCGAATTCTCGACGCAGCAGGTGTTGGACTCGGACGAGCACCGGCTGCTGATGACCCTGCGCGACACGGCGCTCAGCGACGAGGAGGCGGTACATAAGCTCTATGCAAAGATCGCCGAAAACGTCTTTTTTGACGGCAGCTATATGATTCTGCTGGCCGCCGACCGCTACGACGTCCCCGCGCACGCGAAGGACGGCGCGCGCAGCGAGGAGGGAGACGAGGTGTTCTCCTACATCGTCTGCGCCGTCTGCCCGATGAAGCTGACCCGCGCCGCGCTCGGCTATCAGGCGAGCGAGCGCCGCTTCCGCAGCGTAGGCTCCGACTGGGCGCTGACCGCGCCCGAGGCGGGCTTCCTGTTCCCCGCGTTCGACGACCGCAGCGCCAACATCTACGGCGCGCTCTATTATTCCAAAAACACCGCGGACAACCATCCCGAGCTTGCCGAAGCGCTCTTCCACGCGCCGCTGCCCGTTCCGGCGGAGGTCCAGCGCGAAACCTTCAGCCGCGTGCTGGAGGGTGCGCTGGCGGACGGCTGCGGCTGCGAGGTGCTTTCGACCTTCTGCGGACGGCTAGCCGTGCTCGCGGCCGACGCCAAGGAGGAGGGCGGCGACGTGACCGTGACGAAGGAAACTGTGTCCGAGGTGCTGGCCGTCTGCGGCATATCCGAGGAACGCGTCGCCGCATTCGGCGCGCAGTTCGACGAAGCCTTCGGCGCAGGCGCCGCGCTGCAGCCCGACGCGGTTGTGGACGTCGGCAAATTCGAACTGAAAACGCCCGACGTGACCATCCGTGTCAACCCCGAACGCACCGACCTGATCGAAACGCGCATTCTGGACGGGGTCAAATACATCCTCGTGCGCGCCGGCGACGGCGTGGAGGTCAACGGCGTAGGCGTCACAATCCGCTAAAACGCCGCGACGTACACAGCATACACGGGCGCGGGCGGGCAGGCGCGCTTTGCGCGCCTGCCCGC
>ERZ827512.1095-NODE-1095-length-29167-cov-13.074849_pt1 | contig 29167 bp, 19 predicted proteins | sample MGYA00519916_ERZ827512 | MGnify/ENA primary metagenome ERZ827512 (study PRJEB31778, sample SAMEA3449335) | human gut metagenome | biome: human gut; feature: human-associated habitat; material: faeces | place: United Kingdom | collected 2010/2012 ... | reverse complement strand
ATTCCGTCACCATCGGCCATATTCTGCAAAACCCAAAGTACAAGGGGTGGTACTGTGGTAATAAGACACAATCCTTGGATTATCGGAAGAAAAAAACGGCATTTCTTGATGAAAGTGAGTGGGTAACATACCCAGATCCTAATATCCCTGCGATTGTATCAGAAGAACTCTGGAATCAGGCAAATGAGATATTTAAAAAACGCAGCGCCAGAACGAAAGCCTATGGCGTAGGCTATCAGAGTAGGTATCCATACAGCGGGAAAATCATTTGCGGAAAGCATGGAACCGCCTTTCACCGGCAGAGCTTCAAAACCATGGAGGGGCACACAGAATTCTGGCAGTGCAGGATGTACCGTGAGCATGGAAAAGCCGGCTGCGATTTGCCGACGCTCCGAACAAAGGAGCTGGACGCAATTTTGGCAGACCAATTCCAAAAGCTGGTGAAAAATCAAAAGCAGATTGTCCGTCTTGTGATGGACAGCGTTTCCAGCGTTCAGCAGAAGCGTGATTACTCCGGACAAATCGCCCAGTTGAACACACAGATCAGCCAACTGGAGGGGAAGAAGGATAAGCTGCTGGAACTCAGCATCGCCAATGCAATCACAATTCAGGAATTCAAAAAGCGCAACAACCGCTTCAATGAGCAGATCGCGGATATGCAGGAGCAGATGATTTCTTTACAAAAGCTGGAGGAAAATGGCTCAGCTGCGAGTGTTGACTTGTCCGCAATCGAAAAAGCGCTTTGGCAGGAGCTTTCCTTTCAGGATACCATCTCGACAGAGGTTGTTGCGGCGATCCTCGACCATGTGGTGGTCTGCGAGGGCAGCACGAAACAGCGAATTGATCTGGAACTCTATTTAAGGCTGGGGCAGACCGCTTCAGTCACTTTTTCACGGGAGAGATTTGCATTTTGGAACACATCTTCTTCACGATGTGCGCCACAAGACGCAGGTTGTGCTCGATGAGCACGTTGCGCGCCTCAAGGTCGCCCGCAGCGAAGCGTTCCAAATACGCCTTTTCCTCGGCGGCGGAGAGCGGGCGCGGGAATGAGCCGGGATTGCCGGCAAGGCGCAGGGAGAAAAACAGGCTGTTGCACAAAAGCCAAACGGCGGCGGAAAGCATATACATCAACTCCTCCCCTCACCCTATGTCGGGGCAGGAAGTCCCTATGCGTATGCTTTGCGCCGCCGCCCGCTGCTCTCTTTTCCGATTATTTCCTGTGCGTATGGCGAATGACAAAAAATGTGATGACCCAGACCGTGAAGCCGACGAGCAGATATTGCATGGCAGCGTTCTCCTTTCTGCGGTTCATTGCTTTTCGCGTTTGGCCGTCAGCTCGCGCTTGAGCCGTTCGCCGGTCGGCGTGGCGGCAAGGCCGCCGAGCGCCGTTTCGCGGAACTCGACCGGCATACGCCGCCCGACCTCGCCCATCGCGTCGATGACCTCATCGACGGGGATGCGGCTCTCGATGCCCGCGAGCGCCATATCCGCCGCGCTCACGGCGTTGACCGCGCCGATGACATTGCGCTTGACGCAGGGCACCTCGACCAGTCCCGCGACGGGGTCGCAGACAAGGCCCATGAGATTCTTGAGCGCCATCGCCACCGCGTGACCGATCTGCTCGCCCTCGCCGCCGCGCAGGGCAACGAGCGCGCCCGCCGCCATGGCGGACGCCGTGCCGATCTCCGCCTGACAGCCGCCGGACGCGCCCGCGATGCTCGCCTTGTAGGCGATGACCGAGCCGATGCCTGCGGCGACGTAGAGCGCCTCAAGCAGCTGGTGCTGCGTCAGCTCCTCATATTTGCACAGCGGCAGCAGCACCGCCGGCAGAACGCCGCAGGCGCCCGCCGTGGGAGCCGCGACGATGCGGCGCATACAGGCGTTGGACTCCGCCATGGAAAGCGCCTCGGCGATGACCTCGCTGACGTAGCCGCCGGTCATGGCGCAGCCACGGAAGGTGTACTGGCGCATCTTCATGCCGTCGCCGCCGACCAGTCCGCTCACCGAGCGCTTGCGGCCCGTGTAGCTGTCCGCCGCGTCCTGCATGGCCTGCCAGGTCGTGAGCATCTTCGCCATACTCGCCTCGCGGCTGACCTGCCGCTCGTCCATGTCGTCGGCAAGGACGACCTCCCAGAACTCCTGCCCGTTCCGCGCCATGCGCTCAAAGATTTCGCTCATCGAAGCCAGAGCCATCCTCGTCGTCCTCCTTATCGTAGTATGTCACGCCCAGAATACCGGGCAGCTCGGAGATGAACTCCACCTGCTTGGGCTTGATGTGCTGGTCGGTCTCGATGACCATGAGCGCGTCGCCGCCGCGCTTGTGGCGGTGGACGCTCATATTTGCCACGTTCACGCGCAGCTGGTTCAAAATGCTCGTCACCGCGGCGACGGAGCCGAACTCGTCCTGATTGCGCACGACGAGGGTGTTGCTCTCGCCGGTGAAGTTGACCTCGATGCCGTCGAGCTTGTTGACCATGATGCGTCCGCCGCCGAGCGAGCTTGCCTGCACGGTCAGCGCACGGCCGCCTTTGCCCGTCAGCTCCAGCACAGCGGTGTTCGGGTGCGCGTCGCGCAGGTCGATCTCGTCGATGGTATAGCGCAGCCCCGCCTTCTTCGCCTTCTCAAAGGCGTTGGGGATGCGCAGATCGTCCGGCTTCATGCCGAGCAGTCCCGCGACGAGCGCACGGTCGGTGCCGTGGCCCTTTCCCGTTTCGGCAAACGAGCCGTAAAGGTGGAGCTTCGCGTCCGCGACCTCCTCACCGAGCAGCGTGCGCGCCATCGCGCCGATGCGGGCAGCGCCCGCCGTGTGCGAGCTGGACGGCCCGACCATCACGGGGCCTAAAATATCAAAAATGTCCATACCGTTTTTCTCCTTTTCGGTAATGGTAGTCTGTGCCATTATAGCAGACACGTCGCAGATTGCAAGCTCACTTCCCGAGGGGTGCGGTCACGCCAAGCAGCCACGCGCGGGTCTCCGCGTCGAGATGCGGCGCGAGCGCTTCGTAAACACGCGCGTGGTAGGCGTTGAGCTGCGTGAGCTCGCGGTCGCTCAGGAGCGACGGGTCGATGGTATCGCGGTCGAAGGGCGCGAGCGTCAGCGGCTCGAGCGAAAGGAAGCGTCCATAGGCGTTGGTCTCCGCCTCGCGCACGAGCAGAAGATTTTCCAGCCGCACGCCGAATTTTCCCGCAAGGTACAGCCCCGGCTCGTCCGAGAAGATCATGCCCGGCTCCAGCGCGGTGTGCCGCGCGTTGGAGGCAATGCTCCAATGGATGCGCTGCGGTCCCTCGTGGACGCTGAGCAGATAGCCGACGCCGTGGCCGGTGCCGTGGTTGTAGTCCAGTCCCTCGTCCCAGAGCGGGCCGCGGGCGAGAATGTCAAGGTTCTCCCCCGTCACGCCCGCGCGGAAGCGCGCGGCGGCGAGGGCGAGGTGTCCGCGCAGGACGAGCGTGCAGGCGCGCTTCTCCTCCTCGGCGACCGGGCCAAGCGCGACGGTGCGTGTCACGTCGGTCGTGCCGGTGCGGTAGTGACCGCCGGTGTCGGCGAGGAGCAGTCCGTGCGCTTCGAGCGGCACGTCGGTCTCCTCCGTCGCCTCGTAGTGGATGATGGCGCCGCGGGGGCCATAGGCGAGAATGGGGTCGAAGCTCGGCTCAAGATAGTCCGCGCTTTCGCGGCGGTATTCCTCCAATTTCGCGGCGGCGGAAAGCTCGGTGGCTCCCTCCCGCACGGCGTCACACTTGAGCCAGCGGAGAAAGCGCGTGAGCGCGATGCCGTCGGCAAGGTGCGCGCGGCGGAGGTTCTCCTGCTCCACGGCATTCTTGACCGCCTTCATGGGCACAATGGGACTGGGACGGTCGAGTGTCTCCGCGCCGTCCGGCACGCTCTGCGTCAGGCGATAGTTCGCCGTCGCGCCGTCGAGCAGCACGCGCGTGCCGCGCGGCAGAGCACGGACAAGGCCGTAGATGCCTTCATAGTCCGCAAGGCGCACACCGTCGGCGGCGAGCGACGCTTTCACTTCCTCGCCGACCGCGCCCGCGCGGGCGCAGAGCACGGCATCCTCCTTCGTCAGCAGCAGAAAGCCGAGAAACACCGGCGTGCAGGCCACGTCGTTCCCGCGCAGATCCAGCAGCCACGCAAGCTCGTCGAGCGCCGTGACAACGAAGGCGTCCGCGCCCTCGTCCGCCATCGCCGCGCGCACGCGCGCGAGCTTGTCCGCCCGCGCTTCGCCCGCGTAGTCGATCCCCAGCTCCCACACCGGCGCGGCGGAGAGCGGCGGGCGGTCGGGCCAGAGCGCGCCGACAAGGTCTTCGTCCCCTGCAAAGCGGATATGCTTTGTGCGCAGCTTATTCCCGAGCCGCCGCGCAAGCGCGGTGTTGACCGTGCGGGCATCGAAGCCGAGCAGGCTCCCGTCCTCCAGCTCCGCGAGCAGGAAGCGCTCGAGCGTCGGGACGTCCGGCTCGCCGGAGCGCATCAGCTCGATGCCGCTGCCGGCCAGCTGGCTCTCCGCCTGCAAAAAGTAGCGCCCGTCCGTCCAAAGGAGCGCGCGGCTCGGCAGAATGAGCAGCGTCCCCGCGCTGCCGGTGAAGCCGGAGAGGTATTCGCGCGCCTTGAAGTAGTCACCGACATACTCCGAGGCGTGAAAATCATCGGTCAGGACAAGGTAGGCGGCAAGGCCGCGCCGCGCCATCGCGCGGCGAAGCGCCGTGAGCTTTTCTGCGGTGGTCATCATGGTTTCCTCCTGCTGTGCTGTCATTATTGTGCTGCCTTTATAGTATACCGCAGCGCGGGATTTGTAAAGCCGAGCCTTGACAAGCGGTGGGGCAGCGTCTATAATATTTTTACTTATAATGTGTTGGTATGCGCCGCCGTCGGTCCCGAAGGACGCCGAAGGGCGGCGCATAGAAAGGAAACGACATGAAAAAAGAGTACAAAATGAGCGCTGCCCGTCAGCAGGAGCTGCAGGACGAGCTGACCTACCTCAAGACCGTGCGCGAAAAGGAAGTGGCGGAGCTGATCAAAGAGGCCCGCGGCTTCGGCGACCTGAGTGAAAACAGCGAGTACGACGAGGCGAAGAACGAGCAGGGCAAGCTCTACTCCCGCATCGCGGAGCTGGAGGACATTCTGCTTCATGTCGTCATCATCGACGAGAGCGAGGGCGCGTCCAACGCCGTGAGCATCGGCTGCACCGTCACCGTCGTGGACCTCAAGACCGGCCGCGAGATGCCGCCCTACAAGGTCGTGGGCAGTCAGGAGGCCGATCCCATGCACCGTGCCATCAGCGAGGAATCCCCCTTCGGCAAGGCCCTCATGGGTGCGAAGGAGGGCGACGAGATCAGCGTCGAGGCCCCCGTCGGCATCATTCATTACCGTGTGGAAAAGATCGAGCGATAAGGCTCGAGGACGATCATAAGGAGAAAACGATATGGCAGAGAACAATCAGGCAAACGCTCCCGCGCAGGAGCAGGACCTTTCCGAAATTCTCAAGGTCCGCCGCGAAAAGCTGGCGGCGCTGCGCGCCGAGGGACGCGATCCCTTCCAGCAGACGCGCTTTGACGTCAGCCACCACGCGCAGGACATCAAGGATCATTTTGACGAGCTCGAGGGCACCGAGGTCACCGTCGGCGGCCGACTGATGAGCAAGCGCGGCATGGGCAAGGTCAGCTTCTGCGACTTACAGGACAAGTCCGGCCGCATCCAGATCTACGCCCGCAAGGACGAGATGGACGAGGAGGAATACAACCGCTTCAAGAAGTACGACATCGGCGATATCGTCGGCGTGCGCGGTGAGGTGTTCCGCACCCAGCGCGGCGAGATGAGCGTCCGCGCCAAGGAGATCACGCTGCTCTCGAAGTCCCTGCGGCCGCTGCCCGAAAAGTTCCACGGTCTGCAGGATAAGGAGCTGCGCTACCGTCAGCGCTACGTGGACCTCATCGTCAATCCCGAGAGCAAGCGCAACTTTGAGATCCGCTCGAAATTTGTGGCGTTCCTGCGCCGCTACCTCGACGGCCTCGGCTTCATGGAGGTCGAGACGCCCGTGCTCAGCCCCATCGCGGGCGGCGCGAACGCGCGGCCGTTCATCACGCATCACAATACGCTCGACATTGATATGTATATGCGCATCGCCACCGAGCTGCACCTCAAGCGCCTGATCGTCGGCGGTCTGGAGCGCGTGTACGAGGTCGGCCGCATTTTCCGCAACGAGGGCATGGACACCAAGCACAACCCCGAGTTCACCACCTGCGAGCTCTACCAGGCGTTCACGAACCTTGACGGCATGATGGACATTCTGGAGGGCATTCTCGCGGGCGCCGCGAAGGAAATTCTCGGCACCTATCGGCTCCAGTGGCTCGGCCACGATATTGACCTCACCCCGTCGTGGAAGCGCGTCACGATGGCCGACGCCGTCAAGGAAGTGACCGGCGCGGACTTCATGGCGATCGAGGGCGACAACGACGCCGCCGTCGCGCTCGCCAAGAGCGTCGGCGTCGATATGGACGGTGTGGACAAGACCTGGGGCAACGCCCTCTACGAGACCTTCGACCAGAAGGTCGAGGAGACGCTCATCCAGCCGACGTTCATCACCATGTATCCCGTCGAGGTCAGCCCGCTCGCCAAGCGCAGCCCGTCCGACCCGCACCTGACCGAGCGCTACGAGATGTTCGTGTGCGGCTGCGAGATGGGCAACGCCTTCACCGAGCTCAACGACCCGATGGATCAGTATGAGCGCTTCAAGGCGCAGGTCGAAAAGCGCGCCAACGGCGACGACGAGGCGGAGATGATGGACGAGGACTACGTTATGGCTCTCGAATACGGTCTGCCCCCGACGGGCGGTCTGGGCTTCGGCATCGACCGCTGCGCGATGATGCTCTGCGGCACGGATTCCATCCGCGATGTGATCCTGTTCCCGACAATGAAACCTTTGGACTAAAAAGTTCGAAAGTTTGCCGTGTTTGCAGGGTTTTCTGCATGATTATGATACAGAAAAGCTGGGTTGTATGCCAACGTGTGCCAAGCGTATGCCAATCCGTGTCGAAGTCGGCAGAATGCCCCCAAAATCACACATTTGCAAATATTTTACCGTCGCATCAGAGTAATCTGGTGCGGCGGTTTTTGCGTTTATAACTGATTTTGTGTACTGAAAAATAGCCTCTGTTTCCAATGTGGAAGCAGAGGCTTTTTTATGTCTAAAAATTTTTTGAAAAATCTCAAAAGTTTTTTATCAGTTTTTGAGGTTGAAGGTTGTAGTTGATTAGTGAGAGGCAAAGTTGATGGCCTCCCGAAAAACTGAATAACAGTCATCAGGTACATTACCTGCACCGAGGGAAACCTCAAGCCGCTATCGACGGTGCGCCATGATTCCGGAAACGGAGGAGCGATCAAACTGATTCGATAGAAAGCCGGACTGCTACCAGCGAAGGCGATGAACTGTGCAAGGGATAATGATACTTCCGTAATTCGCGGCCCGGCCATAAAGAAGGCGGGGAGGTGAGATGCCTATGGAGCTGGTTCGCTGCCAGCCGCCTGATGATGCCCGGCACACAGGGCATAGAGAAGAACAGTGTGCGTACATAACCAAAAGGAGGAAAATGTTATGAATGAAGAATTAAATCTCGAAAAGCTGGCAGATCTGGCAGTTCACTACCCGGAGTACCTAATTGATGCGGCGGCAGAACACTTTAACGGTGATGAATGTAAGCTGGAGGCTATCGCAGTTGTGGTCAGTGGCCTTAACGAACTGTATATGCCGAGTACCGCATTGCTCTTTCTTCGGGTGCTTTCCCGAATGCTTAAGATGGAAGTTGAACTTCCGGATGCTCTGATGGACGAGCCGTATCTCTGCGCGTGGTTCATTCGGGAGTTCTCATATTGGCTGCTTCAGTATGTAGATGACTACTGCAAACTGTCGCAGGATGAGTGAGCGCCCAGGCGCTCACATACATAGCTGCCTGATTCAGACAGCTTAAAATGAGAAAGGAGGAAACCGATATGGAACAATGCAGAGTAATCGCAATCACCAATCAAAAGGGCGGCGTTGGAAAGACTACCACAACGGTGAATCTGGGTGTCGGCCTGGCGAAACAGGGAAAGCGAGTGCTGCTGATTGATGCAGACCCGCAAGGCAGTTTAACAATCAGCCTTGGAGAGCGTAATCCGGATCAGCTGAGCGAAACACTCTCTGATGTAATGGAATGCATCATCAACGATAAGTCGTTACCGGAAAACTTCGGGTTATTGAGAAGTTCGGAGGGCGTTGACCTGATGCCTGCGAATATCGAGCTGTCCGGTACAGAAGTCGGCTTGTTCAATGTGATGAGCCGAGAGTATGTGCTGAAAAGCTATATTGATTTAGTAAGCAAAAACTACGACTATATCCTGATTGATTGTATGCCGTCCCTTGGCATGATGACCATTAATGCGTTGGCAGCGGCTGACCGGGTGATTATCCCCTCGCAGCCGAGCTTCCTGTCAACGAAAGGTCTGAATCAGCTGATGCACTCGGTTGCCAAGGTAAAACGCCAAATCAATCCGCGCCTGAATATCGACGGTATTCTATTGACTATGGTGGATAACCGAACCAACAACGCAAAGGCCATTTCTACGGCGCTGAGAGCCGCTGTAAGCGATCGAGTCCGCGTCTTTGATACGCAGATTCCATTTTCTGTTCGTGCCGCTGAGAGCGCCCAGGAAGGGCAAAGCATCTTTGCCTATGATAAGGGCGGAAAGGTTGCGGCTGCGTATGAGGCGGTGACGAAGGAGGTGTTGGAGCATGAGTCGAAAGAAAGACATCGATCTCGATCTGACGGGGTTCGCTGAACTATTTATGAATGATGAGGGGCGAGCAGAAAGTCGCTTGCCACGCATCTATGATATTCCCTTATCTGAGATCGACGATTTCCCGAACCACCCATTCAAAGTTAAAATGGACGAGGACATGAACCAGCTTGTGCAGAGCGTGAAAGAGCGCGGCGTTATTACGCCGATTACGCTCCGCCAGAAAGAAGATGGCCGGTATGAAATCGTATCAGGGCATCGACGACGAAAGGCTTGTGAACTGGCAGGACTGGATAGCGTTCCCGCAGAAATCAAAGAGCTGTCCAGAGATGAAGCAATCATTCTGATGGTGGAATCCAATTTGCAGCGCTCAATCATTCTTCCGAGTGAAAAGGCGTTCAGCTACAAGATGCGTCTGGAGGCGATGAAGCGACAGGGACAGAGAACGGATTTAACTTCTGGACCAGTGGTCCAGAAGTTCTCTCGTGATGCACTTGGAGATAAAGCGGAGGAGAGTGGAAGACAAATATCACGCTACATTCGCCTGACAGAGCTAATTCCCGAACTTCTGGATATGGTTGATGAGAACAAGATTGCGTTTCGTCCTGCGGTGGAGCTTTCCTATCTGACGGAAACGGAACAGCACAATCTTCTGAACAGCATCAGCTACAATGATGCCACGCCATCACTCCCGCAGGCCATTCGGCTCAAAGAGTTCTCCAAAGCTGGAAAGCTGAGTGCGGAGGTCATCGAAGCGATTCTTGGTGAGGAAAAGCCGAACCAGCACGAGAAAATCAGCTTTAAGGCGGAACGATTGCGTCCGTATATTCCTTCCTCTGTGCCGTTGGAAAAGACCGAGGATTATATCATCAAGGCGCTGGAATATTATCAGCGTGCAAGGGAGCGGCAGAAAAGGGAACAAGCAAGATAACCTTCATCATGGGGAAAATATGCCCATTTGCGGTACAACTGTCCCCACTTCCCTGCTTTTTCATTCCCCCTCTCACACTCTCCCCTTTAGTAAACCATCTGTATTACTACCTGAGAAGTAAGTATAGGGGCTGCAAAATCGCGAAGGAGGTGGTTGCAATGTAGCTATGATCGGACACAAGAAAACAGCGGCGGATTTTCCTCCACAGCAAGGACTGTGGAGTTTTTTCATGCCGCAAATCAAGACAAACGGAGGTATCTCAAATGAAAGCTAGAACGAAAAAGTTCGGCACGAGAGCCGTTGCCATGCTGCTTTCGGCAATGACGGCATTCTCAACGTTTCCTGTTTCGGCTGGTGCTGCCCAAGTGAACAGTTATCATGATCCTGCGGAGCACTGGATGCAGGCTTCTGGTCGAACGAATGAGCTGGATGTCAATGCGGTTGTAACGCATGAAACCTTCAATTGCGGCGTATGCGGCAAGGCAACTTCTTTTCAGGCGTTCCGGACTCCGGAGTATACGAGGGACGGCCAGACTGCTATGAACCGGAATGTGAAATATTCGGACGGTACGATGATCGGCGGCTCGGGTACGGGCACGATCCTGGATGGCGTTCCCGGTCAGAACGCGAGCTATACGGGTTATCACTGGACGAAAGCAGTATGTGAGACCTGCGGTACGGTCAACAGCAACATGAGCATTAACGATTATGGTTTCGGCAAGAACGTCTATTGGCTCTATGACTGTGACTCGAAATTCATGCAGGAACTGCCCGAACAGAAAGCCTATGAGTATGTGGACAGTACCTATCACAAGGTCACAACGACCGGCGGTGAGTATTGCGCGTTCTGTTACGGCACGAATCACACCAAGAGCAGCGTTCTGGAACGGCATGACATGGAGAAAGAAATCCTTTCTCAGCCTGCCAATGGCCGGTTTGCCATCGTAGAGAAGTGCAAGGACTGCGACTACGCAAAATACGAGTATGTGGGCGCGAAGTCCGTTGTTGCCAGCTACTACGGTGTTGTGGACGGAGCACCGCACACCATCAGCGTGACAGACCTTTCTGATGCCGGTGTGCGTACGGAAATCCGCTATGGCAACAGCGCAGACAGCTGCACAATGACCAGTGCACCGAACTATACCGACAAGGGACAGTACGATGTGTATTATCAGATTACCTACACCTATCAGGGCGTAGAGATGACCGAGAACGGTGTAGCAAACGTCTGGCTGCATGATGAAACCACTAAGGACGATGGCAAGTGCAGCTGTGGCTGCTCCGACCCGAACTGCGGCTGCGAGGATAAAAACTGCGGCGGCAACTGCTGCACCGATAAAGGCTGCGGAGAAAAGCATCACTTCACGCTGCTGGATTCCGTAAAAGCCGGCTGCAAGACGCTGGGTTATGATCGCTATTTATGCACAGCCTGTGGAAAGATCGAAAAGCGCGATTATGTAGATTCTCTGGGGCATGCATGGCAGAGTGTAAAGATTCGCGAAGCCACCTGCGAAACGGAGGGAAAGCTGCTAGAAATCTGCTCTCGCTGTGGTGAAATGAAAGAAACGGCAACGCCCAAGGGTGAGCACAAGTTTGAAACCCATTCGGTTGCGGCTACCTGCACCAATCCCGGTTATACCGTTCGTGAGTGCTCGATTTGCGGAGAGCGGCACATCGAAGATATTACTGCGACTCTGGCACACAAGTACGAAGACCATGTGATTCCCGCCACCTGTGAATATGGCGGCAAGACCATTCATCGCTGTGATGGCTGCGGCAGTGCAATCGCAACGGATTACACGGAACCGCTCGGTCATAGCTGGGACAAGGGCACTCTGGTGACGAATGCGACCTGTACCGGTGAGGGCGTGATGGAATATCACTGCGTTCGCTGCGGTGAGCACAAAATCGAGGGAAATGCTGCTGCCGGTCATATTCCCGGTTCTGCGGCCACCTGTACGGAGCCGCAACTTTGCACGAAATGCGGTGCGGTTCTGAATAAGGCACTGGGCCATGACTATAAGACCGAAATCACTAAGCCGACTTGTACGGAGATGGGGTACACCATGATGACCTGTACACGCTGCGGCGATTCCACCAAGACCGATTATACCAAGGCAACCGGTCACAAGCCGGGTGACTGGATCATCGACAAGCAGCCTACTGCGGACTCCGAAGGCAGCAAGCACAAGGAGTGTACTGAGTGTGGCGAAAAGCTGGATACGCAGCCGATCGAGAAAATCTACAACAGCGGTACGACTGACAGCAAGGGCCAGGCTGTTGTGGGCGGTTATCTGGTGACGGTAACGGATACGGAGGATAAAACGCCTGTTTCCAATGCGTCCGTGGTGCTGAACAAGGACAACAGCATTTCCATCCGTCTGCCGAACAGCAGACTGCTGGACTATGATGACCAGACCACTGTTCTGGTACAGCTGGTAAAGGATAAGAGCGCCGTTCAGGGTATGCGTATCGCTGTGACCGACAAGAATGATAACTATGCAGCAGATCAGACCGACAAGGCCGGTCAGATTACGGTTCCCATTGGAAACGGAAAGACCAACGAGGACGGCAAGGTTACGGAGGGTTATGAGGATGCAGATCGTGACCGCTGGACGCTGACGGTCAAGGTGGTTCGCACTGACACCGGACGTCCGATTCAGGGTTCTGAGGTATCCATTGGCAAGACCGGCAACATTACGGTTGAACTGCCCAAGGGCGTTGATATGGACAGCAAGCATCAGGTGACGGTAATCGTAACCGACCAGAAGAAGATGCCGCAGAAGAATATCAATGTGATCGTGAAGAACGATCTGGGTGACAAGGCCACCGGCAAGACTGATAAGAACGGTGAGGTTACGGTTCCCGAAGTCGAGAAAACGGAACATCACAGCGCTTATGTCGTTGGCTATACGGATGGTACGTTCGGACCGGAACGCAACATGACCCGAAGCGAAGCAGCGGCGATTTTCGCACGACTGCTGGCGGATAAGAATGGGGACAGCATTTCTCCTGTGGCAAAGACCAAGTTCAGCGATGTGCCTGCGTATGCGTGGTACAGCGGCTATGTGAAATACCTGAACAACAACGGTGTGACCTATGGCCACAGCAAGACTATTTTTGCGCCGGACGAGCAGATTACCCGTGCCGAGTTTACAACTATGGCGGTCCGCTTCTTTGATGTGTACGGCGATGGTGATGCTGAAATCATGGAGCAGTTCAAGAGCTTTGATGATGTGAGCGACGGCTACTGGGCGGCAGAGTATATTAAGGCAGCTGCAAAGCATGGCTGGATTACCGGATATGGTGATGGTTCCTTCCGTGCTGATTATCAGATTACGCGCGCTGAAGTCGTGACGCTTGTGGACCGACTGCTTGGCCGTGTGGCTGATCTGGAGTATGTCAGCGATAATCTGAGGAAGCTGAACACCTTCCCCGATGTAAGCCGCCGTTACTGGGCGTACAGCGATATTCTGGAAGCAGCAAACGCACACAATGCCCTTATGGGCACTGAGGAAAGCTGGTACAAGTAAGGCTTTCCAGTGGTCTGTCAATCGACAGGCCACATACATACCGTTTGCATATTTGCAAACACTTCTTACGGCATATATGATGAAGTCAAGAGAAAGGAGTGCTTGCAAATGTTCAAACGGAAGAATACAGTTCAGCTGGAGATCACATATAAGGAATTGCAGATGCTCCGGAGATATCTGCTCATCTGGAGAAATAAGCTGCTGGCACAGGGACATATTACCGACTCGGTTGACGAACTGCTTATCAAACTGGGCTGAAAAGCGAATAGACTTACATACATCGGCTGCTGCTTGTGCAATAGCCGATGTTCTTTTATCCGGGAGGAGGGTTGAAAATGAAAAAGCGTGTAATCTGCGGCACAGCGGCAGCAGCGACTGTCATTGGTGTATTGCTTTGGCGCTGGTGGCGAAAGTAGAACAACACCCTGTCCATAATGGACAGGGTGTTATCATGAGAATTACTTGATCCAGACAGAGGCGGGGTCGAAGTTGCTGAATGTGCAGCCGGATTGTGCAAAGGCAGTGCCGAGATTATAAGGACCAAAGCTGAAATACATGGTGATTTCGGAGCCGAGGAGGTCAGACTGAGCCTTCAAAGCCATTTGTTCTGCCTGCGCCTTCAGATCAGCGGCATTCATCGACTTCCACCAGCTTTTGAATTTGTCCATGGAAAGCGGGCCGGAATAAACGGCAGTGAAGATATGCTCATTACCGTATCGGGTGACCGGCTTTTCCGTGACCGTCCACTGAGAGGAAAAACTGCCAGTGCTATTGGTGGTCCGTGCAGCACCGTCAACAGTAGCCATGTTTTTGGCGGAATTATAACCGACGGTCAGACCGTATGCTTCAGCCAGCGCACGAACCGGTGCGTAGGTCGTGCCGTTGTAAGTGAAAACGAGAGCATCACGACCCTGTGCATCTTCAGGCTGAAAAACCTCGCCGTTGACCATGACCTGGGCCGGCTGGACGTTGAGGGTGATAAAACCGCCGGCTGCAAAGGCGGAAACTGTTGCAGAACTGATCAGCAGCGCCGCCAATGCACCGGAGAGAAAGTATGTAATGCGTTTCATGGGAATACCTCCAATTCATATTGATAATCACAGTATAGAGTCAGAACTGCACAAGCACAAAGGTGCGGGTACATACACTGCAAACAGCGTATGAAATCACATAAATGAGGAGGACAGACGATGAATGTTGAAGTAAGACCTGCGACCAAAGCAGAGCAGATGTACTGCTACATGCAGTCTGATCAGATTATGGGACAGACCGGCTGCATCGGTCATTTGCGTGCAGATATGGGTGACAGCGGCGATCAGTTCTTTCATGACTGGACCAGTCATTGTGAGAGGCTTCTGACGCCCGAGTTTAATGACGAGTTTAATCAGGTAATCAATCAGCTGAGAGAAGATGGCGGTTTTCTGAAAAGCAGAGCGGCAGTATCGGCGTATTGCTATCGCCAGATCGACAGTGCGATTGATCTTTCCGATCAGGATTTCGCGTTCCGTGCGGATACAAAAGATTATTCTTATCTTCTGCGGCTGAATCCACAGAAAGGAATGTACACGGTTTACTGCTACTGCTACAAGAGAGAGTTTCTGGACCATCATTTGCATCAGGCAGAAAAAGGGATTCGCTTTATCACATCGGATTATACGGCGCTCTTTCGCCTGCCAGATGGCGGTAAAATTCGTATCCTGCGGCAAGACGGAATCCATATAGACAGGGTTTGCAGGTACATCGACGATTACCATGTAGAAATCGGCTCCAGCTGGGACTCGATATATCATATCTGCCAGTTTGCCGAACAGATGGAACGCTGCCATAACACTGTGCTGCCGCTGGATGTGATGGAGAATACTACCCGAAATACACGCAACCGCCCAAAGGATCGAGGTGATGCGCGATGACAAAGCCGCAATACCTGATTTGGAGCAATTACTCGTTGGATTACGAGGATTGGCGTGAGGACCTGGAGGCAGAGTATCCCGAACTTTCCGAACAGGAACGTGAGGAAAAGATGTATGAACGGAATAGCGAATATCTGGACGATGAACGTATGAATCTCGATATTCAGCTGGACAAGCCGATTCTGGTGATTGTCGATCTCGGCCTCTGGAATGGACGTTACAGCGGCTACAAGGAAATCAAGAGCGGCAACATCAAGGACTGCCTGTTCTCGGAGTGCGACTATGTAACCTGGTATGTTGACAGGCTAGGCGATATGCGCTGTGATGCGGTTCACCATGATGGTACCAACCATTATCTCTATCGAACCTATAAGGACGGTGTCAGCGATGCGCAGATTGAGAATCTGAAAGAGAAAATTTATCGTGGCACCGCAACAAGGGCGGATATTACGCGCATAACCCGCCGGCTGGGCGATGAAATCGGCAAGGTCTATGGCTGGGATTTTCCGAAACAGAGCTTGTCAAGTGTGCAAATAGATGCACGATGATGGAGGAAGGAGCGTATGGATAAGAACGCAGCACTGTGCGTGTATCTGAAGAAATATCATACCGGAAAAGAAAAAGCTGTTCCGAGCACAGAGCTGGAGCAGCTTTTTTCCTTGAACGGGCGTAACCTGCGCCGCAAGATCAATCGCTTGCGTCAGGATGGCGTTCCTATTTGCAGTGACCGGAGCGGATACTACTTCGCGGCAAATCAGGAAGAAGTGAATGCAACAGTCTTTCGTTTGACTGGACTGGTGACGAAAATATCCAATGCTCGGACAGGACTGCTGTATTCTTCGCTTTTAGGAGAGCTGCCGATTCCTGTTGAAGTGACAATTCAGATTGATGATGGAGGTGAGCGAGATGCCGAGCAAGTATCAGGTGATCACGGAGATGGAGGCGGAACATCTGCGGACTTTGACAGTGGATACGAATCACTATATGGACTTCTTGACCACTGCGGCGAATAATTTCAAATATTCGTTTCAGGAGCAGCTGCTGATTTTCGCACAGAAGCCTGATGCGACAGCCTGCGCCGAAGTCAGCTGGTGGAATAAGCATGGCCGTTGGGTTAATCGCAATACCAAAGGCATTGCGCTGCTGGTCGATACGGATGCGCCGTATAAGCTGCGTCATGTATTTGATGTGTCCGACACCAACAGCAGAGCGGGCAAAGAAGTTCCCATCTGGAAGATGGAACAGAGATTCGTTGAGCCTGTCAAAAAGGTTTTGGCAGAACGATATGAGGTTGATGCCCATGAGTCACTGGAGGATTGCCTGCTCAATGTGGCGGTCACATTCGTTAATGATAATTATCAGGATTATCTGGCAGAGCTGATGGAGGCAAAAGCGGGCAGCCTGCTGGAAAAGCTGGACGAGGACAATACACGCCTACAAATGCTGACCGCACTCAGTTACAGTGTCGGCTATATGCTGCATATCCGCAGTGGACTTCCGGGCAGAGCATATTTCGGAAATTCTCTGGACAAGGTCTGCAATTTTAATACGCCAGAGGTTATCTCCATTCTGGGAGCAGCAGTCAGTGATATGTCTGAGGTTCTGCTCCGCGAAATCGCAGTTTTAGTTCAGGATTTGCAGCGAGAAGACAGAAATCAGAATCGCACATTTGAGGTTCCGGCGGACAGCCGGTATGATGTGAACAGAACAGCAACAACAGAAGGGAGCGCTGAATATGGAAGTGACCTATCACAAGGAGGGCGAGTATTACCTGCCGGATCTGATCGTGCCGGAGGCACCGAAGGTTGGGAGGTATGGAATGCTGCGGCGGAGATTCCTTCGGGAGAACCGGAACGGCACGTACACCGCAATGCTGCTGACCGGCAGGCTGAATCAGCATCTGGAGGAGATCGACCGTCAGGCGAACGAGATGATGGAAACGCTGACCGCGCAGATGGCGAAGCAGGAGGGCGTGAACGAGAGCCTGAAAGCGGAGAACCAGATGAAGTGGGTCGGGCTGATGAACAACATCCAGGCAGCAGCGGAGGAAATCGTGCTGAAGGAACTGGTGTACCGGTAACGCGAGATATTGGCGCTGCCACGATGCGGGCCGTTGGCTCGATCGGATTGGAGGTCTTTCACGATGAGTGGTACAAGGACTCCAAGGTGCCGTATTACCACTCAGATGGAGAAAAGAATGAACTGCTGCGTACCAGTGATGCGCTGAAAGGCCATCGGACAGAAATCGCTTCATTTTTTTCTGACCATGAGGACAAGAATGAACGTGCAGATTTTATCAAAACGTTCTTTGATAACACGTTCACCGAAATGATACTGAGCAACGGTCAGCGGGCAGGCTATCGAGCATTTGACACAGTGTTTATGATGTGGCGAGGCTCGGCAAGCGACCCGGATCAGAGAGTGATTATGAAGTGGAGCACGGTTGCAGACCATATTACCGGAATGATCGTGCTGCATGAGTGGCTTTCACCGGATGAAGCAGTTTTGCCCAGCGTAAATGAACAGCTTTCTCTGATTGGCGAAGCCGAGTCCAAAAAAGACTCGGCTTTTGTTATGCCGCAAGACGCGATTGATTATGTACTCAGCAGTGGCAGCGGATTTGAAGACGGAAAACGGCGCATCTACCAACAGTTTCTCAAGCAGGAAGGAACAGAAGCGAATGTTCGGTTTCTGCGGCGAGAGTACGGAATCGGCGGCCATTCTGATGCCATTCCCGGTACAGACTACTGGCTGGAGTATGATGCAAAGGGGATTCACCTCAGCAAACTGCATGATGACGGCAGCAAGGCAGTTAATCTGTCCTGGAATGTTGTTGAGAAGCGCATTGGTGAGTTGATTGCACTGGGACGGTATCTGAGTAAGGCAGAAATTGAGCGAATCAGTGCGGAACAGTCTTCAACGAAAGCGGATCAATCGACTGCTGCCCCGGCAAATGAAGAAGAACCGGTGCAGCGGCACTACTCACTTGGCGATAAGGTTTATCTGGGCGTTAAAGAATATGAAATTCTTGCAATCGACGATCATATGGTTCGGTTGTATGATTCGGAGTACCCGCTGTTCAACGAAGAACTGAGCCGCAGTGACTTTGATCGGCGCATTGCAGAAAATCCGCTGAATGACCAGCCGAAAGAAAGCAGTGGCGAACAAACAGCAGATGTAAAACCGCAGGCAATTGGCCGGTTGGATTATCTTGACTCAAACGGACACGTCGGAGAGCAGGTGGAATATGATGACGAAATCCAGCTTGTCGAGCAAGTCAAAGAAGACGTAGATACAGGTGCACCGTTTACCATTACCTTGTATCGTGACCAGAACGGCACTACCATTCCACAGGATTTCCTGACAGACCTTGGAACACCGCCAAAGGGCTTTGCAGTCGTGGACTACGCAGAGGGACACAGAGAATATCTGCTGAACGAAAGCATACGCATGATCAACCTGTACGCGCTGGAGTGCTTTGAGGAGAAAGCGGATTTCAGCGATCTAACCGCAGTTCCGCTGGCGTACAGCACATCGGGTGATGGTGAGCATAGTATTCAGGTGGATGCAGACCTTGAGCACTGCCGTATGCTTTATGCAGTAGATAATGAGGCGGTTGCCCAGATTCAGTATGCTGATTTAGGTGATATGAATGAGTTCCTCGTGAATATGACATTCGATGAACTCGTTGCCTTTGCAGAACATGAATATGCCGCTCAGCATAAAGAGCCTGAACAGATGCAGGAATCTCAGCTTACACCGCCGGCTGTAAGGAAAAAAGACAAGGCAGCACCGTTGACACTGCTGCCGGTGATACCAGAGGCAGAACGCTCAGAGTATCACATTTCTGATGACTTGCTGGGTGTCGGAACACCGAGTGAGCGGTACGCACGAAACATTCGCGCGATTACCACACTGAAAAAGGTGGAAGCTGAAAACCGCCTGGCAACACCGGAAGAACAGTCGGTGCTTGCACAATATGTCGGCTGGGGCGGTTTGGCGGATTGCTTTGATGAGCGCAACAGTCACTATGACGAACTGAAAGAGCTGCTGTCTGATGAGGAGTACGAAGCTGCGCGCGAATCGACGCTGACAGCGTTCTACACACCGCCTGTTGTGATTCGGTCGATGTATCAGGTTTTAGAAAGGCTTGGATTCCAGCGCGGTAATATTCTGGAGCCGTCCTGCGGTGTTGGCAATTTCATCGGCATGCGTCCGGGTAAGCTGGCCGACTCGAAAATCTATGGTGTAGAGCTGGACAGCATCAGCGGACGAATTGCACAGCAGCTTTACCAGAAATCGTCTATCGCTGTTCGCGGGTTTGAGAAAACAGATCTGCCGGACAGCTTTTTTGATGCCGCCATTGGTAATATACCGTTTGGCTCTTTTAAGATTGTGGACAAGCGATACGACAAGTATAACTTCCTGATCCATGACTATTTCTTTGCCCGCACCATGGATAAGGTACGGCCCGGCGGTATTATCGCGTTCATCACTAGTAAAGGCACGATGGATAAGGAAAATCCGTCTGTACGCAAATATCTGGCACAGCGAGCGGAACTGCTCGGAGCAATTCGCCTGCCCAATAATACGTTCAAGGATGCAGCGGGAACAGAAGTCACCGCAGACATTCTAATCCTGCAAAAACGTGACCGCATGGTCGATCAGCTGCCGGCATGGGTCAACCTTGGCATTGATGCTAACGGTTTGGCAATAAATCAGTATTTTGTAGATAATCCGAGTATGGTGCTTGGAACCATGCAGGAAGTGAGCGGTCCTTATGGTCCGGAAACGGCCTGCCTGCCGATTGACGGCAGCAGTCTGGAAGAACTTTTAACGGAAGCAATTCAAAACATCAATGGTTCTGTGATGGAGTACGAAGTTGATGATCCGGAAAGCGAGGAAGAAGATCGCTCTATCCCGGCTGACCCGTCCGTACGCAACTTCAGCTTTACTGTTGTAGATGGTGAAGTCTATTATCGGGAAAACAGCATCATGCACCTGGTCGATTTGTCTGTAACCGGCGTCAACCGAGTCAAAGGATTAATTGCAATCCGCGAGTGTGTCCGTAAGCTGATCGAATATCAGACAGAAGATTACCCGGACACAATGATTCAGCAGGAACAGACTAACTTGAATGCCCTGTACGATGCGTTTGAGAAAAAGTATAAGCGCATCAATACCAGAGCAAACAAATCAGTTTTTGGAGATGATAGTTCCTTCTGCCTGCTTTCTTCACTGGAAGTTCTGGATGATGAGGGAAACTTCGTGCGTAAGGCAGATATGTTCAGCAAGCGCACAATCCGGCAGCATACCGAAATTATCAGCGTTGATACCGCATCGGAAGCCCTGGCGGTTTCCATGGGCGAAAAGGCAAAGGTCGATATGCCGTATATGATGCAGTTGACCGGGAAAACGGAAGAAGAAATCTTTACAGACCTCAGCGGCGTTATTTTTCAGAATCCGCTTTATGAGGAGAACGGCACTCAGGCGAAATACCTGACCGCAGATGAGTACCTTTCGGGCAATGTGCGTGAAAAATTGGCGGTGGCGCGGAGACTGGCAGAAAGTGAGCCGGTATTTGCAGCGAATGTGACGGCTTTGGAAGAAGTTCAGCCGACGGACCTGACTGCAAGCGAGATTTCTGTTCGTCTTGGCGCAACATGGCTTCCGGAAGATGTGGTGCAGGAATTCATGTATCAGCTGCTGGACACGCCGTATTACGCACAGTGGAAAGTGAAGGTGCATTATTCTCGCTACACCGGCGGGTGGAATGTAGAGGGCAAGTCCTATGACCGCAGCAACATCAACGCGACCAGCACCTATGGCACAGATCGTGTGAATGCCTATAAAATCATTGAGGAAACGCTGAATCTGCGTGATGTGCGGGTATTTGATTATATCGAGGACGAAACCGGCAAACGAGTAGCTGTCCTGAACAAGAAGGAAACTGCAATCGCCCAAGGCAAGCAGGAGCTGATTAAGCAGGCGTTCCAGGACTGGATTTGGAAAGACCAGCCGAGAAGAGAGCGACTGTGCAAGCTCTACAATGAGCAGTTCAATGCACTGCGCCCGCGCGAGTACGATGGCAGTCATTTGATCTTTGTTGGTATGAACCCTGAAATCCAGCTGCGGCAGCACCAGCTAAACGCAGTTGCGCACATTCTTTACGGAGGCAATACGCTGCTCGCACACGTTGTGGGGGCAGGAAAGACCTTCGAAATTGTTGCCGCAGCTCAGGAGAGCAAACGGCTTGGACTGTGCCGAAAATCGCTGATTGTCGTGCCGAATCACCTGACAGAACAGTGGGCGGCAGAGTATTTACAGTTGTACCCTTCTGCTAACATTCTGGTTGCAACGAAGAAGGACTTTGAAAAAAAGAACCGCAAACGCTTCTGCGGCAGAATTGCAACCGGCGATTTTGATGCCGTTATTATTGGCCACAGCCAGTTTGAAAAGATTCCAATGTCTGTTGAGCGGCAGCGTTATATTCTGGAGCAGCAGTACCATGAAATCATAGATGGTATCCGAGAACTGAAAGAACAGAACGGAGATCGTTTCTCGGTCAAGCAGTTGGAACGCTCCAAGAAAACGGTACAGGCAAAGCTGGAGAAACTGAACGACCAGAGCCGGAAAGATGACCTTGTTACCTTTGAAGAGCTGGGAATTGACCGACTGTTTGTGGACGAGGCACATTACTATAAAAACCTTGCCGCATTTTCTAAGATGCGGAATGTGGGCGGTATCAGTCAGACGGAGGCTCTGAAATCCAGTGACCTGTATATGAAAATTCGCTATCTGGACGAGATAACATGCGGCAGAGGTACAGTGTTTGCAACGGGTACTCCAATCAGCAATAGCATGGTAGAGTTGTATACAATGCAGAAGTATCTTCAGTATGGAACGCTGAAAGAGAGAAATCTGCTGCATTTTGATGCCTGGGCAAGTACCTTTGGCGAAACTGTTACTGCCATTGAACTGGCACCAGAGGGTACCGGGTATCGGGCGAAGACGAGATTTGCCCGGTTTTATAATTTGCCGGAGCTGATGTCGCTGTTTAAGCAGACGGCAGATATTCAGACGGCGGATATGCTCAAGCTGCCGGTTCCGATAGCAAATTATCACAATGTTGTGCTGAAACCGTCTGCCTATCAGGTGGAAATGGTGAAGGATCTTTCGGAACGCGCCGAGCGTGTGCGTAATCGTATGGTTGATTCCAGTGTAGACAATATGCTGCTTATCACCAACGATGGCCGCAAGCTGGCACTGGATCAGCGATTGATCAATCCTATGCTGCCTGATGACGAAAACGGTAAAGTCAGTGCCTGTGCAAAGAATGTTTTTGAAATCTGGCAGAGGACTACGGAACAGAAATCAACACAAATGGTGTTCTGCGACCTGTCAACGCCGCATAACGATGGAAATTTCAATGTCTATGATGGCATTCGGGATAAACTGCTGGATATGGGTATTCCCAAAGATCAGATTGCCTATATTCATAATGCAGCCAGCGAAGCGCAGAAGAAGGAACTGTTCGGCAAAGTCCGCAGCGGCGAAATCCGAGTGCTGATTGGCTCAACGCAGAAAATGGGCGCCGGTACGAATGTCCAGAAAAAGCTTATCGCCTTGCACCACGTCGATTGCCCGTGGCGACCGTCCGATTTACAGCAGCGCGAAGGCCGCATTATCCGTCAGGGCAATGAGAACCCGGAAGTTGAGATTTATACCTATGTAACGGAAAATACTTTCGACAGCTACCTCTATCAGATGGTTGAGGGAAAGCAAAAGTTCATTGGTCAGGTCATGACTTCTAAAGCACCGGCCCGATCGGCGGAGGATATTGATGAAACAGCATTATCTTATGCCGAGGTGAAGGCACTCTGCACCGGTAATCCGTATATCAAGGAAAAGATGGATCTGGACATTGCAGTTCAACGGCTGAAAATGCTGAAAGCAAGCCATTTGAGCCAGAGATATGCACTGGAGGATAAGATCGCAAAAGCGTTTCCCGATCAGATTGCGGCGCTGGAACAGAAAATCAGCGGATACAAGAGTGATATTGAGCTGCGAGAGGCACAGACAATGCCGAATGAAGACGGTTTTTCTTCAATGGAGGTCGAGGGAACCGCCTATATCGAAAAGAAAGCTGCGGGCAGTGCATTGCTGGCAGCGGCGCATAATATGACAAGCCCTGATGCGATTCCAATCGGAATGTATCGGGGCTTTGCCATGGTCCTCTCGTTTGACACCTTTGCAAAGGAGTATCGACTGAATCTGAAAGGCCAGCTCAGTCATCCGATTTCTCTTGGTACAGACCTGTTTGGCAATATCCAGCGCATTGATAATATGCTTGCCGGATTGGAGAGCGATCTCCGGCAGTGCGAGGCACAGTTGGATAATGCAAGGGTTCAACTGTCCAATGCCAAGGCGGCAGTGGTCAAGCCGTTCCCGCAAGAAGATGAACTGAAAACCAAGCTGGCACGACTGGATGAACTGAACATTCTACTCAATCTGGATAAGCGGGAGAATGAAATTGTGGACGGCGAACCCGATGAGGGGGAGCCGAAAGAAAAGAAACGCGAAATGGAACGATGAGGAGATGAGAGTTTGACAACAGCAATGAGTCTTGGCCTGCTGTTTATCGCTAAGATGGCAGACAACGCCTTGAGCACCGTAAAAACGATTATGATTCAGAGAAACCGGAGTCTGCTGGCAGGCGTAGCAATTGCGCTTTCCAGCTTTCTTTATTTCTGGATTACACGCAGTGTGGTTCTGGCAGATAGCATGTTGACTACGCTGACTGTAGCAGTGGCCAGTGGTGTTGGCTGCTTTTTGGTCAGCGGCATCAATAACAAGCTGTCCAAGGATCGCACCTATGTCAATGTGGTGATGTCTGATGATATGGCAGCGATGCAGGACTTTCGGGATTACCTTGCCAAACACCATATTACCAATGTTGCGTCAGATAGCTATACGCTGGACTGGAATCGCAAGACGCTGACCGTAACAGCATACGCAGAAACCAAGGAGCAGAGCCGAATCATCAATTCATATATGGAGAACTCGGATACCAAATATAAACGGGTGATTCACAAAGCCTGAATGAACTTGCGTAGGGGAATCTCCTCCCCTACCCTACATAGCTGCTTTCGTATCAGCTGTGAATTGAAATTAAAAAGGTGATGGTAATGAACAACGAGAAACTGAATACTGCGCTCTATCAGACGATGGAGCGTGAGCAGGACAAATATCGCAAGTGGCTCGTTCAGTGTCCGCCAGAGGAAATTCTTTCCCATGCTTATGAGTATGCTGTGCGCGAGGATATTCTGATGGCTATGGAAGAATTAAATCTGCCGGACGATCAGGCGATGGCACTGCTCAAACAGCGTGGGCCGCTCGACGACGTATTCAAGGATTTCATCAAACTGGAAACCGACTACATGGAAACGGTGCGCGGTGCGATCGAGTTGTGTGCAGAGCGGAAAGCGGCGAAGGAGCAGAATCGGGAGGTGAGGTAATGCCGGTTGTATCAAAAGAAGAAATCGCCAATGCCAGAGAGATGGATCTGCTGTCATATCTTAGATCGTATGAACCGGACGAGTTGGTGCGCTTTTCGGGTGAAACGTACTGCACCAGAACGCATGATTCGCTGAAAATCAGTAACGGAAAGTGGTATTGGTTTTCGCAGAATATCGGTGGTCGGTCGGCGCTGGATTATCTGGTTAAGGTGAAGAAGATGTCGTTTCCGGAGGCAGTGAAAATGCTCAATGGGCAGGCTGTTCAGCCGATATGCTACGAGAAACCGCCGCCTGCCCCGAGAAAGCTACTTTTGCCGTCATTGGACACCAATACAAGCAAAACAGAGGCGTATCTAAAGAGCCGAGGAATCCATCCGCAAATCATAGCATATTGCATTCAACACGGATTGCTGTTTCAGTCAGAGAACGCCAATGATGTTATTTTTGTCGGATACGATACCAAAGGAACCCGGCGTTATGCAGCGCTGCGCTCCATGACTACGAATTACAAGGGCGAGGCAACCGGCAGTGATAAGCACTTTTCCTTTGCACTGGTTGCGGATGACAGACCAGTTAGAGAGGTTCATGTCTTTGAGGCCGCGATTGATGCCATGAGCTATGCATCGCTGAAAATCATGTATCACAAAGACTGGAGAAAAATCGCGTATCTGTCGCTGGCAGGCGTGTTCGCGAGTAAACGGGCGAATGTAGTGCCGGTGGCGCTGGAACAGTTTTTGAAAGACCACCCGCAGATTACGAAGGTGGTTCTGCATCTGGATAATGACCGAGTGGGTCGGCAAGCGGCGGAAAGTATTATGGGCGGCTTAGATAAGAAGTATACGGTCCTGAACCGCCCGCCGCGAGCCGGAAAAGATGTGAACGATTATCTGCGAATGGAGATTGTAAATCGGAATAGAAAGGAGCGAGAACGATGATGGACATTAAAATCTATCAGATCAATTTGAGCAGAGATGACGACCGGGTTGCATTCCTGGGACTGTCCCAGCTTGATAAGTTTCAGGAGAGTTCGAAAGTGAACAGTGAGATTTACGATAAAGTGTTTGAGGGAGCGGTTGAGGCTGATACGCTGGAAGGCGTATATCAGAAGCTGTCGAGATTGCTGATATTCTCGGCTATGATATCGTATGGAAGAAAAGGAAGTGTTGACAATAGCAGAGATTTACGGATATGTCCGAGTTTCAACGAAAGAACAGAATGAGGACAGGCAGATGATTGCACTGAGGGAATTGGCTGTGCCGGAGAGAAATATCTTTATAGATAAGCAATCGGGTAAAGATTTTGAACGGCCACAGTATAAAAAACTGCTGCGTAAAATGAAAAAAGACGATCTTCTCTGCATCAAGAGTATAGACCGTCTGGGACGCAATTATGAGGAAATATTAGCACAATGGCGGATTCTTACGAAAGATAAAGGCATCGACATTATGGTTTTGGATATGCCACTGCTAGACACCCGGCGCGGAAAGGATCTGATGGGAACCTTCCTCAGCGATATCGTATTACAAGTGTTGTCCTTTGTTGCGGAAAACGAGCGTATTAATATCCGCCAGCGGCAAGCGGAAGGTATCGCGGCTGCAAAAGCGAAAGGGGTTCGCTTTGGGCGACCCCCGAAACCTTTACCCGGAAATTTTGAAGAGGTGTATCGACGTTGGGAAAAAGGCGAAATAACAGGCACAGCCGCAGCGCGAGGATGCAGAATGCCGTTGTCTACCTTTCGCAACAAGGCATTTAAAATCAAACAAAGTATAAAATGAATTTAACCGAGAATGCGAGAATGTGTACTTTTTGGCATCTTCACTGCCTATAATTTTTCTCTATTATAGCACGGTTTCATAGGAATTACTACTATTAAACCTTTATTATGTACAATGTCTACTTTGACTAACAAAAAAGTACACCTTTTGGCATCTCGCAACTGTCATTGCACTGAAGGAGGACAGAACAGCATCAATGCGGCGGACGAAAGAACTGCCGCGCAAGATCAGAAACCTGTCAGAATATCGCCTTATTGGTCTTATCTTGGCAGGTATTACTATGTGTAAAGGAGCATTTGATGTGAAAACGAAATTATTGTCATGGCTGTTGACACTGAGTCTGCTCATGACCATGCTTCCGACTGCTGCGCTGGCCGCTGCGGCTCCCGGAACAAGCAGCGGTACAGTTATATATGTATCCGAAACCGGCGATGATTCAGCTGTCGGCGACGAGAACGCACCCCTTAAAACAATTGGTGCGGCATTTACGAAGGCAGCTGACGGAGATACGATCTGCCTGCTTTCTGATATTAAACTAGTTGGAAATCTTGTTCTGACCGGTGATAAATCAGTAACGCTGGCGGGCAAAGCCGATGAAACTGCAAAGAAGATTACCTATCAAAAAGACACTTCTACTGACCTTTATATGATTGAGGTTGGTGTTGAAAACGGCACAGCTACAGCGACGAACCTCACGCTTGAAAATATGACGATTGATGCTGAGGCACAGGATATTCGCTGCATCCGTGTTTGCCCTGAAAGCCAGCTCACATTAGAAAACGGTGCAACGGTCTGCAACGGACGTGCAGTTCATCGGAGCGGTCATTCAGGAAACACAGGAACAAATGACTGGGGCGGCGGTATCGTAGTTGATAGCACTGCAAAGCTGATTATGAATGATGGCTCCGCCGTAACCGACTGTTTTGCTGAACAGGGCGGCGGCATCTATCTCAGCGGCGAGATGGAGCTGAACGGCGGTATGCTTAGCGGAAATACCGCAGTTGGTGATTACTTTGATACTGACCATACACAAAGTGCCCATGGCGGTGCAATTCTGATTCGTGCAAATCGTGCTGACTATGATGAGAGTTATGATGCTCCGGCTAAATTGACTATGACCGGCGGAAACATTCAAAACAATAAAGCGGCAAGTGACCGAAGTGCTTTTGGCGGTGCGGTTGCCATTCTTGGTACACCAAAAAATTCTGTGGATTTGACCAACGAATTTATTATGACCGGGGGTACGATTTCCGGCAATACAGCCGGATACGGTGGTGCGATCTCTGTTTATGCGGCTGATCGCTATTGGAACGGCAATGCAAGCGTCAAGATTTCCGGTAATGCGGAGATTACCCAAAATACAGGCCGTAATGGCGGTGGCGCGATTGCTCTGTGGACCAGTAAAGCAGATGATTACTCCAGCACCGTAGAAATGAGCGGCGGTACGATTTCGGACAATAAGACATTCTCTAAGGGCGGCGGTGTTTTCCTGTACGGCAAGGGAGACTCGTTCTACATGACCGACGGCAAAATTTCCGATAACGAAGCTAAACAAGGTGGCGGCATCTTCATCAATGATACAGACGCGGCTGCTTATCTGCTGGGCGGTACCATTCAGGACAATAAGGCAACTGACGGATACCCCCACTATGATGATGCTTCGGAGCGAAGCTATTACGGAAACGCAGTTTACCAGGATGGCAGCCTCTATCTTGACGGCACAAAAGCTAACATCAGCGGCGATATTCGTATCGGCTGCCGCTTTGATACAAGCGGAGGAATTTCCACCAACCGTTTTGTAACTTTGGTCGGCGCATCGGATACGATGAACGATTATGAATTGACTTCTTTTAAAAATGAATCCTTGGATGGCAGAGTAGTTGTTGCCCCCGGTGCGATTACTTATGGCACAGCAACCTATAGCGTAGCAGATGCCGAGCCGTATCTGTCGCATTTTACACACAACCATAAGGGAATTATTACAGATACTGATTATACGGCAGAAACGGGAACTTCTTCTCAGGCGAAGAGCCTTGTTCTGTACGGAGCAATCCAAAAGTTTTCTGTTACCTACACAGACGGTATCGGCGGCACCAGCTTTGCGGATGAGGTAACCAGCGACCTGCGCCGTGGAACACCCACCCCTGCATTTACCGGCGGAACGCCGACTCGCAGCGGTTATACCTTTACCGGCTGGGAGCCGTCCGTAGCCGCAACGGTAACGGACAATGCCGTTTATACCGCACAGTGGGCAAAGAACAGTTCCTCCTCCCATCATTCGACCCGCTATACGCTGCACTATGAGTCGAACGGCGGCACAGCTTACAAGGATGAGCGCTATTCTTCCGGCACAAAGGTGACGCTCGACAAGACCCCGACCCGCGAGAGTTATACCTTTACCGGCTGGTATGCGGATAAGGAACTGACTCAAAAGATCAGCAGCATCAAGATGACCAGCGACAAGACTGTCTATGCAGGCTGGGAGGCTACCGGTGTGCCGGACAAGCTCAACGGCGACGACCATTTCGCCTACGTCATCGGCTACCCGGACGGCAAGGTACACCCGAAGGGCAATATCAGCCGCGCGGAAACGGCGACAATCTTCTTCAGACTGCTCAAAGCGGACATCCGCGACGGAAATCTGACCGCCGACAACGGTTTTTCCGATGTTGCGAACGGCCAGTGGCACAACAAGGCGATTTCCACGATGGCAAAGCTCGGTATCGTCAA
>ERZ827512.1089-NODE-1089-length-29386-cov-3.551873_pt1 | contig 29386 bp, 25 predicted proteins | sample MGYA00519916_ERZ827512 | MGnify/ENA primary metagenome ERZ827512 (study PRJEB31778, sample SAMEA3449335) | human gut metagenome | biome: human gut; feature: human-associated habitat; material: faeces | place: United Kingdom | collected 2010/2012 ... | reverse complement strand
CAACAGCGTCACGCCGCTCCTCTTCCTGCTTTTCAGCTGCATGCTGAACGTCGTGCTGGATTATCTCTTCATGGGTCCGCTCGGGCTGGGCGTCGGCGGCGCGGCGGCGGCGAGGAGACACGCCTCGAGCGTTTCGGCGCGGGCGGGGGCGTCCTTCGGTATGGCGTAGGCCTTCGCGAGCGGCGCAAGCGCCGCGGCGTCCTTTTCCACGCACTCCAGAAGCTGTCCCCGGAGCTTTTCCGCTTCGTCAAGCAGCTCGCGCAAAATCGGCTCAACGGCGGCGTATTTTTTCTTTCCAACGGTGAGCTCCCCCACCATGCCGCCAAGCGCCGCGGCGAGCGCTCCGGCGAGCGCGCTCGCGCTGCCGCCGCCCGGAACAGACGCCTTGGAAGCGAGCGCGGCGGTAAAGTCATTCACGCTTTTATGGAGCATTTCCATTCTTAAAACATCCCCGTAATGACGCCGTTTTCGTCCACGTCGATCCGCTCGGCGGCAGGTGACTTCGGCAGGCCCGGCATCGTCATAATATTGCCCGTGAGCGCGACGAGAAAGCCCGCGCCCGCCGAGACGCGGATCTCCCGCACCGTCACGGTGAAGCCCTCCGGCGCGCCGCGTTTTGCCGCGTCGTCTGAAAAGCTGTACTGCGTTTTGGCAACGCACACCGGCAGAGCCCCAAAGCCGAGCGCCGTGAGCCGCGCGGCCTGCTTTTTTGCCTCCGGTGTGAGAACAGCGCCGTCCGCGCGGTACACGTTCCGGCAGAGAGCGTTCAGCCGCTCCTCGATCGTGCCGTCAAGATCATAGGAAAAGCAGAACTCGTTTTTCTCCTCGCAGAGCCGCACGACCTCGGCCGCGAGCGCTTCGCCGCCCGCGCCGCCGCGCGCCCACACATCGCTCCGCACGGCTTTGACGCCGAGCGCGGCACATTTTTCCGCCACGAGCGCAAGCTCCGCTTCCGTGTCCGTCGGGAAGGCATTCACCGCCACGACACACGGAAGGCCGAATACATTCTTGATATTGTCCGCATGGCGCAGAAGGTTCGGAAGGCCCTTTTCGAGCGCTTCGAGATTTTCCGTGCCGAGCGCGTCCTTCTCCGCGCCGCCGTGGTATTTGAGCGCGCGCACCGTCGCCACGATCACGACGGCGTCCGGCCGCAGGTTTGCCAGACGGCACTTGATGTCAAAGAACTTTTCCGCGCCGAGATCGGCGGCGAAGCCCGCCTCGGTGACGGTATAGTCCGCGAGCTTTTGCGCCATGCGCGTGGCGAGCACGCTGTTGCAGCCGTGGGCGATATTCGCAAACGGGCCGCCGTGGACGAGCACGGGCGTTCCCTCGAGCGTCTGGACAAGGTTGGGGCAGAGCGCATCGCGCAGCAGCGCGGTCATCGCGCCCTCGGCCCTGAGATCGTGCGCCGTAACGGGCGCGCCGTCATAGGTATACCCCACGATGATGCGGCCGAGCCGCGCCCTGAGATCCGAAAGGCTCTCCGCGAGACAGAACACCGCCATGATCTCGCTTGCCACGGTGATGTCGAACCCGTCCTCGCGCGGGCAGCCGTTCGCTCTGCCGCCGAGCCCATCCACAACGTGCCGCAGCTGCCGGTCGTTCATGTCCACGCAGCGCTTCCACGTGATCTGCTTCGGGTCGATCCCGAGGGCGTTGCCCTGCTGGATGTGGTTATCGAGCAGCGCCGCGAGCAGGTTGTTGGCAGCGCCGATGGCGTGAAAATCGCCGGTAAAGTGGAGGTTTATGTCTTCCATCGGGACGATCTGGGCATAGCCGCCGCCGGTCGCACCGCCCTTGATGCCGAACACCGGCCCCAGCGACGGCTCGCGCAGCGCGGCGAGCGCGTTTTTCCCGCAGCGGCGGAGCGCATCGGTAAGGCCGATGGAGGTCGTAGTCTTGCCCTCGCCCGCGGGTGTCGGCGTGATGGCCGTGACGAGAATGAGCTTTCCGTCCGGCGCGGCGGCCTTTTCGCGCAGCAGGTCGAGAGAAATTTTCGCCTTGTGTCTGCCGTAAGGCTCAACGTATGCTTCGCCGATGCCCGCAGCCGCGGCGATCTCGGAAATACTTTTCAGCGCGCACTTGTGCGCGATCTCGATATCGGTCATCCGGATCCCTCCCCATATACAAACAGAGTTAGTATACAGTATTCCCGTCCTTTTTTCAAATGTTTTCCGCGCAGGAGGCGGGGCTGTCATGCGTTTGCATCCAACGGAAAATCTGTTATAATAAAAATATGGGCAGGTGATAGTATGGACAAAAAGGAAAAGAAGCCGCAAAGCGGTACATCGGGGACGATCCTCTCGGCCGTCCTTTCCATGGCGCTCGGCGCGGGCGTCGGCTATGCGCTTCCCGAAAATGAGAGCTTTTTCGCCGTGTTCCTCTTCGTATTTCTCGGGTTCTGCGTCTCCTTCGCCTTGCAGATCATCCTGCACGAGACCGGTCATCTGATCGGCGGGCTGCTGACGGGGTATAAATTCTGCTCCTTCCGCATCGGAAATCTCCAGCTGCAGCGCGAAAACGGCGCGCTTCGCTTCCGCCGCCTGAAGCTTGCCGGGACGGGCGGGCAGTGTCTGATGACGCCGCCGGAGCCCGTAGGCGGGAAAATTCCGGTGATGCTTTATAATCTCGCGGGGCCGCTTATGAATCTGCTCACCGCGCTTCTCGCGCTCGGCGGGTACTTCCTCTCCGGCGGCGGCAGCATGGGCGCGTCTCTGCTCTTTCTATTTGCGTTCGTGGGGTTTTATCTCGCGCTCACGAACGGCATCCCGCTCCGGCTCGGGCCGATCGACAACGACGGCAAAAACGCCTTCTCCCTGCGCCGTGATCCGGAGGCCATGCGCGCCTTTTATCTGCAGATGGCCGTAAACAGCCGCCAGACGGAGGGCGAGCGCCTGCGCGATATGCCGGACGAATGGTTCGTCATGCCGTCGAACGAGGCAATGCAAAACGCCCTCGTCGCCGCGACCGGCGTTTTCTGCTGCAGCCGCCTCATGGACGAGCACCGCTTCGCCGAGGCGCACGAGACGATGTCGCGCCTGCTCTCCGGCGGGGCGAACCTCGTCGGGCTCTACCGCGCGCTTTTGCTGTGCGACGAGATATATCTGGAGCTCATCGGCGAAAACCGCCGCGGCACGGTCGATGCGATGCTCACAAAGCCGCAGCGCCGCTTCATGCGCCAGATGAAGGATTTCCCGAGCGTGCTGCGCACGGAGTACGCCCTCGCCCTGCTGCACGACGGCGACAAAGAGCGCGCCGCCCTGCTGCGCGGCCGGTTTGAAAAGATCGCCGAAGCCTACCCGTATCGGGGTGATATCGAGCAGGAGCGCTCGCTTCTCGCGCTCGCGGACGGGAAAATTCAAAATATCGGATAAGGAGAACGCCATGTCACAGGTAACAAAGCGGGCGCTCGAGCAGTCGCTCAAAAATCTGCTGCTCAAAAAGCCGCTCACGAAGATCACCATCAACGACATTGCCGAGGACTGCGGCATCAACCGCATGACGTTTTACTACCACTTCAAGGACATTTACGATCTCGTGGAGTGGTCATGTCTGGAAGACGCGCGCCGCGCGCTCGAGGAGAAGAAAACGCACGACACCTGGCAGCAGGGCCTCCTGCAGATCTTCGAGGCCGTGCGGGAGAATAAGCCGTTCATTCTGAACGTCTACCACTGTGTGGACCGCGAGCAGGTCGAGCGGTATCTCCGCCCGCTCGTGGACCATCTCATTCTCGGCGTGATCGACGAGCAGTCCGCCGGAATGACCGTCCGCGATGAGGACAAGGCGTTCATCGCGCAGGTCTACGGCTACATTTTCATCGGCATCATGCTCGACTGGATCCGCGACGGCATGACCGAGGAGCCGGAGAAGATCGTTGACCGGCTCGCGCTTCTCATCCACGATTCGATCCGCGAAGCGCTCGCGCGCTTCAAGATTTAAGCAAATTCTCCGGTTTGATGAAAAACTTTACACTTTGCGCCCCCGTGATAAAACCCTTATCACGGGGGCGCTTCTGTTTATGGAAAAAAGTATTTCCGGGGGATACTATAGGGCCATCAAGAGAAAAACAAATCTCACAGGAGGTCAATATTATGTATTACTCTGCCGGAACGTATGAATCCTTCGCCCACCCCGAAAAGCCGGAGGGCGTCGACAACAAATCCGCCTATATCATCGGCACCGGTCTCGCCGGTCTGACCGCGGCCTTCTATCTCGTCCGCGACGGCCAGATGAAGGGCGAGCACATCCATCTTCTCGAAAAGCACGAGCTTGCCGGCGGCAGCTGCGACGGCTACCGCGACATCACCAAGGGCTTTTACATGCGCGGCGGCCGCGAGATGGACAACCATTTTGAGGTCATGTGGGACGTGTTCCGCGATGTGCCGAGCATCGAGACGCCGAACGTAACGGTGCTTGACGAATACTACTGGCTCAACAAGCACGACCCCAACTACTCGCTCTGCCGCGCGAGCGTCAACCGCGGCGAGGACGCTCACACCGACAAGAAATTCGCTCTCGACAAAGCCTCCGCCATGGCGCTCTCCAAGCTGTTCCTGACGCCGGAGAAGGATCTCGAGGACAAGAAGATCTCCGAGGTCCTGCCCGAGAGCTTCTGGAGCACGAACTTCTGGCTGTACTGGCAGACGATGTTCGCCTTCCAGCGCTGGTCGAGTGCGCTGGAGATGAAGCGCTATCTCTGCCGCTACGTCCACCACATCGACGGTCTGCCCGACTTCAGCGCGCTGCGCTTCACGAAGTACAACCAGTACGAGAGTATGATCCTCCCGCTCGCAAAGTATCTTGAATCCCACGGCGTGCGCATCGAGTATGGCATGGACGTGAAAAACGTCGTCATCGAAAAGCACGGCGATAAGAGAGTCGCCAAGGCCATCGTTTACGTGAAGGACGGCCAGGAGCAGACGCTCGATCTCATTGAGGACGATCTCGTGTTCATCACGAACGGCTGCTGCACCGACACCTCCTGCTACGGCGACCAGACCCACGCGCCCGATCTTTCCGGCATCGAGAACGGCAAGGGTGAGAGCTGGGATATGTGGAAGAACATCGCTGCGCAGGCCGAGAACGGCGAATACGGCAACCCGGACAAGTTCTGCTCCGACGTGAACGCCACCAACTGGATGAGTGCGACCGTCGCCACGGCGAACGAGGAGATCATCCGGCACATCATCAACGTCTGCCACCGCGACCCGCGCGAGGGCAAGGTCACGACCGGCGGCATCGTCACGGTCAAGGACAGCACCGAGAACTGGTACCTTTCCTGGACGATCAACCGTCAGCCGCAGTTCAAGTCGCAGAATAAGGACACGGTGCTCGTGTGGCTGTACGCGCTCAACACCGACCGCCCGGGCAACTACGTCCGCAAGCCCATGCGCGAGTGCACCGGCGAAGAGGTCTGCCGCGAGTGGCTCTATCATATCGGCGTGCCCATCGACCGGATCGACACGCTCGCGAGCGCAGCGTGCAACACAACGACGTGCTTCATGCCGTATATCAACGCCTTCTTCCAGCCGAGAAAGGAATCCGACCGGCCGCGCATCGTGCCGGAGGGCGCGGTGAACTTTGCCTTCATCGGCCAGTTTGCCGAAACGCCGCGCGACACCATCTTCACCACCGAGTATTCGATGCGCACCGGCATGGAGTCGGTGTACACGCTGCTGAACGTAGACCGCGGCGTGCCTGAGGTCTGGGGCAGCAAGTACGACGTGCGCGAGCTGCTGCGCGCGTGCTACTACGCCATCGATAAAAAGCCTCTCTCCGAGGCCGAGCTGAACTTCGGCGAGCGTGAGCTCATGAAGATCGTGCTCAAGAAGATCCGCGGCACAGACATCGAGCTGCTGCTCAAAGAGAGCGGCCTCATCGAATAATTCCGAAAAAATCCGCAAAACAGCTGCCGCCGGTCAGAAAATCTGACCGGCGGCTTTTTGCCTTGACACAGGCGTTTGCCGTGTGTTATATAGAGAGTATATCTGATTTTAAAAGGAGGGACTACCATGGACAGCGGCAGTAACGGACGAATATGGGGCATGGCGAGACGCATCCCAGGGACTTCGTATGGCCGCGCAGGCCGGTGAAGTCTCTCTTTTCCGCTGCTCACCATTGCCCGGATCGACGTGCGCCGCACGCCGGGCAGCGGTGATATTTTTTTGCCCTGCTCCGGCGCGGTTATCAAAAAATCGTTGAAACGGAGGGCAGAAACATGGAAAACAAAACCGAACTCATGCAGCTCCGCCACCCGGATTACGACCGGGAGCTGACGGAGCTCGTCCGCAGCAGTCTCTCGCCGAAGGCGTTCCGCGAGAAGCTGCTTGATTATCACGAAAACGACATCGCCGCCGCACTCGAGGCGCTCACGCTCTCTGAGCGGCAGCGGATCTATCACGCGCTTGACGCCGCGGAGCTCTCCGCGGTGCTCGAATACGCCGAGCCGATGACGGCGTATCTCAATGAATTGAGCCTCCGGCGGCGGGTGAACGTGCTCTCGCGCATGGACGCCGACGCTGCGGTGGACTATCTCAAAACACTCGAAAGCAGCGAGAAAAATACGCTCGTCGAGCTCATGGACGAGCCGAAGCGCCGCGAGATCGCGCGGCTCTGGGTCTACGACGAGGACGAGATCGGCAGCATTATGACGACGAACTGCATCGTCATCCCCGAGGGGCTGAGCGTCAAGGCCGCAATGCACCAGCTCGTCGAGCAGGCCGCCGAGCACGACAACATCTCCACGATCTATGTTGTGGATTCCGACAACGCTTTCTACGGCGCGATCGATCTCAAAGACCTCATCATCGCGCGCGAGGGCGACCCGCTCGCGGAGCTGATCGCGACCTCCTACCCCTACGTTTACGCGCACGAGCGCATTGAAGACGCGCTGCCGCGCATCCAGGACTATTCCGAGGACTCCATCCCCGTGCTGGACGAGGAAAACCGGATGCTCGGCGTCGTAACGGCGCAAAGCCTCATACAGACAGTGGACGACGCGCTGAGCGAGGACTACGCCCGGCTCGCCGGTCTCTCCGCGGAGGAGGATCTCAACGAAACGCTCGTGCAGAGCGTGCGCAAGCGTCTGCCGTGGCTGCTCGTGCTGCTGGGGCTTGGGATGGTCGTATCGAGCGTCGTCGGCCTTTTTGAGAGCGTCGTGGCGCAGCTCACGCTCATCGTGTGCTTCCAGTCGCTCGTGCTGGATATGGCGGGCAACGTCGGCACGCAGTCGCTCGCCGTCACGATCCGCGTGCTCATGGACAGCGAAACGACCGGCGCGCAGAAGCGGAAGCTCGTCTGGAAGGAAGCGCGCGTCGGACTTATGAACGGCGCGATCCTCGGCGCGGCCTCGTTCGCGCTCATCGGGGCATATCTTCTGCTGCGCGGCGAAGCGGCGCTCATGGCGTTCGGCGTTTCGGGCTGCATCGGCATCGCGCTCATCGCGGCGATGCTGCTCTCGAGCATTTCCGGCACGGTGATCCCGATCTTCTTCAAAAAGATCGGCGTCGATCCCGCCGTCGCCTCCGGCCCGCTCATCACGACCGTCAACGACCTCGTCGCAGTCGTATCGTACTACGGCCTCACCTGGCTGCTGCTCATCGAGTGGCTTCATCTGGCATAAAAAACGCTCCCCCACCTCGGATGTCTTTTCCCGAGGCGGGAGAGTTTTTTGCTTTGGCCGGTTGGTTTGATTATACTGCGCGGTAGATCGGCTCCCCATGCAGGAAGGTCTCCACAACATTCTGCGCCGTTTTTTTCTGCAATTCGGCAAGCGCCGCTTCCGAGCACCAGCTTATATGCGGCGTCAGAATGACATTCTCGCGATGCAAAAGCGGGGACTCGCTGAAATTTTCGGTACCAAGCACGTCCAGCGCACAGTAGGAAATGCGGCCACTGTCGAGCGCTCGCATGAGCGCCGCTTCGTCCACGAGCCCGCCTCTTGCCGTATTGACAAATATCACACCCGGCTTCATGCTTTGGAATTCCTGTTCACCGATGATGCCTCTCGTCGCCGGAGTTAGCTGCAAATGCATCGTGACAACATCGGCGCAGGAAAGCGCTTCATGCAGTTCCAGAAATTCAACGTCGGGATACATCAACCGGTCAGTGATATAGGGGTCTACGGCGACCACATGCCCGAAAAACGCCCGCATTTTACGGTACAGATTCCGGGCAATGTTTCCAAACCCAACAAAGCAGATCGTGCTGTTTTCCAGCCGCAGCATTGGGCGCAATCCGTTCATCTCGAAATTCCCGTCCATTAGACGGTCACGCGAAACGGATATGCGCCGTGCTGCATTAAGAATATGCGCCGCCGTGGAATCTGCCACCTCGTCCAAGCAGTAATCCGTACAGTTTGCCACCATAATGCCGCGCTTTTTCGCCGCGGCGAGATCCACCGTGTCCAGTCCGATCGCATACCGGGCAATCACCCGGCATTTTTCCAGCCCATCCATAAACGCCGCATCGATCGGAGCGGCAAACTGCGTGATCAGCGCATCGCAGTCGTGCGCATACGTAAGAAGCTCCGTGGGATCCTTGATCCCGCCCGGGCGGATCTTTGTGCAGTCAACAACTTCCACGTCATCACCCAGACGCCGGAATTCTTCCAGCTCTTCATGTATGTCCGGATAGTAGTAATCCGAAATAACAATCTTATATTTTGCCATTGGCTCAGCCTCGACTTTCCTGCTACATCAATGATTTCGGAATCAGCGTGATCATCCCGGGGAACGCCACGCACAGCAGGACGGTGATCACCAGTATTGCTATGAATGGCCAGATTTTCCTGCATATGTCAGTAAAGGAGCATTCGGCGATACCAGATGTGACGTACAGCAGTACGCCGACCGGCGGCGTGATCTGCCCGATCAGGAGGGAAATCACCATGACGACCGCAAAGAATATCGGGTTGAATCCATAGGAGGTGCACACCGCCGAAAGAACCGGTGCAACAAGGATCATCGCCGCCAGAACCTCCACAAAACAGGTAAGCACCAGCAGGAAGAGGATAAGGAGGAGAAGCACGATATACGGGTTGCTCGTCAGCTGTGCGAGCCACGCAACGGTGTGCTGCGGGAACATCGCCACGCCCATAAGCCACGCAAACGGACCGGCCATTGCCGCGATAAGCAGCACACTTGCCGAGGTCAGTGCCGACTTGATCAGGATCTTGGGGATGTCACGGATTGTTAGCGTCCGGTACACAAAGAGACCGATGATCATGGCATAGAGAGAAGCAACGATGCCCGCCTCCGTAGCCGTAAACAAGCCGGAGATGATACCGCCAATGATGATGACCGGCGTAAGAAGAGCAAGGACCGCATTCAAAAAGGCCTTTCCGAGAGCCTTCCATCCGATGAACTTTCCGTCCGGTGCCAAGTACGGAAACTTGTCCTTTCTTTTCGTCGCCAGAAAGGCAACATACAACATGCACAAAACGCCGATGCACACACCGGGAATGATGCCGCCCATAAACATCGCGCCAACGGAAATGCCTGTCAGCGAACCATACACGATCATGTTCATGCTCGGCGGAATGATGGGTCCCATGGTAGAGACCGCCGCTTGCAGCGCCGCCGTCCAGCCCTTATCGTAGCCTTTTTCCTTCATGGCGGGGATCATTACGCCGCCGATCGCCGCAGCGTCGGCGACCGAGGAGCCGGATACTCCGGCGAAGATCATGCCGGAGAGGATTGAGACCTGCGCCACGTTGCCAGGCAGATGGCCGACCGCCGCCGTAGCAAACTTAATGAGGCGCTTGGATATACCGCCCGCCGACATCAGATCACCGGCGAGAATGAAAAACGGGATAGCAAGAAGCGAATAGCTGTTCAGCATGCTGAACGTCCGCTGCACCACGACCTCCAGCGGGAACGTGCTGCCGCTGAGTATCAGCGCAAGCAGCGAGGAAAAGCCCATGCTGTATGCGATCGGAGCGCCGATCAGGAGAAGAATGACAAAAGAAACAAAAAGAATGATCAGCATGGCTTGTCACCTCCCAACGGATGTTTCAGGATGTATTTTTCATAAATGTCCACAATGGTATAAAACAGCATAAGGATCGGCCCGATCAGCATGGCGTAATATACGTAGCCCATCGGGATCCCCAGCGTGGGGCTGATCGTGGCGATGTTCACACGAATCATTCGGGGAGCAAGGACGATAAACAGAATGAACAGTGCCAGTGAAACGAGCTCGATCAAAACCTCCATCACCGCCTTTACGCGGGGGCCAACATTGCCGAGAACAACGTCTGCGGCAACATGCTTCTTTTTGCGGATGCCATACGCCGCAGCGATCATGACCATCCATATGAAGAGATACTTCTGCGCCTCATCTGCCCAGACAATGGGCAGGGAAAAAGCATATCTGGATATGATCTGCATCAGTCCGATAATAATGATGGCGCTGAAAAAAAGAACGATCAGAATTCTTACGATCTTGTCTACGATGGACACAAAAGTTTTCACGTTTTAACCCACTCCTCTCCGGGAGAGAGCCTCCCTGCGCAGGGCAGGAAGGCTCCCCTGGTAATACTGCAGCCCTCGCTCAGCCGACGATCTTGTTATAAACGTCCGTCCAGCCCTTTTCCTCGCAGTACTTTATATTAAACTCATTGACGGCTTTGGCAAAGCTGTCCACATCGACTTCCACGATATCGACGCCGGAGCTTTCCATTTCGGCAAGCGAAACCGCTTCCTTCTCAGGAGCCATCGCTGTGTGGGCTGCAGAGGCTTCCGCAGCCGCAGCCAGAAGATTCTTCTGCTGTTCTTCTGTCAGCTTCTGGAAGGAGATCTCCGACATAAAGAGACCCATGGGGCCGCACATATGCTTTGTGAGCATGTAATGATCGATTACTTCGTCAAACGCATTGGCAAGAGAGGTATTGCAGTCGTGCTCATAGCCGTCGATAACATGGGTCTGCAGAGAGGTGTAAACCTCGCCGAAGCCCATCGGCGTCGGGTTCAACCCCATAGCCTGCATGGTATTGATGTAAACGTCCGATTCGATGGTGCGGATCTTCAGATTCAGCGCTTTTGCCTCGTCGAGATTGGTGAAAGCATTCTTCTCGCCGACCGTGCCCACGCAGCGATAGCCAAAGGAGACGCTATAGGCAAGAATGCGCACGCCGGCAGCATCCAGAAGGCCCTTGGCAAGCTCTGTGCCGACTTCACCGTTCAGAACGCCGGCCATCTGGTCGTAGTCCTTCCAGATATATGCCAGATCTAGTACGCCAAGCGGCGCATACAGCTTGCCGTAATCCGCCGTGCCGGTAATGTTGATATCGATGGTGCCCATCTGAACGCCTTCCACCAGCGCCGCACTGTCGCCGAGCTGCGCACCGGGGAATATCTCGATTTTGATGCCGTATTTCTTGCAGGCTTCCTTCAGGGCAAGCGCATACGCCTGCGCAACGTTGTCGCCGTCGGACTGCACATGCGCAACGTTCAGCGTAACTTCATATTCGGGTTCCGCTTCTGTCTCCGCGGGCTTGGCGGTTTCGGAGGTCTTGGTTTCTTCCGGCTTGGTTTCAAAAGCGGAGCTGCTTCCGCATCCGGCAAAGAGTGCAACGATCAAGGCGGCGGCGCAGAGGAGTGCGAGAAACCTAAATTTTTTCATGGTCTTTCTTCCTTTCTTTTGTCTTCTTCTCTTTTATCGGCGATCACTCGCCGGATATTTCTTCACGAAGTTGCTTTGCCGCGGCCTCAAGATCCTTTTCCTTGGGGTACTTCGCATTGGCGTTCATCTGGAAAATACCGTTCCAGTCCAACCCATCGGCATATTTGGGGACAATATGGATATGGAAATGCCGCACGGTATCTCCGAACACCCCGAGGTTGATCTTTCCCGGTTGATACAGCTTTTTCAGCGCTGCCGTGACGCGCGCAAGATCCTCCTGCAGCGCAACGCGTTCTTCTTTCGTCAGCTCGCAGAACTCCTCCGCATGGCGGCGAAGCACAAGTATGCAGCGTCCGGGATAGCTCTGCTCGCGGTTCAGATAAAGATCCGATGTGGAGAGCTCGCATACGGGATAAGTGAAGCCCTGCATTTTTTCGTTCTTTTCGCAGTAGAGACAGCCCACGGTGTTTCCTCCTTTACTCCACTTCAGTCATGGGGATGACATCCATATCGGGGAAGTCCTTGTTCTCGCCGCCCATCGCCCAAATAAAATCGTAATGCGTTGTTCCAACGCCGAAATGCATCTGCCACGCCGCAGAAACGATCGCCTGCTCATTGCGGAGGATCACGTGGCGGCTTTCCTTCGCCTCGCCGATGACTTCGATATAAAACGCATCCTCCGGCATACCGTAATACATGAAGCACTCCACGCGGCGCTTGTGCGAATGTGTCGGGATGGTGTTCCATACATTGCCCGGCTGAACCGAATTGATGCCCATCTGGAGCTGGTCGCTCTCCACGGGGCCGCCCTTGTAAATGTACTTCTTCACAATGCGCGTGCTCGCCGTCGTCTGATTGCCGCAGGGGTTGAGCTGGGCTTCCTTCGCCGGAATATGAACTGTGGGATGCTTTTCAAAGGAAAGAAGGCTCGTCACATAGAACTTTGCCGGTTTTTCCGGGTCTTCGCTAGAAAAGACCACATCCTTTGTGCGGCAGCCGATGTACGCGCCGTCCTCAAAGTCCATTTCCATGACCTGTCCATCGGCAACGATCTTTCCTTTTCCGCCAATGTTGATGACGCCCATTTCGCGTGTCTGAAGGAAGTATTCCTGCCGGATCTCATCCTGCGGCTCCAGACGGATCTCGTTGCGGACAGGCATGATACCGCCGAGAATAAAGCGTTCGTCAAAGCTGTACGTCAGCACAGCCTCGTCGGGAGCGAACACCGTCTTAATCAGGATCCGGTCGCGGATCTGCTCCGTTGTCAGGGTTTTCAGCTCAAACGGGGAAATGCTGTGCTTGATCTCCATGGTTTTGTCCTCCTGCTTCTCTTTATTTTTCCGAGCTCGTTTCGGAATTAAGGTTTTTCACATAAGGCCCAGCTCGACCAGTCTTCCGCGGATATGCTTCTTTTCCTCCTCGGAGGCCGGGATAAACGGCGATCTCGGGTAGGTCTTCAAAATGCCGCGGATCTCCAGCATAGCATAGATCGCCAGCTGCGTAGAACGCGCGAGATACATGATGTCTCGCATTTCATTGACGCGGAATTGTGTCTCGCGGCAGGAGGTGAAATCGCCCTCCATACCTTGGCGGAACATGGTTTCGCAGATCTCTGGGAATGCGTTGCCGATGCCGGGGATAAAAGCACGGCAGCCCAGCACGCACGCGGAAAGCCACATGGCCTCTGTACCAAGAGCAACGTCAAATGTGTCGCTTTTCAACGTGCGCATGTAATTGGCCATCGCCATAATGTCGAAAGTGGCATCCTTAATGCCGTTTACACCGACTTCCTCCTTCAGCCGGCGGATCGTTTTCAGATCCATGGTATACCCCTGGAAGGAAACGTTGTTGTAAACATATACCGGCACACGCCCATCTACGGCCTCTACGATTTTCCGGTAATACTCGCAGATCTGATCCGGATTGTGCTTGAAATAGAACGGCCCAACCGATGCGACCGCCGCAGCACCGACTTCTGCGGCATGTTTTGCCAGCCGCGCAGCGGAATAGCTGTCCGCCGTGCCGATGTGCGCCACAACAGGCACTCTGCCCGCCGCCGTTTCGATCGTCTTTTCCGTGACGGCGCGGCGTTCTTCCTCGGTCATCATGACACCGGCGCCATAAGAGCCGTTGATGAACAGGCCGTCCACCTCGCCGCTGAGATAGTCGACCAGCGTGTGCAGCCCTTCAAAGTCCACCTCCCCGGTCTCGCGGAACGGCGTGATCATAGGAGGAACTACACCATACATCTGAAACATTTTTCTTCTCCTTTCCAGTCACTTATGTAAAGTTTTTGGATGAACCCTTATGCAGTGCGATCGCTATATCGCCGTTGACTGTCAGCCGATCCTGCGCCTCTGCGCCAGGGATACATTCGATCCGCAGATCCGCGCCGAACTCCTGCCGAAGCATGTATTCGTACATCTGGCACCTCTCGGCGTGGCCGTAGAAAATATACCGTCCGCCGACCATCCCCCAATTTCGCATCTCCCGAAAGGCGTACATATCATCCGCCGCCAGAGCGGCATCGGTAAAGATGCGCCGCTCATCGCTGTTCGTGCGCATCAGCACCTGCATAAAGCGCGGCATCAGAAGCGTGCGGCTCAGACCGGCGTTCTTTACGCAATCCGCGGCAATACCGACCAACGCCTCCCACGAGTACCCGCCGGAGGACTCAGCTTCGCATGGCTGGAGGCTTTTCCCTATACTCGTCGCCGAGCAGATGGCCTCATACAGCTGACCGCTCAGCGTTGTGTTCGATGCCGCGATGCGGTTGTTCTCATCCACATAGATTAACTTCGTATGCGAGCTGAGAGCCACAATCGTGCACGGCCCCCGATTCTCCGTTTCCGTAAGAATGCCCATGACCTGCGCTTCTTCGCCGCGCATAAAGTCTACAGTGCGGAGCTTTCCCGCGCGTACATCTGCTCCATAGTCGTTGCGGATCCCGCGGATGAAGTATACAGGGCAGGCAATCGGCAGCACCTCGCCGGATTTTGCCTCATAAATGGACTCAGCCAATTCGTGAAGCCCCGCAGGCGCAATAAGATGCGGGATCTCCATCAGCCCAAGCTCAGAGGTGATCATACCGGAGGCGATCACATAGGAAATATCCGTTTCTTCCAGCCCCAGCGTGGAAAGCGTTTCGCGGAAAAGCTTCGTTATCCCGCTGCGTAGCGTATCGCGACTGCCGGTGATCGCCGTATCTCTTACTCCCACCTTTTCCCGGCCGGAAGCAAGGATTGAACGGTTTTCATCTACAATATAGACGCGCGTTGTGGTCGTTCCACAATCCAATACTGCGAACATTTTCGCCCTCCATAGTTTTATTAGATAAAACTTGGTTTTAATTTATTCTGTCAAAAACCGAGGTGTCTATGCCACCTCAGATTTTGATTTGGGCTTATCTCTTCATATAGCCCAGCTGTTCAGAGATCTTTGCCGCCGTCTGCCGAACCATTCGTTCATATTCCGAACGGTTTGCTCCGTTTATCTGTTCCTTTATGCCGCAGAGGCTGATCCCCGCCACCATGCGTCCGTTTACATCATAGATTGGAGCGCAGAGACTAGCGATATACAGGTCACTCTCTCCCTGGTTGACGTCAAATTCTTCCGCTCTCGCGCAACGGACCATCGCAAGGATCTTCTGCTTATCCGTTACCGTCTCCGGGGTGATCTGCTTCGGAGCGGTCCGATCCAGATACGCTGCGACCTCCTCGTCGGTATCCTGCGCAAGGAAGAGCCTTCCGATACCGGTAGCATACAGGTTCGTTTCCCCGCCGGTTCGAACCATAAGCTGTGCCCACACAGGAACGCTGCTTGGCACGACCTGCTCGACCATGATCAGCATATCCTCCTGCCGCACACCGAGATAGCAGATCATATCGGTTTCGCGGCTGAGCGGGCGCAGATACCGCAGCGCGATCCGCCGGAAATCCAGCGTGTTCATCTTTGCCATGCCAAGCCGGAACACGCACACGCCGAGCGAGTAGCGGCGGGTATTCTCGTCAAAGGTCAGAAAGCCGTTTTCGCAGAAGGTGTAGACAATGCGCAGCATCGTGCTTTTTCCGATCCCGGAAAGCTGGCTCAGCTCCGTGAGGGTATAGCTGCTCTTCTCACCGTCAAACAGCATCAGCACTTTCAGGCCGCGTTCCAATGCGGTAATTGTATAATCTCGGGGCTCTTTTTTCATTGTTCCGATTCCTTATTGCCTGTATAGATCACATGATCCGTTTCTTGCTTTCTATACTATGGTTTTGTGGGCGCCCCGTCAATCCTTTATTTTGTCAGGTATCCGCCGTCCACCGGAATGATTGCACCGTTGATATAGTCGGACGCGCTGCTGGCCAGCAGAACCGCGACGCCCTTAAAAACGTCCGGCTCGCCCCAGTCCCCCATCGGAATGCGGGCTTTGACCGATTCATACCTCGCCGTATCTGCCACCAGTGCCGCAGAAAGACCCGTTTTGATCCAGCCGGGAGCTAGCGCATTCACGTTGATCCCCAGGGCGCCCCACTCACTCGCACACACTCTGGTCAGACCCGCAACAGCGGACTTGCTCGCCGTATATGCAGCCGTATTGAATCCGCCGAGGAATGACATCATGGAAGCCAGATTGATGATCTTGCCGCGGCTCTTCTGCTTTACAAACTGCCGCGCCGCAAGCTGCGAAAGGAAAAACACTGATTTCTGATTGAGCTGGATGATCTGATCCCACATCTCCTCCGTATATTCCAGCGCGGAACAGCGCGGACATATCCCAGCGTTATTGACCAGTATATCCAACCGGCCATAGTGCTCCAGTGTTTTTTCCATAATCACCGGAAGTGCCTTCATGTCGCTGACATCGGCATGGATCGCCAGAAACTCGCCGCCGATGCTTTCAATATATTGCCGCATCTCCGTCGGCTCATAATGACCGTAGACACAGGCGATTGAGGCTCCCGCCTCGGCCAATCCCCGGGTGATCCCTCCGCCGATGCCCGACCCGCCGCCTGTGATCAGTGCAACTTTCCCTTTCAGGCTCAAATCGTCCAGAATCATACCGCTTGCCTCCCGCTGTTTTATTCTTTAAAACTCTGTTTTATATTTATATGATATCACACTCTAATTGTTATTGTAAATGCGTAAAACTGGCCGAATATTCCCCCAGCAGATTGTTAACCTATCCAATTTGCCTTTAAAAAATAAAACTGTCACGCAATCGAGCCAAATGCCCGTCTCATGGTTTCTGTATTTGCAAAAACCGGGTGCAGCCATTTCAAAAAGCTGCACCCGGTTTTATCTTATTTATGCCGCAAGGAATCCGCACTTTGCCACGCTATAGAGCAGGACGAACGGCAGAAGGACGGGGCGCTCTTCACATACGCCTGATACCCCGGATCTGCGCCGTAGCTTTTGTTCTGGCGCAGATCCAGCCGCCGCACGCCGGAAAACATCACGAACACGATGCCGATGTATCCGAGCAGGGCGGGCAGCCACTGCCCGCCACGCAGGATGTTCGCGGCAGAACGATCTGCCGCGACTGGTCATTTTGATACGCCCTGCACCTCTGCAGAGCCTTTCAGCGGGACTCCGCAGGCATCCCTCCTCGTCCTCCTCGTCCTCGAGCAAGAGCGGGAGTGTGGCTTCATTCTTGGTTTCGGGGGCGCTCTTTTCCTCCGCCTGTGCGGTGTAATTGCGCACAATGACCGCCGCCTTCTCGATCGGCAGGAGTGAAAAACGTCAGCCGGCAAATGTATCGCTCTGCGCATCGAGCACATAATGCTTCGCTTTAAGGTTCGGCGTTTACGGCGAAACGAGGATGCGCTGAGATCAAAAAACGCTTCCTGCCCGGCTCCGGTGAATGCTCACCGGAGCCGGGCAGGAAGCGATCGTTATTTAAAGCCATTTATTTTGCGGAGAGAAGTGCATGTATATTTTTCCCGCGGTGAACCGGTCTGCGGTCGATCCGCTGCAGATGCCGTCCGGGTTTCCGGGAGGATTTCGTATTTTTTATTTGCCGATCTGCTGCAGAACAAGCTCGGCGATCGTGGCGATGAATTCGCCGTTTGTGGGCCTGCCCGTGCTGCCGGAGAAGGCACCGCAGAAGATCTTTTCCTGCACGTCCTCGTCGCCGCGGTTCCATGCAATGTCTATCGCATGGCGCATCGAGCGTTCTACGCAGGACGGCGTGGAGGAGAACTTTTTCGCCACCGTCGGATAAAGCACTTTCGTTATCCCGGCGGTGGAGTCCGCGTCGCGGATCGTGAAGAGGATCCCTTCACGCAAATATTGATAACCCTTGACATGCGCCGGTACGCCGATCTCGTGGAGAACGTCGGTGACGGCGCTTTCCAGATGTGCGGGCACCGGAGCCGGCGCGGCGACAGCCGCGGGAGATTTTCCGCCCGCTTTTGCGCACTGCCGCAGGCACTGCATGAGCGCCGCGGTGTCGCAGGGCTTGGGGATAAAATATGCCGCGCCGAGCTTTGCGCACTCGGCAACGACGGCGGCATTGACAAATCCGGTGAGAACGAGCACCGGCGGCGCATCCTCCCGTCCGGCAAGCCGGCGGAGAATAGCGAGCCCGTCAAGCCGCTGCTGGATGAGGTCCAGCAGCACAACATCCGGGCGTGCCGTCTGGATCAGGGAAAGGGTCTCCAACCCGTCAGATGAAACACCGGCCGCTTCCATGTCCCCCTCCCGAGAAAGCGCCTGCGTCATTGTTCGTTGGAAATCCGGGTCTGCGTCGGCGATCAGCACTTGAAGTTTCATAATATCGCCTCCATATCGATTTTTTCTTCAGCTGATCAATTACCCGATAAAAATAGCACATTTTCTGTCCTGTTTCAACAAAACCACCATAAAGATGCCGTTAATTCGTTCGACATAATTCGACAGAACAAACGAAGCCGAAACCGAATCGAGGGCGAATCCCCATCACAGATCTCAAATGAAGATATCGGGATCCGTCAGGTATCGGACAGTGAATACTTGAAAATCAGCTTGTCTTCCGTCTTATGCGATCTCCCACACTACGGTGACGGTATCAGAGACATCAATATCGTTAGGCTCAATATCCAGATCATAGGCTTTTTCGGTCATCGGCAGTTCACAGCAGTCCATCATCAAGTCGCCCATCGGTTTGTACTCAAAATTGATCTCGCCCCAGGAGTAGTCGATGCTCTGGATATCTTTCAGCTTGACGCCGCCGGCCTGGGTCAGAACCGCAGCCTTTTTCTTGGCATCGGCGACGGCCTTCCCGAGCAGCAGGTTCTTTGCGGCTTCCGGGTCTTTCACAGTATAGCTGATACGGAACTCCGGCCGGACTTTGCCGTTGGCAAGGGCATACAGGATCTTGCCCAGACGGTCGTTGTCGGACTCGAACTCCACCTTCAGGACGTGGTTGAACCGGTATCCGACGAAACGCCGCTTGTAGTCGTTGTTCTTGTCCCGGTAGCTCTCATACTCCGTGTCCACACGGAAGCTGAGCGTTTTCAAATCAGACCGCTCAAATCCGAAGGCAGAAAGGACGTCCTTCAGCGCCTCCGTATCCTCCGATGAGTGGCGCAGGGTCTCGCCGTACTCCTTAAAGACACCGGTGAGAGTCATGGTGATACGGGTCATGTCGGGCTTGACTTTGATCTGCCCCTTGCCGGTTACACGAATCGTTCTCATTGTGCTTGACCTCCTTTGTCAGCGTTCAAAATCATATTGATCCGGTCTTTTGTCAACAGGAAGGACTGTCCCCGGGGATCAATAATGATCCCTCCCGGCATCTCCGAGCATCCCATCGGAAACGCCAATCCGATTCTCTTTGCTGCCGGTCTGGCAGCCGCGGTCGATCGCCTCATCGATGATACCGCTGCCGGAGAGGGTATCGCCGGGAAAATCGTCGTGACCGTGTTTCCGGGAAATATCAAAGCGGCCGAGGACATACGCCATGTCCTCCGGGAGCCGGCGCCTGCACTCTGCCTTCAGGATGGCGGGCACGCCGTAAAAGGCCTCCGCGATGCTCCCGGCGATGCAGGTCAGGGTATCGCAATCGCCGCCGAGGGAAACGGCAGTCCGGATGACATCTTCGAAATCCGTCCCCTCCAGAAAGGCAGTGATCGCTTCCGGCACCGTCTTCTGGCAGCTCTCATTGTGATAATAGCTCGGCCGGATCTGGTCACAGGTGCGGGAGAGGTCATAACCGACCTCCTGCACAATGTAATCCCGGATCTCCTCCTTGCTGCGGCCGGTCCTGGCGAGGAAGATCGCGCCGGAAGTTGCCTCCGCGCCTTTGATCCCCTCGGGATGATCATGCGTGACCTCAGCCGTCAGTTTGGCCTTTTCCCGCGTCTCTTCGAGCGTATCGAACAGCCAGCCTGCCGCGGAAACGCGCATGGCCGAGCCGTTGCCGCAGCTGCCGTAGGGCTTTGGATCTTTCTCCCTGAGCCAACAGAGGAACTTCCTGCCGTAGCCGGCATCAGGATACTTTTTGCCCCATTTCCGCATCGACTTGATCAGCGCAGCCCGGATGCTGTCATCGTCCAGAAACCGGCTGTCCAGCAGGGCCTCTGCCACCGCTATCGTCATGACGGAATCATCCGTGAAACGGGAATTCTCGCAAAAGAGCGGAAACTCCTTGCTCTTGTTCCCCCTGTCAAATTCGTAGGGCGCTCCGATCATGTCGCCCAGAAGTGCTCCGTACATTTCCTCTCCTCCTTCTCATGCAGAAAACACGTCAACAAGCTTTTCGTTTTTGTGACGCGCACCCCATATCCGGTTCTATTCAGCCAAGCAAGTTTATTATAGTACTTTTGGCTTTTTCCAGCAAATTATATCAGTAGTAGTGTCCAATAAAACGGACTCCATCTTGAGATGCCTCCTGTCAAGTGAAAAAGCTATTCCCCACGACCGGAAAACCTCCGGTGGCGGGGAATAGCAAAAAGCTGGTGGGAGAAGTTGGATTTGAACCAACGCAGCCGTTCGGCAACGGATTTACAGTCCGCCCCATTTGACCAGACTCTGGCATTCTCCCTTATTTGGTGGACTCTCCAGGAATCGAACCTGGGACGCGCAGATCTTCAGTCTGCCGCTCTACCAACTGAGCTAAGAGTCCGTGTGGGGTGTGAGAGCGGACTCGAACCGCCGACATCCGGTGCCACAAACCGGCGCTCTGACCAACTGAGCTACTCACACTATGAATGGTTGCAGGGGCGGGAGTCGAACCCGCTTGAGGCAGCTTATGAAGCTGTTGCATTACCGGTCTGCCACCCTGCAGTATGGTGCACGAAGTGAGACTCGGCCTTGCGATCTCCTGACAGGCACTCAGGCGCGCTATCCATCTGCACTACGGGCTGTATTGTGGCACCGAACCGTGGATTTGAACCACGTCCTCCTGAGTCAGAGTCAGGTGTGCTGCCGTTACACCAGTCCGGTATTTGGAACGCTCTGCGGGATTTGAACCCACGACCCCCAGATTCGTAGTCTGGTGCTCTGTCCTGCTGAGCTAAGAGCGTGTATGGTGATCCCTGCGGGATTTGAACCCGGCATTTCCGCCTTGAAAGGGCGGCGACCTGTCCTGTTATTCGAAGGGACCCTGTCAGCCCTGCTGCCAGGGCTGATGTATTTTATGCGGAGATTTGGATCACTCCGCAGTCTTGAAATATCAGGATGTCATCGATCTTCACACCGAAAATCGCGGCGAGGACAACGAGGTTGTCTACGGTCGGCAAAGCCGCTCCGCGCTGCCACTTGTAAATGGCCTGGGGCGTGGAGAATCCGAAAACATCCTGCACGTCCTTTACGGTCAAACCCGCTGCGATCCGCATACGGGTGATATTGATTCCGGTGGCGGTCATGTCGATGACCGGTATCCGATTCATTTCATTTACTCTCCTATTCCGGCCGTATGGCCTGTGACACATATGGTTTGAAATACAAAAAGGCCGCTTGCCTCATACAAGACAAGCGGCCCGTGAAGTATCGGATCAGCCTATTCCGGCTGTCGTTTCCCCGTTCTGTTCCCTGTCTTATATGGGCATGCCAAAGGACCATGCATCTTGTGGGTAAAGCTGCACAGCGAACGATCCTGATATTCGGCTTTGAGTAAATCGGAGAATTGTCTGAGGATCATTTCTTTTTCCTTTCCGGGCACAGCCCTTGTTTCTGATATTACTATAGCATCCGGGTTTCAAGAAGTAAAGAAACCCGTAGTATAAAATGCTTCGTCTCTTATCGGAGTTGGGAGAAGAAGAGACGGTTCAGGTCTTCCCAGCCGTGGTTTGCATCTTCGGGCAACGGAACGATGCGGGATCGTAATTCTTCGATGCTGCTGTCGAGGTAACGGTTGATGCTCTCGATTTTGGGAATGGTCTTAATTTCAGGTGCGTTCATCTTCAATTCGAGGAGCCTGTCAACATCCGGAAGAAGGGCGGGATCAAGTTCCGCTTCCACCAGCTCCGAAAAGAGCATGGGCGGAGGAGTCCCTTTATCCAGAATCCATCTGCAGGTCAGGATGGGGCGCAGCACATAAAAGTACTTTTTGGCCTTAACCATGTCGCCCTTCAGATATTCGCGGTAGTTGCCGCCGGCCATGCTGAGGTAGTGGCTCAGCCCACGCTTGGAGGAGAAATACTTCAGCATCACGGAACGGAACTCGTCTGCAAATGCAGTCTCACGGTACACGATCGGTGAAGAGAACCACTCGAACAGCGTTGGGTTCAGCTTTTCCCGCTAAATTATAAGAGCATACTCACAAATGATGCTCCTGTCAATACTTTCAGATAAAAAAGAAGCGGATGTAACTGAAACCAGTTACATCCGCTCGAAATGGTTGCGGGGAATGGACTTGAACCAATGACCTCCGGGTTATGAGCCCGACGAGCTACCAACTGCTCTACCCCGCGATATTGCAAGAGTTATATTACCACAGTTTGTGCCGCCCGTCAACACCCAAACGAAAAAAAATTTTGACGGTCTTCGCCGTCAGCCCTCCATCTGCCGCCCGAGGAATCCCGCCACCGTCTGCGCGAGCTTGAATTCCAGATCCGTCGCCGCCGGAGAGCCGGGGTGCGAGAGGAACATCACACAGCCGAGCACGTCGCCCTCGGCCAGGATCGGCGCGGCCACCGCGATGGCGTGATCCTCCGCCGATTCGACCGGCCGGGGCGCGCGGCTGCCCGAATCCGTGCGCACGGCGCGGCGGTTTTCCATGATCTCCTCCAGCGCCTTGCTGACAGGTTTTTCCAGCAGCTCCTTTTTCCCGCCGCCGGATACGGCGATCATGCTGTCGCGGTCACATACGGCGACCGTCCCGCCCGTGGACTTATAGAGCGATTCGCAGATCTCTGCGGCATAGCTGCTCAGCTCGCCCATGGGCGAGTATTTTTTGAAAATGACCTCGCCGTCCTTCTCCGTGTAGATCTCCAGCGGGTCACCCTCGCGGATGCGCAGGGTGCGGCGGATCTCCTTGGGGATGACGACGCGGCCGAGGTCGTCGATGCGGCGCACAATTCCGGTTGCTTTCATATTTATCTTCTCCCTTGTGTTTTTAATGTCCGGCAAACCTATTGTTTACCAACCGCGGGAGATTATGCGCATTTCGCGCCGCCGTGACGAATTCTGACGAGCGAGGGAAAAACAAACCAATTGTTTATTTGCGTTCCTGCGTGAATCAAAGTATAATATAGCCGCATATATCGCCTGATACTTGACAATACAGAACACAAGGGAGAAAAAGAAATGATCACCGGTGAGCTGAAAAACAAAATCGACAGTCTTTGGGACATTTTCGCGGCGGGCGGCCTTGTCAACCCGTTGGATGTGATTGAGCAGATCACCTATCTGATGTTCATTCACGACCTTGACGATTCCGACAACCGCCGGGCAAAGGAGGCGGCCATGCTGGGTCTGCCGTATCAGAGCATCTTCGCCGATGAGGTACAGATCGGTGAGCGCACCGTGGATGGCCGCCAGCTCAAGTGGAGCGTGTTCCACGACTTCCCTGCCGCGCAAATGTATACCGTTGTGCAGGAATCGGTATTCCCCTTCATCAAGAATCTGCACGGCGATAAAAACAGCGCCTATTCCAAGTACATGGACGATGCCATTTTCAAGCTACCGACGCCGCTGCTGCTCTCCAAGGTCGTGGACGCGCTGGACGAAATTTACCGTCTGATGAGCGGATCGCAGGCGGCGGATGTGCGCGGCGATACTTACGAATACCTGCTCAGCAAGATCAGCCAGTCCGGCCTGAACGGCCAGTTCCGCACGCCGCGCCACATCATCCGCATGATGGTGGAGCTGATGGACCCCAAAGCCGACGACGTGATCTGCGACCCGGCCTGCGGCACCTCCGGCTTCCTTGTTTCGGCGGGCGAATATCTGAAAGAGCGCCGCAAAAAAGAGATCTTCTTCAATCGCCAGAAAAAGGATCATTATATGAACCACATGTTCTTCGGTTACGACATGGACCGGACCATGCTCCGTATCGGTGCGATGAACATGATGACCCACGGCATCGGCAACCCGTTTATCGAGTATCGCGACAGTCTCAGCGACCAGAACCCGGACAAGGGCAAGTATTCCCTGATCCTCGCCAACCCGCCGTTCAAGGGCAGTCTGGACGCGGATACCGTATCCGCGGACCTGCTGAAGGTCTGCAAAACGAAGAAAACGGAGCTTCTGTTTCTCGCGCTCTTCCTGCGGATGCTTCGCATCGGCGGGCGCTGCGCGTGCATCGTGCCGGACGGCGTGCTGTTCGGCTCCTCCGCGGCGCACAAGGCCATCCGACAGGAGCTGGTGGACTGCAACCGGCTGGAGGCCGTGATCTCCATGCCCTCCGGCGTGTTCAAGCCGTATGCGGGCGTCTCCACCGCCGTTTTGATCTTCACGAAAACCGGCCACGGCGGCACGGACAACGTATGGTTCTACGACATGACTGCCGACGGCTTCTCGCTGGACGATAAGCGCAGCCCTGTGGCGGAGAACGATATTCCGGATATCGTTGCAAGATTCCATGATCCGGAAGACGAAAAAGAACGCCCGCGCACGGAAAAATCGTTCTTTGTGCCAAAGGCGGAGATCGTGGAAAACAAGTACGACCTGTCTATCAACAAGTACAAGAAAACCGAATATAAGCCCGTGGAGTATCCGCCGACGAGCGAGATCATGGCGGAGCTGCGGGAGCTGGAAATGCAGATCGGCGAGGAAATGTGCAAGCTCGAAGAGCTGCTGGGGCTGTGAGAACGGATTTATGGGGATGAATGGATGAAATATAAACTTGGAGATATATGCGAAATCGTATCCGGCAGCACGCCAAAAACCAGCATTCCTGAATACTGGGATGGAGACAAAAAGTGGATCACCCCCGCCGAGATAAACGAAGAAAGTTATATCATCACGGACAGCGCTCGCAAATTGACAGAGCTCGGCGTAAAGAAAACAGGGCTTTCGCCCTTTCCGGAAGGAACAGTTATCCTCTCGTCAAGAGCCCCGATTGGAAAAGTTGCGATTGCGGGCTGCGAAATGTACTGCAATCAAGGGTTTAAAAATTTGATTTGCTCCGAAAAAATAAACAATCGTTATCTATATTGGTTTTTGAAAGGCAACACCGAATTTTTAAATTCACTGGGCAGAGGGGCAACTTTTAAAGAAGTCTCAAAGCAGATCGTATCAAATATTGAAATTAACGTGCCGTCCATCGCGCAACAGGAGCAGGCAGCAATTCAACTTGAAACGGCAAACGCAATTATTCGTTTTAGAAAACAGCAGCTCCAAAAGCTGGACGAGCTTGTCAAAGCTCGATTTGTCGAACTGTTTGGGGATGAAAGCAATCCTTATAACTTTCCCATCGTAACCATCGAAGATGTGGCAAGTGTTCAAGTCGGCGTTGTGATTAAACCAGCGCAGTATTATACAGATGCCGGCCATGGTATAAAGACATTTCGCTCGTTAAATATTGGCCCAATGCATATTAAAGATACTGACTGGGTTTATTTTTCTGAAGAAGGCAATCGAAAAAATCAGAAATCAGTCCTAAATGAAAACGACTTAGTAATTGTTCGTTCTGGGGCACCAGGAACTGCGTGTGTGATCACAAAAGAGTATGCTGGCTGCAATGCTGTTGATATTATCATTGCACGCCCAGATCTGGACAAAGTAAATCCGTACTATTTGTGCCAGTATACTAATTTGCCACATGGAAAGAAGCAAATCGAAGAAGGAACCGGCGGTGCAGCTCAGCAGCATTTCAATGTTGGAAAATACAACAAGATAAGGCTTACACTGCCGCCTCTTGATCAGCAGCTCAAATTTGAAAAGTTTGTCGAACAGACCGACAAATCAAAATTGGCAATCCAGCAGAGTCTCGACAAATTGAAAACACTAAGAAAATCCCTAATGCAAGAATACTATGGACAAGGAGAATAAAAATGGAAGAAATTAAAAATGCAAGCATTGCTATTAACCTTAATGAAGGAACTATTACTATGACCGGATCAGAGGCATTTGTGGAGAAAAATATGGAAAAGGTGTTTTCTTTCGTTGAGAAAACACGAGGTGTATTATCCCATGTTGAAGCACTAACTGAAACGGCATCGAAACCTATGGTTGATGCCACCAAACTTTCTCAAGAAACCCCAGAAATTATTACCCCTGAAACAGCAAGAAAAGATAAATATAAGAAACTCGGGATTTATAGTGTTGATGCCGAAGACGGGACGATTTCAATCCATCGCAAGATCCCTGGAAGCAACAATGCAGAAAAAATGAAGAATGTTGCACTCATTGTTCTATACGAAAGAAACGAACCTGTCGAGGGCGCAAAATTGAAGACCCTCTGCGAAAAACAGGGGTGCTGGGATGGCAACAATTCTGCAGCAATTTTTGAGCGTGAAATTAAACTTTTTATTAAGAAGAAAATTTCGGCGCAAAAGTGGACGATTTCTTTAACAATTGATGGCGAGCAGGCAGCTATTGAGTTGCTGGAGGGGATGATTAATGACAAGAAGTGAAATCAAAACTTCGCTTGAGGCTGTTTATCCCCAAGAACTTACCGATGCTTTATTGACCAGCTATGAACATGCTATTATCGAATATAGAAAATCTCATTGGCAGTATTTTGGAAATGAGATTGGGCAATTCATTGAAGTTGCACGAAGGATTATTGAGTATCAACTGAGCGGGAATTACACTCCGCTTGCTGATAGACTGACCATTTTTTCTGAAAAAGTACTGATTTCACTTGAAAGTCACAGCAGTACAATTTCTGAGGTATATAGGGTGTTAATTCCACGGACATTATACGCCATGTATTGCCTCCGTAATAAGCGCGGGATGATTCACAAGAGTAGTATTGATCCCAATAAAATGGATGCCACAGTTTTGCTAGGAAATGCAAAATGGATTTTAGCGGAATTCTTTAGGTTAGCATCAACATTACCATTTGAGGAAACAGAAGCTATAATTGAGTCTATTATATGCCGTGAAACATCGGTTGTATGGGATACTGGAACTTCTCTGCGCATTCTTGATACCAGAATGTCTGCCAAAGACAAAGTTCTATGTCTTCTGTATGTTAAGGATAGGCAAAGCGAGTTGGAGCTTCAAACCTCTATAGAGTACAAAAATGGCAGTGAGTTTAAAAAGATTCTCAGAGGACTACACAAGGATAAACTTGTTGAGTATTCTGAGGGAAAATGCATGCTTTCTCCGATAGGAATTCTACAAGCTGAAGTGCTTTTGACAAAATAAGTTTCATGTAGTTCAAAACATTATGTCTATGGGGGAGCTATGGATGACTAACTTCGATATTTTCACTTCCACCCTACAATTTGAATCCTTCGCCTCCGTAGCAGAATCGGCGGAAAAGATTCTACATATCGATCCCTCCGCCTGCGTGCTCAACTGCCGGCGGGCGATGGAATTTGCCGTCAAATGGATGTATTCGGTTGACGATATGCTGGTAATGCCATATCAGGACAAGCTGGTCAGCCTGCTGAATACGGAAGAGTTTAAAGGAATTGTGGATGCAGACATTTTGCGGAGAATGGATTTTATTCGCAGGGTGGCAAATCAGGTGGCACATACGGGAAGAAAGCTGACGCTGGATCAGGCGAAGCTGTGCCTTGAGAATCTTTATATATTTCTGGATTTTCTAGCTTATTGTTATGCGGATGATTATCAGGAGGGGCAGTTTGATGCAGGTCTTCTGGAGCAGAATCAGGAGATCCTGGCAGCGGAGACAGCCTTTCCGGATATTGATCTGGAGGCTTTGATCGCAGAAAATAAAGCATTGAAGGCAGAACTGACTTCTAGGCGTGAGGAGCAGAAGCAGACGTATGTTCCGAAGCCGCTGGAGTTGTCGGAGTATGCAACCCGCAAACAATATATCGATACGATGCTGATTGATGCCGGATGGATGGAAGGAAAGAACTGGCTGAATGAAGTCGAAGTCTATGGCATGCCCAATAAATCAGGCAGCGGTTTTGCGGATTATGTGCTTTATGACGATGCACACCGGCCGCTGGCGGTGATCGAAGCGAAAAAGACCTGTGCAGATGTGGCGAGCGGACGGCAGCAGGCAGAGTTATATGCGGATTCTTTGGAGCGGCAGTATGGACGCAGACCGGTCATTTTCCTTACGAACGGATTTGAGACGAGGATTGTGGACGGACAGTATCCGGAGCGGCAGGTTTCCTGCATTTATTCCAGAAGAGATCTCGAAAAATGGTTTAATTTAAAAACCATGCGGGGCGATCTTGGCAGTGTCCGGATTGATAAAAAAATCGCCGGAAGGTATTATCAGGAAGAGGCGATCAAGGCAGTATGCGAGAGCTTTGATAAAAAGAACAGAAGAAAAGTACTGCTTGTCATGGCGACCGGATCGGGAAAGACAAGAACAGTCATTGCACTTTGCGATGTGCTTCTGCAAAACGGCTGGGTGAAAAATATTTTGTTTCTTGCGGATCGCACTTCCCTTGTCACACAGGCAAAAAGAAGCTTTGTCAATATGCTGCCGGATCTTTCGGTGGCAAATTTGTGTGAGGAGAAAAGCAATCTGCATGCACACTGTATTTTTTCAACTTATCAGACGATGATCAACTGCATTGATGCCACACGGGACGAAGACGGAAAATTATTTACGAGCGGCCATTTTGACCTTGTGATCTGTGATGAGGCACATCGTTCGATCTACAATAAATACAAAGACATTTTCACATATTTTGATGCACCGCTTGTTGGTCTTACTGCGACGCCGAAAGATGAGATCGATAAAAATACCTACAGCATTTTTGAGCTGGAGAAGGGCGTGCCGACTTACGGTTATGAGCTGGCACAGGCGGTAAAAGACGGTTATCTGGTGGATTTCCTTTCGGTGGAAACAAAGCTGAAATTTCTGGAAGAGGGCATTGCGTACGATGAGCTTTCGGACGAAGATAAAGAAGCATACGAGAACACCTTTGTGGATGAAAATGGACAGGTTGTGGAGCGGATCCAGTCCTCAGCACTGAATACCTGGATCTTTAATGACGATACGATCAGACAGGTGCTGGACATTCTGATGACACATGGAATCCATACAGACTACGGAGAAAAGCTCGGCAAGACGATTATTTTTGCGAAAAATCATGCTCATGCGGAAAAAATATTTGAGGTGTTCAATAAAGAATATTCACATCTGCCGGGTTATGCAAAAGTGATCGACAATCGTATCAGCCATTCCCAGAGCCTGATCGATCAGTTTTCGGAGCCGGATAAACTGCCGCAGATCGCCATTTCCGTAGACATGCTG